>Ga0224512_10000394_pt1 | contig 46679 bp, 40 predicted proteins | sample SF_May12_sed_USG_4_FD_169103 | JGI IMG/M metagenome (GOLD analysis project Ga0224512, IMG submission 169103) | Sediment microbial communities from San Francisco Bay, California, United States - SF_May12_sed_USGS_13 | ecosystem: Environmental > Aquatic > Marine > Sediment | place: USA... | reverse complement strand
GGAAAACAAAACCAGGGTGCGCAAGGCCTTCAACCGATTCCGCAGCCTGCCGGCCGATCAGCGCCGGCAATACCGCGAGCGCTGGAATCAATTGACGCCGGCGCAGCGCAAACGCTGGCTGCAGTATTTCAGGGACAAACGCAGCGATGATTTATGAAGCGCCCGTGCGTCATGATGCTGGTTGCAGCGACCTCCGTTCACACCTGTTTCGCAAGCGATGACTGGATCGGACTCGACGATGACGAGCCCGTCTTGATCGGTATCGAGCTGGGTGAGGACGAGGCACAGGACTCCAGCAGGGCGCTGCTGCTCGGCCTGCCTTTTGGGGACAGCGCCGGTTTTTATGGCTACTACGGCGAGACGCAGCTCACCGACCAGGATCAGCAGTTTGACAGCCTGAGCTTCGCGACGACGGTCTGGTTTCAACTGTCGACGCTGATCGACATCGAGGTCCAGCATTTTTTCGAGGGCCAGTCGGGTGAACTCGAACAGGAAACCCTCGGGCTAGCGCTGGGTTTCACCCATCAAGACTGGAGTTTCAGGTTGCAATACCGGGACGGCGAAACGATTCTTTTCACGCGTGAGGACATTTCGGACTTTTTGAGCGTTTTTATCCCCGACAGGTTCGCCACCGACGTTTCCGCTTACGGCCTCGCGGTTGGCAGGCAGAACGACCCGTGGTACTGGCAGGCCAGTTTCCAGCGCTACGACTACGACGCCGACCTTACCCCGTTAAGCCAGAGTCGCTTTGCCCAGTTTATCGTCAAGGCGTCGGCGCTGGCGCAGAGTTCGTTGCTGATTTCGCAAAACCTGAGCCTGCTCGTCGGACATGCCGATTTCGACAACGATTACTCGATCGCGATCTCGCAGGATCGATCGGCCATAGACGAAAGCTACGCCGAGACGCTGCAGTTAAGCTGGCAGCACTGGGCCAGCCAGCGTTTCGGTTACCTGCTGGCGGCGTCGATGCCGCTGCCGGCGGAGGACGAGTATGGTTTCACGCTAGGCCTGCGATGGATGTTATAGGATCATGCAAGCGCAAGTCCGCCAGGCCCTGGACGATTTCTTTCGGGATTCCGAACAAAAGGCTTACCTGATGGCAATCACGCTGACTCACGATCACCACGACGCGCTGGAGCTGGTCCAGGAAAGCATGCTTAAACTGGTGCAGAAATACAGGCATCGCGATCCACAGGAATGGGGGCCTTTGTTTTATCGCATCCTGCAGAACGCGATCAGGGACTGGTTTCGAAAACAGAAGTTTCGCCAGATTCTGACCGGCCTGATGCCGTGGCAGGCGGATAACGCGAGCGGCGAAAAACTGGCGCCGTCGGCGCAGGACCAGGTGCAGCGCGACGATGAGCTGACGCGAATCGTCGCAGCGCTGAACCAGCTGCCCCTGCGGCAGCGGCAAACCTTTTTGATGCGCGCCTGGCAGGAATTCAGCACGCGTGAAACCGCGTTTGCGCTGTCGATTTCTGAAAACAGCGTCAAGACGCACTACGCGCGCGCAACGCAGAATTTGCGGCAAATACTCGGAGAAGACGATGGATAAGGATCAAAAGCTGCAGCAGGCGATCAAGAAAACGCTGGATCGCCAGATCACCGATCCGGAAACCCGCAACGCGCTGCGGACCGCACGCCTCGCCGCGCTCGCAAACGAAGACCGCGGCGGCATCCCCCGCTGGGTGAGTGCGACTGCATTTGCGAGCCTGGCGATGGTCGCCATCGCTGTACTGATCGGTCGCGGCATCAACGACGTCGAAATGCCGCAGCTCCCCGACGATGACCTGGTGGTGATTACCAGCGACGATGAGCTGGAGCTGTTCGAGGAACTCGAATTCTACGTCTGGTTCGACCAGGACAAAAATGTTTGACCGGTAAAATCCGGGGGGCGCGGCAGCATTTGTTCCCCGGCAGAATACCCCCGCCTAAAGGCGCTTCCCCTCGCGCGCAGATACACCCGGAACTCATCCGGAAAATACGTTAAGATATCGCGGACGCGAACGCCGATCCTGACACCAGCCGCCGGTATTCGCATAACGGGGTTTGAATATCGATACGGCCAGTCGAGCATGGCACGACAATTCACCTGGGAATTGTCACTCGAACGAGATCGGCGCAGTCTCGTGAACTTGACTCGAGCCAGGGAGAACAGAGCGAATGGTAAGTCGAATATACAATCGCGTGGCCAAGAGCTATGACCGGGACTGGTCAGGTATCTACGCCTCTGCCCGGGATCATTGCATGGCGCAGATTGCCGCGCAGCTCGAGCTCCCGCAGAGGCGACTGGATACCGTCGATTTCGGCATTGGCACCGGCAATTCGATTCGCGATCTTGGTAAGCTTGTACCGCTCGGAAGCTGTACCGGCTTCGACCTGTCAGCCGGCATGCTGAACCAGGCCGCGCGCAAGCTGGGGCCGGGTGTGCGGCTGATCGAGGGCGACGCCATCGATGCCCCCGCCTATCTTGGACCCGAATCGATCGATCTTGCCCTGTGCCATTTCTTACTAAGCTTCGTCGACGCCGGCGAACTGCTGCAGGTGGCGTTCCGCCTGTTGAGACCCGGAGGCCTGCTATCGCTGGCAACCTCGACCCAGCGCAGCCTGCAACAGTTGCATAGCGGCAGATTTCGCCGTACCGGCCAGCTGTTCGGAGTGCGTCGCGCGTTAAGCAAGGTGACCACGCCCGCCGATCATCGCCAGTGCCTCGAGATGCTGCAGCACCACGGTTTCGAGATCGTCAGCGATCACCTGCATCGGCAGGAGGTCAGTTTCGAATCCTTCAGCGATATCCGTGAATGGGCGTTGAACTCGGGCTGGGTGGCCGGATCGCTCAACCGGCACACGGCGCTGCGCATCGCCGGCTGCACTACCGTTTTCGCCTTGGCCAGGATTTTCATGCATCCGCTTTACCCGATCGACGCGGTCAACGAAATATCGATAGTGCTGGCCCGCAAACCCGTCGTTGAGAATGCCCGCGCGCCTGCTTTAGTCCTGCATGGCGCCCGCTCCCCGACCCCGGATCCTGGCAATGGCGTACGGGTGCAAGGGTAATCGCCCGCTTATCTGCGGCAGGCAGTAAGGTCCTGCAGATATGGTTTTTGGTCAAGGCTCGTACTATATTGCGCGATTAATCAATCGAATCCCTGGCGGCGCATTTGCCGCGATACCGACCGGAAACGAGACAAACTGTCGTCGTTACTAATCACCGCCGCTAACCTGTAACCGATCCATGACCTACAAGATTCTCAGCGCAGAATTCATGCATGAAACCAATACCTTCAGTCGCCTCAAGACCGACGAGCAGGCATTTCGGAACTGCTATTTTCTGACCGGGTCGGATGCAATTGCCCGGCGCGGCGAACTGAATACCGAGCTTGCCGGCTTTCTCGACACCGCCGGGCACCACGGCTGGCAGGTCGATCATGTCCTGAGCGCGGGTGCCGGTCCGGGCGGTACAGTCACCCGCGCGGCTTTCGAATGGCTCAGCAATCCCATTGTTGAGGCCGCCACGTCAGGCAACCACGACGGTATCCTGCTCGGGCTGCACGGGGCGATGGTTACGGATTTCTGCGAGGACGGCGAGGGGGAACTGCTGTCGCGCCTGCGCGCGGTGATCGGGGATGACAGGCCTATCGCGATCACGCTAGACCTGCACGCCAACGTCACCGAGAAAATGTGCGCGCTGGCCGATATTATCGTTTCCTATAAAACCTACCCGCACGTCGACATGCGCGACCGCGGGCGACAGGCGGCGGAGATTCTGCAGCGCCGGCTGCATGGAGAAATCAATCCGCGGACAATACGGGTGGGCTGCCCGATGCTCGAGGAAGTTAACGGAGGGCGCACCGATATCGGTCCTATGATCGACTGGATCGCCGCCGCCAGAGACTGGGAGCAGCGTGACGACGTCTTCGCGGTCAGCATCAATGGCGGCTTTGCCAGCGCCGATATCGCCGCTGCGGGTCCCAGCGTACTGGTCACCGCCGAGGGTGACCTGCAGCCACACCGCGAATTTGCCTTCGCTATCGCGTCCGACATCTGGCGCCATCGCCACGACGTGCTGAATGACTACCTCGATGTCGAGACCGCGGCGGCGATCGCGGCAGGTTTCAATCCCGAATACGGGCCGCTGGTGATTGCGGACTACGCCGACAACCCCGGCGCGGGCAGCTACGGCGACGCTACCAGCCTGCTGCGCGCGCTGCTCGATGCCGGGGCGGCGGACGCCTGCTTCGGTCCGATGGTCGATGGCGCAACGGTGCAAAAGTTGCAGCAACACCGTCACGGCGACCAGGTCGAGGTCAGCCTCGGCGGGAAGGTGGATCCGGATTTCGGCGGAGGACCGCTTAAGTTACGAGCTGAACTGATCTCGTTGAGCGACGGTGGTTATGTCGGCGGGGGTGCGATGATCGGCGGATTGCAGCGCAGTTTCGGGCCGACCGCGGTGATTCGGGTCGACGGCATCGAGATCCTGGTTACCACCCTGGCCCAGCAGCTGCTGGATCTTCAGCAATTCAAAAGTTTCGGTATCGATCCGGCAGCGAAACGAATCGTCGCGTTGAAATCGATGCAGCATTTTCGCGCCGATTTCGCGCCCGTCGCCGGCAGGATTATCGTTTGCGATAGCGGCGCACTGTGCACGCCGGATTACCGCCGCCTCGACTACCGTAACGTTGCCAGGCCAGTATTTCCGCTAGACGCCGAACTCGACGATCCGGCGCTACCCATGCCGGCGCGCGCTTGAATGGATTACAGTGGGCTTGCCGCGTTTATTTAAAGGTATAATGCCCGATCCAAAACCGGGCCAGCGAGTACATCATGTCCGAAAACCCTCAGGGTGAACTGACCACCCGTACCATGGCGATGCCGGCCGACTCCAACCCGTCGGGAGACATATTCGGTGGCTGGGTATTGTCGCAAATGGATATCGCCGCCGGCATCTGTGCCAGCGAGCGAGCGCGATGCCGAGTGGTCACCGTGGCGCTGGACGGCATGCATTTTATCCGCCCGGTCAAGATCGGCGATATCCTGTGCGTGTACACCGAGGTCAAGCGCGTGGGCAATACCTCGCTCGAGATCCATGTCGAGGCCTGGGTGCAACGCGACCGCTCGCGCAACACGGTCAAGGTAACGCAGGCGAACTTCACCTTCGTTGCGCTTGACGAGCACGGGCGTCCGCACCCGGTGCCGCCCGAGACCGCTGCCGCATCGGCCTGATTCAGCGCTCGAGGACCTGGTCCAGCACCCAGTTCGAGAATGCGTGCACGGCAAACTCGCCGGGGGCGAAGCGGCCGGGTTCACGCGCCAGTCTCTGTCCCTGCTGTTGCACCTCGCAAATCGCGTTATCCTCGGCGGTAGCGAGCCGCCAGCGTTCGAAATAAGGCTTAACCCTGTCCTCGAAACCAGGCAAGCGGATCGTCGATTGTGGAAAACAGGCGCCGAGCGTGAGCCGGGTGCGGTCCACCATCACCGGGCTGAAAGCCAGCCACCACAGGCAATCCTGGGCGAAAACCAGCTGGGTCGACGGGTATACCAGCGTGAAGCAGGCGCCGGCCCGGGCCTCGGCATCGAGACCATCGATATGCGGAAAGGATTTGTCTTCACCCGGCAGGGTCGCCACGCTTTGCTCGTCCTCGACCAGCAGCGCGGTCCAGTTACCCGAGGTATCGACCGGGCGGGAATCCTGTTGCCCGAGCGTGGCGCGGTGCACGCTACCGGTGTGGTAGGCTTCCAGCGCATTTTCCGCGAGCAGTTTCCAGTTCGCGTCGATGTCAAATTCGAGGCTGCCGACGTGGCGCATCTCATCACCGCGATGCGAGGCGAATCTATCGACCATGCTGCCAAGATATTGCGCCAGCGGCGGCGGCGAGCCCGCGTAATGAATGAAGATGAATCCCGCCCAGGTATCCAGCGGCAGCTCGATCAACGGATAATCCCCGGGATCGAAATTTTCGGCCTGCTGCATGCCCGGCGTGCCGACGAGTCTGCCGTCTAGCCGGTAGCTCCAGCCATGGTAGGGGCAGACGATGCGCCTGCATCGCCCGTCGCCGTCGAGCAGGCGCGAACCGCGATGGCGACAGCTATTGGCGTAGGCCCTCAGCCCCATATCCGCATCGCGCAGAATGATTACAGAACCGCCGACACCGTCGTGGCAAATGTATTCTCCGGGAGCGGCAAGCTGCTCTTCGCGCCCGACGAACTGCCAGTTGCGCAGAAAGATACGCTCGATTTCGCGATCGAAAAACCGGGGCGACGTGTAGCATACGGGCGGCAGCGTCGAAGCCTGCAGCAGGGACTTGCGCACCGTCTGGTAATGCGCGGGATCAAACAGGCTGCATGTCATCGGCGCTAGATATTCCGGGCGGACCGCGCGTCAGGCGGTATCGAACGCCTCGGCGATGGACGGACACCAGCCGCGCACCCGGGTCTGATGCATACGCCGTCGATATTTCTCGGCGTCGTAACCGCAGCCGCGGTGCAGCAGGCAGCGGTTGTCCCAGATCACCACGTCACCGATCCGCCAGCGGTGGCGATAAACCGATTGCGGACGGGTCACCTCGTCGATGAGACGTTTTATCAGCTGCCTTGCCTTGCTTTCGGGCATGCCCTCGATTTCCTTGACATGGGACCCGACGAACAGGTTTTTATCGCCGGTGACCGGATTCTGCCGCACCAGGCGCTGGCGCACCGGGTGCATAAAAGTGCGCTGGCTGTCGTTGACCGCGTCCTCGCTGATCTTGGTGCGCGAGTAGATGTAATCGTGTATGCCGACGAGATCCTGGATTTGTTCCCGCGTCGACTCGTCGAGGCGCTGCCAGGCCGCGCGGGCGCTGGCGAACTCGGTCTCGCCACCCTCTTCAGGTACCTCGTAGGCGGCGAGGATCGAGTACATCGCCGGGATTTCGCGGAACGAACTGTCCGAGTGCCACATTTCGTTGCCACGTGCCGAGTTGATTTGGCGCGCCGCGACCTTTTCGCCCGTGGCATCGATATTTCCAACCAGCCCGATATAGACAATCTTGCCCTGGCCGTAATAAGTAACGTGCTCTTCCTCGAGTTGACCAAAGCGACAGGTGAAATCCAGCTGCGCCGCATCGTACATCGCCTGGTTTTCGAACAGCAGCATCGAATATCGGTTGATCGCGGCGTCGACCTCGGCAAAGGTTTGCACATCCAGCGGCAGGGACAGGTCGACACCGGAAATACGCGCGCCGAATTCCTCGTGCAGTGGCTCGATCAGCATGCCGGGCAGCGACGATTCCGTCGCTCCGCGATCGGCAGCACGTCAGGCAAGCTCTTCGGCAAAATGGCAGGCGACATGGTGCTTGCTGCTCATCTCGCGCCATTCGGGCACTTCGCTACGACAGCGCTCCTGGGCGTGCGGGCAACGCGTATTGAACCGGCAGCCCGGCGGTGGGTTGATCGGACTCGGGATTTCACCCTCGAGACGCTGCGCATGGCCGCGGACATCCGGGTCCAGCGACGGGATAGCCGACAGCAGCGCCCTGGTGTAAGGGTGGGAAGTCTCGGAGAACAGCTTGCGCGTCGGCGCGGACTCGACGATCTGTCCGAGGTACATGACCGCGACGAAATCACAGGTGTGCGCGATGACACTCAGGTCGTGGCTGATAAACAGGAAGGTAATACCGCTATCTGCCTGGATCTTGTTGAGCAGGTTCAGCACGTCGGCCTGGATCGATACGTCGAGCGCGGCCACGCTCTCGTCGGCGACGATGAACCTGGGCCCCGAAACCAGCGCGCGCGCGATCGAAATCCGCTGCCGCTGGCCGCCGGAAAACGCGTGCGGAAAGCGTCGCAGGTGCTCCAGGTTTAGCCGGCACATGGCTGCAATTTCACGCACCCTAGCATCGGTTTCATCGCGGTTAGAGGTCAGACCCATGACTTCCAGCGGTTCGGCGATGATGTCGCGCACCGTCATCCGCGGGCTCAGCGCTGCGTAGGGATCCTGGAAAATCAGCTGCGAGCGCTTGCGGTAGTCCTTCAGCTCCGCTCCCTCCAGCGTCGCGAGGTTGTAGGTAACCTCGTCGTCCGAATAAATGACTTCACCCTTGCTGATCGGGGCCGCCTTCAGCATCGCTCGGCCCAGCGTGGTCTTGCCCGAACCCGATTCACCGACCAGCCCGAAGAAGCTGCCCTTTTCGATTTCGATGTTGATGCCCTCGCAGGCTCGCACCACCGGGCGTTCACCGAACATGAAGCCGCGTAGCGGGAAGTGCACCGACAATCCGTCCGCCCTGATCAACACGTCGTTGCTCATGATTGCTCTCCCTGCGTCGCCAGGTGACAGGAAACCTCGTGGTTGGCGCTATCCTTGGAATAATCCGGTATCTGTGTCTTGCAGACGTCGCCGATAAATTCCTGGCAGCGGGTATGAAAGACGCATCCCGAAGGGCGATCGAGCGGCGACGGGATATCGCCAGGCACCGGGGTCAGCGGCGCTTCCAGATCGTCGAGCTTGGGCAGCGAGTTCAACAGCCCGCGGGTATAGGGATGCGCCGGCGTATTGATGACCTGGCGCACGGTTCCGGTTTCGACCAGGTTGCCGAGGTACATGACGGCGACGCGGTCCGCGGTTTGCGCGATGACCCCGAGATCGTGGGTAATGAACAGGATCGACATGTGAAATTCCTCGACCAGGTCTTTCATCAACTCGATGACCTGCGCCTGGATGGTTACATCGAGCGCGGTGGTCGGTTCGTCGGCAATCAACAGTTTCGGCTTGGTGGACAGCGCCATCGCGATCATAGCGCGCTGGCGCATGCCACCGGAGAATTCGAAGGCGTACTGCTTGAAGCGTTGCGCCGGCTCGGGGATACCGACCCGGTCGAGCATTTCGATCGATATTTCCCTGGCCCTGGCCACGGTCATATCCGAATGGATCAGCAGTTGTTCGACCATCTGGTCGCCAATGCTGATCGCCGGCGCGAAACTCGCCATCGGCTCCTGGAAAATCATCGAGATAGCGCCGCCGCGGATTATCATCTGCTCTCTGGGCCGCCGCAACGACAGCACGTCGATTTCCTGGTCGTCGACGCGCAGCGTAATCCGGCTCGCAGGGTCGTATACCGAGTTATCGGCGTTGAGCATCATCAATGCCTTGGCGGTTACCGATTTGCCGGAACCGCTCTCGCCCACCAGCCCGAGCACCTCGCCCGGCGCGATGTCGAAAGACACGTTGTTGACCGCGGTCACGAGACCCTCGTCGGTGCGAAACCGCAGCGTCAGGTCTTTAACGGAAATCAGCGGGCTCGTCATTTACTGGTTTCCGAATAAGGGTCCGCGGCGTCGCGCAGCCCGTCGCCGACGAAAACGAAGGCCAGCACCAGCGTGATGAAGAAGATGACCGGGATGAAATTCCACTGGTAATTGAGCAGCACGTCCGCCTTGGTCACGTTTTGCAGCATGACGCCGAGCGAGTTGACCGGCTCCTTCAGTCCCAGCCCGATAAAGCTGAGCGCGGTTTCGGAAAGCACCATGTACGGGAAGGAAATGATCAGGTCGACGATGATATAGCTGGTAAAACTCGGCAGCAGATGACGGCCGATGATGTGGCTCGACGATGCACCACACAATTGCGCCGCGAGCACGTACTCCTGGTTACGCTCTGTCAGCAGGTGGGTTCGCACGCGCCGCGCCAGCGTCGGCCAACCGATAAAGCCGAGAATGATTGATATGATAAAAAACCGTCCCTCCGAACTTATCTCGGCCGGAATGAAGGCCGCGATCGCCATGAATAGCGGGATCGCGGGGATGGTTCGCACCGCGTCGGTGACCATCTGTAAAATCGAGTCGACCCAGCCGCCATAGTAACCGGATACGCCGCCGATAATCAGCGCCAGCACGAAGGCGAGCAGAACACCAATCGTGCCCACCGCAAGCGAGGTGTTGATCGAATGGAAGGTTCTGGAAAAGATATCCTTGCCCGTGCCGTCGGTGCCGAAAAGATGGATCTTGCCCTCATCGACGCCAAACAGGTGCGTTCTGAAAGTCATTCCAAACAGCGTGTATTTGTCACCTTGCGGGAAGAAAACGACGTAACGGCGCTTGTCCCTGTTGACCTTGGTCACCCAGCGGAAATTGGTCTCGATAGAGCGGGTTCGCTCAAAGGTGTAAATAAAAGGTCGCGCGGAAAAGCCATTTTCATCCCAGAATTTCGGTATGTTCGGCGCGCCGTTCTGGTAGTCGACATTACGGCCCTCGATCGTCGGGTCGTAGGGCGTCAGGAAGGGTGCAAACAATCCCGACAGGACCAAAATAATCAGCACCGCGGCACCGATCATCGCGGCGCGCTGCCTTTTGAATCGGGACCAGATCAGCTGCCCCTGGCCGGCGGTAAAATAGGCCTCTTTGCGGCTCTGGTCTATGTTTGCATCGCTTGCTTCGATGGTTGCGGACTCGGTCATCTCGATTATCCCAGGATACTGCGGCGAACCCGCGGATCGGTCAGCGCCAGTATGATGTCGGTGACGAAATTAATGCCGACGATACTCGCGGTCAGCAGGAAGATAATCGCGCCCGCCAGCTGCTGGTCGTTGGAGCGCGCCAGTGCCTCGATCAGCAGCGCGCCGGCTTCCGTCAGGGTAAGAATCAGTGCGACGATCGGCAACTCGTTGAAAATGCGGTTCAGATCGAAGCCGAGAGAGTTGATAATTGGGCCTAGCGAATGCCGCGCCGGATAACGCCACAACAACCGGCGCCCGGTCACGCCGCGCGCCCTCGCCGCGAGCACGTAGAGTTTGCCGACCTCGTCGGACATCAGCGCGCGCACGGTCTGGATCGCGAACGCGGTCGCCGACCAGCCGAGGATAAATACCGGTAACCAGGCGCGCGACAGGAAATCCACGACGCGCTCGTAGGACCAGGCCGCATCGCGGAATTCCTTGGAAAACAGGCCGGTCAGGCTATCGCCGAAAACCACGGTTGAAAACAACATGATCATCAACGCCAGCAGAAAATTCGGCATCGCAAGCCCGAGGTAACTGACCAGCCGCAGGACATTGTTGGTAATCGGGCTCTTCGAGGTGGCCGAAATGATGCCGACCGGGATTGCAATCAAATAGGCAAGCAGCAGCGAGGTCAGGCAGATCACCAGGCTGATCCAGAACTTCTCCCCCAGCAGTTGCGCTATATTGACCCGCAGGATACAGCTGTCGCCGAACTCTCCCTGGAAGGCCTCGACGATCCACTTCCCCCAGCGTACGACATAGGGTTTATCCAGACCGAGACGCACGCGTTCGGCCTCGATATCGGCGATCGATATTTGGTTGCCCTGGGTATTCTTGAAGGCGAGGTAGCGTTCGGCGCAGTCACCCGGCACCAGTTCCATCAGGCTGAACACGATGAACGACACCACGATCAGCGTGATGACCGCGAGCGCGGCCCGCGTGGCGGCGAATTGCAGGAAATGGAACATCGGTGTTGCTACGCCCCCCTCTGGTTCCTCCCGTGGCCGAAGGCCCGAGAGGATTTTTTATTTTGGCTGCAGGCTAGCATAGCCTGCAGCCAAAATTATTGTCAACAACCAGCTACGACTCGTCCAGCCACCACTGCGATGGGCGATAGGGGAAGGAACGGTAATACTCGAAGGAGTGCGTCTTGTACTCGACGAAGTTCTTCAGCGCGTTGCGGTGGTAAATCGGCGCCGGCACCTGCACCGTGCCGATGAAAAGCAGGTTCTCGACCAGGTTCTTCACCAGGCGCGCACCGAGCTGGTCCGATTCCGGCGTGCCGACAGTCGTGGACTGGAACGCGTTGATGTCTTTCATCATCTGTTTCGCGTAATCCGGCGGCTCCACACCGCTGGCACCGTTCGAATCGACCCATTCGGCCCACAGCATGTTGGTGCGCACGGTGAAATAGTCGTGGTAAGGCGGCACCCAGATCTGGTTGGTGCCGAGCACGATCGCGAGCGGCTGGCCGTTGCGCCACATGGTGACGTCTAGCTTGTTGGCCGATTGCGCGCTGCGATACTCGTCCGGGGTGACTTCCTTGACCGTGGTCTGGATGCCGACCGCGGCCCAGTGCTGGCCGATCAGTTCGACCATCGCAGCGGGAACACCCTGTACCGAGAACTGCAGGTTGATCACCAGTTTCTTGCCATTGGGCATTTCCAGGAAACCGTCGCCGTCGACGTCTTTCATGCCGATTTCCGCGAGCAGTTTACTCGCCAGTTTCGGGTCGTACTGGGCGTAGTACTGCTTCCATTTTTCCTCTACGAACGGGGGTGAATCCGTGAAACCGGTATACTGCTTGGGTTCACCCATGCCGAAGAAGGCCACCTGGTTGATTTCCTCGCGGTTAATCGCGACCGACATCGCCTGGCGAAAACGCAGGTCGGCGAAGACCTTGCGCTTGTCGGGGTCCTCGTGGGTCATGTTGATGCCGAGGCTCGCGATCGTGACTTCGGGCCGCAGATGCACGGTGTAGTTACCCTTTTCCTGGTTTTCCAGCAGCAGCGGCGCGGTCGACAGCTGCAGCGATTGCGCCTTGAAGTCCACCTCGGCGTTGACCAGTTTCAGCAGACGCACCTCGTCCTCGTTGACGAAAATCTCGTCCTGCTCGTTGATGTAGGGCAGCTGGTTGCCGGCGGTGTCGACCTGGAAGAAATACGGATTCGCCACCAGGTGACGGCCCTCGGTGCTCTCCGAGATCAGGATATGCGACTCGAGCGTCGGCATCGTATCCTTGGGCATTTTCTTGACCTTGTCCGGGCTGCGCAGCATAGGCGTCGGGGTATCGGTCCAGTCGGAGTTGCCGTAGTAATTCGAGATCACCTCGTAACCATCCTTGAAGCCCATCGCCTGCGCCTTCTTGTCGGCGTCCGGACTCAGCTCGGGATCCCACTGCCCGAGGAAGTGCTTGGGCTGGAAACCCTGCGCGTAGGAATTGGCGAAGTGCACCAGCAGGCCGGGCTTCGGCGCCGGCAGGTTGAAACGCACGGTTTGCGGGTCGAGCACGTCCACCGTCATCGGCTTGTCGGCGACCAGCACATAATTTTGAGGCTTTTCGAACACCCTGGGATTCAGCGAAAGTCTTTCATACCAATACTCGACGTCTTCCGCGGTAAACGGTTGTCCGTCGGACCACTTGTGGCCCTTGCGCAGGAAAAAGGTCAGCTGGGTATAGTCGTCGTTCCACTTCCAGCCCTTGGCGACGTTTGGCACGATGGTCTGCAGATCGTCGGAGTAACGCACCAGGTTGACGTGGCGGATCGCGAGGAAGTCGGAGGTGCCGGCTTCGGTCGCGTTCGACATCATGTCGAAGACGCCGCCGTATTTGCCGATACTGTTGTAGGGCGCGACCACGAGTGGTTCTGCGGGAAGCCGCTCGGCGACCGGCGGCAGCTTGCTCGGATTGCCACGGATTCTACCGTTAAGCTTGGCGATAGCCGGATTTTCCTTGAATTCCAGTTTGCATTTGGCGAGTTTTTCGAACTCGGCCAGGTCATACTGCTGCGGGTACGCGCCGGCGGGCACGCCCTGCATGTCGTCGACCGTGATCGCGGGGCAACCTGCACCCAGCGCACTGCCGGCCACGGCCAGAAGGCCGATACTGATTAAATATCGAAGTTTGTTCATTGGATGTGTCCTCAGGAGCTCTAAATTTATTGGTATCCGCTCGCCCGGCAATTACCGGGCCTGTAAAACTAACCTACCTCGGGTTAATAATCAATCACTCAAGTCTGAGCCTGATTTATTACAGCGGCGGATTATAAAACGGTTACGGCTCATATCGTGAGCCGGCAAATCCAGTCTGGCGCATAACCCGTTGGGCAGGGGCCATTTTTTACAACAACTCGATCCAGTGGAGCACCGGAACCTGGCTCCCCTGGGCGAGATGCAGCTGGCAACCGATGTTGGCGGTGACGATGACATCGGGTTGCTCCACGGACAGCGCCGCTATCTTGTTGTCATGCAGCCTGGCGGCGAGCGCCGGCTGCAGCATCGAGTAGGTTCCAGCAGAGCCGCAGCACAGGTGCGCATCCTCGACCCGGCAAATCTCGTAGCCGGCCCGCGCCAGCAGCCGCTCGACGCGGCCATTGATACCGAGGCCATGCTGCATGCTGCACGGGGTATGCACCGCAACCCGCCGATACCGAGGCGCCGGTGATTCGATCCGATCCGCTTCGTCCTCGACGACTTCCAGCAGGTCGCGATACAGCGAGCTGACCTTCGCGGCCTTCTGCGCGTATTCCGGATCCTGTTCGAGCAGGCGACCGAAATCCCTGACGCTGGTGCCGCAGCCGGTCGCGGTGACTACGATCGCCTCCGCCCCGGCTTCTATATGCGGCCACCAGCTGTCGATCAGCCGCCTGATCTGGGCCATGCCGTACTGGCTGTTCGACGTGTGCATCGCCGCGGCGCCGCAGCAAAGTCCCGCGCCCGCCTCGATGACCTCTACCCCCAGCTTGTCGAGCAGGTTGACCGCGTGGTTATTGGTATTGGGCGCCAGTGTCGGCTGCACGCATCCGGCCAGCATCAGCATCTTGCGCTCGTGTGTTGCAAGAGCGCGCGGGATCGGTGTCTGTCGCAGCGGGATGGATTGTCCCAGCTTGCCCGGCAGCAGCGGGGCCAGCAGCTGCCCGCTGCGGACCGACATCGCAAACAGCCAACCCGAATTGATGAAACGGACGATCGCCCAGCGTTGCGCGCGATCCCACCAGGGCCGCGGCAATTCGCGCTCGATGCTCTCGCGCCCGATTTCGAGCAGATGGCTGTAGTTGACGCCCGACGGACAGGTGGTTTCGCAGGCGCGGCAGGTCAGGCAGCGGTCGAGGTGCCTGAGCATCTCCGGGTTCGCCGGTTCTCCCTCGAAGTACTGCTTCATCTGGTAGATTCGCCCGCGCGGACCGTCGAGTTCGTCGCCCAGCAGCTGATAGGTCGGACAGGTTGCGTTGCAGAATCCGCAGTGCACGCATTTACGCAGAATCGACTCTATCGCTTCGGCATGACCAGTCTGCTTGATCTTTTTGGCGAGATTGGTCTGCATGCTAGAGTCCCGGGTAGATCCGGCCCGGGTTGAAAATACCGGCGGGATCGAAGCTCGACTTGATGTTGCGCTGCAGCCTCAGCATCGCGCCCGGCAACGGATGAAAAAAGGGCACGCCGGCGGGGTGTCGCCGAAATGCGCAGGCGCTACCGTCCTCGGCGGCGACCGCATCGCGCAGCGCGGCGATATCGAGATCGCCGCTCAGCCATCGCTGCGCGCCACCCCATTCGATTAGCTGGGTCTTGCCGGGAAACATATCCGGTTTCGCCGGCGGCAGCGATACCCGCGTCAACGGCAGTCCCGGATCGAAAAAGTCCAGGGTTTGCTCCCTGAGACGCTGCCAGTCGGGCGCGATTTCTTCGCCACCCAACAGTTTTACGGCCTGCCTTACTCCCTGCTCGCTACCCGAGAGTCGCAGCTGGCTGCGCCCTGCTGACCACATCGAAGCCGAAACCGGGTAAGGTTCCGAACCGAGCTCGTTGATCCAGCGCAGGTGATCGTCCGCGTTATCGTGTTCGTAGGCCAGCGTCAGCTCGGTTTCGTATACCGGGACTACCCGCAGCGAGACTTCGAGGATGATGCCAAGCGTGCCTAGCGAACCGACCATCAGCCTGGCAACATCGAAACCGGCGACATTCTTGATCACGCGCCCGCCGAAACGCAGCACCTGGCCACGCCCGTCCAGTAACTTGACCCCGAGCACAAAATCGCGAATGCTGCCGGCATAGGCACGCCGCGGGCCCGCCAGGCCGCTCGCGACCATGCCGCCGATGGTCGCTTCCTTGCCGAAACAGGGCGGCTCGAAACCGAACATCTGGCGGTGCCCGGCCAGCAGCGCTTCGATCTCGGTCACCAGGCAACCGGCACGCAGCGTTATGACCAGCTCCGCGGGATCGTAGTCGATGACACCGCTATGCGCGGAAACGTCGATCGGCAATGCCTCGATCGGCTCGCCGTAAAACCGCTTGCTGCCGCCACCGATGATTTCGATTGCACCGCCGGTAGCGGCGACCGAGCTTATCTGCGTGCACAGCTCGTCTTCGATGCTGAGATCTTCGATTTCATTCATCAAAAACGTTCCAGGTCCGGAAACGGAACCTCGCCGGCGTGCACGTGCATGGCGTTGAATTCGGCGCATCGCGCCAGCGTCGGAATTGCCTTGCCGGGATTCAGAATCTTCAGCGGATCGAAACACTCGCGAATCGCGTGAAACTGGTTACGCTCCGGCTCGCTGAACTGGACGCACATTTCGCCGAGCTTTTCGACGCCGACACCGTGTTCTCCGGTAATCGTGCCGCCATGATGGATGCATAGTTGCAGAATCTTGCTGCCGAGTTCCTCGGTTTTTTCAAGCTCGCCCTCGTTGTTGGCGTCATAAAGAATCAGCGGATGCAGGTTGCCGTCGCCGGCATGGAAAACGTTGGCGATCCGAAGCCCGTATTCTTCGGAAAGTGCACGCACCCCGGCCAGCACGGCGGACAGGGCCTTGCGCGGGATGGTGCCGTCGATACAGTAATAATCGGGTGAAATCCTGCCCACCGCGGGAAACGCGGCCTTGCGCCCGGACCAGAACAGCAGCCGTTCGGCCTCGTCCCTGGCGAGCCGGGTTTCGACTGCGCCGCCTTTCCTGAGTACGTTTTCGACCAGCGCGATCTGCACGACGACTTCTTCCTCGGTGCCGTCGAGTTCGCAGATCAGGATCGCTTCCGCGTCGACCGGGTAACCGGCATGGACGAAGTCCTCGGCGGCGCGAATCGCCGGATTATCCATCATTTCGATCCCGGCCGGAATGATGCCCTCAGCAATGATCATGGCAACGCTGTCCCCGGCCTGTTCCACCGAGTCGAATACGCCCATCACGACGCGCGCACAGCGCGGGATCGGCAGCAGTTTGACGGTGACTTCGACCACGATCCCGAGCATTCCCTCGGAACCGACCAGCAGCGGCATCAGGTCGTAGCCGTCGCTATGCAGAGAACGCTGGTCGATTTCGAATATCTCGCCGTCCGAGCCAACCACCTTGAGCGCCAGGATATTGTGTAGCGTCAGCCCATACTTGAGACAGTGAACTCCGCCGGCGTTTTCGGCGACGTTTCCGCCAATAGAACAGGCGATCTGCGACGAGGGATCGGGAGCGTAATACAGACCCAGTGCGCTGACGGCCTCCGAAATGGCAAGGTTACGCACACCGGGCTCGACCACGGCGCAGCGCGAAAGCGCATCGACCTCGAGTATCCGGTTCATCTTGGCGAGGCTGAGCACTACCCCCTCGGCGTGCGGCAAGGCGCCACCCGACAGGCTGGTGCCGGCGCCACGGCTGACCACCGGCAGGCGCTGCTCGTGGCACAGGCGCATGATTTGCTGTACCTGGTCGATATTCTCCGGTAACAGCACCAGCAGGGGCTGTTCGCGGTAGGCGCTGAGTCCGTCGCATTCATAGGCCGCCAGCGAGGTTGGTTGGTCGATTACGCTTTCGCCGGCCAGGAATTCCCGGAAGCGCGAGGCAAGTTTTTGGCGACGGGTAAGTGACATGCGCGCTATGCTAGCATTTTGTTGGGTTCCTGTAAGGTGTGAAATCTAATGACCCGAATTGTATTTCTTAACGGCGATTACCTGCCAGCGGATCAGGCCAGGATTTCGATCTTCGATCGCGCGGTCAATTTCGGCGACGCAATCTACGAGGTCGCCGGGGTGATGGACGGGAAGCTGGTCGATTTCGAGCATCACATGCAGCGTTACTTCGACTCGCTGGCAAAACTCGGCATCGAGCCGCCCCTGGAACAGCAGCAGATCCTCGATGCTTTTCGCAAACTGGTCGATCTCAATTCGCTCGACGAAGGGCTGGTGTACATGCAGGTTACCCGCGGCGTCGCCGAACGCGACTTCGTATGGCCGGACGACATCGTGCCCACCGTGTTCATGTTTACGCAACCCAAGACGTCGGCCGAGAACGAGGCCGCCGAAACTGGCGTTACCCTGGCGAGCACGGCGGACATCCGCTGGGCGCGGCGCGACATCAAGTCGACCAACCTTCTGGCGCAGGTGCTGGCGAAGAAGGCGGCCCACGACGCCGGCGCCTACGAAGCGTTGATGATCGATGCCGACGGCTACGTAACCGAGTGCGGCAGCACCAGCTTTTTTATCGTCAGGGACGACATTATCCTGACCCGGCCGTTAAACGACGAGATACTGCCCGGAGTGACGCGCCGCGCCGTGATCACGCTGTGCACGACGCATGGCCTCCGGCTGGTGGAGAGCAAATTTACGCTGAACGAGGCGCTTGACGCGGACGAGGCATTCATCAGCGGCGCCTCGAGCTATGTCCTGCCGGTCGTAAGCATCGACGATCGCGAAATCGGCGGCGGCAAGCCCGGTGAGCTGACCCGACGCCTGCGCCAGATCTACATCGACCACGCGCGCGCAACCCTGACCTAGACCCCAGGGACACAATACTTATTTCTGCGGAATCAAGTATCGTGCCCCCGCAATTATCAGACCTTCCCGGCAGCCTTCCATTTGGAATATATGGCGTCGGCTTTCTTGGTGGCGATTTTAACCGACTCTTCGGGCGTTGAACGGTCCCGGGCCACGGCCGAAAACATGTCGGAAATTACCCAGTCGCCGAAGGTTTCATCGATTACCGCATTGGCATAACCCGGGTAGCCGATGGTCGTCGTCCATTCATCGGCCTGCGACAGAACGCTGTACTTGTTACCTGGAGTTGCCGCCTCATCGACCGCAACCAGCGCATCGATATCCGGAACCGTTGCCGGAAAACAGGGCAGGTTGTAAAAGCGACTGGCGAGAAAGGCGTCGCGAAAGTTCCTCACATAGTCGACCAGGAAGTGCTGGGCGCCGTCGATGTTACGGGCAAATTTCCAGATAACGTATGCATGCATCAAATGCATCGATCCGATTCGACGCACCGGACCGCGCGCGGCAGGCGCGAGAAGAATGTTGTCGGCGATCGGAATTTTCTGGCTTTCCCCGGTTCGCGTAATCGAAATGGCGTTAAAGGTCAGCGATCCGTGACCCGCGAGCATCATGCGATTATTCGAGGATGGATCCCAGCTGAACACTTCCTCGGTCATTGCATCCCGGTAAAGCGACTTCATGAACTTTACCGCCTCCACCGTCTCGGGACTATTCAGCACTATCCTGCCGTCTTCGTCATGAACCGAGGCGCCGAAACTATGCATCAGGGATCGCAAGGCCATGTTGGAATCAAGTTCCGGGGCAAGACCTATGCCAACCGGAATATTATGCTTTCGGTATATCGCGGCGCCGCCCTCGCGGATATTGTCCCAGCTATCGGGAAACAGGCCAACATCATCCCACAGGTCTTTGCGATAATTGATCGGATCCGGTACATAGCTATCAGAAAATCCGAAGTACTTTTTTGTTACCGGATTGTAGGTGCTCTTGAGTCCGATCTCGTTCGGTTTACCCACGTATCTTTCGAGTTCCTGATAGATTTCGGCGTGATCGATGACGAAATCCTCGTAGGTAGGTGGCGGCCGCAGAAACATGAACAAATCGTGACCCCGTCCGCGCTGAATTTCGGCCTGGGCACGACTGTTCAAACTGGTTATACCCACCCTGTCGATAACGACTTCGGTATCATTATCGTCGCCCCATTGCTTTGCGAAAACCTGATCGAACCAGCGGTCGAATTCGGGGACAAAGTGATTCCATTGCAGAATCGTAAGCCGATGTTTTTTTTGCGCATGGGCAAACTTCGGAATAAGGAAACTACCTGCGATGGTGGCGCCGGCAATGCCGAGAAACCTTCTGCGTCGTGGAATCATAATGCTTTTTTAACCCTGTATTGTTCCACCAGTAACTGTCGGGCGTCCTCGCCACGGCAGGGTCTGGCAAAGTAATAGCCCTGCACCTCGTCACAGCCGCGCTCCCTCAACATCAGCCACTGACCGATTTCTTCTACGCCTTCGGCGACCACTTTAAGCCCCAGGTTCTTGCCCAGCAGAATGAACGACTGCACGATCATTTCATCGTCGCCCTCGTTCAGGATGTTTTGCACGAAGGTCTTGTCTATCTTCAGCGTATCGACCGGCAGCCGACTCAACAATTGCAGCGACGAATACCCGGTTCCGAAGTCGTCGATCGACAGGGATATCCCCAGCGCCTTCAACTGTTTCGAAATTCGCACCCCGGTTTCTATATCCTTGAAAAGTGCGTTCTCGGTCAATTCCAGCTCGAGACTTCCTGCGCTTATGCCAGATGCTTTTATTCTCCTGGCGATATCCTCGACCAGGTTACCGGCCAGGAACTGGGCCGGGGACAGGTTGACAGACATCGACAGCTGCGCTGAGAATTCCTTCTGCCAGGCGGATAACTGCCGACAGGCCGTCTGCACGACCCATTCCCCGATCTGCACGATCGATCCGTTTTCTTCGGCAATAAAAATGAACGCGTCCGGCATAACCAGCCCCTTGTCGGGATCGTTCCAGCGCAACAGGGCTTCGAAAGATACGATCTGGCTGCCGTCGATGCTGTAACGCGGCTGGTAGTAGAGCTCGAACTCTTCGTTCGCCAGTGCCCGGTTCAATCCAACCTCGATCGACAGCCGGTTCTGGTGCTGGGCATCGATTTTCGTATTGTAGAGTACATAACGGTTACGCCCCTGTGCCTTGGCGTAGTACATCGCGGTATCGGCCAGCCGCATCAGGTCCTTTACGGTATCTCCATGTTCCGGAAAGATGCTGATACCGAGGCTGCCGCCGCTCATAATCTCCTTGCCCTGCAACACGAACGGCCTGTTCAGGGATTGCTGGATGCGCTCTGCAACGACGATGGCATCATCGGGATGATGGAGGTTGGGCAGCAGGATAATAAACTCGTCGCCTCCCAGGCGAGCGACCATGTCGTCTCCGCCCATGTACATCGGGACCGCCGATACGGTATCCGACGGCCGCACGCATTCGATTAGCCGGTCGGCGACCTGGCGCAACAAATCGTCACCCGCATCGTGTCCCAGGGTGTCGTTGACACGCTTGAACTGATCCAGGTCGAGGAACACGACAGCCATTTTGGTATCGCGCAGCCTGGCAATCTGCAAAGCATGTTCGGCGATTTCGTCGAGCAATGAGCGATTCGCGAGCCCGGTCACCGAATCGTAATAAGCCAGTTCGCGAATGCGCGCCTCGGTTTGGCGTCGTTCGGTGATATCCTGGACCGTCCCGATCACGCGCGCGCCATCCTTATCGATGACATCGATCGCCTGGTGGATAAAAATTTCTTCGCCATCGGCCGGCGCCAGCCGATATTCTATGCTCGCCGATTCATTCTCGCTAACCGCCTTCTCGACCAGTTCCGACAGGGCCTGTCGGTCGTCCTCGTGCACGAGAGTCAACAATTGGGCAAAATCGATATGGGTTTTATGCGCGGGCATTCCGAGGATGGCGATCGCGTTTTCCGAAAGCCTCATGGTGCTAGTTGCCCTGTCCCAGTCCCAGTGCCCCAGGCGAGCGAGCTGCTGCGCCGTGATGAGCTTGTTGCGCGCTACCGCCAGCTCGTTAAACGGGCGCACCAGCAGCCGGGAAATCAAATACGAGACAATTACCAGCAAAATAACCGAAACTACCAGCACCCAGGAGAAAAACTCGACCGCGGGTTCCAGTCCCTGCACCAGCAGGCTGGACGACACGCTGGACACCAGCCGTAACCCGTTTTGCTGATCCCCGAGCTTGATATCCTGGAACACGATCAACCCGTCCCTGGTCTCTATCGACTGTGTTCCTTCAAAGTGCTGATCCGGTAAAAGCGGCAGTGGATCGAACATGTGGCCGGAGTGGGTTTCGGGCGCCTGCTGCATGAGCAGCTGGCCATCGGCGGCGATTACCCATACCGGCGAATGATCCTGAATGCGCAAACGACCCAGTTCGGTGAGCCAGTTATCGAGGTTGAAATGCACCATCAGCATGCCGCCAAACAGGCCGGTGTTCTTGTCCAGCTTGGCCAGACCCGAAAGCAGCGAATAACCGCCATCCTGACGCCGGTAAGGACCGATAATGGAGGCCTCTCGCGGCGGGATAAACCATTCCATCCCCCCCGAGGACAATACCAGAGGGATCGATTTCAAATGATCGAACAACGGATCGGCATGCGTCAGCAGTGCGTCGTATTCGCTGGCCTGCCGTCCGTCACTAATCATCAGCCTGGTTTTATTGCTGGCGCCAATCCTGATTATGCCGCTCTCATCGTAGTAATAAAGTCCGATTATGTCCGGATTGTCCTTCTGCAGCTGGATGAATTCCCGTTCGATGCGACGCCCCAGTATCATGCGCTCGGCATCGGACACCTGCAGAAAATCCTCCATGTTCTGACTGTTTTCCAGCGCCTTTTGCATGATCAGCATGTCGTTCAAACGCTCGTTGGCGAGCGAGTCGGCGAACACCGCTACCTGCTGGGTAATGGTCTCCCTGGCCTGGCTGGCAAGCGAATCACGGCTGAAGGTATAGGCGATGAATATCAGCACCGCCGCGGAGGCGAGGTTGACCGCCAGCAAGGCAGCGAGCAGGCGCAGGAAGAAGCCCGATGCCGAGGATAATTCGCGGCCAGCCTGCATTACCGCTCCAGTGCCGCGGAGGTATCAACAAATTCGTCAATCAGGTAATCGTGCTCGGTTAACGAAATCCCGAGTGCCCGGGCGCGATTGCGATTGACCATCAGCGGGCCATGCGCCGGAGTCTTGGTGCGCATCAACTGTGGACTTAAACCCTGTTCGAGAATGTCGTATGCCATTTCGAAAGCGGCATATCCCTGGTTATAGCCGGAATCGTTGGCGGTCAACAACATACCCTCGCGCACAAACTGATCCTCGTGCGAGGCTTCCGGTTTGCGAATATTCTCGAGATACCAGCGGCCCACCTCGAGCATGTCGAGATGATTGCCACGGTCGTCTTTCAGGGTATCGTGATTGAGAACGAAAAAGGCATCGACACTGGATTCGAGCTGTTTCGCCCTGAGCTTGAATTCTTCAAAGTCATTGGTACTGACCACGTCGACGAGATCTAGCGGTAAGCCTCCACTGCGATGCAGGCCCTGCAGCTGCTTGATGTTCGCCCGCGCGGTTACCGAATCGCAGGCAAGAATCGCAAATGTGCGCGCCTCGGGGACCAGCTTGCTGAGCAGTTCCAGCCCTTCGCGGTAATACCCCGCCTGCCATACCCCGGTAATATTGTGTCCCGGACGGTCCATGCTATCGATGAGTCCATATTTGAGCGGCAGGCCGTTAATGCCCCAGAACACCACGGGTATCTCGGTATCCAGTAATTGATTGCCGATATAATTAGCCGCGTTGTCATCGCCCAGCATGACCAGATCTGGCTGGAATTCGCGTATCTGCTTCATGATACCGACGGTCGAGCGCGCGATATCGGAGGTACCGTTCTTGCGCTTGGTATCCATCCAGGTTTTTTTCAGGACAACCCGCTTACTCTCGACATAATCCTGCTCGGCAAATTCTTTTACCTGATCCTGATTCTCGAGAAAACTGTAACGCAGCATGGCCGCCATGACCCCGTCGTTGGTGGACTTCGACCACAGGTACTCGCGGTGATAACTGGAAACGATAAAGATACGATGCCGTTTGGCGTCATCGGTCTGACTGGCGACAACAGCGGGGACGGCGAAACCCCATAGCATAATACCAGTGGCGCAGATGACACCGCACCACTGAGAAATCCTGAGGCGCCTGACGCTGAGAGCAAACATAGAGCCACCTGTTCCGGCGAATCAAAAAACATGATACGCACCACCTTATATATAGTAGTTATTCGGCAGGTAAGCTGCTGACTTGACTTAATTTTGCGTCTTTATTTCCCCGGTTTTGCGCGTCTGTTCTCACTTTTCTCGGGCATAGTCCCGCTTTGCCTGCTCCAGGGTGATGTACTCGCGCTCGACATCCTGCGCGACCAGCGCGGGATCACGCTGCGACGGCTCGCCATAGCCGCCCCCGCCCGGCAGTTTCAACACCAGCCGGCGCTCTGCCGGGATCCATTGCTTGCCCTTGGCCGACAGCCTGCTGCCGTCGTCGAGTTCGACGCTGCCCGCAGCGCCGGCGAGGCCGCCATTGCGTCCGCGCGCCGGGTTCTGGCAGCGATCGAACATCGCGTTGATGTAAATGTGGTGCCCCGGATTCGCCGATATCTCGATGACCTGGCCGAGCCCGCCGCGGCGCGTACCGGGGCCACCCGAACCCTCGCGCAGTTCCTTGCGCCAGATAGTGATCGGCCCGACGTGCTCGGTTACTTCCGCCGACATGGTGTGTACGCCGGACGGAAACGCGGTCGCGCTGAGCCCGTCGAGGGTCGGTCGCGCGCCGGTACCACCGGAATTGAACATCAGGATTTCCGAGTTCCGCATGCCTTCTCCCGCGGCCGCCTGGCCGTTTTCTATCGGGCGCGCGCCGAGCTGCACTATCCATAGCGCGCTCGAGCCCTCGGCCGGCACCCTGCCGGGCAGCATCTTGTGTAGCGCCCCGAGCACCACGTCCGGTAAAAACTGGCCGAGCACGTGCCGTATCGCGACCGGAGCCGGGTGCTTCGCGTTGAGAATACAATTTTCCGGCGCGGTCACCTTGAAAGGGGACAGAGACGCGTGATTATTGGGTATCTGCGGCGCCAGAGCGCACTTCAACGCGTAACAGGCATAGGCCGTGGTATAAACCAGCGGAACGTTTATTCCCTTCCGGCTGAGCCCGCTGGTCCCGGCGAAATCCGCGAGCACGCCCTGATCGGAAACCTCCAGCCGCAGTTTCATCGTCACCGGGCTATCGTAACCGTCGACCGTCATTTCGTTGTCAAAAGAGCCGGTCGGCAGATCTCGAATATGCTGCATGGTCGCATTCAGGCTGTTTGCAAAAACAAAGTCGCGCAGCGCGTTCAAATCGTCTAGCCCGAATTCATCCATCATGTCCATCAGGCGATGATGCCCGGTATCGTTACAGGACGACAGCGAGTACAGATCGCCTATTACCTGCCCCGATTCGCGCACGTTACCGCGGATGATCTTGATGAGCTTCTGGTCCACTTCGCCGCGCTCGGCGAATTTCATGATCGGGATGACTATTCCTTCCTCGTAGACCTCGGTCGCATCGGGCCCGAAGCCTCTGCCGCCGACATCGACGACATGCGCGGTACAGGCGAAATAACCGACCAGTCTGCCGTTGCGGAACGACGGATTCACGAAGGTGAAATCGTGCAGATGCCCGGTGCCTTTCCAGGGATCGTTGGTGACATAGGAGTCACCTTCGAAAATATTGTCACGTCCGATCTCGTCGATGAAATGACCGACGGCTTCGGCCATCGCGTTGACGTGACCCGGGGTGCCGGTAACCGCCTGTGCGATCATGTGGCCCTGTTCGTCGAAAACCCCGGCGGACAGATCGCCGGCCTCGCGCACCGACGTCGAAAACGCGGTGCGCAACAGGGTCAGGGCCTGCTCCTCGACGACCGAGATGAGCCGGTTCCACATCACCTGCATGTGCACGTTGGAAATGCCGTCAGTCACTGGTTTTCCCCTTGAGTCTCAGCAGCAGGCAGCCATCGGATTGCCGTATCGCCTGGAAGCGGTTGTTGACGATGGTACTGGTTTCGCGTTCGATGATCACCGCGGGACCGGACACCAGGTCGCCGGTCTGCAGATCGTCACGCTGGAACACGGCCGCGTCGACGAAGCGCTGTTCGCGAGCATCGTAAATGCGTCGTCTCGCGTCGCTGTAACGAGGCGTTTCGGTACCCACCGGGGCTACCTTGCGGGGCTCGGCCAGCCGGCTTCGCACCTGCACCGACCAGGTCATGATCTCGATATCGATGCCGTCGAGCGCGCGCCCGAACAGCCGAACATACTCCTGCTCGAATCGTTCGCGGATCTCGGCCTCGTCACCCTTCCTGAATTCGCGGTCGGGCAGCGTAACCATGATCTCCCAGCCCTGCCCCTGGTAGCGCATGTAAGCCTTGATTTCGCGTAACAGCTCTAACTCCGCCGAGCCGGTGCGGGTAAAGCGCTGCGCCTCTTCGTCGAGTTCGCCGATCAAACGGTTGGTCCAGCCGGCGTCGAATTCGCTGAGGCGCAGAAAAGCGCCCCGTATCGCCTCGAAGCCGAACGGCGCGCGCAGGAATCCGATCGCCGAGCCGACGCCCGCGCCCGGCGGTATCAGCAATTCGTCGATATCGAGTTTTTCGCACAGCCGGCTGGCGTGCAGCGGCGCCGCGCCGCCGTAGGCGATCATCGTGAAATCCCCGAGTTCCTTGCCGTTTTCGACCGCGTGCACGCGCGCAGCGTTGGCCATGTTTTCGTCGACAACTTCGCAGATGCCGATCGCCGCGACATCGGTATCCATGCCCAGGCGGTCGCCGATGGCGCGCTGCATCGCGGTCTCTGCATTTTTTGTCTCGAGCCGGATATCGCCGCCGGCGAAGCGCTCGGGATCGAGCCGGCCCAGCAACAGGTCCGCGTCGGTAACCGCGGGATTCAGGCCACCGTGGTTGTAACAGGCGGGACCCGGCTCCGAGCCGGCACTCTCCGGGCCGACGCGTATCTGGTTCATTTCGTCGACCCAGCCCAGCGAGCCTCCGCCGGCGCCGATTTCGACCATCTCGATAACCGGTATCGACACCGGCATGCCTGAACCCTTTTTGAAGCGGTAGCTGCGCGCGACCTCGAAGCTGCGCGCGGTCTTGGGGACGCGATCCTCGATCATACAGATTTTGGCGGTAGTACCTCCCATGTCGTAGGACAACACCTTGTCGAGCCCGTAACCGGCCGCGAAATCGGCCGCGTAAATGGCGCCGCCCGCGGGGCCGGACTCGAGCAGGCGCACCGGAAACTCGATCGCACTTGCGACCGAAATCAGCCCACCGCCGGAATGCATCATGAACACCGGGCAGGTTCCCCCTTCACCGCGAAACCGGTCCACCAGGCGCTGCAGGTAGGACGCCATCAGCGGCTTGATAAAAGCATTCGCGCAAACCGTATTGAAACGTTCGAATTCGCGCATCTGCGGCGACACTTCACACGATATCGAGATGCTGATACCCGGGACCTCGGCCGCGATGATTTCGCGCGCACGCCGTTCGTGCGCGGCGTTGACGTAGGCATGGATGAAACCGATCGCGACACTGCGGTAGCCGCGCTCGCGGATGTGCGTCGCGATGCGCTGCAGTTCGTTTTCGTCGAGCGCTACCAGTTCGCGCCCGCTGGCGGCGATGCGGCCGGCTACGACGTAGCGATGCTCGCGCGCGATCAGCGGCGGCGGCAGGCTCAGGTTCAGATCGTATTGTTCGAAGCGTCCCTCGGTGCGCATTTCGATGACATCGCGAAACCCGAGGCTGGTGATGAACGCGGTCGCGGCACCACGGCGCTCGATCAGCGCATTGGTCGCCAGCGTGGTGCCGTGGATCAGCTGGTCGATATGCTCGATGCCGACCCCGGCAACCTGCGTCACCTTGCGCAGACCGTCGATAATGGCCTGCTCTGGATTGCTGTTACTGGTCAACACTTTGGCGCTGTGTTGATCGGATCCGTGCTCTAGCACGACATCGGTGAAGGTTCCGCCGATGTCCGCGCCGACGCGTACGCTGAGATTGTTGTAACTCATGAGCCCGTAATCACTTCTCGTGCTGCCCGCTACCCGCGGTTGGCTCGATTTTACCGGATCCAGGGCAGCATTATCAGCCTAAATCGAATCGAACCCTGACCGCGAGGCCACCGAGATCGGACTGGTCGAGTTCGACCTCCGCATGATGGCTTTCCGCGATCGTTTTGACGATCGAAAGACCAAGCCCGGCGCGTTGGTGTCAGCGGCGCGATAAAATCGACCCGTCGCCTTTTCGCGTGCGTCGGCATCGAGGCCCGGCCCCGAATCGTCGACCGCAAGCAGGAGGATTTTTTCAAGCCGTTCGCAACGCACGCGTATCCTGCAGTTTTCGTCGCAGTAGTTGATCGCGTTATCCCGCAGGTTGGCCAACAGGCTGCTCAACGCGGTCACGCGGAGGCGGCGAAGCTCTCCAGTTTTTCGATTAGCTCGAGCGGCACGCCGACACCATCGGTTTCGGCCCTGAGGCGCGACTCGTGGCGGCGCACGCCCGGCAGGCGCACGCCCGGTTCGGCGGCCAGCGCGGCGAGCATGGTCTCGAGCCGATCGGCATAGGCATGGTCGCCACCCGGGGTGATCCCACCCGGCGAAATGGCGATGAAAAACTGCCCCACCCGGGGTTCACCGCCGGTATTGTCCTTGAATACCGGCGCCTGGAACGAACAATGGGGACCGCTTAGCACCCCGGCGAGCAGGTCCACCAGCAGGCCCAGCAGCATACCCTTGTAGCCGCCCGCAGGTGCCAGCGCGCCGCCGTCGATGACCGCGGCCGCATCGGTGGTATCGTTGCCATCGGCGTCGTAACCCCAACCGAGCGGGATCGGCCTGCCTTCCGCGGCGGCCTTCTTGATCGTCACCAGCGCGACCTGGCTGGTCGCCATGTCGGCTATGATCGGATCCCGTTCGCCGCGCGGAATCGCAAAAGCCATCGGGTTGGTGCCGAAGAATGGTCCCGCCCCCGGCGCCGGCGCTACCGCCGATGGTGAATTGGCGAAGCCGAGCCCGACCAGACCGGCCGCGGCCATGCGCTGCACGAACCAGCCGACCACGCCGGCGGAGTAGGAATCCACGATCGACAGCGCGGCGATACCCTGCTGCCTCGCAAGCAGGTAAAACGCGTCTTCGGCATCGGCAAACGCGGCATGGGCGAAACCGCTGTCCGCCATCGAACGCAGCGCGGACGGCGCTATTCGCGCATGCGACGGCACGGCGTCGCGATTGATCTTGCCGACCTGCAGATGACCGCAGTAAAGCGGCAGGTAGCCGAGCCCGACGGTGCGGATACCATCGCATTCCGCGTCGACCACCGACTGCACCGCCAGTTCCAGCTGCCGTCCGTGGGCGCCGCATCCGGCAAGCGCGCGGCGCGCGAGGTCTTCCACGTCGGACAGGGTCAGAATCCTGCTTTTTTCGGTCATCGATCTCTCCTCGCGCGCCATCTCGGCGTATTAATGTCTTGCCCCCCTGTGGAAGTCATCCAGCCTGCGCGGATGACGCCCAGTCAGGTCATGCTTTCAGGTCCTGCAATATTTCGCTCGCGCCCCCGGTTACGAAGCCGGCGTCGACGCCCGCGCAAATCAGGTTATAGCCCCTGTCGATATAGGGCCGCACGCTGTCCGCGTTCAGTCCGAAGTAACCCAGCGCAAGCTTGTTCCGCAGGCAGGCACGGGTTACCTCGGCGATCGCGGCAACCACCTCGGGATCATCGACTTCCCCGGTTTTGCCCATACTCGCCGACAGGTCGTAGGGACCGATGAAGACCGCGTCGAGACCGTCGACCCGGGCAATTTCGTCGATGTTTTCGATCGCGTCGATATGCTCCGCCTGGATGATCACCGCGGTATCGTCATTCGCCGAGGACAGGTAATCGGCAAACTCCAATCCGTAGCCCTGGGCCCGGGCGAGGCCTACGCCGCGCTGCCCGCGCGGCGGGTACTTGCTCCAGCCGACCACGCGCCGCGCCTGCTCCGCGTCGTTGACCATCGGCGCGATAATCCCGTCGGCGCCGATGTCGAGCGCTTTCTTGATATCGCGTTCGCTCGCGGAGGGTACGCGCAGTATGCTCGCGCAGCGACCGCCGACCGCCTGTATCAGGCGCTGCCAGTCGAGCATCGACAGCGGGCTGTGCTCGCCGTCCATGAACAGCCAGTCGAAATCACATCTGGCGACCATTTCCGCAACCTCGGGAGCCGGAATCGTCAGCATCGTGCCGATCAGTAAGTCTTTTTGCCGCAGACGCGAGGTAAAGTTTCTGGTCATAATCGATCCCCGGAATTGAAAACTAGCTGCCGAAACCCTTTGCCATCAGCGACGCGCAAACCAGCATGCCGCCGATTAGTATCAGCTCCCAGTGTATCGCCTTTTTCAGGCGCCTGACCGCGGCGGCGGTCAGCTCGGGCGCGATACCCTGCCGCAATTCGCTATTCCAGCGACGGAACACCGCGCTCGGGTACAGTGAAATCGCCCCGGCGACGAGGAATAGCGCCAGTTTGACCTGAAAAAACGTATTGCTGAAATAATAATCGGCGCCCTTCTCGAAATATATCACCCGCAGGAAGCCGAATAACAGCAGCAGCAGCGCGGCGGCGGCCATGACGCGATTGGCGCGCCGAATTCGTCTTGCCACGCCCACGCTCGGGGTCTCGGTAATCAGCGTCAGTTCGAGCACCAGCGTCGCCGCCAGCGCGAAAAACGCGAGGTAATGTCCGAAAGCGACGATCGCGGCAAGCAGCATCAGGGTGATATGCGTTTCATTTGCCAGCCGTTTTCGAGCGGGATATAGACGATACGGTCGTGCAACCGGCTGCTCTGGCCCTGCCAGAACTCGAAATACACGGGCGTCAATCGATAGCCGATCCAGGACTGCGGACGTGGCACGTCTCCGTCGGGATAGGCGGCGCGCAGGCGCAACACCTCGTCCTCGAGGTCGGAGCGGCTTTCGATTTCGCTGGACTGCTGCGACGCGGCGGCGCTGAAACGACTGCCCTCGGGACGCAGCATAAAGTATTTCTCGGCGTCCTCGACCGGCATCTTTTCGACCCTGCCGTGCACGCGCACCTGACGGCTGAAATCACGCCAGTGGAACAGCAGCGCCGCCCGTGGATTGGAGGCGAGCTCCCGGCCCTTCTGGCTGCGCGAATCGGTATACCAGCAGAATCCGTCGGCATCGAAATGTTTCAGCAGGACGACGCGCGCCGACGGCTGGCCCTCGGCATCCACCGTGGCCAGAGTCATAGCGGTCGCATCGAGCAACTCGAGGTCGCGCGCGCGCTGCAGCCATTGACCGAACTGCGTGAATGGATCGGGATCCATATCCTTGCGGCTGAGGCCGTGCGCTTCGTAATCACGGCGCACATCGCTCAAATCCATTTGCAGCGCCATTAAAACACGCGCTGGAAAAGGGCCTTCATCGCGGCCCAGGATTTTTCGTCGGCCTGCGCGTCAAAGCCGAGATCGATACCGTATTTCTCGGCGTTGACGTCGGCCTGTGGATTGCTGAAACCGTGCTTTGCGCCATCCAGCAGCAGCACCTCGTAGTCGGCCTGCGCGGCCTCCATCTCCTGCTTGAAGCCGTCGAGATCTTCCATTGTCACCATCGAATCGGCGGCACCGTGGCACACCAGAATCTTCGGCTTGATGCTGCCCGGCGCTGCGTTATGAAACGAGCCCAGCGCGCCATGAAAACTGGCGACGGCGGACAACGGCAGGCCGATACGCGCCATGTGCAAAACCATCGCACCGCCGAAGCAGTAACCGATAGCGGCGCTGCGCTCACGGTCGACGCCCGGTTGAGCCAGCAGTAAATCGAAACCTGCCCTGAGCGCAGCGGTGCCGGTTTCCATGTCGTTGAGCACCCCGTTCATCAGTTCCCCGGCCTGCGCGGGATTTTCGGCGACCCGGCCGCCACCGTACATGTCGACCGCGAGTGCCACGTAGCCCAGCTCGGCAAGCATGTGCGCGCGGCGCACGATGTATTCGTTCAGCCCCCACCATTCGTGGACGATCAGGACACCGGGGCGGGCTTCGGTAATTTCATCGTCATAGGCCAGGTATCCCTGGTGGCTGGCATCACCCACGGTGTAGCCGATTTGATTGGTCAGTATGTTCACAGGCATCACCTTGCAACGGATTCGGATCGGGAAATTCTACTCTGTAATGCTGTTAACCGGTAGCGCCGTGATTTACCATGCCGTCATGAATCAGCTGGATCACATCGTCATCGCCGCGGATTCGCTGCGGCAGGGCGTCGATTACCTGCGCCAGACCCTCGGCGTCGAAATTCCGCCGGGCGGATTGCATCGGACCATGGGCACCCGCAACCACTTGATGCAGCTCGCAAACGATGCCTACCTGGAAGTCATCGCGATCGACCCGCAGGCGCAGACGCCGCCACGTCCTCGCTGGTTCGGTCTCGACGAGGCGCTCATGCGCGCATCGCTGAAACGGCAACCGCGTCTGATTACCTGGGTCATGAACACGCCCGACATCGGTCGGCTGGTCGGCGAGGCCGGCTTCGATATCGGCGTGCCGACGAGGCTCACGCGGGATAATCTCGAATGGGAAATCGCGCTGACCGATGACGGCAGGCTGCTCGCCGGGGGCATGCTGCCTTACTGCATTCAATGGCATAGCACACCTCACCCGTCGCGCGGCATGGCCGATCTCGGATGCGTGTTGCACGCGCTGACGATTTATCATAACCGGCCGCGCTGGCTGGCAGAGCAACTGGACGCAATCGACGCCAGCCACCTGGTTCAGATCGAGCCATTGCCGGATTCAGAATCACCTTACCTCGCGGCCGCGATCGAGACTCCCGGGGGCCTGGTCACGCTCTGAATTGTGCGAGGCTCGGGCAGGCGTTGCGCCACGGCCCTCCTGGAAGTAATCGGAGCAAGATTTTCACCGATCGGCGGCGGTGCTCTTAGGAAATCCCCGCTTGCGCGGGGATGACAATCGGAACTTCGAAGCCAGTCGCGAGACGATTATCCGGTCAAGGGTCGTAAAGCCACCCGCAGGGACCGAAAGTCGCGGGTCGGAAATAACAAATCATGCGCCCGTCGGCGCCGGCCACGGCTCCGTCTCGCCATGGCGCCATGCCGTGCAGCACCAGGCGATGCGCGATGAAAGCCTCGCCTGGTCGCGCATGGATTTCGACCCGCCTGCATTCGGCGAAAGCCTGCTCGCGCGCCGCGTGGTAAATATCGGTAATATCTTCCTCTCCCCAAAGCCCGGGCGGCAATCCGTCGAAACGGCGCCTGAAGGCTTTGCGCATAATTTCGTGCGAACCTTCCCAGACCACGAACGGGGAAGCATCGGCGTCGAACTCGACCATCGGTATACCGAGGATGAAGCCATGATACTCGCGCAGGTGACGCCGCCGAGCCGGACCCTCGGGCAACAGGCCATCGACATGCGCGGCGTCGCGCTCGCGCCGGTAGGCCGCCCGGCCCGGGCTTTCGCCATCCATTGGCATTGGGTAGCCGGGATAGCAAATGGAAACCTGAGCCAGATCCCATGCAAAACCGGACAGGCCCAGTTCGTCGTTGATAAAATTTATCGCCTCGCCACGCAACGGGCCGCTCTCTCCGACCGCGCCGTCGTCATCGTTAGGCAGCGCGTTTACCCCGGCAAACCAGGTACCCTGGTAACGCAGCCAGTTCGACTGCCGCGGATCGGCGAGCGTCGCGCGCGCGTGCTCGAGCGCCGCCCCGACCCAGCGCTGGAGTTCCGGATCCGCTGCGAACCGGCACCAGCCCCGGTCAAAGAACTGTTTCGCGTGATTGCGCATGATGACACCGATGCTATCATGGCCGGCTCGATATCCAGAACAGGCAAACGCGATGAGCAACTCCGCAGCCGACCGCATCGCCAGCCTGCCCTGCTGGCAGGGCAAGATTGACATCGAACCCCTGAGTGGCGGCATGACCAACCTCAACTTCAAGATAAGCGATGGCGCTGTCGACTACGTCGTGCGCCTCGGCGAGGACGACCCCGTGCACCTGATTTCGCGCGCCAACGAAATTGCCAGCTGCCGCGCAGCCTTCGAGATCGGTGTAAGCCCGGAACTGGTATACCACGAGCCGGGAATCCTGGTGGTTAGATTCGTAGACGGCAAGGTTTTCGACGAGGCCGACGTCCGCGTCGAGCGCAATCTGCGGCGCATCGTCGACCTGCTGCAGCATTTTCATCGCGCGCTGCCACAGCGCTTCAACGGCGTTGCCGTGATGTTCTGGGTGTTCCAGGTATTGCGCCATTACCAGAACCTGCTGACGCAGGGCGGCAGCGCGCACGCCGCGCGCCTGCCCGAACTGGCCCGGATCGCGGCGCAACTGGAAAGCGCGGTCGGGCCGATCGATATCGTTTTCGGGCATAACGATTTGCTGCCGGCCAACTTTATCGACGACGGCGAACGCATCTGGCTCATCGATTTCGACTACGCCGGATTCAACAGCCCGCTGTTCGACCTGTCGAACCTGGCGTCGAACAACGAACTCGATGACGCTCAGGAAAAGGCGATGCTGGAACGGTATTACGGCGTCGCCGCCGACGAGCGCAGGCTCGCGAGCTACCATGCGATGAAATGCGCGTCGCTGCTGCGCGAGGCCCTTTGGTCGATGGTGTCGGAACTCTATTCACGGGTCGACATGGATTTTGCGGACTACACGCATAAAAACCTGTCGCGTTTCGAATCGGTTTATGCCGGGTATAAAAACCACTACCATTGAGTCCTTTGGACGGAGCAATTCATGAAACTCGACATCGACTTTGTCAGATCGCATTTCGGACAACTGGACGACAATCCGGAATTCGTGTTCGCGTCGAATGCCGGCGGCAGCTATGTCTGCAACCAGGCCAACGACCTGCTGGAACATTATAATCGGCACACGCGGGTGCAGCCTTATTCGCGTTTTTCACCTTCCGCCGAGGCTGGCGAGGCTATGGACCGGTCCTACCACGGCTGGGCGCAGGCGCTGAATATCGATCGCTCGGAACTCACCGTCGGGCCGTCGACGTCGACCAACACCTACGTGATGGCGCAGGCCATCGGCGATCTATGGACGCCCGGCGACGAAATCATCGTAACCAATCAGGACCACGAGGCCAACAGCGGCGTGTGGCGGCGCAAGGCGAACGAGAAAGGCGTCACCATCCGCCAATGGGAAGTCGATCCCGACAGCGGACTGCTGGATATCGAGTCGCTGTTTCCGTTGCTGCGCGACAATACCCGCTGGGTATTTTTCACGCATTGCTCGAATATCGTCGGTACCGTCAATCCGGTGGCCGAGATCGTGAGGACCATCAAATCGCGCAGCAATGCGCGCGCGTTTGTCGATGCCGTCGCCTACGCGCCGCATCATGTGGCGGACCTGAAGGCGCTTGGCGTGGACGGTTACGCTTTCAGCCTGTACAAGGTTTATGGCCCGCACCAGGGCCTCATGTACATCAACGCCGACATTCGCGGCGATATGACGTCGCAGGCGCATTATTTCAACAGCGGCATCCCGACCAAGGATTTCAACCCGGCCGGACCGCAGCATGCGCAGGTCGCCGGATGCGCCGGGGTACTGGATTACCTCGACGCGCTGCACCGGCACCATTTCGGTGACAGCGACCTCAGTCTCAACGCAAGGCTGGACGAAATCCATCCGTTGATACTGCGGCACGAAAACGCGCTGGCGACGCCGCTGCTCGAGTTTCTCGACCATCACCCGCAGGTGCGGTTGATCGGCAAAACCCACGCCAGGGATGACGACCGCGCACCGACGATCGCATTCAAACCGTTGAACCAAAGTTCCGCATCCGTCGCGCACAGACTGCAGGACGCGGGCATTGGCACCGAACACGGTCATTTTTACGCGCATCGCCTGATCAGCGATCTCGGCATCGACCCGGAGGATGGCATCGTGCGCCTGTCGCTAGTGCATTACGGCACCACGGATGAAGTGGCGCGCATCCTCAGGGCGCTCGAAATTGCGCTTGGATAGAACGCTGCTGCGGCCCCTTCCCGGCCGCCGGGGATCCCGCACCCACCGGCTGCTGATTCTGCTGGCGCTGTCCGCCTGCGCGGCGTCGACTCAGGCGCAAACCCCTCCCGATGCTACCGAGCTGGCTAACTACACGGGGCTGTTTCTCTCCGTGGTGCGGCATGACGCAACCGCGCTCGAGCGGGAACTCGGATCGGTAACGGCTATCGATCAACGCGATAATCATGGCCGCAGCGCGCTTCACGTGGCAACTTACTTCGGGAATCACCAGGCCATGCGCCGCCTGGTGGCCGCCGGCGCCGATGCGAATGCCCTGGAAGACGATTTCTACGACATCGTTACCATTGCGGCAGTCGCCAATGACCTCCCAACCCTGAAACTGGCTTTAGCCCTGGGCTGCCGCGCCGATAATGTCACCAGCCGCTACGACGGTACCGCACTGATCGCCGCGGCCCATCTCGGGCATTTCGACATCGTCAAGACGCTGGTCCGGTCCGGCGCACCGCTGGACCATATCAACAACCTCCACTGGACGGCGGTGATCGAAGCGATCGTACTCGGCGATGGCGGTCAGCGACATATCGCAACCCTCGATGCACTGGTCGATGCGGGCGCCGACGTCAACCTGCCCGACGGCAACGGCCGCAGCCCGCTGCAACTGGCGCGCGCGCGCGGGTATCTGCAAATGGTTGACATCCTGTTGGCCGCTGGTGCGAATTAGTCATCGCGCAAAACCTGTCAAAGCGGCGCAGACGACGCGACCTGAATCCTGCTCCTGCGCGTAGCCTGCGCTTCGCGGTGCGCCAGGTAGCTGACCGCGGCGACGATCATCAGCGCGCCGAATATCACCCAGTTATCCGGCACTTCATCGAACAGCCAGTAACCAAACAGCACCGCCCATACCAGCTGCAGGAAGGATAGCGGTTGGGTGACCGTCAACGGCGCATGTGCGATCGCGCGCGTCAGGGCATAATGCCCGGCGGTGGCGAATACCGCGACCAGCGCCAGCCAGCCGACTTCGACCAGCGTCGGTTGCCTCCAGTAATAGATTGCTCCGGGTAATAACGCCAGCGTACAGAAAATAGTCAGCATGACCAGAATATCGCCCGAGCTTTCGCGCTCGGTCATCCGTTTGGCGAGCAGGAAGGAGCCGGCAAAGAAAAACGCCGCGACCAGCTGCGCCAGCGAACCTGCTTCGATGCTTTGAAAGCCGGGCCTCAGGATAACCAGGGTTCCGATAAAACCGGCCAGGATAGCGAGCATACGGCGCGCCCTGACCTGTTCGCGAAAAATCAGGATGGCGCCGAGCGCGGTAAATACCGGCGTCGAGAATCCAATCGCGGTTACTTCGGCGAGCGGAATTCGGGCCATCGCGAAAAACCAGAGCATGACCGCAATGCCGTGCACGATGCCACGGTAAACGTAGAGCCGGATGCTGCCTGCGCGGATACCACGCCAGCGCATACGCCAGATCAGCGGCAGCAGCAGCAGGACACCGATCGAGTAACGAATGAAAGCTGCCTGGACCGCCGGCATATCCGAGCCCAGATGGCGCACCAGTACCGTAACGGCGACAAACAGCAGCCCACCGGCCAGCATCCACAGGCAGCCTTTTAAATTTGATTGTTGCGGCATGCGCGCGATTGGACCATCATCTGATCGCGTAATGCAAACATTAACGTCGGAATTAGCTTATGACCGCTACGCTGCCGCATCACTGTTACCACGATAGCGATATTTACGCTTACGAACGCGAGCAGGTTTTCCGCCGTCACTGGTGGCTGATCGGAGCCGAATCCTCTTTTTCCGACCCCGGGAGTTATCTGGCGCTGAACCTGATGCGGTGGCCGCTGGTGGTGGTGCGCGACCAGCAGTTTCGGTTGCGCGGCTTCTATAACCTGTGCCGGCATCGCGCGGGCCCTCTGGTGCTCGACGGCGCCGGCCGCTGCCGGGAATTCGTGTGCCGCTACCATGGCTGGCGCTACGCCTGCTCCGGCGAGTTGCTCAGGATGCCAGGCTTCGAGGAAGACGGCATAGACGATCCGGCGCAGATGGGCCTGCTGCCGGTACGGGTGGAAAGCTGGAATGGCCTGGTTTTCGTCTGCCTGGATCAATCCGCGCCCGACCTCGTCAGATGGCTCGGCGATATCGTGTCTATCGCGGCGCGTTTCGACACCACCGCGAGCATGCTTTTCGACGGCGACGTCACCAAGCGGGCAAGGGCCAACTGGAAAACCTATGGCGACAACTCCTGCGAGGGTTATCACGTCGGCATGGTGCACCGGGCGCTGGGCTCGTCGATGCAGCGCGAATCGGTCAGCATCGAAAACTATGACAACGGCGAGTTTGTCGGCTTCGACGTCGGTTACGGCGCCGGCCAGGATCGCAGCCGCGCCGGACAGGGATTCTGGATTTACAAGTTCCCAGGCTTACTGCTGCATTTTGCCGATTACGCGTTCAACGCCGAAACCGTGCTGCCCCTCGGCGCCGATTCGATCGAACTGCACCGCTGGTTCTGGTCGAATCCGCAGAAGGCGGCCACCCACGGCGTCGCTAGCGCGTCGATTCGGCCAAACTCGGAACAGGTCATGGACGAGGACATAGCGATCTGCGAACTGGTGCAGCGCAACCTGGCCTCGGGCGTCTACCCGGGGGGTCGATTGTCGCCGCGACAGGAGCCCGGCACCGTTTACTTCCAGCAGCTGGTGCGGGCCGCGCTAGGCGCCCGGCTCCAGCCTGAAGATAGCGGCGCCGAGCGCCGACAGTAACGCGATCGAGGCGGCGATGACCATCGCCAACCCGTAGCCCCCGCGCCAATCGTACATCAGTCCCGCGATCCACGGTGCCAGCAGCCCCGCGAACCCCCAGGCGGTGAACACCTGCCCATAGGCCTGCGGCCCTTTGTCGCCGAAGAAGCTTGCGATCGCGACCGGGTACACCGCGATGATCGAGCCGTAGGAAAAACCGACCAACGACAGCAGCAGGACCGAGGCCACCGCACCTGGCAAGATGCTGATAACGAGCAGCGCCCCCGACGCGAGCAGCGGCAACGCGATCAGGAGCCGCGTCACCGGCCAGCGATCGACCAGCCAGCCAGCGAGGAAACCTCCGAACGCGCTGCCGATACCGATCGTTACCGCGGCCAGCGTCGCCAGACTGGCATCTGCATTCTTCGATAGCGCAATCCCGGCGGCGTGACCTATCGCCATCAATCCCGCGAACACGCTGGCCATGTATACGAACCAGAACTGGACCACCTTGACGCGATCGATCGAACCGCCGGGATCGTTCCCGGCATCCGACGGGATTGCATAGCTGGCGCGCGTCAGGCGCAGCACCAGGGCCGCGACGAAACCACCTATAACCAGGCAGGCGGCAATCGTCGTCAACGCCGACGTCACCGATTCGACCGCGATACGCCAGGCGAAGATCCTTGCAAACACGATCGAGCCAAGCGCGTATGCCGCGGTAACGGCGCCCATCGCAAATCCACGGATCTGCGGCAACACCCGCCCAACCAGCTGCAGGCTATAGCCGTAGCCGACGCCGTTGCAAAAACCGAAAGCGAGGCTGTAACCCGCGAACAGCATCCACCAACTGGTCGCGGTCGAGGCGAGCAGCAGCCCGCAGGCAGCCAGCAGGCAGGTCAGCAGCACCAGCCACCAGGACGGAAGCAGGGCGTAGATACGATAGCCTAGCAGTACCGCCAGCGTCAGCGCGACCAGCGCGAATGAATAAATCAGGCTGATCTCGGAACGCGGCAGCAGCAGCAAATTTTCCAGCGGCACGATAAAAACCGAGAACGCGTGCACCGAGCCCAGCACGAAGGTCACCAGCATCGACGCCAGCAGGATCAGGTGTCCGTTACTCAATGACCACCGGCTCTACGGATTTACCGAATTTCACCCGCTGCTGACGGCGCACGAAAATGAACAGGCCGCTGGCGGCTATAACGGCGGCGCCAATCCAGGTCGTCAGTACCGGAATCTCGCCCCAGAATACGTAGCCGACGACGGCGGCGAAAACCATCGCCAGGTATTCGAACGGCGCCAGCAGGCTGGCCTCGGCATAGCGAAACGAAACGGTCAAAAACCACTGCTGCAAACCGCAGCCGAGCCCGAACCCGAGGAATAGCGCCAGATCGCCGCCGCGCGGCGTCATCCAGCCTGACAACAAAACCCATCCCAGGCATAGCAGCGCTCCGAGGTTGTTGTAGTAAATTCCGATCGCGACCGAGTTTTCACTGCTGCTTAGCCGGCGTAACCAGATAGCGACCAGCGCCCCGGTAAAGGCCGACGCGGCGGCCGCGGCGACGCCGATATCCCAACCGCCGCCACCGGGCCGCGCGATCAGCAGTACCCCGATAAATCCCGCAAGCACCGCCAGCCAGCGTTGCAGACCGATCTTCTCACGGAGCAGGAAAATCGATAACACGGTAATAAATATCGGCGCGGCATAAGCAAGCGCGGTGGCATCGGCGATCGGGATGCGGGTGATTGCGAAAAAGAAAAGCCCGAGACTGACCATGCCGCTGACGCTACGAATCGCATGATCCAGCGGGCGGCGTGTGACGAGTCCGGCTAGGCCGACGGTCGAGAACAGGATGACCCAGAAAAACAGGCTCGCGAACAGATAGCGAAACAGCAGCACCTCGCTCAGCGGATATTCGCGATTGACCAGTTCGCGCACCGTCGCGCTCAGCAAAGCCATGATTACCAGGTTACCGATGAAGGTAGCAATGCCGAGCGCGGGTCTATCGTGATGTCCGCTCAGCAGTCGCGCCGGAGCCGCGCTTTTTTCGATCTGCGCCATCCGCCGCTACCGCCGACAGTCCCGATTCCGCGGCGAGTGCCGACACCCCGCCCCGGACCTGTATCCACCAGCATTGCGATAAGCCGGTAAGGCTGACAGCGCGTTTATTTGCAGCAACGCCGTGTCGGCTTTGTCATGCACCGGTCGGTTCAGGATTATTTCGCGGATGCCCGGGCGCGAGCTGTTTTGCATTGAACGATTCCTTACTGATTATTCGACCGACCGGGTAAAAGCTGCCAGCGGTCACCCTCGCGAAAGCGCCCTGTGCCGCAATGATTCGCGGCGGATTACGTAAAGCCCGCAGGCAATGATTATCGCCGCCCCCATCCAGACCTCGGTCGACGGAATCTCGTGCCAGACGACGTAGCCGATGATCGTCGCCCAGACCAGCGCAGTATACTCAAACGGCGCCAGCGCCGATACGTCCGCACGCGCGAACGCGGTGGCGAACAGGTAATGCGCGACCAGCGCAATCATCGCCATCAGCAAAAGTTGACCAGACACCGCGATACCGATCGGTACCCATACCCAGGGCAGGGCGGTGGTGGCGATGATGCCCATGCCCAGCTGCAGCGAAAACACCAGCGTAATAATCGAGTCCCGTTTCGAGAGTTGCTTGCCGTAAATAAAGATCATCGAGTAGATGCTCGCCGCACAAAGCACCAGCAGATAAGCGCCGATGGGGCCACCACCCTGCGGATTCATCGCGACGACGACCCCGCCGAAACCGACCACCACCGCGCTCCAGCGATGTATGCCGACGCGTTCCTTTAAAAATATCGCCGACGCCGCGGTGAGGATAAATGTCGCGCTGAAAAAAACCACGGTGGCGTCCGCCAGCGGCAGCGCCTTGAGTGACGTGAAAAAGCTGAAGGGCGCAAAGAAACCAATCATGCCGCGCAGCGCATGCTGCACCGGCTGACGAGTTGCGAGTTCCGCCAGCTCGCCCCTGACAGCCAGCACCAACGGGATCATCACGACGATTATTCAGCTGCGCACGGCGATGATCTGGATCGCTGACATATTGGCGACGACCAGCCACTTGGCGATCGCGTCCATGACCCCGAACAGGAACATCGCCAGCATCATCAGGCCGATGCCGAGCAGGTTATTGGTTTTATGGCGTGACACTGGGCGCGGACCCGGGCAAAGTGTAAACGCCGAGCTTACCCGCAGATCCGGGCGACGACGAGTTTTTTAATCGGTTTGGCCTGGCGCGGCGAAACCAAAACTGTTTTTTCCCGAATGCTTGACCTGGTACATCGCCTTGTCGGCCGAACGTATCAGGTCTTCTGCGGTCACGCCGTCTTCAGGATATAGTGCAATGCCGATGCTGGCGCTCACCGTGACCCTGGTTTCCTGCAGCAGAATCGGTTGCACGATTTGCGCTATCAGGCTCGCAGCGATGCGCTCGGCAATGGCAATCTCGGGCAGGCTAGACAGAATGATGACGAATTCGTCGCCGCCGATACGCGCCACGGTATCGGTTTCGCGAATTTCAGCCTTGATACGGTCGGCGGTCGCTTTCAGCACCAGGTCGCCAAGCTCGTGCCCGTGCGCGTCGTTGACATCCTTGAAACCATCGAGGTCGAGAAACATGACCGCCGAGTTCTGCCGGTTGCGGCGTGCCTCCGCGAGGGAATGATCCAGCCGGTCCTTGCACAGGCGCAGGCTCGGCAGCCCGGTCAGCGCGTCATGGTTGGCCAGGAAATCGAGTTCCGCGGCGATTTTTTCGCGCTCCCTGATTTCGCCTTCTAGCTGCCTGACCGTCGCGGCGAGTTTTCGGGTGCGGCTCTTCACCATGGCTTCGAGTGAATCGCGCGCCTCGCGCAGGCTCTGCTCGGTCTTGACCTGCTCGGTGATGTCCTGCAGCACGCCGACAGACTGCAACACGCCGGCGGCGGGCGAAACCAGCGTCGTGCCCTGCTCGCGGATCCAGCGGATCTGCCCGTCCGAGCGAAAGATCCGGTATTCGACGTTGAACTGCCCGCCGTCCCTGCGGTGCCGCTCGTACACCTCGAGCAGGTTATCGATATCCTCGGGATGGACGTCCTCGATATCGTCACTGCGCCCGTGGACCATACTCATGTATTCCTCGACACTGACGCCGTGGATCCTCGCGAATCCCTGGCTCAGGTAGGTATATTGATCGGCGTTCAGGTCATATATGAAGTGACCGATGTCGGATATCGTTTCCACCTGCTTCGCCAGCGCGTCGCGGTTTTCGAGCTCCTGCTGGTATATCTTGCGCTCGGTAATATCCTGCAGCAGGCCGAACGCGGCCACGGCCCGGCCGTCCTTGCCGTATTCCACCGTGCCGGTTTCGTAGATATGGCGCGTTTCACCATCGTCGCGAATGATGCGATATTCGATTTCGTGCGATCCCAGCTGCTGCTGCGACCAGTAGCAGTCGGTATAATTTTCGCGATCGTCGGGATGCAACCTTTCCAGCACCTGCTCCCAGGAACGACGCGACTCCAGCACTTCTTCGACGCTCTGTCTGAAAATACGCGCGTAGCCGTCCGAGCAGTACTTGATGCGGTTGTTCAAAAAATCCCACTCGCAGTGCCCGAGTGAAGCAATCAGCTCGGTTGCGTCGAGCAGCGTTTCGCGCTGGCGCAGCCTTTCGAGTTCGGCTTCCAGCTCGGCCTGCTCGAGATTATCGCCGGGCCTGGCGGACACGCGCACGGTTCTCCACTTCTGCATTCATCTGCAGCGGCCCGGACAGGCGATCATTCGACCGCACCGACGAAGCCGAAACTGTTCTTGCCGGCGCGTTTAACCCGGTACATGGCCTTGTCCGCGGCACGAATCAGTTCTTCCGCGGTCACACCGTTATCCGGGTACAGCGAAATTCCGATGCTGGCGCTGATGCCCACGTCGATGTCCTCGACAGAGATCGTTTGCGCGATCACGTCGATCAGGCTGGCCGCGATACGCCGCGCAATCTCGATCTCGGGCAGGCTCGACAATATGACGACGAATTCATCGCCACCGATGCGCGCGACGGTATCTGTTTCGCGAATTTTGGTGCGGATGCGATCCGCTGTCACCGTGAGTACCTGGTCGCCAAACTCATGCCCGTACTCATCGTTGATCTCCTTGAAACCGTCCAGGTCCAGAAACATGATTGCCGAGATCTGCCGATTACGGCGCGCCTCGGCCAGCGAACGGCCCAGCCGGTCTTTACACAACCGCAGACTCGGCAGACCGGTCAGCGCATCGTGATTGGCGAGAAAATCGAGCTCGGCAGCAATCTTCTCGCGTTCCTCGATTTCCTTCTGTAGCCGTTTTACCGTGTTGGCAAGTTCGCGCGTGCGCGCGACCACCTGTTGCTCGAGATTGTCCCTGGCCCTGATGATTTCACGCTCGGCGCTCTTTTGCCGGGTAATGTCCTGCAATACACCAATCGTCTGCGCCGGGATACCGCCACTCATCAACTGCGCCTTGCCCACCTCGCGAATCCAGCGAATCTCTCCGTCGGCGCGAATCAGCCGGTAGTCGACCTGCCAGCCTCCCCCGGCGGTCAAAAACCGGTCGTAGGCCTTGCGCACGTCGCCGCGATTTTCGGGGTGTATATTGGTCATGTCACCTTCCCAGGCAGTCGCGCGGTCGTACATCTCGGCCTCGGTCAGACCATGAATTCGCGCCAGGCCCGGGCTGACGAACAGGTATTTCTGGTTTAGCGCGTCGTAGACGAAGTGGCCGATATCGGTGATCGTCTCGGCCTGGTTGGCAAGCGCATCCTTGAACATCAGCTCCTGTTCGCGCGTGACCCGTTCGGTGATGTCCTGCACGACGCCAAGCGTCTGGGTAACCCGGCCCTGTTTCAGATGCTTCGCCCTGCTCAGCTCACGCAACCAGCGCAGGCTGCCGTCGGCACGCTGGATGCGAAATTCGATCGCGCAATCCCGTCCCGTTTCGAGATAGTGGCGGTATTCCTCGGCGACCCGGCCTCGATCCTCTTCATAGACATCGGCCAGGTCGTTTTCGACGCCAACCATTCGTGTCATGTAATCGTCAGGCGAAGTTCCGTAGATTCGCGCGTAGCCCTCGCTGACGTAAAGATAGCGTTCGCTTTTCTCGTCGTAGATGAAATGCCCGATATCGGTGATCGATTCCGCCTGGCGGGCGAGTTCGTCGCGATACTCGAGGTCGCGCTCGTGTTTTACCCTGTCGCTGACGTCCTGCAGAATCCCGTACACGCCGATATGGTTGCCACTGTCGTCGTCGACCAGGATAGAGTATTCGCGAATGTGCCTTACCCCTCCATCATGCAGGATTATCCGGTACTCGATCTCGGCGGTCCGATCGCTTAGCAGCATATCGTTTCTCATGCGGAAGCGCTCACGGTCGAACGGATGCAGCTGCGCGACAACCCGTTCCGAGCTGCTATGGGCGGCAAGCACCTCGTCCACGCTCATATCGTGAATACGCGCGTATTCCTGCGAGCAGGACAGCAGACAGTCGAGCTCGTAACTCCACTCGAAATGGCCGATATGAGCGACGAGCTCGGTCTTGTCGAGCAAATCGGCGTGCTGCCGAAACTTGTCGATTTCCGCTTCGAGTACGGCATCGGTCGACCGCAGTGGCTTGGGGCTGGTCACGTTCGAGATAGGCCTTTTGCTGGCAACGGTTTAGCGCAGCGAAATTCTCGCTGCTAGCGGCGCCGTCTGATGATTTTGAGTATAGACCGCGGCTGCTTTTTTTCCATTAATGACAGCTGGCTGGCAAGCCAACGCGGGAGTGATTATTTCGGGTCCCTGTAGCATAATAATCGGCCAGCATGGAATGAGACGGCTAGCATGAATCGACCAGCGGCAGGCATCTCCACGCGCGAGGCATTGATCGGGCAATTACGTGCGCTGCTCGGCGAGCGTGTCAGCACCAGCACGGCGGTGCTGGAACAGCACGGTCGCGGCGAATCCTGGCACCCGACGCAGGCCCCGGACGCGGTCTGTTACGTTCGCGACAACGACGAGGTGTCCGCGATCGTAAAACTCTGCGCCGCGGGCAGGACCCCGGTGATTGCGTTTGGCACCGGCACCTCGCTGGAGGGTCAGGTGCAGGCGGTGAACGGCGGCATCTGCATCGATATGGGCCAGATGAATCAAATCCTCGAAGTCAACGCCGAGGATATGGACTGCCGCGTTCAGGCCGGCGTAACGCGGCGCGGACTCAACCAGTACCTGCGCGATACCGGGTTGTTCTTTGCCGTCGATCCCGGCGCCGACACCTCGATCGGCGGTATGACGGCGACGCGTGCCTCCGGCACCAACGCGGTACGCTACGGCACCATGCGCGAGAACGTACTCGGGCTCACCGTGGTTACCGCGAACGGCGAGATCATCAGGACCGGAACCCGTGCGCGCAAGTCCGCGGCCGGCTACGACCTGACTCGCCTGTTCGTCGGCTCCGAGGGCACGCTTGGCGTCATCACCGAAATCTGCCTGAGGCTGCACGGCCAGAGCGAGGCGGTGTCGGCAGCGATCGTCAATTTTCCCGATGTACGCGCGGCTGCGGAGGCGACGATACAGACTATCCAGATGGGCATTCCGATGGCGCGCATCGAACTTCTCGACAGCGCCTACATCAAAGCCATCAACGCTTACAGCAAGACGGACTATCCCGAGCTCGACACGCTGTTCCTCGAATTCCACGGCACCCGCGCCGGCGTTGCCGAGCAGGTGCAGATGTTCGACGAGATTTCCCGGGAGTTCGACGCCTCGGGCTTCCAGTGGGCGGAACGGGAGGAGGACCGCAACCGGCTCTGGCGCGCGCGGCACGACGCCTACTATGCGGGCCTCGCGGTGCACCCGGGTTCACGGGGATACGTCACCGACGTCTGCGTGCCGATTTCACGCCTCGCGGATTGCATCACCGAAACCCAGGCGGATATCGCCGCTTCGGGCCTGTTCGCGCCGATCGTGGGTCATGTTGGCGACGGTAATTTTCACTCGACGATATTTTTCGACCCCGACGACGCCGAAACGCTGGCGCAGGCGCGCGAACTCGACAAACGCATGGTGCGGCGCGCCCAGCAAATGGGCGGCACCTGCACCGGTGAGCACGGCATCGGCATCGGCAAGCTCAAGCACATGCGCAACGAACACGGCGACGGCGCGGTCGAGGTCATGCAGACGATCAAGGCGGCGCTGGATCCGCTCAATATCATGAATCCCGGCAAGGTCGTCGACTGTTAGCCCGCATCTTGCGCGACTCGATCGCCAGTTCCGCGACGTGTCGCT
>Ga0224512_10000393_pt1 | contig 47004 bp, 48 predicted proteins | sample SF_May12_sed_USG_4_FD_169103 | JGI IMG/M metagenome (GOLD analysis project Ga0224512, IMG submission 169103) | Sediment microbial communities from San Francisco Bay, California, United States - SF_May12_sed_USGS_13 | ecosystem: Environmental > Aquatic > Marine > Sediment | place: USA... | reverse complement strand
ACTCGAGCCGCTCGTGATCGATCCACGGATAAAACCCCGCGCCGGAGACGACAGCCGCCAGCCCGAAGAATATCCCGCTGATAAAGGTGACCTTCAGCATGCCCTACGAGTCCAAAATCTCCGACTAGAGACAGTATCCGCTCACGGGACCTTGGCAGCGAGGATCGAAATCACAAAACGGCGAGCCATTTTCCAGCAACCGCCACAGGAAAACGCCGCGCTAGACCTCTGCGAGATAGGCAGCGAGATAGGCCTCGAGCGACTCCTGAGTGTCGTTCTCCAGCGCCCTAGCCTCCTCGATCGAAACTCGCGCGAGCTCGCCAAGTTGACTTGTCCGCTCCTCGGTCAGCGCCAAAGAGCGAAAGTACGCCCCGTGCGCCCTGGACACCTCGAGCATGAAATCGAGATAGCTCTGGCCGCGAGTGGTCATGTCCGCGAGCAGACGCGCCGACGGGGTCAGCTCGGGCTCCCTGATTGCCGAGCGTTGCTGCTCGAGCGCGTCCACATAACCCTCCTCGGCGGCGTCCAGCAGAGCGGCGAACGGGGCGATACCGTCGAGCAGGTCGAGGCCGAGGCGCGACAGTGGCACATCGGCCCCGTCAACGGAGAATTCGAGCCCTGGCTTGCGTCCCTCACGCGCCACGAGCAGCTCGCGCTGGTCGATTTCTGCCTGCTCCGCGGCGCCGATCGGCGGGCTGTCGGTAAACAGGCAATACAGCAATAGCGCCTCGACGAAACGCAACTGGGTCTGATTGACACCGACGGGATCGGCGACGTTCAGATCGAGCGTACGGATCTCGAGATACTCCACGCCGCTGCGGCGCAGGGCGACCGTCGGTCTCGAGCTCGACTTGGCCTTGGGCTTCGGCCGAACGGCGGCGTAATACTCGTTCTCTATCTGCAGCATATTGGCGTTGAGCTGCCGATACTCGCCATCGACGTTGACGCCGATACGTTCGTACTCCGGACTCGACGACGTCACAGCCGTCGTTAAGCCGCCGACGTATTCAGCTAGCGAGTTCAACGAAATTTGTAACCTTGCCTGGCTCTTGTTGCGGTAGCCGATGTCGCTCATTCGCAGCGACGTGCCATATGGCAGATACCAGGTATGCGGATCGAGCTCCTCGAGCCCGTGCCCGGCGCGCAGCGGAAACGACTTGCACACAGCCGGCGACGCGCCGAAAAGATAGATTAGCGCCCAGGCGTTGCGCCGATAGTTGCGCGCCATGCGCAGATATTGCCCGGAGATGAACGCGCTCTCGTCCTGACGGGACTCTTCGTAATCCTGATACGCCGCCCAAAAACCGACCGGCAGCGAGTAGTTGAAGTGCACGCCCGCGATGGCCTGCATCGCTCGACCGTAGCGATGGCCGAGCCCGCGACGATAGATCGTCTTCATGCGCCCGAGATTCGACTCCCCGTAGTAGGCAATCGGCACATCTTCGTCGGGGCCGACGACACAGGGCATGCTCTGCGCCCACAACAACTCGTCATCGAGATTCTGCGCAACGAAGCAATGTATGTCGCACAAGAACTGAAGCGTTTCCCAGTTCGTCGCGCACGGCGGTGTCACGAATTCGAGCAGTGCCTCCGAATAGTCGGTCGTGATGTGCGGATGTGTCAGCGCAGCCCCGAGCGCTTGCGGGTGCGGCTTGCGGGATAGTCGCCCGTCGCTATCGATGCGCAGGCACTCCTTCTCGATACCGCGCAAACCATGCCGAACGAGAGCGGCATGCCCGTATTCCCCGAGCCAGGCAAGCCTCGACTTCAATGAAAGGTATCCCCTAGAAGGTCGGCCGAATTCTGCGCGGCCGCTCAGCGACTCGACGCGATCGCTCTGCCGCGGTGCGGCACATTATAAGCGCAACTGACGCGGACTTCGGGAACCGCGATCCAGCTCAGGCTAGCCCCAGGTCGTCGGGCGCAGCAGCGGTACCTCCTCCATCTCATAGCCGATGACTTCGTGCGTCGCGGGATCGTGAATCGGCTTGCCGCGTCGAAAACAGCCCGTCGTACGGGCTGTCGCATCAAATTCCTGCGCGTTGGCGATGGCCTCGAGTCGCACGCAACCGTCCGCGCCTCGCACGAGGCGTTGCGCGCCGGCAACGAAGCTGCGCGGCTGCCAACGCTCACCGCCCGCCTCTCCGAGCAACAGCGCTATGGTCTGGTGACATTCCTTCATCGTAACGAACCTTGACTCGAGTCGAGAAAATTCAGAGCAAGCTTCGTGCCAAGATCGGGAATGCCTCGAAACATTCGGCTGGCGGGTCATTTCGTCATGCAGGCGGGTGACGAACCGGGTCACAAATTGACCGGAATTTGACATCGCCTCCGACGGGGAGCGCGTGCTCTGAGACATGCCGCACATTCCGGAGATCGAGATCGACTATGCACTCGCGTACAACCGCATGATCAGCTACGGTGCCCGAATCGGTTCCCAGGTTCAGGTAAACGCCATGTTCAAACGACGCATACTCGATTCCGCGGACGGCGCGACGACCTACATCGCACCTACGACCAAAATTACGGGCACGTTGACCGGCAAGGGAAGCTACGTGTTCTGCGGCGAGATGAATGGCGATTGCGACATCGACGGGCCTGTCACGCTGGCCGCCGGCGCCCGCTGGAAGGGCACGCTTCGCGCCAGCGACGTCATCGTTGCTGGAAAAATTGACGGGGACGTTGTCGCCAACCATCGTATCGAGGTCAGCGAGACTGCACATATCGCGGGCAGCCTTGCCGGCCGGTCCATCGCCGTGGCCGAGGGCGCCGTCATCGAGGGCGACATCAAGGTCACGAACGGCACTTCGCCCCAGGGATTCTCGGAGAAGCGCCAGACATCCGAGGCCGTGTAACCCGGTCGAGCTCATCGACGACGATGTAATCGATGCAGCTCGCGAGCCGGTAGCTCGTAACGAATCCGCAATGTCCGCCCCATGGTAGGACCGTTAGTTCGAGATTCGGATGCGATGGCAGCTTCGCGAGATCCGCGCTCGGGATAATCGGATCGTCAGCAGCCGCGATCACGCGGCTCGGTACGCATAGCTTCTCCAACACCGGGCCCAGTATCGAATACCCGTGCAGATAGGTCTCGATGTTCGGGAACTCCGTGTATTCGCGAACGAAGAAATCCGTCGTAGCGGTCAGCGTCTTGAAGCGGCGTAGATCACCGAGCCGGTACCGATGCGGGAAGCTCGCCTGCTTAGCCAGCAAAGATCGACGCCACTTCCTCAGATAATAGCTGCGGTAAGCCCACAACCCCGTTTCGAGCGCATGCATTGTATGCGGTGGATGCAGTACGGGACAGACGGCGATGATCTTCTCGAGCTCAATGCCGGCCGCGGCAGCTCGCGCGCCAACACGAAGCGCAAAGTTTCCACCGAGCGAATAACCGACGAGTGCAAAGTGGCTCGGCGAGTAGCGCCGTTGCAGCGCGGCGACCGCCTCGACGATTTCGGTGATACGGCACGAATGAAACAGCTCCTCGTTCAGATCGTGGGTTCCACCGTGATCTCGGAGATTCAAGCGAAACGTCGCGTAGCCCGCATCGTTCAGCGCCAACGCCAACGTCAACATATACGGCGAGTCCGCACCGCCCTCCCAACCGTGGAGCAGCACGACGAGTCCCTTGTCCCGATCCGCGCCGGCCGTGTACTGACCTTGCAGCCGAACACCCTCGTCGAGCTCCAGTAGCTGCATGGTGGCCTCCGCACGCAGCTTTTCCGTGCGGTGACGCCAGTTACGCGAGTGCAGCGGCAGGCTGCTCGCCATCGTCTGCGCATGACGCCCGGCCAGCAACAGCGGGGGCCGCAACGCTGCATTCTCGGCGGATGTTCGGCTCACGATTGGGCGCACGGATCGCAAAATTGTATGCCGCTAAGCGGTACCGGCGACATCACATAACGGCTGAGTTCTTGGCATTTCCTTGTAACGCGAGGCACACTTGTCGCCTAATACTCGTGGCGAAAAGACCGTCTACGAAGCCGGCCGCGACCGAGAACACCAAAAGAACCATGCGCCGCCTGACACGTAAATATCTCTTCTGGGCTGCACTGTGTGCTGCACCGCTGCTGGCTGTCTATGTTGCAACGCTGATCGTCGGCCGTCCACCCGCCATGGCACAGGCGGGTGCGGCTTGGATCATCTTCGGCGCGGCCGGCCTCGGCATTGCGGCGCTGCTAACCTTCGTCATCGTCATCAGCAGGCGGCTGTTGCAGCCACTCGACGATCTGGCCGCAACGCTGCGCGCTGTGCCGGATGACCAGCTAGCGCCGGCGACGTCAGAGCGCGAAATTGCGGCGCTCGCTAACGCGCTGGAAACGCTGCGGGCGGAGATCGAAGAGTCTACGCGCTCGCGTGCGTATCTCGACCGGCTCATCGCAAGCATCAGCGATGCAATTCTCGTGACCGATACGCTCGGCACGATCACGCGCGCCAACGACGCTGCAGCGGATCTGCTCGACTACCAACGTGACGAGCTCCTCGGCAGACCACTGCAGCAAGTCATCGACGTCGACCTCGAGTCGAAGGCCCGCCCTGGAGAGCTCGCTGCACGCTCGAGCGACGGCACGTTTCTGTGTCGCGACGGCACCGCCGTGCCGGTGTCGTATACGGTCGCCGAGCTGCGTGACGGAGAGACGATCGAGGGCTGGATCGTCGCGGCGCAGAACGCTGCCGAGCGCCGCCGCGTCGAGAATCGCATCAAATTCCTCGCCCGCACGGATCCGCTGACGAGAATTTCCAATCGAATGCAGTTTCAGCACCAGCTCCAGCAGAACATCGCCAGAGCGAGGCGCTCTCGGCAGTGCCTGGCGTTACTCTATCTGGATATCGATCGGTTCAAGGACATCAACGATACGTTCGGGCACGGTTCCGGCGATCGAGCCCTCGAAATCTTCACGCAACGTATCCTGGCCGAGCTTCCCGAAGGCGGCATCGCGGGCAGGCTCGCTGGAGATGAGTTCGCGGTGCTACTGAGCGGCTTCGCAACGCAAAGGGAAGCGCTGGATACCACGACGGCGGCGGCGGGGGCGATTCTCGCGTCGATCGGCAAGCCGTTTCGAATCGAGGCCCAAGAAGTTTTCATTACGTCGAGCATGGGCATTGCCCTGTATCCGCGTGACGCGGATAACGTCATCGACCTATTGCGCGACGCCGACGCTGCCCTGTACCGCGCTAAACGTGCGGGGGGCAACTGTTTCGAGCTCTATTCCGAGGAGATGAGCAACGATGCCGTCGACCGGCTCATGCTCAAGAGCAAGCTCAAACGAGCGTTCGAACGCGATGAGTTGCGGCTGCACTATCAGATGAAATATCACCTGGGCACGGGCCGTATCGCCGGTGCCGAAGGATTGGTGCGCTGGAACATGCCAGAGCGGGGGCTCGTGTACCCGTCGGACTTCATTCCGCTGGCCGAGGAATCCAATCTCATCCTGCAGCTCGGCAACTGGGTGTTGAACCGCGTGTGTGAGGATTATCGGTCCTGGCAGCGTTCACTCGTCGCACCGAGCAGAGTCTCGTTGAATCTCTCGCTAAAGCAGCTTCAGCAACAACGGTTTCTCGAACAACTGAAGAGCATTTTGCGCGCGCACAGCATCTCGCCGACAAGCCTGGAGCTCGAGATCACGGAGACGACGCTCATGGATGACGCCGAGCGTACGATTCAGATGTTGAACGCGCTGTACGCCATGGGCCTGCATTTGACGATCGATGACTTCGGTACGGGCTACTCTTCCCTGAGCGCGCTGCAACAGTTCCCAATCACAACGCTGAAGATCGACCAATCATTCGTGCGCGACGTCGCCATCGACAAAGATGACGCTTCGATCGTGACGGCGATCATACAGATGGGACACAGCCTGAACCTCGAGGTTGTCGCCGAGGGCGTCGAGTCGAAAGCCCAGCTCGAATTCCTGCGTCAACAGGGTTGCGACTATGTGCAAGGCAACCTATTCGGCGACCCGATGACCGCCGATGCCGTTCTCCAGCTGCTGCTCGACGAGGCGAGCGGTGGACTCCAGCATAAGCGCCTGTTCGCCTGATACTTGTTTTCACGAGCGTGACGGTCGTTTGGATTCGCCTGTGGGCGTGGGGTATAGTTTCGGCCAGCTCCACTCGAGTGTTGATCTGAGGTAACGCTATGAATTTCCTGAAGCTTTGTTTGGCGATTCTGGCCGTCGGCTTTGCGGGCTCTGTGCTCGCTTGTGACTACCCGCCGCTAGTCGCGATACCCGAGGCGGATGACGCCACGATGGACGATATGGTGGCTGCCCAGGAGAGCGTCCGCGGCTACATGGAGAGCATGGATACTTATCTGACGTGCGTGAATGAGGAGCTCGCCGCGGCTGGTGACGATGCTCCGGACGAGTTCAAGGCCATCATGGTCAGCCGTCACAACGCTGCCGTCGCCGAAATGGAAGCCGTTGCGGAATCCTGGAACGAGGAAAGAACGGCGTTCCTCGAAGCGAATCAGTAGCTCGAGATCAAACGACAGCAGCGCCGCCCGGTGAGCGGCGCTGCTGTCATTTACAGCGTCAATCTCTGAGCGATTCGAACTCTCTGTCGAGCTTGAACCGCTTCGACGTCAGATACTTCTCCAATCGCTGCAAGCGCCCGTCGACCTCGCGAAAGCGATGTCGGATGTTGTCGAGCGTCGAGTGCGGCGCCGAGCGAACACGCCGTTGCAGCGTCTCCGAGGCATCATCGCGGACTCGCGAAGACTCTCGCGACTTCGTCGGCAGTAGCAATGCGAGCACGATATAGGCGATCAATGTCGTGGGTAGAAAGATGAACAAACCGATAACAACGATGATACGGGTTATCGTGACGTCGAAGCCGAAGTAATCGGCAATACCTGCACAAACACCCGCAACGATTCCGTTCTCGCGGTCTCTAAAGAGACGGCGCGGGCCTGGCTCTCGTCCATTATTCATACGTGCTTCCTCCAACCGGGCAGCTCATCGTCGAGAATCGTTTCGAGCGCGTTGAGGCGGCTCTCCATCGCCTGACTATCACGCCAGAGATCCTCGAGCATGCGCTCTTCGTCTTGCGTCAGCCCCTTGGTCGCCTTCCACTTGGTGATGTAGTGCATGACGATCGCGAGCGGTAGTACGCAAATGGTGAATAAAATGGCAACTGCTTCGCTCATATCACCTCATCCGTCGTCGGAGGACTACTCCCCGGAAGCGTCGCGCCGCTTGGACTTCAGTGCTTCGAGCTCCTGCTCGACGGCATCGGACGCCTCGAGATCGGAGAACTCCTGCCGTAGATCCTTCCGTGTACCGAGGTCATATGCCTCGACGCGGCCCTCTATGTCGTCCATGCGGCGCTCGAAGTGATCGAAGCGAACTAACGCGTCGTCGATGCGATGATCGTGGATTTTCCTGCGGACTTCCAGCCGACTATTGACCGTCTGGTGCCGCACCACGAGCGTCTGCTGGCGTGTTTTCGCATCGGCAAGCTTGGCTTCGAGCCGTGCGATGTCGTCGTCGAGCTGCTCCAAGCCCGAGTCGATCGCAGCCTGCTGCTCACGTAACGCATCCGCCGAACGTTCAGCGTGTGCCTTTTCGACGAGCGCTGCCTTCGCCAGGTCTTCGCGGCCCTTGTCGATCGCAAGCTCCGCTTTCGCCTGCCATTCGCGCGCTTCCTTCTCGAATGCTGCGATTGTCCTCGCGGATTCTTTCTTATCCGCGATCGAGCGCGCGGCAGTCGAACGAACTTCGACGAGCGTATCTTCCATCTCCTGAATCATCAGGCGGACGATCTTCTCGGGATCCTCGGCTTTGTCGAGGATCGAATTGATATTCGAGTTAACGATGTCGCTGAATCGAGAAAAAATACCCATGGTCTTCAGTCTCCTCCTCGAAGCGCCTTCATGACTGTTCCGGTTGCGAGTCGCGTGACGCAGTGCGTAACGGCCAGCGCTCTGTCGGCGACCGCACGGCCGACGTCTGCGGCCTGTGCGCGCGTGTCTGCCGACAGGGGTGCCAACTCGGTCTGAAACGCCGCACGGTCGATCTGCCCGGCTGGTTCGGCACTGTAGGCCGTGGCGGCTAGGACGCTCGATGCTGCACTGATGATTAGGCCATTGGGTAATGTCTGTCGGCTCATGGTCGGCTCCCGAGACCTCTGTTGGTCTTGTCCAGGTATTAGCAGGAACCGTGCCAACCGCGCTGACTAGATGTAAGTCATTGTTTTAAAGACATAAACGGTTTTCCTCGCGTAACAGGCCGCAAGCGTATGTTGGTATATTTCGCCTTTCTTTAGCTTTCTTGACCCAGTTTTCTGGTATTTTTCACCGCATGGCTACCGATCCGCACGATGCCATCCCGATGATCGGTGAGGCGCCGGCGTTCGTCGCGATGCTCGAGCACGTCTCCCAGGCGGCGCCGCTGAATCGCCCGGTTCTCGTTATGGGCGAGCGCGGCACGGGCAAGGAGCTAGTTGCCGAGCGTCTGCACTTTCTTTCGGCCCGCTGGGATAAGCCGCTCGTGAAGATCAACTGCGCGGCGTTGACCGAGAGCTTGCTAGACACGGAGCTGTTCGGCCACGAGGCCGGCGCGTTCACTGGCGCCACGCGAACGCACGTCGGGCATTTCGAGAGTGCAGCCGACGGCACGCTCATTCTCGATGAGCTCGGAACGATATCCCAGCGCATGCAGGAGAAAATTCTCCGCGTCATCGAGTACCGCGAGTTTCGGCGAGTCGGCGGCTCCGCAACGCTCACTACCGATGCGCGAGTCATCGGTGTCACGAACGAGGATTTGCCGGCGCTCGCGCAGCGCGGCGAGTTTCGCGCGGACTTGCTGGATCGATTGGCTTTCGACGTCATTCACGTACCGCCGTTAAGGGCGCGTCCCGAGGACATTCTCTCGCTCGCGTTTCACTTCGGCGTGAACATCGCGAGCGAGCTGAAGCGTTCCTACTTTGCGGGCTTCGCCCCGTCGGCACGCGCCATGCTGCTTGGCCACGGCTGGCCCGGTAACGTGCGCGAGCTCAAAAACGCGGTCGAACGCAGCGTCTACCGTACGCCAGACCCCGATGCGGCCCTCGAAGCCATCCTGTTCGATCCGTTCGCAACACCGGTTGCCGACGAGAACATGGGCGAGGCGACGGCGGCCGCCGCCGAGCCGGTGCAGAGGTTTCCACTAGATTTCAAAGCGACCGTGACCGAGCTCGAACAGAAACTACTGGGCGAGGCGCTGCTGCGGGCGCAGCACAATCAGCGCCAGACCGCAGAGCTCCTCGGCCTGAGCTATCACCAACTGCGCGGACTGATCAGAAAATACGGTGCAGCGCTCGATAAGCACTAGCCCTTGCAACCCGACCGAGTTAGCTGTCATCGCGGTATCGGCGCAGTCGCACGGCGCCGGCCGCGAGCGCTCTCGTAATCTATTGATATTGATTGATTATTCTTCGACGCGCTGCGCCCGGAATCGTGCGCCTGATACGGCCTCCCCAGAGTTAACCCCGTCCGCAGCGCCGGCACGTTCATGGCTATAAAGGAGTGCGCCGAAGACGGAACCCCGATCGACGGGCTTCCTCCGCATGCCGTTCAGCACTTAAGCTCGGTGCGTGGACGCGGTAGCGGATCGTGAGCTCATGGAGCGTTTTCGGGACGGCCACGCCGCGTCGTTCGAGCGTCTGTACGAACGGCATCGCGGCCCACTGTATCGGTATTTCGCTCGTCAGGCAGCCAAAGACAACGTGGACGATCTATTTCAGGAGACCTGGTTGCGGCTCATTCGAAGCAAGACACGCTATCAGCCCGAGGCGCCGTTTCGGGCTTATCTCTATCAGATCGCGCACAGCGTGCTCGTCGACCATTATCGCCGCCACGGCCACGCATCACGTCCGCAGGCGAACCCCACGCTCGATCCGATTGATGCCTCGGCCGGGCCGGAGGAAAACTACGAGGCGGGTACGCTTCGATGCGCATTCGTCGCGGCACTCGGTTCGTTGCCGGCAGAGCAACGCGAAGCGTTCTTGTTGCACGAGGAGGCCGGGCTCACGCTCGAGCAGATCGCCGAGGTCGTCGGCACGGGACGTGAAACAATCAAGAGCCGCCTGCGCTATGGCACGCGGCGGCTGCGTGAGGCGCTCAGCCGGGATCTCAGCGTCACGACGGAGGATCATGCATGAACTCCACGCGCGATGATCAACCGCTACCGGAGTTGGAAGAGGTACGTAAAGCTTATCGCGACGCTGGCTTCAACGATGAGCCGCCCGCGCACGTAGACGCGTTCATTCGAGCCGCTGCCAAGCGTGAATCGAAGCGCAACCTCAACGACTACCTGCCGTCTCTCGCCATGGCAGCGACGGTCGTGCTCGCACTCGGTCTCGTGCTGCGGCTTACGCTGCCGGGCCGCGACCTCGTCGCGCCGACCGCGGTACCCACGGCCCAAGACGCAGCCGCGCCGCGCCTGCGCGTGCAAGAGCAAGCCGCACCGCTCGAGGATATCGCCGCACCGGCTGCCGCGATCGTCCCGGTCGCTGCGGACGCTGCCGAGCAGGGCTTGCAGGAGCGCGCCGAGCAGCTCGAGGAAGTCGTCGCGCCCGCACGCGCGGGCGCCCCAGCGGCTGCGGACACCCCCATTGCAGCCTCGGCGCCCACTGCAGCAGGCGCTCTAGAGCGCGAGGGAGTCGCATCGAGCGCGATCGGGCGAATGGCGGCTCCGGCGTCCGTACCGTGCACGACAGCTGAGCGCAGCGACGCCGACCTCTGGCTCGCCTGCATTGCCGCGCAGATCGATGCCGAGCTGCTCGACGCCGCCCGTTCCGAGCTCGAGGAGTTCCGGCTCGCCTTTGCCGATTACCCGGTCCCCGTGAACATCGCGCAGGCGCTCGAGCCCTGAGGCGGTTGCTACGCAGCGCCGTGCTAAAATCGCGCCCCCTCGAATTCACAGATCAACATCAGAGGCTTTCGGCGAATCATGACTAATGAAAACTCGGCGCCCGCGCACGTATCCATCACCGGAGCGGCCGGCCAAATCGGTTATCAACTTGCATTTCGTATCGCGTCCGGGCAGCTGTTCGGTCCCGGCCGGCGCGTCGTTCTACAGCTGCTGGAAATTCCGCCGGCGATGGATGCTCTGAAGGGCGTCGCGATGGAGCTGGACGACTGTGCGTTCAACCTGCTCGACGATATCGTGGTGACGGACGATCCGAACGTCGGTTTTCGCGATATCGACAGCGCATTTCTCGTCGGCTCGCGCCCGAGGGCCCTGGGTATGGAGCGAAAAGATCTGCTCGTCGCGAACGCTGCGATTTTCTCCGTGCAGGGAAAGGCACTGAACGATGCCGCCTCACGCGATGTCAAAGTCCTCGTGGTCGGCAACCCAGCAAACACGAACGCATTGATCGCTCGGGAGAACGCCCCGGATATCGATCCGCGCAACTTCACGGCCATGACCCGGCTCGATCACAACCGCTCCAAGACTCAGCTGGCTGCCAAAGCGGGCGCCCACGTGTCGGACGTGCGCAAGATGACGATCTGGGGCAACCATTCCTCGACGATGTACCCCGATATCTCGCATGCGACTATCGCTGGTGAGGCGGCGGCGCCCAAGGTGCCAGAGGACTGGTATCGCGATGACTTCATTCCGACCGTGCAGCAGCGCGGCGCGGCGATACTGAAAGCACGTGGGGCCTCCTCAGCCGCATCTGCCGCATCCGCCGCGATCGATCATATGCACGATTGGATCAACGGCACGCCGGCTGGCGACTGGGTCAGCATGGGGGTCGCATCCGACGGCAGCTACGGCATCTCCGAGGGTGTTGTCTACTCCTATCCCGTGACCTGCAGCGGCGGTGAGTACACCGTCGTTGACGGCCTGGAGATAAGCGACTTCAGCCGCAGCATGCTCGATGCGACCGACGCGGAATTGCGCGAGGAGCGCGCCGGGGTCGCCGATCTGCTTTGACGCGCAGACAAGCATGCAGCCCTGATTGAACGGAGGCATCGTCGTGGAAAGCTGGTTCTGGCTGCTCATCGTCATCGGCACAGCGATCGCGCTGGCCTACCGGCGTGTCGATCTGAAAACGTCCACCGCCGCCCTCGGCGTCGCGCTCGTGGCGTACACGGTGCTCAGTGACGACGTCCTTTTACCCGTCGTCCTGTGGCTGCTGTACGCGCCGTTCGCGCTGCTCAACGTCGAATCGCTGCGGCGCGAGTACGTCTCCCAACCGCTGCTCGATATCTTCCGGCGCATGCTGCCGCCGCTGTCGCAAACGGAGAAGGACGCGCTCGAGACCGGAACTGTCTGGTGGGAAGGAGAACTCTTCTCCGGCATGCCCGACTGGAACGTCCTGCGCAAACTGCCGCCACCGCGTCTGACGGCGGAGGAGCAAGCATTTCTCGACGGCCCAACCGAAGCGCTTTGCCGCATGCTCGACGACTGGGAGGTTACCCACGAGCTCGCCGACATGCCCGAGCGCGTCTGGGCGTTCATCAAAGAGCAACGCTTTTTCGCGATGATTCTACCGAAGGAGTACGGGGGACTGGGCTTCAGCCCGCTGGCCAACTCGATCGTGCTGACGAAGATCGCTTCGCGCAATGCGACGGCGGCGTCGACGATCGGCGTGCCGAATTCCCTCGGGCCTGCCGAGCTGCTGTTGCACTACGGCACCGAAGAGCAGAAGCAACGCTGGCTGCCCGGACTCGCTGACTCGAGCGAGATCCCATGCTTCGCGTTGACATCGACGCGCGCAGGCTCCGACGCGACGGCGATCGTGGATACGGGCGTCGTCTGCCGCGGCACATTCGACGGCAAGGAAGTCATCGGGATACGTCTGAACTGGGACAAGCGCTACATCACGCTCGCGCCGATCGCGACCGTCCTCGGCCTCGCGTTCAAGCTCTACGACCCGGAGCATCTCATCGGCGATGAAGAGGATCGTGGCATCACGGCCGCGCTCGTGCCGACGAACCTGCCGGGCATCGAGATCGGTCGCCGCCACTTCCCACTTAACATTCCGTTTCAAAACGGTCCGACGCGCGGCAAGGACGTTTTCGTGCCGGTCGATAACATCATCGGCGGCCCCGAGATGGCCGGCCAGGGCTGGCGGATGCTCGTAGAGCTGCTGGCGGTCGGTCGGGGCATCGTGCTTCCGAGCAACGCGCTCGGCGGCGCAATGGCGGCCGTTTATGCCTCCGGTGCATACGCGCGCATCCGACGCCAGTTCAAGCTGCCGATCGGCAAGTTTCACGGTGTCGGCGAAGCGCTCGCGCGCATGGCGGGTCTAACGTACGTCATGAAGGCGGCATCGCGCGTCACGTGCGCGGCCTTGAATGCGGGCGAAAAGCCTGCCGTACCGACGGCGATTCTCAAATACCACAACACGGAGATGAGTCGCCAAGTTGCCAATGACGCGATGGACGTTCAGGGTGGCAAGGCCATCATGCTCGGGCCGTTGAACTATCTCGCCAGAGGTTATGAGTCTGTGCCGATCGCCATCACGGTCGAGGGCGCGAACATTCTCACGCGCAATCTCATCATTTTTGGCCAGGGCGCGATTCGCTGTCATCCGTTCGTGTTGGCCGAGCTCAACGCAGCTGCAGACGAGGACCGCAACAGAGGCCTCGTCGATTTCGACCGGCTCCTGTTCCGACACATAGGCTACGCCATATCCAACGCCATGCGCTCGTTGGTCATGGGGCTCACGCTATCTCGATTTACCAAGGTTCCCGCAACCGGGTTCACCCGACGCTATTACCAGCGTTTGAACCGATACAGCGCCTCGTTCGCGCTGGCAGCGGACATCGCAATGCTCACGCTCGGCGGTTCGCTCAAGCGCAGAGAACTGCTGTCCGCGAGGCTCGGCGACGTCCTGAGTTACCTGTACCTCACCTCAATGGTGCTAAAGAATTTCGAAGACCAGGGCTCACCGGCAGCCGACCGCCCGCTCGTCGAATGGGCCTGCCGGACATTGCTTTACCGCACCCAGGAGCAACTCCACAGCTTCCTGCGCAATTTTCCAAACCGTTGGGTGGCAGCTGGACTGCGCATGCTGATATTCCCTCGCGGGCGGACGTTCTCCTCTCCGTCGGACGAGCTCGGCCAGGAGATCGTCGAGCTCATCATCAACCCGACTACGACGCGCGAGCGGCTTTGCGACCATATCTATAAAACCGTCGAGCCTGGCAATCCCATCGGCCTGCTGCAAGAGGCCCTCGAGGCAGCGGATGAAGTTCGGCGGTTCGAGCGCAAAGTTTTCGACGCCGTGCGCAACGGTACGATCAAGCGCGAGGACACGCCCGGGCAGATCGACGAAGCCGAGACGCTCGGGGTCATCACGTCCGAGGAGGCCGACCAGATCCGCGCGTTCGATGCCAAAACCATGGCCCTGCTCGCAGTCAACGATTTCGCCCCGGAAGAGCTCACGCGTCGCGGCCCGCAGCCGCAGACGAACAAGCCAGCAAAGAAAAAAGCGGCGGCAAGGAAGCCGACGAAGAGGGCCGCCGCGAAACCTCGCAAGAAGAGCGCTCGCCGCGTGGCAGCGCAGCCCGAGCAGGCCGAAGCAGAACCGGGTGAGTAGCCCGCCGAGCCGGTTGCCGACCGGGCGTGCACCGGGCCGAGCGTGTGCTACATTTGCGAGTTCCGACGGAACAAAACCAAGGGGAGCACGATGCCGGCCCGACTGAACTTTGCTTTGATCACCGCCACGCTCATGATCGCCGGCTGCGCACAGGAAAGCGCGCCCGAGGCGCCGGCTGAAATGGCCGCCCCCGCCGCCGCACCGGCAGTGATGCGCAGCGCAGCACCGGCCGGCGCCGAGGCGTATATCATCGCGCCGGCTGACGGGGCGACCGTGACGAGCCCGGTAGCCGTCGCGTTCGGGCTCAGAGGGATTGGCGTCGCGCCCGCGGGCATAGACTTACCGAATACCGGCCACCATCACCTGCTCATCGACACGGAGCTCGCGAACTTCGATTCGCCGATTCCGGCCAACGCTCAACACGTTCATTTCGGTCTCGGCCAGACCGAAACTACCGTAGAGCTCGCGCCCGGACGCCACGAGTTGCGACTCGTGCTCGGCGATCACCTGCACACTCCGCACGATCCTCCAGTGACATCCGATGTTGTTACGATCACCGTGTCGCCTTAGAGCAAGGCAGCGCTTGCCAGGTCTCGGCGGAGACCGCGGAACCTAGACCATGTACACGCAGTTCTTTGGCCTGCGAGAGAAACCGTTCGCGATCACGCCGGATCCGCGCTACCTCTATCTGAGCCAACGCCATGCCGATGCGCTGGCGCACCTGATTTACGGTATCTCGCATAGCGGCGGCTTCATCCAGCTGACGGGCGAGGTCGGCACGGGCAAAACGACGCTCGTGCGAACGCTGTTCGAGCAGTTGCCCGACGAAGCCGACGTCGCGCTGATTCTGAACCCCGAGCTCTCAGCGACGGAATTCCTCACTGCAATACTCGAGGAACTCAAAGTCGAGCTGCCTGGCGACCGGTCCAACAAAGGCCTGATCGATCACCTCAACAAATTTCTACTCGAGGCGCATGCGCGCGGCCGGCGCACGGTGCTCATCGTCGACGAAGCTCAGAACCTCGCACCAAGGATCCTCGAGCAAGTCCGCCTCCTCACGAATCTCGAGACGCCGAAGCAGAAGCTGCTGCAGATCATATTGATCGGTCAACCCGAGCTCAGAACGTTGCTTGCACAGCCGAACATGCGTCAGCTCGCACAGCGCGTCACGGGCCGTTATCACCTCGAACCGCTGCTTCTCGACGATTCGATCAAATACATCGAGCACCGCCTCAAGGTCGCCGGCGCGAGCGGCGGTATCTTCACACCAAGCGCGCTTCGCGAAATCTATCGTCAGTCGAAGGGGGTGCCGCGGCTCATCAACGTCGTCGCCGACCGCGCACTGCTCGCAGCCTATACCCAGGACACGCGCAATATCGATCGACGCCTCGTCCGCCGGGCCGCAGCCGAGGTGTACGGCCAGCCGCGCGGCGCGGACTGGAAAGCGCATCTCGCTGCAACGACGACCGTGGTTGCACTTGCCGCACTCGCGTTCGCAAGCTGGCATTACGCGACGCTCGATGCACCCGGCGTCATCAGTCCGGTCATCGAGCAAGCCACTGTCGAGCTCGTCGACGTGCCACCGGTAACTGTCGAGCCCGCCGAAGGGTTGCCACCCGAGCCGACGCCACCGTCGCTCGCCGGACTGCTCGCCGAGTCCGCCGTACCGAAGGACACCGATTCAGCGTTCGCGACGCTGTTCGCGCTCTGGGGCGCGCAATACGTGCCGGGTGATGGGCCAGCGTGCGAACAAGCGCAGCGCCAGCGGCTTCGTTGCTGGTACGAGCGGGGCACACTAAGCCACTTACGGCGCCTGAATCGCCCGGCAATATTGAGCCTCATCGATGGGCATGGCGACGAGTTTCAGGTTGTGCTCGGCCGGCTCGATGAGTCCACCGCGACATTGTTCGCCGGCGAGGACGCATTCGTGCTCGATCTCGAGGAGCTCGCCGAATATTGGTACGGCGATCACCTGATTCTCTGGCAGCCCGGCAGTGGCTCCGGCTCTGAGATAGCGCCGGGTAGCCAGGGCGAAAGCGTCATTTGGCTGCGTCGGAGCCTTGCAAAAATTTACGGAGAGCCGAGTCCGACCGTGCCGTCGAGTTTCTTCGACAGCGCGCTCGAGGAACGCGTGCGTGCTTACCAACGTGAGCGCCGCCTCGCCGTCGACGGCATCGTCGGCGCACAGACCCAGGTCGCCATCAACACAGAGCTCGGTGTGCCCGGCACACCATTGCTCACAGAGGCTGACTGAGATGTCGTTCATTCTCGACGCATTGAAGAAATCCGAGAAGGAACGGCAGCGCGAGGCCGTGCCGGGCATAGGCGATCTGCCGATCGTCATTCATCAGACACGCACATCCACGTGGGTGTTCGCTGTTGTCGCCGCGCTCGGCCTCGGTGTCATCGCTGTCGTATGGGCCTGGTGGCGGACATCGGAGACCGGCCCGATCATCGCCAGCCCGGCGCCCGCAACGCCCGCGGCCGTCGTACCGGTCGCCCCACCGCCCGTGTCAGCGGTCGTCGAGCCCCAACCGGCCCGCACTACGACACGAAGCCTCGCGAACGAGGCCGATCGCATGGCAGCTGCGACAAACCGCCCGCCCGTGGCCTCTGGCGCCGCAGAGCCTCTCGTCGTCCAGGCGACACCGGCGGTTATCACGCCATCCGCGATGTCGATCCTCGAGGCGCGCGCCGCGGGCATGGCCGTGCCCGACCTCACGCTCGAGCTGCTCGTCTATAGCCCCGAACCGGCCCAGCGGTTCGTGTACATCAACGGCGGCAAATACGTCGAAGGCGAGACGCTGACCGACGGGCCGCGCCTCGTCGAGATCTCGACCGAGGGCGCGATCCTGAGCTACCGCGGTCAGAACTTCCTGCTACCGCAGGAATAGAAGCCGGCAACTGTCAGCGGACGGGCTCGGCGGGCCTCGATCCACCGTGTGTGGTCGTCTTCGTTGCGCCGTTTAACACCGCAACATTCGAACTGCCGCAAGCTTTATGGCGAGGGCCTGTGCACGATGCCTCGATGGAGCGTCTCTTCAATCCGCGAAGGAGAGGGTTCGTGCGCGGGACCTCGCCCTGCGCCGACGGCCACCTCTTGTCTTCGAGTGTGCAGCGGCCGCTTGGCGACAGTTGCAGGCTACGCCGAAGGAATCTCCACGGGTTCGACGAGCGCAGCGACGTCGTTGCGCGGATTGTTCACGGCCTTGCTGACGGCCCGCACCTCGAGCGCCGCATCGGGGAGCGGGGCGAGCAGCTTCAGACATGTCTCGCTCGATGTTTCGGGATCGAGCCAATCGGCGTAGCCCGACTCTGCGAGGCAGACAGGCATTCGCTGGTGGATGCGAGCGAGCGACGCATTCGCCGCGATCGTGATGATCGTGCACGACTCGAGCGCCTCTCCTTCCGGCGTGCGCCAGTGTTCCCAGAGACCCGCAAAGCTCAGTAGCGTGTCATCGGCCGGGCTGATGTAATAGGGCCACTTGCCGGCGCGGCTCGGGCCCCATTCGTAAAATCCACTCGCCGGGATGACGCAGCGTCGCCGCTTGAACGCCTGGCGAAAGGACGGCTTATCTGCCACGGTCTCGCCACGTGCATTGATCATGCGATTGCCGATTGTCGGATCTTTGGCCCAGTGCGGCACGAGCCCCCATTTGAGCGACGTGGCCTCACGCTCGCCTGTCTGCGCCTGGCGAATCGCAAGAACATACTGGCTCGGCGCGATGTTGTAACGCTCCGTCTGCGGTGCAGCGGATGCGAGACCGTAGTGCTGCGTTAATTGCTCCGCTGGAACGAAATAGGCGAACCGTCCGCACACGTCAGGAACGAATCCCCGTGCCCCGCCTCAACAACTGAAACACGGTGGCGTAGAGCGCGACGACGGCAGCGATAATGATCACATAGGCCATGCCGATGGAGATGTCGGATGCCCCGAGCATGCCGTAACGAAACGCGTTGACCATATAGAGGATCGGGTTGATCTTTGCGATCGCCTGCCAGGCCGGCGACAACAACGAGATGGAGAAGAACACGCCGCCCAAGTAGGTCAGCGGCGTCAACACGAACGTCGGGATGATCGATATCTGATCGAAGTTCTTCGCGAATATCGCGTTCAGAAGCCCCGCCAAGGAGAACGTCATTGCCGTAAGCACAACGACTGACAGCGTGATGAGCGGATGCTCCACGCGCAGCTCTGTAAAGAACATTGCCACCACCGTGACCAGCGCGGCAACGGCCAGACCTCTTACGACACCGCCGACGACGTACCCCGCAATAATCGTCGCCACCGATAGTGGCGAAACAAGCATCTCCTCGAGGTGATTCTGCAGCTTCCCGGAAAAGAACGACGAGACGACATTGCCGAACGAGTTCGTGATCACGGCCATCATGATGAGGCCGGGCGCGATGAACATCGTATAGGGCACACCGTCCATGACGCCGATACGTCGCCCGATGAGGCTACCGAAAATGATGAAATAGAGCGTCATCGTGATCGCCGGCGGCACGATGGTCTGTACCCAGATTCGCAGGACGCGATTGACCTCTTTGCGCACGATCGTGCCGAAGCCGACGAGATTGACCTTGAGGAGATTGATCGTAGGCGGCCCCTCGGACGCCTGTCCTGCGGTCGTGGAGCCCAGCGCGGACATCAGCTGCCGCCTACCGTGCTCTTGCTCTCGACGAGTCGCATGAAAAGCTCTTCCAGGCGATTCGCGCGCGTACGCATGCTCGTCACATGCAAACCTTTAGCCGACAGCTCCGTGAACAGATCGTTCAAGCTGTGCTCCTTCGTGACCTCGACCTCGATCTCGTGCTCGTTGCGCAGCTGGCAATCGTAACCGTTCAGCGTCGGCGCCTGATCGACGGCTTCGGCGAGCGTCAGCACGAAAACCTCGCGCTGCAGCTTGCTGACGACGTTCACCATCGAGTCGTTCTCTATGATGCGCCCGTCATCGATGATCGCGATGTGGCGGCACAGGCTCTCGGCCTCCTCGAGATAATGCGTCGTCAATATGATCGTCATGCCGCTGTCGTTGAGCCGGCGCATGAGATCCCACATCGACCGGCGAATCTCGATATCCACACCGGCCGTCGGCTCGTCGAGAATCAGCAGCCTGGGCTCGTGCACGAGCGCGCGGGCTATCATGAGGCGGCGTTTCATACCGCCCGACAAATTGCGTGCAATGTCGTGGCGCCGATCCCATAGATGGAGTGCCTTGAGGTATTTCTCGGCACGGCGACGCGCCTCGGCGCGCGGTACACCGTAATAGCCGGCTTGGTTGATCAGGATATTTTCGTTCTTCTCGAAGACGTTGACGTTGACTTCCTGCGGAACGACGCCGATGCAGGATCTAGCCGCCTCGGGCTGCGTATCGACGTCGAGCCCGAACACATTGATCTTGCCGCTGGTCTTGTTGACGAGCGATGTGATGATGCCGATGGCTGTCGTCTTGCCAGCGCCGTTCGGCCCGAGCAACGCGAAGAAGTCGCCCTCCTCGACGACGAGATCGATGCCTTTTAGAGCCTCGATACCGTTCTTGTAGACCTTGCGCAGGTCGTTGATGACTAATGCGTGCAGCGGTGACTCCTGAGAAGCCGAAAACCTGGGAGCGACCGGCCATTTTAACCGGCTCCGCTGGACTTGCGCAGGCGCTTAGGGGTGATGGCGTCAGCGATACGAGCGCAGACTCGCGCGGGCCGGGCGATGGGCCGCACTATCGACGAGCGCGGCGTTCGGCTGCAGGGCGATCAACGTCAGCATCCGCGCCGCCTCGGGCTCGTCTCTCCGGAACAGCGCCGGCCACGTGAGCTGACATTCGGCAAAAGCGCAACTCAGAAGGTCCGGCGCGTACGCGAGGTCCGGAATACTCGACAGCGGCGTCGCGCGGAGCCGCCGCAACGTTGTCTTCGATAGACGCAGGAACATGCGCGCCTCGAAGCCGCGCTCGCGGGCCATGTGCCAGGCGCTGTTCAATATCGTCAGTGCCAACGATAGACGCATGCGGTCCATGTGCCGCTCCGGCGCAGCGCGATCTCGAGTGCCGTGCGCGCGCTCGAGATCCAGCCGAAACAGTGCTGCCGGTAGCTCGGCGAGACGTTCGAGGGTCGCCGGCTGCGCGTCGACGAGCCGTCGTGCGGCGCGCTGCGGCAACCCCATGCACGGGCGGCCCTGACGGGCACAGGCTTGAGCGTAGGCCAGAAACAGCCGATTGAGCTCGTGTATCTCCTCGAGCCGGTCAGCCCGGCGGCCTTCAGATGCCATCTCGACGCGTCCTTTTTTCGGGTAAGTTGCCATATATGGTCCTAAATTACCATTTATGGTTAATCTAGGCTAAGACCGAGAAACTGTCCGGTTTGATCCGAAAGCTATTGAAGGGGGCAACATGCGAACGACGGACGATCGCTATCGCGGCGAACGAGAGAGATTCGAATTGGCGATGCGCATGATTCGCCACGAGGCGCGAACAGGCACGATCCGCTACTTGACGGGCTTGAGCGACGACCGAATTCGCAAACTCTACACGAGCTATTTCAAGTTCGACGCACAAGGCGAGGTCAAGCGTCGGCGCGGCAAGACGCCGACCCAGATCACGCCGTTGATACGCACGCCCGCGCGTACGCTGGAGTCCGGTGTTTTCGTCAACCTATTGCTCGCCAACGGCCTGATCTCGATCGAGGATCCACCGGGACCCGCGCTTCGCGGTAGTATCGAGCTCGGAAACCGCTTCTGCGAGTGCTATGAAACACACGTTCGCGTCGTGCCAAAGCCAACGCTCAGCTTCGAGTGGGCCTGGAACCTGATGTCGGCGATCAGGCGCGGGGACGAGATCGGTATCAGCCGTTGCGACCGCTGCGCGACAGCGTTCCTCTATGATCAGTTGGCTTTACCGCGCAGCCCCTGCCCGGCGTGCCCGACGCTGCGCGCGTGCACGTCGAAACCAAGTGCAGAGGCAGCCGCACCAGCCGGCTGAGCACGATGTGTATCGCGACGTTTGCGCTCGGTAGTAGCGCTGACCATCCGCTCGTGTTCGCCGCAAACCGCGATGAGCTGCACACGCGTCCGACAGAGGCGGCCGACTGGTGGTCCGATTCAGCCTCGATCCTTGGCGGACGCGATCTTCTCGCCGGCGGCAGCTGGCTGGCCGTCGACCGTCGCGGGCGGCTCGCGGCCGTGACGAACATCCCGTCCGACGTTGCGCATGCAAATGCGCGCTCGCGCGGCGCACTCGTCAGTGATTTTCTGTCTGGCGATCGTCCCGCTAGCGACTTCGTCGCGAGCGTCGGTGCCAGGATCGGCGCGTACAGACCATTCAACTTTCTCGCTTTCGATGGCCGGGAACTTCACTACGTCGGCACCGGCAGCGACGCGCAGCGATTCGAGCTCGGCGTCCACGCATTGAGCAATGCGGCGCTCGGCGCCGATTGGCCCAAGATTCACGCGGCCCGCGAAGGCCTGGCCACAAACCTCGAGACCGAGGACCTGGAAACGGCGTTGTTCGAGCTCCTTGCGAGCGGTGCGAACGGCGAGGCGGGGCCGAAAGACCGACTCAGCCGTCGCAAGTCGATCTTCATCAAGGATCCACGTTACGGGACGCGCTCCTCCACGGTCGTCCTCGTATCCTCGGCCGGGCGCGTACGCTTTGCCGAGCGCAGCTTTTCGGCCACCGGCGAACGCAATGGCGAGAGCGTACACGAGTTCACTATCGACGCCTGACGCTCAGCTCGCCGCGGCAGCGCTGACACAACGAGCGATCCAGCGCGAGATATCGCCGATTTCCTCCGCGCAGACCATGTGCTCCATCGGATAGCTGTGCCACTCGACGGCGTAGCCGTGCGCCTCGAGAGAGCGCGTCGAATCGACTGCGAGCGCCTCTGGAATGACGGCATCGTAGCTACCGTGCGCCATGAAGATCGACGTATCGGCGTTCGCCGCAGCTCGCTCGGCCTCGAGGCTGCCCCGCAATGGCAGATAGGCCGATAGGACCATGATGCCGCCAAGCGTTTGCGCGTAACGCAGCCCCGTGTGCAGCGCGATCGCGCCACCCTGTGAGAAACCGGCCAGAATGATGTGCCGTGCCACGACGCCGCGAGCAAGTTCCGCCTCGATCAACGTCGTTACATCCGCCTCGCTTGCACGGATTCCTGCCTCGTCTTCTACACGGAAGCGATCCAAAGAGAGAATGTCGTACCAGGCGCGCATCGTCATACCCTGGTTGATCGTCACGGGGCGCACAGGCGCGTGCGGAAAGATGAACCGCGTCGCTACCGGCAGCGTCAACGCCGGCACGATGGGCTCGAAGTCGTGGCCGTCGGCGCCGAGCCCGTGTAACCAAATGACGCTGAATTCAGGCGCCTCGCCGGTCGAAACCTCGACTGCGTCGAGCCGGCCCGTCATCGGGCTAGCGCCAACGGAGCCCATTCCGGCAGGATGCACTTGCATTTCTTGCACATAAAATGTACCGTATGCGCAATTTTATTCATATGACCCACTCCCCATGCCGACTGCCGCCGCCCAACAACAGGCACGCCGCCGCGCCATTGCAGAGCTCCTCGAGCGCAAGAAGATCATGCGCCAGGTCGAGCTCGTGCGCTTGCTGCGCGACGCAGGCTTCGACGCGACGCAGTCTAGCGTAAGCCGCGACCTCAAGGACCTCGGTGTTGCCAAGCTCACGACGGGCTACGAGCTGCCGGCGGGCGATCAGGGACCTGGTGACGATGCGCAGGCTCTGCAACTCATCGCGGAGTTCGTGCGCGAGCTCAAAGCCGCAGGCCCACATCTGCTCGTCGTCGCGACAGCCATTGGTGCAGCGCAGCGCGTTGCCGTGACGCTCGACCGCGTCGCCTGGCCCGAGATCGTCGGCACGTTGTCAGGGGATGACACGATCTTCATCGCCACGGCGGGTGCCGCGCAGCAGCGGCGCCTGGTCACGCGGTTGCGCGAACATTTAGGAAAGGCTACATCATGAGCTCCAATGCTTCACCGATCATTCTGGCTTTCTCAGGCGGTTTGGATACGTCGTTCTGTGTGCCCTGGCTCAAGGAGACCTACGACCGCCCGATCGTCACGGCAACGGTCGACACGGGCGGCCTCGATATCGCGGCCGCCGAGGCGCTCGCTGAGCGGTCCCGCGAGCTCGGTGCCATCGAGCACGTACTCATCGAGGCGCGCGAGGCCTTCTTCGACGAGGTCCTGAAGCATCTGATCATGGGCAACGTCCGCCGCGGCCAGCTCTATCCGCTGTGCGTCGGCGCCGAGCGCGGCATTCAGGCGCGCTTCCTCGCCGAGATCGCCAGCGAGCGCGGTGCCGCAACGGTTGCGCACGGCTGCACGGCAGCGGGCAACGATCAGGTTCGCTTCGAGGTGATCTTGAAAACCCTCGCACCCGAGCTCGAGGTGCTCGCACCCGTGCGCGATCATGCCTGGGCCCGCGACGATCAGGTTGCCTACCTCGCCGAGCGTGGCTTGTCAGCGCCGGCCAAGGGCTCGGCCTACTCGATCAACCGCGGGCTCTGGGGCGTGACGATCGGCGGCGCCGAGACGCTGACTTCGACGCAGAGCATCCCCGAGTCGGCTTGGGTGCTCAGCGCCGATGCATACAGCGATCCGCAACCACCCGAAACGCTGTCGCTGAGCTTCACGCGCGGCGTGCCGACAGCCGTCAACGGTGAGGCTGGGAGTCCGGTCGAGCTCATCGAGCGTCTCGAGCGGATCGGCAGTCGGTTCGGCATCGGGCGCGGTATCCATCTCGGCGACACGATCATCGGCACGAAAGGCCGCGTCGCGTTCGAGGCGCCGGCCGCGGACATTCTGCTGACCGCACACCGCGAACTCGAAAAGCTCACGCTCAGCGCAATCCAGCAACGCGTCAAGGAACCACTCGGTCTGATCTATGGCGATCTCATTCACGAGGGCAAGCAGCTCGATCCGGCCTGCCGGGACATCGAGGCGCTGCTCATGTCCTCGCAGCAACGCGTGACAGGCTCGGTCGAGTGCGAGCTGCGGCCCGGCAGCCTGTTCGTCAGCGGCGTCGACTCGCCGCATTCACTCATGGCAGCAAGCCGCGGCAAGTATGGCGAGGCAGCCGGCGAATGGACGCCGGCGGACGCGCTCGGCTTCTCGACGATCCTGTCGCTGCCGGGCATGCTCTACACACGAGCGCAGGGGCACTGAGATGCGTTCAGTCGTCGTCGATAAAATCGCCTCGGTCGCGATCGCCAACGATCTCAGCCGCGAGGTTCGCATCAGCCCGACGATACCGTGCGAGGAAGGTATCCTCGTGGCCGTCGAGGTGCTGAACAACAAGTCGCGCTACAACTCCCTCGAGCTCACGAGTGGGCGAATGGCGCAGGTCAAACGCGGCGACGTCATCGTCGGCGCGCTCGGCCACCGTAAGGCCCTGTTCGGCTATTCCGGCCACCTGCCGGAGAAGCTCGCGCCTGGCGACACGGTGCAGATCTTGAACCTCGGCGGCGTCTTGGGTATCTGCGACTCGATCAATCCGACACACGGACAACCGTTCGACTGCCGTGTGCTCGGCGTCGTTCTCGAGTTTCCGTATCTCGGCGAGCGCATCGGCGTGCCGGCGCGTGTCGGCACGCAGCCTCTGGATCCATCCGCCCTCGTCAACGTCAAGGGCGTGCCCATCATCGCGATCGCGGGCACGTGCATGGATGCAGGGAAGACCGTCGCGGCCTGCGCGGCAATCAGCCGATTCCGGCACAACGGCCTCACGGTCAACGCCTTCAAGGCGACGGGTGTCGCGCTGCGGCGAGACATTCTCGCAATGGAGGATGCGGGCGCGTATGAGACGGGAATCTTCTCCGATCACGGCATACTCGCAACCACGGCGGACAACGCCCCTGCGCTCACGCGCATGCTCATGACTACGCTCGCCGAGGGTAAGCCCGATCTCATCGTGTTCGAGCTCGGTGACGGCTTACTCGGCGCCTACGGCGTCGAAGCGATACTCAAGGATTCGGCCGTGCGCAATGCGCTGAGCGCCGTCGTGCTCTGCGCGAACGATCCCGTCGGTGCCTGGGGTGGCATCCAACTCCTGCGCAATACGTTCGACATCGAACCCGCCGTCGTCACTGGACCTGCAACCGACAATCAGGTCGGCATCGACATCATCGAGCAGCGTACGAACGTGCGCGCAGTCAACGCGCTGACGAACGGCGCCGAGCTCGGCGACCTCCTGCAGGAAATACTCGGCTTGACCGGTAAGACGGCCGCACAGGCATGAACGCGACATCGATACCCGTCATTGTCCTCGGTGGCTCGGGCTACGTGGCCGGAGAGTTCCTACGCCTCATCGCCCAGCACCCGCGATTGCACCTCGGCGCAGCGGTTTCGACGAGCGCGGCTGGCGAGCAGATCGGCACGGCGTTCGCCCATCTCGTACCGAGCTACGCGGAGCAGTGCTTCGTCTCGATCGACACAGCTATTGCGCAGTTGTCCGACGCGCAACGATGGGTCGCCGTCTCGGCCGCACCCCATGGCGCATCCGCAGCGCTGATCGAGCGCATTCTATCGAGCGCCGAGTCCGCAGCGGTCGACGTTACCGCCGTCGATGCATCGGCCGATTTCCGGTTCCGCTCCGCGGCCGAGTACGAAGCCATCTACTCGACACCGCACGGCGCACCGGCGCGGCTCGAATCGTTCCGCTGCGCCGTACCGGAGCATCTGGCAGAGATCGACACGCCGCACATGGCACAGCCCGGCTGCTTTGCCTCAGCCATGCTGCTCGCCGCCGTGCCGCTCGTCGCGAAAGGTCTGACCGAGCCGGACTTCTGCGTGAGTGCGATCACGGGTAGCACAGGAGCCGGGGGCACGCCGCGCGAGACCACGCATCATCCAGTGCGCCAGAGCAATCTCTTCGCTTACCAGCCGCTCGTGCACCGTCATGTGCCGGAAGTCCGCACGCTGACTGAAGCTGCCACGGGCCAGTCGATCGGCCTGCATTTCGTGCCGCATTCGGGGCCCTTCGCACGAGGTATCCACGCGACCGTATTCGCACCGCGGGCAACGAGCGCCTCGGCAGACGAGATTCGCGCCGCCGTCGCTGATTACTATCGCGACTCGCGCTTCGTGCACGTGCTGGATGCACCGCCGCGCCTGAAGGACATCGTCGGCACGAATTACGCGAATCTGAGCGTATCCGCAGACGACGGCACGGTCAGCGTTTGCTGCGTTATCGACAACCTCGTCAAGGGCGCGGCTGGCGGTGCGATGCAGTGGGTCAACCGGCTTCTCGGCTGGCCCGACACCGAAGGCCTAGAGGCGACCTCGCCGGGGTGGATCTGATGAGCACGCCGCGCGCGCAACTGACCGAGGTTTATCCGATGCTGCCGTTCGAGCCGGTCTCCGGTACGGGCTTGTACCTGCGTGACGATGCGGGTCGCGAGGTTCTCGATCTCTATGCCGGTCATGCCGTCGCGGCATTGGGATACGGCCACCCGCGGCTCGTTCACGCTTTGGCGCAGCAGGCCGAGCAGCTCTATTTCCAGAGTAATGCCGTCAATCTACGAATTCGCGACGCTGCGGCAGACCGCCTCGCCGCGTTCGCACCTGAAGGGCTCGACCGGGTGTTCTTCGTCAACAGCGGCGCCGAAGCGAACGAGAACGCGCTACGCATTGCGCTGCGAGCCACCGGCCGGAAAAAAATCGTTGCGATCGAGCGCAGCTTCCACGGCCGCAGCGCCGCTGCGGCGGCGGTGACTTGGGGTGCAAAGGATCGCTGGTACGGTTTCCCACGAACACCGATGGACGTCGACTTCGCGCCCCGCAACGACGTCGCCGCCCTCGAGGCGGCTATCGACGCCGACACGGCCGCGCTCATTATCGAGCCCGTACAAGGCCTCGCGGGCGCATTCGATTTCTCGCACGAGTTCATGACGGCGGCGCGCGAGGCTTGCACGCGCGCCGGGGCACTGCTGATTCTCGACGAGGTCCAGACGGGTGTCGGGCGGCTCGGCGAGCCGTTCGGCGCCGATCTCTACGATGTGCGACCCGATCTGCTCACGACTGCGAAAGGACTAGGCGGCGGCTTCCCGTGCGGCGCCGTGGTCATGACTCAAGACCTCGCCGTCGATCTCAAGCCCGGCGATCTCGGCACGACGTTCGGCGGAGGCCCGCTCGCTTGCGCCGTTATCGAGGCAGTCATCGACACGATCGAATCCGACAACGTGCTAGACAACGTACGCGCAATGTCCGCGCTCGTACGTGAGACCTGTACGCACGGCCCGATAACGGCTATCCAAGGCGCCGGACTGTTGCTCGGTCTCAAGACCGAGGTCAAGGCTAGCGCCGTTCGCAACGCGCTGCTCGAGCGCGACATACTCGTCGGCACGAGCGCCGATCCACACATCATGCGCCTGCTGCCGCCGCTGATTCTCAACGAGAATCACGTGGCGCGGCTTTCTTCCGCCCTCAAGGAGCTCAACGATGAATCGCTTCAATGATCTCGCCGATTTTTCCGTCGCGGAAATCGACAGCCTGTTGGAACTCGCGCAACGCCTCGAGCGTGAGCCCGAGCCACGTGCGCTCGAGGGCAAGGTCATGTCGCTGCTATTTTTGAGCCCGTCGCTGCGCACGCTCGCATCGTTTCAGGCCGCAATGCAGCGTCTCGGCGGCGGCTCATTCGTGATCTCCCCGGACATGTCGATTCACGGCATCGAGACACGACCTGGAATCGTCATGGATGGCGTCGCCGCGGAGCACATTCGCGAGGCTGTGCCCGTTATCGCTTCCTACGGCGACGTCATGGGCATTCGCGCGTTCGCGGAACGGCGCAGCCTCGAGACGGAAATAGCTGACAAGGAGTTCGAGGAGCTCGCTGATCTCGTGGACACGCCGCTCATCAACATGGAATCGGCGATACAGCATCCCTGCCAGAGCCTGGCGGATTGGAAGACGATGGACGAGCTCGAAATTCCGCGGACGGGCGGGCGCTTCGTGCTGTCGTGGGCCTACCATCCGCGACCCCTGCCGCTCGCAGTACCCGCCGCGACGGTGAAGATGGCCGCGATGCGCGGCATGGACGTCGTCGTGCTGCGCCCGGAGGGATTCGAGCTACCCGAGCCGATCATGGCGCAGGCGCGCACGCTCGCCCAGACGTCCGGCGGCAGCGTCTCGGAAACGGCCGAGCGCAGCGAAGCACTTCAGGGCGCACACGTGATCTACGCCAAGTCCTGGACCTCGACACAGCATTACGGCAACCGGGCCGGGGACCAGGCCCTGCGTGAAGAGCTCGTCGACTGGTGCGTCGATGAGCCCTGGTTCGAGACCGCGCAGGCCGATTGCCGCTTCATGCACTGCCTGCCTGTGCGTCGCGGTGTCGTTGTCGCCGACCGTGTTCTCGACGGACCGCGCAGCGTCGTGCTGGCCGAAGCGCGCAACCGAATGTATGCGCAGATGGCTGTGCTCCATCGAATGTTGAAAGGATAGCGACGATGTCACGACTGAGCGGCAGCGAACGCGCGATCGTAGTGAAGGCACTCAAGCATGCCGCGCCCTATATCCGCATGTACAAACACAAGACCTTCGTGCTCAAAGCCGGCGGCGAGGCCTTTGTCTCGCCCGAAGCCACGCGCGCGCTTGTAGAGCAGATCGCGATTCTGCACGGCGTCGGTATCCGCATCGTGCTCGTGCATGGCGGCGGGCCACAGTCCACAGCGCTCGAAAAAGCATTGGGGATCAAGACCGAGTTCGTCGACGGGCGGCGCGTGACGAATGAGAACTCGCTCGCCGTCACGACGATGGTCCTTAACGGTCAGATCAACACGATGATCCTGGCCGCATGCCGGCAGGTGGGCTTAGCGGCCGTCGGCATCAGCGGCGTCGACGCCGGCCTTATCCGGGCACACAAACGCCCGCCGGTTCACCGCGAGGATGGAGAAACCATCGATTACGGCTTCGTCGGCGACATCGACGGCGTCGATGCGAGCGTTATTCTCAAGCAGCTCGACAGCGATCTCGTGCCGGTGATCAGCCCGCTGTCCGCGGACGAGAACGGCACGTTGCTGAATATCAACGCCGACACGATCGCCGCCGTCGTTGCCGCAGAGATCGGCGCCGAGAAGCTCATTCTCGCCACGGGCGCGCCCGGCATACTCGAGTCGCGCGACGATCCGCGCTCGGTGATCTCTTACATCGACATCGCGGGTCTGGATAAGCTGCGGGTTGCGGGCCGCATCGCCGACGGTATGTTGCCGAAGGCCGCGGCCATCGAACGAGCGCTGCGCGATGGCGTGCCGCGCGTGCACGTGATCTCCTACGAGCTGCCGGACAGCCTGCTGCTCGAAGTGTTCACCAACGAAGGCACGGGCACACTCGTTGTCACCGATGTCGAGGACCTGAGCCCAGCCGAGCAGACCGGTTCGGACGATGGCTAAACAACGGCTCTGGGATAAAGGCGGCGCGCTCGACGAGCAGATATTGAAGTTCACGGCGGGCGAAGATCACCAGCTCGACGCACGACTCGTCGCCTATGACGTGCTTGCCTCGACCGCACACGCGCGCATGCTCGCCGAGCGGAATCTTCTCAGCAGCGAGGACTGCGAAGCGATTTGCACCGGGCTTGCCGAGCTTGGCGAGGCGCACGCACGTGGCGAGTGGTCAATAGAAATCGAGGAGGAGGACGCTCATAGCGCGCTCGAGCGACGACTCATCGAGCGCATCGGCGAGGCAGGCGGACGCGTGCATCTCGGTCGATCGCGCAATGACCAGGTGCTGGCCGCATTGCGCTTGTATATGAAAGACGCTGCAGCAACCCTCGGTGCCGGCGCCTGTCGCGTCGCCAATGCGCTCGATGAAATTGCGCGCGAGCAGGGCACGATTGCGCTGCCAGGCTACACGCACATGCAGCGGGCGATGCCGAGCACCGTCGCGCTCTGGGCGCAGGGCTTCGCCGCAGAGCTACGTGACGATGCCGCCGGCTTCGCACGCGCCTCAATCCGGGCCGATGCGAATCCGCTCGGCTCGGCAGCCGGCTACGGCACGCCCGGTGTCGATGTCGACCGTGAGGCGACGCGTGCGGCTTTGGGATTTGCCGCCACGCAGGAGCCCGTTACGGCCGTGCAGCTCAGCCGGGGCAAAGCCGAAGCCGCGTTGATTTTCGAGATCGCGCTGCTCCTGGGTGACCTCGGTCGGCTTGCAGCCGACCTGCTGCTCTACTACACGCAGGAGTTCGCCTTCATTTCGCTACCCGAGGACATGACGACGGGCTCCTCGATCATGCCGCAGAAGCGCAACCCCGACGTGTTCGAGCTCATTCGCGGCGCAGCATCCGGCCCGGTCGCCGCGCTCGTGGAAAGCTTGAGCCTCACGACGAAACTCACCTCGGGTTACCACCGCGACTTGCAGCGCCTCAAGGCGCCCCTGTTTCGAAGTATCGATATCGCCGAGGATGTTACGAGCATCATGGCCCATGCGCTTGTCGGCGTACGTTTTCGAGCCGATCGAATCGAGCTCGACGATACGCTTTACGCCGCCGAGCGCGCCAATGAGCTCGTGGTCCGCGAAGGTATTCCGTTTCGCGAAGCCTATCGCCGTGTAGCCGCAAAGCTCGCAGCCCGGACAGGGGGCAACGATTAGGATGAGCGCATGCGTTCACGTGCGCGTACTTGCCGTCGGCATCGTCGCATGCGTGCTGCTCACGGGCTGCGGCCAGAGTGGCCCGCTGACCCTGCCCGAGGAGACGAGCGAGACCGAAGTGCAGAGCGACGAGAATCCACAGAACGATGAGCAAGAAGAAGACGAGCAAGAATAAGCCCCTCGTTCTCGTCGACGGCAGTTCGTATCTGTTCAGGGCGTTTCACGCCACGCAGCGAGCCGATCTGAGAACCAGCTCCGGCGAGCCGACAGGCGCAATCATGGTCGTCCTGAACATGCTGTACAAGCTGCTCGATGACTACGCGCCGGAGCATGTCGCCGTGGTCTTCGACGCGCCCGGAAAAACCTTCCGCGACGATCTCTATGCGGATTACAAGGGCAACCGCCCGCCCATGCCGGACGATCTGCGTCCGCAGATCGAGCCGCTTCTCGAGGCCATTGAAGCCAATGGTATTCCTCTGATTCGAATCGAGGGCGTCGAGGCCGATGACGTCATCGGCACACTTGCACGCGAAGCCTCTAAGCAGGGGCTCGAGACTGTGATTTCGACTTCCGATAAGGACATGGCACAGCTCGTCGACGACGACGTTACGCTCCTCGACACGATGAGCGATACAAAGCTCGACGCCGATGGCGTCAAGGCGAAGTTCGGCGTCACGCCTGAGCAGATCATCGATTTTCTCGCGCTCACGGGCGATACGTCGGACAACATTCCCGGCGTGCCCGGCGTTGGCCCAAAGACCGCTGCAAAATGGCTCGCCGAATACGGAACGCTCGAGGCGATCATCGAGAACGCGGACGCCATACCCGGCAAGGCCGGTGAGAATCTGCGCGCGACGCTCGAGCAGCTGCCGCTCTACCGTCAGCTCACGACGATCGTCTGCGATCTCGAGTTGGACGTCGAGCCGAACGGACTCAGGATCGGCGAGCCTGATGAGCAACGCCTGCTCGAGCTTTACAAGCGCCTCGAGCTCAGCAGCCTGCTGCGCCGCGTTGATCGCAAGCCCGAGGACGACACGCCAAGGCCAGACGTCAGCTACGAAACCGTGCTCACCGAAACGGCTCTGCGACCGTGGCTCGAGCGCGTCGAGAAAGCGAAGCTCGTCGCGCTCGACACGGAGACGACGAGCCTCGACTACATGGAAGCCGAGATCGTCGGCATATCCCTGTGCGTCGAGCCCGGGACGGCAGCCTACATCCCACTCGCCCACAGCTATCCGGGCGCGCCGGAGCAACTCGACCGCGAGAGCGTACTCGAGCGCATGCGGCCATGGCTCGAGAGCGATGCGCCTAAGCTCGGCCACCACCTCAAATACGATGCCCATATCTTCGCGAATCACGGTATCAAGCTCGGTGGCATGGCATACGACTCGATGCTCGAATCGTTCGTGCTGAACTCCACGGCGACGCGCCACGATCTCGACTCTGTTGCAGCGAAATACCTCGAGATCAAGACGACGAAGTACGAGGAGGTCGCCGGCAAAGGCGTCAAACAGCTGCGCTTCGACGAGGTCGACATCGACACGGCCGCGCCTTACGCGGCCGAGGACGCAGACGTGAGCCTGAGACTGCACGAGATGCTGTGGGCACGGCTCGAGCAAGCACCCGAGCTGCGCCGCATCTACGAGGACGTTGAGCAACCACTCGTTCCCGTGCTGCAAAAGATGGAGTACCTCGGCGTGCTCGTCGATGCGCAGATGCTCCGGGAGCAGAGTCAGGAACTCGCGGCGAAGATGCTCGAAACCGAGACCGAGGCACACAAGGAGGCCGGCGGACCGTTCAATCTCGCCTCGCCTAAACAGCTGCAAGAAATTCTTTACGAACGACTCGGACTTCCCGTGCTCGGCAAAACACCGAAGGGACAGCCGTCGACGGCCGAGAGCGTGCTTCAAGAGCTCGCTGCCGACTACGAGCTTCCGCGACTCGTTCTGGAGCACCGCGCGCTCGCAAAGCTCAAATCGACGTATACCGACAAGTTGCCCGCCGAGATCAATCCGCGGACAGGGCGCATTCATACGTCGTACCACCAGGCCGTTGCAGCCACTGGCCGCTTGTCGTCATCAGACCCGAACCTGCAGAACATCCCGATTCGAACGCCAGAGGGCCGGCGCATTCGCCAAGCGTTCGTCGCGCCCGAGGGTTACCGTCTGCTCGCCGCCGACTACTCGCAGATAGAGCTCAGGATCATGGCGCACCTGTCACAGGACGAGGGCCTGCTCGCCGCCTTCGCAGCAGATCAGGACATCCACACGGCAACGGCAGCCGAAGTCTTCGGCCGCGATCTCGACAGCGTGACCGCGAACGAGCGACGTTCGGCCAAAGCGATCAATTTCGGCCTAATGTACGGCATGTCTGCATTCGGGCTCGCGAGGCAGCTCGGCATCGAACGCGGCGAAGCGCAAAGTTACGTCGATCTCTACTTCAGCCGCTATCCCGGCGTGAAGCGCTATATGGACGAGACGCGCAAGCAAGCACGAGAGCAGGGCTATGTGTCGACGGTCCTAGGCCGACGCCTGTACCTGCCGGAGATCGACTCACGCAATCACCAGCGCCGCCAATACGCCGAACGCAGCGCCATCAATGCGCCAATGCAGGGAACGGCTGCCGACATCATCAAGCGCGCGATGATCGACGTCGACCGATGGCTCACAGAATCTGGTGCCGACGCGCGGCTCATCATGCAGGTGCACGACGAGCTCGTGCTCGAGGTCGAGGCCGGCACCGCCGCGAAGCTCGCCGAGGAAATCAGTGCACGCATGGAATCCGCTGCCAGCCTGCGCGTGCCGCTCAAGGTCGATTTCGGCCTCGGCAGCAACTGGGACGAAGCGCACTGACAGGCAACATACGCCGATATCTCATCCGGCGATCGTAGCGCACTCAACCATAAGAGCCGGCCGTCGGCGCAGGATGGGGGATCGCGGCAGCGGGTGCGTTAGACCCCGATCGAGCGTCTCTTCGGTCCGGAAAAAAGAAACCCCGGGCGCGGGATTCAGGGGACGCGCCCGGGGTAGAGGTTCCCGGTATGGGGGCACCGGGTAGCTATCCCGCTTAGGGAGGTCAGCGGGGGGCGCGAAAACCGCCCGTAAAGTTAGTCCGGATCTTGCCGGCAAAAGTTCCCCGGGCCCGGCGCGAGGCGCTGGGGGCCCCGGGGCCTAAGGCCGGTATCACCGGCGAACGGTCACTCAGGCCAGTTCGAGCCAGGCGCGCAGCTGTGTGCGGGCCTCGTCCACGCCCAGGCGCCGCGGTGCGGAGAACAGCAGCAGCGGCGCGCCCTCGGGCGCCGTCGCAGCAATCTCATCTCGGCGCCTGAAGCCCGCGCTGCGGCTCAACTTATCGGCTTTTGTCAGCAACGCGGCGGCGGGCACGCCAGCATCAGCCGCCCAGCTCAGCATGACGCGATCGAGATCGCCGATTCCGCGGCGAATGTCCACGGTCACGAACAGTCCGCGCAGCGAACGGCGGCGGCGGAAATACTGCTCGAGCAGCTCGCGCCACTCGTCCCGAATGGCTGTCGAAACCTTCGCGTAACCATAGCCGGGGAGATCGACGAGGCGCCGGTCCTCGGCGACTGCGAAGAAATTGATCTCGCGCGTGCGCCCGGGCGTCTTGCTCGTTCTCGCGAGACTCTTGCGGCCGGTAATCGCGTTGATCGCGCTGGATTTTCCCGAGTTCGACCTACCGGCAAACGCGACCTCCAGACCCGAATCGGCTGGAAACTGCTTGGCGCTGCGTGCGCCCGTCAGGAAACTCGGGTCGAGAGCAGTGGTCATAATTAGTTGGGCGCTCATTCCCGGTTATGCTGGGTTCAGGTTGATTAGTGTACAATCTGCGGCCGTTTGAAGGGTTAAGAACTCGAGGATCTAACGCCGTGGCGTATAAGGATATTCTGCCGTTCCAGCTCAGCAACAGGATGGGATTCAGGGCGCTGTGTATGCTCGTGCTGGTGATGGCCGCTGACCAGAGCCTGGCGCAAGGATCGGTTGCTGCGGGACAAACGAAATCGGCCATTTGCGCGGCCTGCCACGGCGCAGACGGCAACAGCCCGAATGCGATCTGGCCGAGCCTGGCCGGACAACATGCGGACTACTTGGCGCGACAGATCGAGGCGTTTCAGGCGGGCCAGCGCGAGGATCCGTTGATGACGAGCTTCGCCGGGCCATTGTCAGCTGAGGACATCGCAGATCTCAGCGCTTATTTCGAGGCGCAGACCCTGATGCCGAAGACCGCCGACCCCTCACTCGTCGAGCTGGGCGAGCAGCTCTATCGCGGCGGCGTTGCCGATCGGGACATTCCCGCCTGCATCGCCTGCCACGGGCCAGCCGGAAAGGGTAATCCGCTCGCAGGCTATCCGTCGGTCGCCGGACAGCATGCGACGTATATCGCGAACACGCTCGCGGCCTATGCCTCAGGCACGCGCCGCTCTGACGCCTCGTCGAATCTGATGATGCGCGACATCGCAGCCTTGCTCAGCGAAGCCGAGATCCAGGCTGTCGCAAGCTACATGCAGGGCCTGCGTGGAGCCACCAACTAGGAGACGCTCAAGTGTTGACCAAGAAAATATTCCGAATCGCGCTGGTTCCGGTGGCCGTGCTCACAGCCGTCGTAATCATTTGGCAAGTTCGCGGGCAGCAGCAAGCAGCCCCCGTTGCGGCCGAGGTCGGCGTTGTGTCCGAGAACACAGCTACGCAGGCGGCTGCGCCACAACGCATCGTGCTCGCCCAGGCGAATACGGCCGGTGCTGGCCGACAGTTCGAGCTCGGCGAGGATTACGAGCGCCTGACTCCGGCACAGCCAACGAGCTCGGGCCCCGAGCAGATCGAGGTCGCCGAGGTCTTCTGGTACGCCTGTCCGCACTGCTACACGTTCGATCCGTATCTGGAGAGCTGGAAGGAAAATCTTCCGGGCGACGTTAGCTTCGTTCGTATCCCCGTGCTCTGGGCCGGCATTCACCAAATGCACGCGCGCATCTATTACACGGCCGAGACACTGAACAAGCTCGACGAGATGCACGCGGACGTCTTCCGCGAGATTCACGTCAACCGCAACGGCCTCGACAATGCGGCCGCGATCGGGAGTTTCTTCGAGAACTATGGCGTCGACGCAGCAACGTTCGACAGCACGTTCGAATCGTTTGCGGTCTACACGAAACTCCAGCGCGCCGATGAGCTCGCACGCCGCTACCGGATCTCGAGCGTGCCGACCATCATCGTCAACGGCAAGTACACGACGAGCGCAACGATGGCCGGCTCCTACCCACGACTGCTCGAAGTCATCGACGAGCTCATCGACATGGAGCGCGCCGGCGAGTAACCCGCGGGCCCGTCACCACGCGGGCCTAAAACGGATCCCTGTTCTCGGGTAGACCGTACGGATCGGCGTGGATCAGCACTTCGGCGGCTGGGTATATCTGCCGTACTTCCCGCTCGACGGCGTCACAGATCGTATGCGCATCGCCCAGGCTGAGCTTCGGATCGAGCTCGAGGTGAAACTGCACAAACTTCGTCGCACCGGCCGAACGCGTGCGCATGTCATGCAGGCCGAAGACCTCCGGATGCGCGCGCGCGATCTCCCCAATTCGCAGCCGGTCCTCGGCGGGCAGCTCCCGATCCAACAGCACGTCGAGCGCCTCGCGAACAATTATTGCGACGCTCCAGAGAATCAAGGCCACGACTAGGAGGCCGAGCAACGGATCGAAGATATGCAGGCCCCAGCTCGACGAGAGTAGGATCGCTGCCAGGACGGCGATATTCGTCAGGATGTCGGCGCGGTAATGCACGGCATCGGCCGCGATCGCGAGCGAACCCGTGCGCCGCACGACGAACCGCTGAAACGTCACGAGGCCGATCGTCAAGACGAGCGAGATCAGCATGACACCGACACCGACACTCGGACTCTCGACGGGGCTAGGCGCGAGCAGGCGCTCGATCGCTCGAAAGCACACGTAACCTGCCGAGCCCGTAATGATCACGGCCTGGACGAGGCCGGCAATACCCTCGGACTTACCGTGGCCGAAGCGATGCTCGCGATCCGCCGGCGAGATGGCGATCTTGACAGCGAACAGCGTGATACCTGAGGCGAGAAGATCCAGCAGCGAGTCCGCTAGCGAGCTCAGCATCGCGACCGAGTCCGTCGCCAACCATGCCCAGAGCTTCAGGCCGATGAGCGTTGACGCGACGCTGACAGACGCGTAGCCGGCCGCGGTCATGAGCCGTGCTTGCCGCGGCTCTGTTGCCGCTAATTGTTTGGTAGGGTTTGGATCCACAATTCGTGGAGCTGAGACGCAAGGTCGGTATGTTAGCAGGCTGAGAGGAACGGCCTCAAAGCGCACGGAGCCGTTGCGCGGCCTCTTCCAGCGTTTCGAGCTCCTTGGCGAAACAGAAACGCACGATCCGTCTGTCGGGCGGCTCATCATAGAAGGCCGAGACTGGAATGACCGCGACCTTGTGAGCCTCGGTCAACCAGCGGGCGAACTTCTCGTCGGGCAGATCCGAGATCTCGCTGTAATCGGCAAGCTGGAAATAAGTCCCGCGGGACGGCTTCATGACAAAACGCGTGTCCCGCATCGCCTCGAGGAAGTAGTCACGCTTGCGTTGATAGAAATCCGATAGACCGAGATGGTGCTCCGGACAGCGCTGCAGATAATCAGCCAAAGCGAACTGCAGCGGTGTAACGGTCGTGAACGTATTGAACTGATGCACGCGCCGAAATTCCGCAGTCAACGGTCCGGGCGCCACGCAATAACCAACCTTCCAGCCCGTCGCATGGTAGGTCTTGCCGAACGAGAATACAGCGAAGCTGCGTTCGGCGAGCTCCGGATGCGCCAGCACGCTCGTATGACCGAGGTCATCGAAAACGATGTGCTCGTAGACTTCGTCGCTGAGCACATAGCAGTCGTATGTGCTTAACGTCGAAGCCAGGCGATCGAGATCTTCACGCAACAAAACTGATCCAGTCGGATTGTGCGGCGTATTGATAATCACGAGGCGGGTACGCTCGTTGAGTGCGGCGGTCAATCGACCCCAGTCGATGCCGAATGACGGTGAACGTAGAGGAATGTGGATCGTCTTGGCGCCGGCGAGCGTTACGGCAGGCTCGTAGGAGTCGTAGGCGGGGTCGAACACGACGACCTCATCGCCAGCACGAACGATCGAGTGTATCGCGCAAAATAACGCCTCCGTCGCACCGCTCGTCACCGTGATGTCAGTTACCGGATCGGCGTCCGCACCGTACAACGCCGCGACCTTCGCGGCGATTTGCTCCCGGAGCGCCTCGACCCCGGCCATAGGCGGATACTGGTTGTGGCCGCGATGCATGTGCTCGGTCACGAGATCGAGCAACTGGGCAGGCGGTTGGAAATCCGGAAATCCCTGCGATAAATTGATCGCACCGAACTCTTCCGCCAGGTGCGACATGGTTGTGAAGATCGTCGTACCGACGCCGGGCAGCTTACTCGTTAGCGGCTGCATCGGCGTCTCCGAGAACGCGACTGTAATTCCATGCTGGCAAGACTCTTCATCATTGGTGGCATCACGCTGTTGCTCATAGGGCTCGCGCTGCTGTACGCGCCGGGGCTCATCAACTGGTTCGGCCGGTTGCCCGGCGACCTCCATTTCGAGCGCGGCGGCACACGTATTTTCATACCGATCACGTCGATGATCATCGTGAGCCTCGTGCTGACGGTGATCGTCAATCTATTCTTGCGGCGGTAAGCAACGCAGCGAAACGCTGCGCCTATGTGCTCTTCGTGCCGACTCGATAGAGCCATCCGGCCAGACCGGCGATGACCAGAAGCCCGACAAAGCTGGGCACACCGGCATCGATGGCGATGACGTTGGGATTGCCTGTCAGCACGATCGGAACCGCCATCGCGATCCCAATCAAAGCCTCACCCGTAATCAAGCCTGACGCAAAGAGCAGGCCGTTACGCTTCGCCAACGCTGAGTCGCCAGCGCCGGCCTCGGTCCGCCGACTCGCGGCGTAGGCGATGAGCCCACCCAGCAGGATTGCCGTCGAAAGCTCGAGCGGCAGGTAAATCCCGACCGCGACCGCGAGCACGGGCGCGCGCCATGCCGCACCGCTGAGCTTGAGGTACTCGTCGAGCGCAACGATAACAGCGCCGACACCCGCGCCCGCGGCGATCATGTTCCATGGCAAGCCGGCACCGAAAACGCCCTCGGCGACGGAGGCCATGAGCGTCGCCTGCGGCGCCAGCAGCGCATCGGGCTGCTCCGGCGTCGGCACGCCGATACCATAAGCCTGCAGCAGCAGATTCAGGATCGGCGCCATGACGAGCACGGCGCTCAGCACGCCGATGCCCTGCATGAGCTGCTGCTTCCACGGCGTTGCGCCGACGATGTAGCCGGCCTTGAGGTCCTGCAAATTGTCTCCGGCTATCGCCGCGGCACAGCAGACGACGGCGCCGACCATGATCGCCGCTGCCGGGCCGTTGAGCGCCTCGGCCCCCATGAGCCAGAACAGCAGCAGCGACGTGAACAAGATCGTCGCGATCGTAATGCCGGAGATCGGGTTGTTGGAGGAACCGACGAGTCCAGCCATGTACGCAGCAACCGATGAGAATAGGAAGCCCGCGATGACCATCACGATCGTCATCGCGAACGCGATACCGACGTTCGCGACGATGGTTTGATAGACGACAAAAATCGGCACGATGAATACCGCGATGCCGATAAACACGAGCCGCATCGGCGTATCGTGCTGCGTATGGTCGTAGGCCGCACCCGCGTTACGGACTTTCGTCTTGAGCCCGCTGACGACGCCCGACACGAGCGAGCCGCGCATCGAGATCAACGCCCAGACGCCGCCGACGAGCATCGCGCCGACACCGAGATAGCGGATCTGTGACGTCCAGATCGCATAGGCGAGATCGCCCGCGGCCATGCCGCCGGTGAATTGCGCGGCGAGCCCCGGGTCACCGTCGAGCAACCAGGTCGAGTAGATCGGGATCGCCACATACCATGAGATCGCACCGCCGAGGAAAACCAGCACGGCGATGTTGAGGCCGACGATATAGCCGACGCTCACGAGCGCAGGTGAGAGGTTCATGCCGATGTAAGCAATCGTGCTCGAGCCGACGTAGGTCGCCGCCTGGGCTGTGCCGGCCCAGAGTCTGAAACCCGTTTCGACGAGCTTTGTGGCTGCGCCGAGCACCCCGGCCAGTCCGAGAATCTTCGCGCCCTGTCCCGGCGCTGCGCCGACCTTGAGCACCTCGGCCGTCGCTGTGCCCTCGGGGTACGCGAGCTGCTCCTCGACGATGAGCGAGCGCCGCAACGGGATCGTGAACAGGACACCGAGCAGCCCGCCGAGCCCGGCGATTACCGTGACCCACATGTAGTCGAAGACGTTCCAGTAGCCGAGAATGATCAGCGCGGGAATCGTGAAGATTACGCCCGCCGCAATCGACTCTCCCGCTGACGCTGCCGTCTGTACGATGTTGTTCTCGAGGATGTTCGAGTTCTTGAACAATTTCAGCACGGCCATCGAAATTACAGCCGCAGGAATCGACGCTGAAACGGTCATGCCCGCGAACAAGCCGAGATAAGCATTCGCACCGGCGAGCACCATCGACAGAACGAGGCCGAGGAAGATCGCCTTGACCGTCAGTTGCGGTAGCGGTTGAGCAGCAGCCATGTGGGACTCCCGTCTTTGTTGTTTGATGCCTGCCGACGCCGGCTGGCCGTCTTTGCGGCTGCACTCCATCATACGCTACGGCCAAAACCTTTGGCATCGATCCGCCGCTGTCGTATCCGGTCAGGGCTGCTATCCTTGAATGGCACCGCGGGACTGCAACGACCTCGGTGACGCGAAACCAGGCGGGGGGATTTTTATGTTTCACGCACTCGAACGTTTGCGCTTGTCGCTCTGTTTCACAATGGCGGCGAGCCTGTTGGGCGAGGCCGCTGCGCAAGTGCCTGTCCAGGACCAACAGCCGATCGGATCGGCATTACGTCCTGCCGTTATCGGTCCGGCGGCCGGCGTCTCGACCGGGCACCCGCTGACGACCTCCGCCGCGCTCAAGATTCTCCTGCAAGGCGGCAATGCATTCGATGCCGGAGCGGCGGCGCTGCTCGCCGGCGGCGTGCTCGAGCAGGACCTCTATAGCCTCGGCGGCGAGGCGCTCGTGCTCGTCTATCCGCAGAATGAACGCGAGGTCATCTCGATCGTCGGTCAGGGCTGGGCCCCGCAGGCCGCAGATATCGAATGGTATCGGTCACGCGACAGGACACTCGAAGGAGCCGGTCTCGACCCTGCTGTCGTACCTGGTGCTGTCCACGCCGCGCTGACGGTCCTAGAGCGATGGGGAACCATGAGCTTTGAAACCGTGAGCGCCTCTGCAATCGAGTACGCCGAGAACGGGTTTCCGTTGCGCCCGAGCACGGCGGCCGCTATTCGGCGCGAGGCTGAATTCATCGAGCAGTGGCCCGATAACCAGCGGTACTGGCTAAAGGCGAACGGCTCTTTTTACGAAGCCGGCGAAACCCTCAAGCTACCGACGCTGGCGGCAACGCTTCGACGTATGGTAGAGGCCGAGCGCTCAGCCGCTGCCCGTGGCAGGGAGGCCGGCATTGTCGCCGCGCGCGAACGATTCTATGCCGGTGACATCGCCCGCGATATGGTTGCTTTCCTCGACGAGCACGGCACGCCGTTCGCTCTTGCTGACTTTGCAGAGTTCTTCGCCCGTATCGAGGCGCCGGCGCAGACGACCTATCGAGACTACACGGTCTACAAGCACGGCTTCGTGAGTCAGGGCCCTGCACTGCTGCAAATGCTGAACATACTCGAGAACTTCGATCTGCGCGCAATGGGTTATGGCAGCGCAGACTACTTCCATACGATCACCGAGGCGATGAAGCTCGCGTTCGCCGACCGAGATAGCTATTACGCCGACACGGCCTTCGTCGACGTGCCCGGCCGGGGCTTGTTGTCGAAAGCCTACGCTGCGCAACGCGCCGCGCTGATCGATCCGGGGCGATCCTCAACCGCTTACACCGCGGGTGACCCCCTGCCATTCGATCCGGATGTCAAACGATGGGACTTCTGGCGTGCCGATCTATCTGACGTTGCGGCTCTGAGCGTGCCGTCATCCGATCGGCTGATGGCCTCGCTTGGCCGCGACTCGGCCGGGACGAGCAAAGACACGACCCATGTCGCGATTATCGATCGCGAAGGCAATATCTTCGACGCAACACCGAGCGGCGGCTGGATCGGCGGCGCCGTTATTCTCGGCGATACGGGTATCGGCCTGAGCGTTCGCGGCGAGCAATTCTGGCTCGACGAGACGCGCGCGAATCAACTGCGCCCGCGGGCTCGACCACGCTACAGCCTCACGCCGAGCATCGTATTCAAGGACGGCGAACCGTTTATGGCTATCGGTACGCCCGGCGGCGACAATCAGGAGCAGACCATCCTCCAGGCATTCCTCAGCATTGTCGAGTTCTGGGATGACTGGTATCCGAACGTGCATGCCGCGATCGAGCGCCCGCGCGTGCAGACGTCGCATTTCTTCGGCTCTTTCTGGCCGCACAGTGCCGGATTCAATCGCCTGGGTGTCGAGGCCAACGTATCCGAGTCTGTCTACGCGGAACTTCGTGCGCGCGGCCATGAGGTCGAGCGCCTGCGCACGTTCGGTATGTCGGGTTGCGCGACGACCGTGCTTATCGACCCGGCGACTGGTAATCGCATTGCGGGTGCTGATCCGCGGCGCGACTGCTACGCGATCGCGTATTAATCGAACATGAGAGGAGCGCTACGCTGCTCATCGCCGCGCCAGCAGTAGTTCGAGGTGGGGGTCAGCGCGCGTCGCCCATCATCCGCTTCAGAGGCTTCGCACAAAGCGCAAGTAGCACGCCGGATCCGACCGTCGTCAAGACGATCTGTAGATACAAGCCGGGCATCTCCTCGACAGCGTCGGCGCGAAACTCCCCAGCGATCAAGCCCGCGATGATGTTGCCGAGTGAGGCTGCAAGAAACCAGACACCCATCATCTGGCCGACGAAACGGCGCGGCGCGAGCCTGCTGACTGAGCTCAAGCCTACCGGGCTCAAGGCGAGCTCACCCATCGTATGTAAGAGATAGGTGAAGAACAGCCATGTCGGTAGCACTTGATCACCGGCTGCGACGAGCCGCGCGGCGCCGATCATGACGGCGAAACCCGCGCCGAGAATCATCAGCCCAGCGGCGAACTTGAGCGGCGCCGCAGGATTCAGGTGACGGCGCGCGAGCGACACCCACAACATCGAATACAGCGGCGCGAGCACGATGATGAAGATCGGGTTCAGCGACTGAAACCAAGCGGCCGGGATCTCGAACGCGCCGAACTCCCGGATCGTGTAGCGTTCGGCGAACAGATTCAGTGATGAACCCGCCTGCTCGAACCCCGCCCAAAACATGGCTGCCGCGAGAAATAACGCCAGAATTACGACGACACGCCCTCGCTCCTCAGGCGTGAGGCCGCCGAGCAGAAAGAGGTAGGCGAAATAGAGCAACCCGACTGCAGCAATTACGTAGGTCGTGCCGCGAGCGAGCAGCACCGCATCGAATCGAACCACGCCCGTCAGCCCGGCCAGGAGCAAACCACCAATGACCGACAAAGAGAGCGCTATCCCGACCCAAGCGTTGCGCCGCATGCCGCCCTCGGATGCGGCGTGCTCAGGCTCGAGCCCGGCAGAACCGAGATACGCGCGGCTGGCGCGGAACTGGATGAGCCCGACGAGCATTCCGACGCCCGCGGCAGCGAACCCATAATGCCAGTTGTCTCGCGCGAGTAATCCGCAGACCAACGGCCCAAGTGCGGCGCCGATGTTGATGCCCATATAGAAAATCGTGAAGCCCGCATCGCGGCGCTCGTCCCCGCGCCCATAGAGCTCGCCGACGATCGCGCTGATGTTTGGTTTCAGCAGACCGGTACCGAGCACGACGAGAACGAGGCCGAGAAAGAAAGTGCCCAAGCCCGGTATCGCGAGCACGAAGTGCCCCGACATGATCACGATTCCGCCAAGCCACACGGCGCGTTGCGCACCCGTCAGCCGATCGGCGATCCAACCGCCCGGCAGCGCGACGAGATAGACCGCCGCCGTGTAGAGCCCGTAAATCGCAGTCGCTGTTTGATCTGAGAAAGCCAGACCGCCTTGCTCGATCTGATCGACCATGAACAGCACGAGCAGCGCGCGCATGCCGTAGTAGCTGAAACGCTCCCACATCTCCGTAAAGAACAACGTGCTCAGGCCGCGCGGGTGGCCGAGAAACTGAGCCTGGGATTGTGCGCCAACGCTACCGGCTACGCTGCTCATCAATAAGGGGTCCTGCTAGGTAGTACCGCGGCACGAGGTCGCGAGTCAGCTTGCGCCGCTTTCTTCTTCCTGCGCCTCCGTGCGCTCTGCGCCCAGAATGCGGCAAAGTACGAGTCCGCTCTCGTAGAGTAAATAGACCGGCACGGCAAGCAGCGTTTGGGAAATCGCATCGGGCGGCGTCAGGAACATGCCTGCCACGAACGCACCGAGAAAAACATACGGGCGAGCCTGGCCCAGCGTCTTGAGCGGGACGAGGCCACTCGAGACGAGCATGACCGTCGCGATCGGCACCTCGAAGGCGATGCCGAAGGCAAAGAACAACGTCAGAATAAAATCGAGATACGCGCTGATGTCCGTCATCATCGTAACGCCTTCGGGCGCGGCCGCCGCAAAAAAACTGAACATCAGCGGAAACACGACGTAGTAGGCAAATGACACACCCGCGTAAAAGAGCACGATGCTCGACAGCAGCAAAGGAACCGCGAAGCGCTTCTCGTTCCGATACAGGCCCGGCGCAATGAACTGCCAGAGCTGGTAGAGGATCACGGGCATCGCGAGAAACAGCGCAACGAACAGCGTCATCTTGAACGGGGTAAGGAACGGTGAGGCGACCTGTGTTGCGATCATCGTCGCGCCCTCCGGAAGCTGTTCCATGAGCGGCGTCGCAACTAACGTGAAAATCGTCTCTGCAAACGGAACGAGACCGATGAACAATACGAGTATCGCCGCAGCGGCTTTCAACAGCCGCGAGCGCAGCTCGATGAGATGCGAGATCAGTGTGCCTTCGGCGAGCTTCTCCGCATCGGGTTCCGGTGGCGGCGCGCCGACCTCAGGTTCCGGGCTGTCTGCACTCATTTGCCGCTATCGGATTCTTGCGTGCTCTCGGTCGACGCCGCGTCGGTAGAATCAGGAGCCGCACCCGCGGGTGCGGCCTCGCCGGCGGTCTCATCACCCTCGGTGCGATCCGGTTGTTTTCCGGGTGGGGGCACGATGTGCGAGGCCTTCGGTGGCGGCGTATAACGTGAACGGGGCTTGTCGCCTAGATCGATCTCCCGTTCGAGCTGATAGCGCAACTGACTTGCCGTTCGCCGCGCGCGCCCAACCCATCGGCCGAGCTTGGCCGCGACACGCGGAAGCTTCTCCGGGCCGAGGATCATCAGACCCAGCCCGAAGATCAAGACGATCTCCCAGAAACCGACGTCGAACATCGATTAGTTGCTCTTGCTCGTGTCCTTCTGCTCAGCGAATTCGGCGTCCGGTTGGCCGTCTTCGATACGTTTGGGGTCGGCCTCCTCAGCATCGTCCTGGTCATCGCTGTCCATGGCTTTGCGGAAACTCTTGAGCGCCCCGCCCAGGTCCCCTCCGATCGTCCTGATCCGCTTCGTGCCAAAGATCAATACGACGATCAGCAAGATGATGAGCAGCTGCCACATGCTGATCCCTCCTAAACCCATTGCAGTTCTCCGTTGCGGGTACGAAACATCAATGATACGCCAAACCTGGCTCGGCGCACCGGCCCTACCTCACGCCTTGGGCGTCGCCTGCAGCCAGAAAGTCGCCGGCCCCTCATTGCAGAGCCTGACTCGCATCGTGGCGCCGAACACGCCGGACGCTGCGCGGACACCCGCTACACGTACGGCCTCGACGAGCTCGCCGAATAGGGCCTCACCCTGAGCCGGCTCGGCCGCACGCGAGAAACCCGGGCGATTACCCTTTGCTGTATCAGCCGCGAGCGTGAACTGCGGCACGAGCAGCAATGCCCCGCCGGCCTCGCGGACGTCGAGATTCATGCGGCCCGCGTCGTCTTCGAAGACTCTGAACGCCATCAGCCGCTCGGCCAGCCGCGCAACCTCTGTGGGGCCGTCGCCTCGCTCGACACCGACGAGCACGAGGAGGCCGCGCTCGATGGCTGCAACCTGTTCTCCGTCGACCTCGACGCTCGCCTCACTGACTCGCTGCAGCAGACCGATCATCGGCTAACTGTGGGGGAGCGGCTCCTGTCGGGCAAGCGCGAGAGAGCGTAGGGTTTCGCTCGGACCCGGATGCAAAAACCGGAGATAGTCGACATATTCTCCACTTTCATGCTATTTGTTAATTAAATAGCAGCAACGAACCCCACCTTTCGAACGAAACAGGGCGTCTTTTCTCGATGGGATCATCGCCTGTCACTTACTCCAGTATTCAGCGATAAAAGCAACCTTAACGAACATAAAACTTACGAAAGTGGGTTTTTTATTATTTTTTATCGGCATTTATTCCATATAAGTGGATATTTGTTTTAGCTTGGTCAACATGACTCGGGTCGCCGACTCGTGACTCGACCGAGCGGCCGGGCAAAAACGTCAGCTGAAACTCTGCCGTTGACGCCAGCCAGATAGGTAAACTGTCCCGATCATGATCAAGCGACGCGAGCTAGTCACCGCCTTGGGCGCCAGCGCGGCACTCGCGGCCTGCGCGCGTCGAGAAACCGAGACCCCCGGCGCAAATCGCGACACCGAGCAATTCCAGTGGAAGATGGTGACGACGTGGCCGCCAAATTTTCCGGGG
>Ga0224512_10000392_pt1 | contig 47014 bp, 47 predicted proteins | sample SF_May12_sed_USG_4_FD_169103 | JGI IMG/M metagenome (GOLD analysis project Ga0224512, IMG submission 169103) | Sediment microbial communities from San Francisco Bay, California, United States - SF_May12_sed_USGS_13 | ecosystem: Environmental > Aquatic > Marine > Sediment | place: USA... | reverse complement strand
GCAGAACACGGATCGTTCATCGATCTCATCTCGCTTCCTCTCGATGGGGCATCCGATGAGATCTCAAGTCGCACCAAGAAGGAGGGGCATTTCGCCGCAGTGATGGGCGCGCTGGGTCTCCTGGCCTGCTACCCCGGCATCGACGTCAAGGTGGCCACCCCCGTCACCCGCCACAATCTGACCGATGTGCCGAACATAGCCACGTTGCTCGACCGATTGAGAGGAACCATCCCCAACCGGCTGTTCTACAACGTATTCCAGGCGTATCCCCGGTCGATGACATCAGGTGTCGATTGGAGAGATTTGGTCGTGACCGACATCGAATTCCGAGCTTTGCGCGACGAAGTGACTGCGGACGAGCATCGTTATCCGATCAACTGGCTGAGCCACGAGACCCTGGACAAGCTCTACGTCATGGTCTTCCCCGACGGAAGTCTGAGCATCCCGTCGGGGTCGGACTTTGGCTCGTACGGAGACTTCCTGGCGATACCGGACATCGATGAGTTCCTGCGAACCACCGACTTCGACGCCCCAAAACACCAGCGTCACGCTGCAACCTGGACCCGAACCCCATGAAACGCATCGTCGACTGGATCTTCACCGTTCCCTTCTTGATCGCCTTTGGGTTGACCCTGGCAGTCTTCGAACCCATCGCCCGGGTGGCCCGCCTCTTCGGTCTCCGACCCATGGAGATCACCATGGGTGTTATGCAATGGGTGCTCCTGGGTGTGTTCCGAATCTGTGGCACCCGCGTGAAGGTCGAGCGGTCCCCGGCCGTCAAGTCGCGGACCGGGTACCTGATCATCTCAAACCATCAGAGCCTGTTCGACATCCCCATCGTCGGAGGCCTGCTCTTCAGCAATTACCCAAAGTACGTGTCCAAGCGGGAACTGGGAAGGTGGCTGCCGAGCATCTCCTTCAACCTGCAGCATGGTGGCAACGCGCTCATCGATCGAGGTGATCCCCAACAGGCCAAACAAGCGATCCACGAATTGGGCGAGGCGGCGCAACGGCGCAATGTGGCGGTGGTCATCTATCCGGAAGGAACCCGATCGCGCGATGGAAAGCTCAAGCGTTTCAGATACGGCGGGGCGCTGGAACTGATGGAAGCGGCTCCCGATCTGGAGGTGCTCACCGCCACCATCGACGGATCGTGGGAGTTGCTCCGCTACAAGGCGTACCCCATCCCTTTTGGGACCAGGGTGCGGATCCGCTTTGGCGATCCCGTTGCGCGCAGCCCGGATGAGGATCGGCGCGCGGTGCTTCAGGCGGCGCAAAGGGAAATCGAAGCCACCCTTGAGGAGTGGCGGGAAGCCTGATCCGTCAAAACAGCTTCGTGTCGGCCACCAGCAGGCCATCCTGGTCGGCGTAGACCCAATCCCCCGGCCGGAACAGGACCCCGGCGAACGTAGCCGGGATGTCGCGTTGGCTTTGGCCCGATGCAATGCCGCGGCGAGGGCACGTACCGAGTGCCTTGATCCCTATGTCAATGGACTGCAATTCACCCGAGTCGCGCACCGACCCGTGCACAATCACCCCGGACCAGTTGTGCTCATAGGCCAGGAAAGCCAAACGATCACCGAGTAGCGCGCATTCCTGCCTGCCTGCGCCTTCCACGATGAGCACTCTGCCCGACCCGGTCTCGTCGAGGGCAGCAGCAACGGGCGCGAAATCCCCCGGCGTCACCACAGTGGTGACTGGACCGAAGAACGCCTTCCGGAAGCCGAAGTCGCGGAAGATGGGCTCGGCGACCCGTATGGCCTCCCCGTGCTGGTCGCAGAGGCCGGCAGTTGTGAAAAGCATGCCGGCATTGTGGCAGGTTGGCCGGGACGTCACCGGCTGGTCGAATGTGCTTCGTACAACGTCTCGCATCGATGCGCGTAAGCTGCCTCGGTGAGTGATCGCCCCATCGGTGTTCTATCCCGACAACTGCTACCCGCCTCATTGGCCATCTTCACCACAACTGCCCTGGTGGCATTCGAAGCGCTGGCCGTCACAGCCGCTATCCCGGAACTGGCCGCCGATCTTGGCGGCGTGGCTCTGCTCCCGTGGGTCATCACCGGATACATCCTGACCTCGAGCGTGTCGACCGTCGTCGCCGGACCGTTGGTCGACGGGATCGGTGCACGCATCATTTTCAGGTGGGCGGTCGGAATATTCGTTGCGGCCAGCATTGCCGCGGCCCTGGTCCCCACCATGCCGCTCATGGTCGTAGCGCGTGTCGTCCAGGGCGCCGGGGCAGGGCTGATCTCGGCAGTCGCCCTGGCGGCCGTTGGTCTCGTCTACCCGGCTCGCCTGATCAGCCGTGCCTTCGCGGCCAACGCCACGGTATGGGGAGCCATGGGGGTAGCCGGTCCCGGCATTGCCGCCGCGTTGCTCACCGCTCTCAACTGGCGGTGGATCTTCCTGGTGAGCGTTCCGCTCGGCTTGCTCGCCCTGGCGGCCGGCTGGAAGGTCTTGCCCGGACCGGCGGGCGAGCGGAATGTCAGGGTCGATGCCCGGGGCGTGTTCCTGTTGACCGTCTTCTCGATCGCCATGGTGGTTGGTATTGACCGGCTCGATATCTGGTCGGCCGTCGCGGCGGTGGTGCTGGTCGCGGTCGGGTACCTCTACTGGCACCATGCGCTTCGGGTGGAAACCCCGGTGCTGCGTCTCGAGCATCTGGCCCGACAACCGTATCTGGGCCTCGCTCTAGGAATTGGGCTGCTGCTGGCGGGAGCGATCGCCGCCGAAACCTACGTTCCCCTCTACGTCCGGGGTGCGCGGGGGGCCGGCCCTGCCCTCACCGCCTGGTCGGTACTCTTCTTCACAGTGGGCTGGACACTGGGCGCCAACGTTGCCGGACGGTTGGTGGACCGCAAGCCGGAGACTTCGCTGACGCTCTCGGGGTTCTTCGTGACGGTTCCGGCTCTCATCGGTCTCTGGGCCTCCGCCTCGACAGAAGCTCCGCTGTGGGTCATCTTCTCCCTGTTGGTGGTAGCCGGCTCCGGTGTTGGTGCCGCAACCAACGCCGCCCTCACCCTGTTACGGGCGGCCACTCCCGACCAACAATTGGGCCGGGCCACTGCCGCCCATCAGTTCGCTCGCAGCCAGGGTTTCGCAATTGGCCCGGCTCTGGGGGGTGCCCTGATACTCCTGGTGGTGACGCGTCGGGTGGGAAATGTTGAAGAGGTTCAGAATCTGCTCTCAGGCGCAGTGGGCGCAACCGCAGGTCAAACCTCCGGTGCCATCGGTGATGGGTTCGCCGTCGCCGCCCTGGTGGGGGCGGTTCTCGCGGCACTCGGGATCGGCCCGATCATTGGTCTTCGGAGGTCACTCTCCGAGCAGCGAGCCTCCCGACGCACGGGAAGGAACTCGGTCACGAAACGTCGTGTCGTGGAATAGCCTCCCATGAGCCTGTATCTACACTGCCGCACAGACTCAATGCTTGGGATAACCGATGGCCTTCACCGAACCAACCCGCCTCACTGATCAACTCATCGAGGATATCGCCGATCGAATCGCCAAAGGCAAGCAAGTCCGAAGAACCCTTCCTCCCGGCGGACGTATCCACATCGACCGGCAACTGCCTTTCCTCTTCGTCTACCGGCCGGCGGGAAAGGTAGTCGATCCCGGCATCGTCGGGCTGATAACCAGCGAAGCCTCGTACCTTGTCGCCCCGGCCCAGGTTCGGGCGCGAAGCTGGACGAACCGTCTGGTCGAACGGGTCACCGACGTGCTGGCCGCGACCTTTGGTGGCTTCTTGATCATCGAGATCTGGGGGGCCCAGGAAACTGCGGCTGAGCCCCGCCCCCAGGCCTCCTTTCGAGTGGTTGTCGACAGGGAATGGGCGGACTCATCCACGGTTGAGCAGCTTTCGGCATCGCTCGCCGGTATCCGGGTCATGGGACGCGGTCCAAAGGTTTCGGTGGAACAGGGTGGCCGGCTTTCTCCGCCCGGATTACCGGTGGTTCTTGCTCGGCCGCGAGCCCGGGAACTCTCAACCCGCTACATCGGTATCGAGGTGGCCCCCATCTACCGGGATGCCGCGACCGGCGAAGAGTTTCCGTTCCTCCAGAGTTCCCTGGTCCGCAAATTGGACAACGTGTTCCGGCGCACGGCCTTCGAGTTTGCTCGCTCCGAGACCGTTCACCGGCCTCTCCACTATCAGGCACTCGGCCGCCGTACCTTCGTGCGGGCAGTCAAGGAGGCGGATCGCGCTTTGAGCACCGTTGCGGAATCGTTCGACCTGCTCATGACGGTGACTCCGATCAACGCAGGGGAGGCCTTTCGCGCCTTCCAGAGATCCCGCTACACCAAGCCACCACGGTTCCAGTACCGGCCCCGCAGTATCGACCCCACCCTGCTCAAAAGGGCCATCTACAACGCCAAGGTCGAAAAGATCGAAGACCCAACGCTCGAGTACGTTTTCCGTCAGAAACAACGCGAACTGGACCTCAAGCTCACGTTGATCGGCGAGCGGGAACGGCCCACCTTTCTACCGACCAGCATCGCCCTGTACGGAAATGTTGATATGCAGTTGGTCGAACTGGCCGCCTCGCTCACAGCTCTGTTCTCGACCAGGTCCGAGGGCAATCGAGGCAGCAAGGTCGACGCGACGACGTTCGCGGCGAGAGCGGAGTCGGAGTTCGAGCGATACAGGATGGTCGACCCGGCGATGACCGGGAGAGTCATCGTCCGCGACGACATCGTTTCGCTCATGGTGTCTGCCGGCGATCTGCTGGTCGGTTCCGGTATGAGTTTTCCGTCCCAGCGGGTGGAGCCGCTGATCCAGCATGAAGCGGGGACCCACGTGGTCACCTACTGGAACGGTCGCTCGCAGCCTTTTCGGCTGCTGGCCAGCGGTCTCGCCAACCACGACGAGTTACAGGAGGGTTTGGCGGTCTTCGCTGAATACCTGGTCGGGGGTCTCACCCCGGCCCGGCTCCGTACCCTGGCGGGACGCGTGCTGGCCGCTCGGACCGTTGTCGACGGCGCCACCTTCATGGAAACATTCGAGTTGCTCCGAGATGACCACGGCTTCTCCGCGCGGACCGCCTACCTCATCTCTATGCGAGTGCATCGGGGCGGCGGTTTCATCAAGGATGCCGTCTACCTGCGCGGACTGCTGAAGGTGATCGACTACCTCAAAGCGGGCGGGCGCCTCGACACGCTCTTCGTCGGCAAAATGGCCGCCGAGCACGCCCCCATCATCGAAGAACTGCTGAGGAGACAGATCCTGATCCCACCTCCACTGCGGCCGACATATCTGGATCTTCCCGACACCCACTACCGTATCGAGCGGGTCCGTCAGGGCCTCAACCTGCAGGATTTGACCGATCACTGAGCCGGATCAACTGGATCCGCCGATTTCCTCGAGCAAACCGGGGACCGTTACCCGCAGTACCTCGAGCATGCTCACCAGCGCGGTCTCATCTTCCTGACCGGTCCACTCGTCCATGAAGATCTTCTTGAACTCGATGGCGAGGGCACATCCGGACGTCGGGTAGTTTTCATGCACCCAGCGGCTCAGGTACCCGCCCTTGAACCGAACGTTTTCCCGCACGTCGAGATGTCCCCCTTCGAACGGCGTCCCGGCGACATCCGCCATGAACCGATCGGCCACATCACCCCAACGCGCCCTATCCAGCGATCCCGTCCCCACGTTGACCTCGGGGTTCTTACTAGGGTCGTCGACCGGCGCATCCGGACCATTGCGGCGGTGGTTATACGAATGGAGGTCCAGGACGACAAAACGGCCGTGAGTTGACTGGAGGTCGTCGCACAGACTTCGGAATTCCTCGTAAAAACGGTCGTATAGGGCCAGCGACGCTTGTACCACGTTCGCCGGGGGTGCCTCTTTCCAAACCTCGAGATCGAACGCGTCTTCAGTTGCGAGGTAGACGGCCTTCTGGCGGGGCCGGTTGAGATCAACTTCGAATCGCGACCGAAACACCACGACCCGATTGTCGACAATCTCAGTCCATCGATCGGTGAAAGGGTCTTCTTCTCGAAGGCGGTCTGCGTCCGACACAGCGAAAAGAGCCGCCGCTTCCGCTCGGGCGTCGTGCCCGGCATGAATGGCCGTCGCCACGATCGGCATCTCCCCCCGCTCGATGGTCCAGGCAGCCCGGGTCTCCATGTTCCCCTCCATCACAGCGTCGCCATCTCGTGATTGACAAAGGCACGTCGGTAGTACCTGGCATACTCGGTCTTCTGTTCGAGGGCGTGCACAACCGCCTCAGTGAAATTCACGCCCTCCTGCTTTTGGGCACTTCCCAGACCACCGGGACTGAACACGTTGATCTCCATGAGTTTGTCCCCAACGATGTCCAGTCCGACCAGGAACATGCCGTCCTGGACAAGCTTGGGACGGACAATCTCGGCGAGTCGCAACGCATCATCATCGATCGTCGCTTTGCCGATGACCCCACCGGCGTGAACGTTCGATCGCATATCACCGCCGCGGCGAATCCGCCGGAAGGCCGCGTACCTGCCCTTGTGGCGCAGCGGTTGAGCGTTCATCAGGAACAGACGAGTGTCACCCTCCTCGGCGCGCGGCAAGTACTCCTGAGCGATCACGTACCCGTCCCGGCTCACCGCCTCAATCATCTGATTGATGTTCGCCATGTCGTCGGGACGGACTAAGAAGACTCCTTCGCCGCCCGAGCCCTGGAGAGGCTTGAGCACGATATGCCCCTCGAGGTCGCGGGCGAACGCTTTGATTTCATCACGGTTGCGAGTGATCAAGGTCTTCGGGCGAACTTCTTCCGGGAAGCTCTGGAAGTACATCTTGTTGGCAGCTTTCGCCAGGCCGACCGGATCGTTGAGCACGATCACCCCGCGCCGCATAGCCATCCGCCCGAAGTCAACTGCGGCGGTCTTGGCCCACTCCCTTCTGCCCTTTTCGGTGGAAGGATCGTTACGCAACATCAGGACATCGAGATCGTCGACCGTAATGCGCTCAGTGCGAGCCTTCTTCGACTGGAGGTCGCTCAGATAGGCCTGCGGAGTCGTGTAGCGGCTCTTCGGGGGTCGAACGGCCCGCGCCCGAATGCTCTCATCGGGGTCGTAGGCGAGATCGCCGACTCCCAGTGTCCAGGCCTCGTGACCCTTGTTTACGAGAGCTTGACCGAGCCGGGTGGTGGTGTATACCGGTTCTTCGGTCTCGACGTTGTTGACGGCAAACCCAACCTTCACATCTTCTCCTTGCTTTACGTGGCGATGCTACCGACCCACGACCGGGTTTCGCCCGGCAAGAGGGGCCGGCACCAGAAGGCACCGGCCCCAAGACCATTCGGAATGCGCTTTAGCTGTTGTCGGTTTGACCCGTGATGATGGCCTTGACGCCACCTACACCACTGGCTGCAACATCCCGTACGGCATGGACCGCAGACTCACCGATCTTCTCGGCGGCCTCGAAAGCACCGGTGGCGGCTGCCGAGGCGGCATCCTCGACGCTCACACCGATTTCCTTGGCTCCGCCGACGGCTCCGGTGATGGCCCCTTTGACGACATCGACCACTTCGACACCCACTTCACCGGCACCACTGACCAGTCCTTTGGCGGTGTTGCGAATAGCTGAGAGAACGTCTCCACCGATATCGGAAGCGCCTACTGCGGCACCGGAAACGGTGGCCGAAGCGGTGCCGATAACGTCGCCGCCGATGTCCTTGACGCCGACGATGGTGGAGCGGCCCAGCGCCACAGCGCCCTCGGCCAGACCCACACCGGTGTCACGGGTCGCAACGATCAGGCCTTCGGCGATGCCGCGCGCTGTCTTGGTCACGTCGGCACCGACATCGCCGGTGCCCTTGAGGGCGGCCCGCACGGTGTCGGAAAGAACCCCGACCGTGACCGTGGCAACTTCACCGACGCCCTGCAGCACCCCAACCACGAGGCCCTTGGCGGTACGTACTAATCCCGTTCCGACGTCACCGGCGGCGGTAAAGGCACCGTTGGCTACCTGGGAAACCGTGCCGGTGAGGCCGGTGACGATGCCCCCGGCGTTCGAAAGCGTCGAAACCGTCGCATCTTTGACAACGCCCGTGGCGCCTTCAACGATATTGCCGGTGCCTTTCAACAGTTTGGTGATGCCACCCTTGACCCGATCGCCAGCACTTCTGTCCGACATTGAGCACAACCTCCTGAGAGAATCCACGACCTATTGATCGATGGTGATTCGACTGCGCAGGACATACTTGGTTACAAGGTTTCGACATCGAGTGGAGGGCCCTGGTTCAACGCCGGCTTTCACACCGGTACAGAATTCGCCCCGTTGTCTTCGCCCGGTTCCTCCGACCACAAGCGTCGCAGTTCTTCACTGGTCACCAGAAGTTCGCTCAGTGTCCCGACGGCCTCGATCCGACCCTCGTTCATCACAATGATCTGGTCGGCCCGCCTCAAGGCCGGACGGCGATGTGATACGACCAGGCTCGTTACCACCTGATGGTCGGCGAACAACCGCTCCCACAACGTGTTCTCCGTCTCCACGTCGAGCGCGCTGGAGAGGTCGTCGAACACATACAACTCGGGGCGACGTATGAACATGCGGGCAGCGGCGGTGCGCTGCACCTGGCCCCCCGACAGGCGAACTCCCAGCGGACCAACCTTGGTATCCAAGCCTTCGGCCATAGCCGCCAGGTCCGGCTCCATGACTGCAGACGCGATGGCAGCTGCCACCTCATCATCGCTTCTTTCCAGGCCCATCAGGAGGTTGTCTTTCAGAGACATAGAGAACAATCGGGGTATCTGGGGTGTGTACGCCGTTCGGGGAGGTACAAAAAACGACGCGGCATCATCGACGATCCGGCCATTCCAGCGAACCTCTCCTGTGTCGGGTTTGAGGAGCCCGAGCAAAGCCCGCAGGAGTGTGGTTTTCCCCGAACCGATCCGCCCGGTCACCACGGTAAAGCTTCCCCGTGCGACCTGGAGGTCCACTTTCTCGATCCCGGTGTCGGAGCCCGGATAGGTGTACGAGAGTCCCTTCACTTCGAGCGATTGGAGGGTTCCGCGGTCGGGCGGAGGAGCGACCGCCGACCATGCACCGCGGAGTTCGAGGTCACGAGGCACCACCAGAGTCTCCGGTGGAGCGCCCTGCAGCAATTCGGCCATTCGCTCGAAGGCGACCCCCGCCTGTCGAAACCGGGCGATGAAGATGCCGACAAAGTGGACCGCATCGGTTGCGAAAGTCAGGAAATACACGAAGAGAGCAAAGTCCCCAACCGTGAATTCGGCACCCGAGCCGCTCGATTGCATAGCTCCGGCCGCCAGCACCAGGATGATGGCGGTCCCGATATTGACCGTGTTCCAGAAGACGGATTCGAGAATCGAGTTCAGTACCCGGTCCCGCACCATCACTTTGCGACGGGCTTCGTTGAGCACCCGGAAGTTGCCGATCATGTGATGTTCGGCCCCGCCAACCTTGATTGACTGCACGGATCCGAACATTTCGCCGATCGCGCCCGTCACCCGTCCGGTTGCCTCCCGGGCTGCCTGGCGGTATATCCGGATACGCGTCCCGGCCCGCTCGGCGATCAGAATCACCAGAACCAACGGTGCGAAGACGAATAGAGTGATCTGGGCGTTGATGGAGGCAAGCACAACGACGGCTACCGTCGAGAACGCGACCGTTCCCACCATGTCGACGGTCAGGTCAACTGCCTCTTCGACGTGCTCCACCTCATCCCGAAACCGGCTGATGGCCTCGCCGGGAGAATCCGGCACTGCACGAGCACCCGGTAGAGACAAGATCCGCCCGATCATGTTGCGTCTGAGCAAGGAACCGACACGGAACCGGAAGTACACGTCGTTCAGCATCGCTACGGCGACAAGCGCCACCCGACCCAATCCATAAGCGGCCATGAAAGCGATCAGCGTGTCGACACCAAACGACACTGAAGCCTCTCCGGTCAGGCCGTCAAAGAACTCCTTGCTGATCAGGCCGGGAATCACCGGCATAACCCATACGAGGGTCCAGAGGATGGCGTTGCCGGCGTACCGCCAGGGAGCAAAACGTACGATCCCCAGCATCAGTTTGAAGGTCGGTACTGAAGCGCGCGCTGAGGCATTCATGCCAGCATCTCCTCAAGACCCACCAGCAGGAACCTCGAAAACCGGGAACCCGGATCGGCGGCCAGCGCCACCCGTTCGCCGAACTCGACGACCCGACCTTCGTCGAGAATCAGGACATCGTCGGCCCTGGTCACCGTCGCCAACCGATGGGCGATGATGATGCCGGTGCGATTGGTCAGCAGCTTGTCAACCGCCCGCTCGATCAGCTGTTCGGTGGCCGGATCCAGCCGCGACGATGCCTCGTCGAGGATGACCAGACCGGGATCCTTCAAGAAGATCCGGGTGAAGGCCAACAGCTGAGCTTCACCGGCCGACAGTCCGCCGCTGCCAGATTCCAGTTGTGTGTCCAGACCATCCGGTAATGAGCTCACCCAATCGGCCAGGCCGAGATCGACCAACACCTCCATGATCGCTTCGTTAGAGGCATCCGGATCAAAGAACGTCAGGTTGTCACGCACGCTGGCTCGAAATAGCTGGACGTCCTGGGTGACCATGCCGACTCGTCTCCTGAGATCATCGGTCTTGGCAACCCGGGCCGCAACACCTCCGAGCAGCACCCGGCCGTGAATGGGGTCGTAGAGCCGGGTCAGCAGACGAGCGAGTGTGGATTTGCCGCTTCCGGTCCTGCCCAGAACACCGACCACCCGCCCGGGAGCAACACGAAACGATACCTCGTCCAGAACAACCTCGCCGATCTCCTCGTCTCCGTCCTGATAGGCAAAAGTGACTGCATCGAACTCCACCGAGAGCGGGCCCGGGCGCAGTTGTTGGTTTCCGTTCAACTCGAGCCGTGAGGACAAGGCCAGGAGATCCTCGACACGGGAAATTCCTGCTCCGGCCTTCTGGAGATCCTCCATCTGGTGTCGGATCCGATCGAGCGGCTGGCGCAAGAGCTCGGTGTAGGTGAAGACGAGGTAGACCGAGCCAATCGTCAGCGACCCGTCCCCAAACAATCGGGAGCCAATCCAGTACACCAATGCGGTACCGACCGCGAACACGATGATGTTGGTGGACCACAATACGGCCCAGCCCATAAACCCTCGCACCGCATCCGGCAGCCAGGCACGCAGGTGCTCCGTGAATCGGCGCAGGAAGAAGCCGGTAGCACCGTTCGAACGGATGTCCTCGGTTCCACCGAGCTGCTCTCCCAGGAACCCATAAAACTCAGCACTCCTCTGCCGGACCCGCTTCCACCAGGGCAGCGCCACGTTCTGAATGCCGACCATCGCGAGCAGCGCGGCTATGGCGAAGATGCTGATCCCAAAGCCGACCAGCAGGTTCTCCCGGAAGAGCAGGCCCAAGATTCCGACCAGCAGCACGAGATTGCCCACCACATGGATGACAAACTGACCGAAGAAATTGGACAGCGCGGTGACGTCGCCGTCGATGCGTTCGATCATTTCTCCCGGCGTTCTTGTCTTGTGGAAGCCCATATCCAACCGCAAGCAGTGCTCCGCGAGCTCGCCGCGGAGTTCGTTGGTTGCCGCCCAGCCGATGTTCTCCGCCAGATAGGTGGCGACCACCGACAGCGCTTGATGACCAACCGCCAGTGCCGCAAACGTGAGGGCCAGGCGAACGAGGCTCGCCTGGCCGGCCCCCTCAATCGCTTGATCGATAAAGCTTCTGACGATCTGGGGGTTGATCAGCTGGAAGGCTATCCCCGTGAGCAGGAGGACGGCCAGCAAGACCACCCGCAGCTTGTGAGGCCGGAGATAGTCCACCAGGAGGTTCCAGTACTGCCGAACAGGGATCATCGATCTTCCTTCAGAACAAACCTAGAAGACGGCTGAGCACAACCTGTAACCCGTGTCGACGACCCGGGCTTTGCTCAACAGACTCCGTCGGGAAGTTAGCGCGAGGCGCCGCTCGACCCTTCCGAATTAGCTCCGCCGGGTGGTCGAGAACACCCAACCGACTCCAAAGAAGTTTGCAATTGCAAGCAAAATGACGGAAAATGCAAACTGTGGCAAGCTATTTGTGCCGATTCGTTGCCGTCGATGAGTCGAGCCGACCGTGTCCGTCGACCCTCCCCTCCGCCGGACCGAGATGCCATCGCGGATGCGGTGAAACCACCCTGAGAACTCAAACGACGTGATCAAAGGAAGGCACCAATGACTGTCTACGTACCCCCTCTCAAAGATCTGCGTTTCGTGCTCCGGCACCTGATTGGACTCGACCGCCTGGCCGCCTTGCCCGGCTACGAACATATCGAAACCGACTTCATCGACGCCATCCTCGATGAGGCCGGCAAATTCTTGACCGATGTGTGGTTCCCACTCAACCGCAGCGGCGATATCGAGGGCTCTCATCTTCGCGACGGAGTGGTCGTGACCCCGGAGGGCTTCAAGGACGCGTTTCAGAGAATGGCCCGCGCAGGCTGGCTCGGGATCCCATTCCCTGAGCAATACGGGGGCGGCAACATGCCGGTCACGATCGTGACCGCGGTCGGAGAGATGATCAACGCAACCAACCCCAGTCTCGCCATGGCGCCCGGCCTCACCCAGGGAGCGGTAGACGCGCTCTTGGAGCACGGCTCGGAAGAGCTAAAGGAGACCTTCGTTCGACGACTGATCACCGGCGAGTGGACGGGCACCATGTGCTTGACGGAAGCACAAGCCGGTTCCGACGTTGGCGCCCTGACCACTAAAGCAACCCAGAGTGATGACGGCACCTGGAGGATCAAAGGAACCAAGATCTTCATCAGCTTCGGGGACCACGACCTCACAGACAACATCATTCATCTCGTGCTCGCCCGGACCCCGGACTCCCCCCCCGGCACCAAGGGCATCAGTCTGTTCGTCGTACCCAAGTACGCGGTGAATGACGACGGTTCGCTCGGCGAGTTCAACGCCGTCCAGACCGTATCTCTCGAACACAAAATGGGCATCAAGGCCAGCCCGACCGCGGTTCTCTCCTTCGGTGACCAGGGAGAAGGATCGATCGGCTACCTGGTCGGCGAAGAACGCCAGGGCATGCGGTACATGTTCACCATGATGAACAATGCTCGACTGGCCGTGGGCCTCAGCGGCGTCGCGGTTGGAGAGATCTCGTACCAGAATGCTCTGGCCTACTCACAAGAACGGGTCCAGGGCCGTCCCCTTGGCGCGCCGAGAGATGAAGTCACGCCGATTATCGGACATGCCAACGTCCGCCGGATGCTGATGACGATGAAGGCGCAGGTGGAAGCCATGCGGGCGCTTGTGCTCGAAAACGCCTTTGCGCTGGACATGGCCAAAGCCCACCCGGACGAGGACACTCGCCACGAGTACCAACTCTACGCGGACCTGCTCACGCCGGTCTCGAAGGCATGGGCAACCGATCTGGGGATCGAGGTCGCATCGATGGCCATCCAGGTCTACGGCGGCCTGGGGTACATCGAAGAAAGCGGCATGCCCCAGTTCTATCGAGACGCTCGCATCGGTGCGATCTATGAGGGCACCAACGGGATACAGGCACTGGACTTGATAGGACGTAAACTACCCGCCGGGGGCGGCGCGGCCATCATGGGCTTCATCGGCAACATGAAGGGCATTGATGCTGAACTAGCTGCTGGAGGCGAGAGATTCAGTTCGATGCGCAAGCTGCTCGGCGATAGTGTCGCTGCTCTCGAACAGGCGACCGGCTGGCTGGCTATGAACGGCATGCAGGACCCGAACCAGGCCGCCGCAGGCGCTACGCCGTATCTGAACATGCTGGGCACCGTGGCGGGAGGATTCTTCCTCTCCAAATCGGCTCTGGCTGCCTCGCGGCTGCTCGAAGAAGGGGCCTCGGACAAGGAGTTTCTCGAAGCCAAGATTGCCACGGCCCGGTTCTACGCCGAGCAGTTGTTGCCGCTGGGAACCGCCCTACTGGGACCGATCACCGCCGGCAAGGAGAATCTGTTCGCCATCGAACCGGACCAGATGTAGGGCCGTAGCGGCCAGCAACCAGCCACCAGCAGACTGATCGATTGGCCGGCGGCTGGAAGCTCAGTTTTCCGTGCTGAGAGGCATTCCGGCCAGTGTCGAGACGGAAGCCGACTCAGGTTCCTCGGTCTCCGGGAAGAACTTCGACCAGGCCGCCACTTCGGCGGTGATGGTTTCCGGCAACCCGGTGGCAATCAACTGCCGGGCGATCCGGATGAGCTCGTCGCGCACCATCCGCACATACGCTTCGTTGGTCCGCCGGTCTTCGGGCAGGTCCTTGAAGTCCCAGTACTCACGCATGTTCTGAGGAGCCTTCAGGATCAGACTCACCGTGCCGTCCTCGCCTTCTTCGAGCCGGCCTCGGATGGTGGCCTCGAAAAGCATCGGCAACAGGTCCTCGTGTCCCATATTCCACAACCGTTCATATGGTTTGTGGGTAAACAGTTCGAGCCGGTCGTCTTCCGAAACGGCCATCGCAAAAATGCAGCCCGGATACTCGGATTGTGACTGCTTGTAGTCGGAATAGACCATGTGACCGCAGGTTTCCTGTTTCTCGCCGCTGATTGGAGCCGGACCTACCGCTTCGCCCCTGACACCTTCGGAGGCTCGGCCCGATCTTGGCAGGTTGTAGTCCTCACACAGCGACCGATGGCGAGGAGGCGGATCAACTCCTTGCAGAACCGGTACCCGCACAGTCGTCGTCGTACCGACCCCCGGTTCACTGCTTATCGTGAGACTGGCGTCGAATTGCTTCACCGTTTGTCGGACGAATACGTAGCCGAGCGAATGAAGTTCACCGTCGAGCGATTCCTTGTCGGTCAACAACTCCTGAACCCGCTCAGCGGTCATACCGGCGCCATTGTCGCGAACGGAGAGGTAGACATGCTCACCGTCGAGCACATCCTCGATGTGCAGCAACCCCACCTTGTTGCCGCTCATCGCATCGACGGCGTTCATGATCAGGTTGAAATACATCCGCCGGAACCGATGCCGGTTCCCACCCAGCACCGCCGGATCGAGGCGCCCCAATTGGAGTTCTACGGTCGCGGCGCTCTGCTCGGTCACCCACCCATGTACCACATTACGGACGTAGTCTTCGAGGTCGGCGCCGAGATCGAACACCTCATATACCTCTTCGTTGTGCTGCTCTGCCCAGAAATGCTCAATGCGGTAATAGACCCCGCACAGCCAACGCACCACGTTTCGGTAGTGGCTTCTGGAGCGCACCGACCGGCTCACGTCGGGCAGCAGGGCGAGAGCAGCGTCGATATGGCTCCACATGGGATGGAGGATCAACTCACACAGATCGTGAATCGATCGGACATATTCATTGGCGACGGCCAGCACGGTTTCCGGAGGCTGGAAATCTCGGACCGCGTCGCTGTAGTTTTCGAACGCCGCTCGCAAGCTCACCGCCCGGATGCGGAGCTTCCGCAAGTCATCTCCGGTAATCACCAGAGGATCGGTAATCCCATAGAGCTGAAGATCCGTGTCGAGCGCGACGTGGAAGTGAATCACTTCGTCGATGAAACGCTCCACCCGGAGATCATGGATCAGGAACTTGATCTCCGAAACGTCTTTCTTGACACCCTGTTTGTAGTCAGGCATAGGAGCTCTCGACGACGCGCCGGATAATAGGCCAACATCCGGTCGACCGATTGATTCGACTGCTTCCCGGGGACACGACGAGGAGAAGGTGTCTCAGGTGGGCTCGAAGGCAGCCGCAAACATCTTGGTCGGCTCAATCCAGGCGTAAACGGCCGGCGCCCCCCACTCGTCCCACTCCTTGCCGTACGTTTCCAGGCAGAACGCTCGAAACCCGGCGTGGCTCGGCTCTTCGAGATCAACGATGCCGGCCCGGCCGTGGACGGTGACCGTCAGGCCTTCGCGGCGGGTGTGGTTTGCACTCACGAAGGGACGGGTTCTCAGGTGACGCATCCGAACGGAATCGGGTGACGAACCAAACCAGAACCTTGCCCGGTAGAACAAGCCGTCGACCGGCGCGATCAACGGACGTCCGTCGGCCGTCATCGTCGCCAAGGCCAGCACTTGCGCACCGGTCATGAGATCGATGAGCTGCGCGGCGCTGACCCTCCGTTCGGGCGTGACCACCTCCCGAAGGTGAGAGCCGGCCCGGTCGTAGGAGCGGTTGAGCAGGAGTTGCAGGTTCTTGAGATCCTCGGCGGTCTCATGCATGATTGAATACTGGCAGAGAGCCACGTCGACCCGGCCGCCGAATCAAAGGTATCTCTACACTCGCCGGTATGACCACTCACTTCGGCAACCTCACCGAGGATCGCCCCACCTTCGTCTCTCACCTCGAATGCTCCGCCACGGGCGAGCGCTACCAAGCAGACCGGGTGCACGGGCTATCGGACGCCGGCAAGCCACTCCTGGTCCGCTACGACCTCGCCGCGCTGGCCGACAACGTCGACCAGGAAACGCTGGCCGCCCGCCCACCCGATCTCTGGAGATACCGGGAATTCCTCCCGGTGCGGAATACCACCAGCATCGTATCCCTGGGCGAATCGATGACCCCGCTGGTACCACTCCACCAGATCGAGGCCGAGACCGGCAGCGCACAGGTACTCGTCAAAGACGAGGGTCGTCTGCCTACCGGCTCGTTCAAAGCTCGCGGTCTGGCGATGGCCGTAACCATGGCGAAGGAACTGGGGCTGACCCGCCTGGCGATGCCCACCAACGGCAACGCCGGCGCGGCGCTGGCCGCCTACGGCAGCCGGGCAGGGATCGAGACCTTCGTGTTCTGTCCGGATGACACACCCGAGGTCAACGTGCGCGAAATAGCCCTGCAGGGAGCCCGGGTGTGGCGGGTCAACGGCTTGATCAACGACTGCGGAGGAATCGTGGCCGCGGGCCAAGATCCGATGGGGTGGTTCGACTTCTCGACGCTGAAGGAGCCCTACCGGATCGAAGGGAAGAAGACGATGGGCCTGGAACTGGCCGAGCAACTGGGATGGACCACCCCGAAGGCCATCTTCTACCCGACCGGTGGAGGAACAGGATTGATCGGCATGTGGAAGGCCTTTCGCGAATTGGTCGAGATCGGTTGGCTCAACGAGCCGCTGCCCAGAATGGTCGCCGTCCAGTCAACCGGTTGTGCCCCCATCGTTCGAGCATTCGATGAAGGTGCCGACCACGCCGAGTACTGGGAGGACGCGCACACCATTGCTGCCGGCATCCGGGTACCCGCCGCCATCGGCGACTTCCTGATCCTCGAGGCGCTCAGAGAGAGCGGGGGGTTCGCCATTGCCGTCACCGACGAGGAGATCGCCGGCGCCCAGGAGCGAATCCCGCGATCTGAAGGCTTGCTGCTCAGCCCGGAAGGGGCTGCTACCTACGCGGCGTACCGGCGTTCGCTCAGGGAGGGACGTATCGACCGCGACGACCGGGTCATGCTGTTCAACTGCGGAAACGGCCTGAAATACGCGATGCCGCCGGCCGATCAGGCTCTGAACCGGCATCAGCCGATCGATTGGGCAGAGATGCGAAGCGTGGGCTGAGGAGTCGGTCCCCCCAACCGGGTATCGGGTTGCGCCAGAGGTGCGACCCAGCGACCTATCTCCCAAGGCGTCCTCTCTCGGCGTGCGACGGGGGAACTGTCCCCATGATGCGGGACTGAGGGGGCAGCCAACTCTTCCGCCACGACCCTGCCCCCTCCGGCGGAGGGAGTATTTCCATTTCGCCGCTATTCGACCACGACTGAGATGGCGTGATAGCTGGTGGCGCCGTCGGGACGGGGTGGCCGTTGCTCGCTGGTCTGGGTGTCGCCGTTGCCGTCGGTAGCCCGCACCTGCAACCTGTGAGTGCCCGGCTGAGCGTCCCAGTTGATGGACCACTGTCGCCAACTCTCTTTGCTGAGGGGCTCTGAGAGCTCCGCTTCGCTCCACCCGCCGTCGTCAACCTGTACTTCGACCCGGCTGATGCCTCGTCCCGGGGCCCAGGCCACTCCAGCGATGTGACGGCTTTCCGCCTCGACCCGAGCGTTGGGTTGCGGGGTGTCGATGCGCGATTGGGTCTTGATGGGCCCCTCTTTGGACCAGCCCTTCGGTACCCAGTAGGCGTCAAAGGCATCCCAGGTAGTCAACTCGATCTCGGCCAGCCATTTCGTGGCGGACACATATCCGTAGAGACCCGCCACGACCAGGCGGGCCGGAAATCCGTGATCGAATGGAAGCGGTTCACCGTTCATTCCGACGGCCACCAGTGCCTCGCGCCCATCAAAGGCAACCTCGGTTGGAAATCCGACCGTGAATCCGTCCACCGAACGACCGATGATCTGGTCGGCTCCCGTTTGAACTCTGGCCCGATCGAGAATGTCGGAGAGCGGCACTCCCAGCCACTTTGCATTGCCGACCAGACTGCCGCCGACCGTGTTCGAGACGCAGGACAGGGTGACATATCGCTCGACCATGGGGAGATCCAGGAGGTCGGTATAGGTCAGTTCGTAGGAACGATCGACCAGGCCGGTGATCTTCATGGACCATGTGTCGAGATCAACCCGGGGTACGGATAGGGCTGTGTCGATCTTGTAGAACGAATCGTTCGGCGTCACGACCGGTGAGATGCCGGCGACGCTCAGGGATGAAGCTGGCGCAGGGGCCGGAAGCGGCGCCTCGGCGGCCGGCAGGATGACCTCGCCCCGGTTCGTTGCCATCCTCACCCTTTGCACCAGGAAACGACCAGCAACCGCGGTAACTCCGGCCAGCAGGACGAATGCTCCGGCGCCCCGCAGGAACGCCCTCCGGCCAAGATTGGATTCAACCGCCGGTCCTTCACCAGCGGCGGCCCGACGAAACATGAAGAAGAAGGCAGCCAGTCCAGCACCCGCTGATACGGCCGCAACCAGGATCGATGCAACTGCTTCGCTTTGCGGATCCCGGACGGCGGCGATCGCCCCGAGGGCACCGAAGGCCAAGAAGCCCATCGTTGGAAATGTCCGCGAGCGGATACCACCCAGGCCGAGCAACGCGCCGAAAAGGGCGGACAAGATCACGATGCCGATGATCAGGGCCGGCTTGTCGGCTGTCCCAAAGGTCTCGATCGCGAAGTCCTTGACGGCCGGCGGCGCGAGGTCAATAACCTCAGTACCGATGGAGACAATCAAAGACGGAACGGATGAGATCAATCCTCCCATCAATTCTGAGATGCCGAGGGCAAAAAGAGCCGCGACCCCTCCAGCCAGGGAGGCGTCCCGACGACGCGGTTGTCCGAGTGTGGCTTCCATGGATCAACATCGTACGTCGTTTGGGTGAGATGTCACGGCCGGGACAAAGGTGTTTCCAGGATGTTAAGGATTAGCCGTCGACGGCCAACGGACCCATGTGGGTGGCCAGGTAGACCTCTGTTTCGTTGCCTCTGGTCGCCTCCACGAAAAGGAAGTAGGTGCCTTCCGCGAAGAGAAGTTCGGTGTACCAGAAGGCCGCGGTGTTGATCATGCTGGGCTTGATCACCTCGCCGGACGATCGGCGCCAATGCAGACCATCGTCCGAAACCGCCAGCCCATGTTTCTGCGTTATCAAAACGGGATCGGTGACGGTATTGGCGGCGGTGTACAGCATTACGTAGCCGTCGGTGGTGAGCACCACGCGTGGCTGCATCACATTGCGCTGGTCCCACACGTTGCCCTCGTTCGGGTTACCCGGAGCCATGACCGGGTCCGAATACGCGTACGGGGTCGAGCTGGTTGCCGGATCGTCGTATTTGGTCCAGGAGATTCCATCCGGCGACGTCGCCCGACCGATCATCGCCGTCTCCCGGGTTCGACCTGCGTAGAACATCTCGTACCCGGGTTCAGTCTTGATCACCGATGGGGCCAGAACGCCGAACTCGTCCCAGGATCCTTCCGGACCGGGGAAGAGCACCGGTTGGGGGTCGGCCGTCCAGGGCCCGTTCGGGGAGGGGGCGGTAGCCCGACCGATCTTCGATTGGCCTGCCGGCCATCCCGCCGAGTCCCAGGTGTAGAAGTAGAGAACCCAGGTCCCATCGTCCTCAACCAGGGCACTCGAAGCAAGGGCTGCCAGGCCGACGTATCCCAGATCCGTACCGTCGAAGACGGGTGCCTCCGACACCTCGATCCAGGTCTTCCCGAGGTCGTCGGTGCGCCAATAACCCACCCCGACCGGCGCCGGCCAGCCTACAAATCCGTTTTGGAACACGTGAATCGAACCATCGTGAAAAACGGCCGCTCCCGGATCGGTGAATTGCCAATCCCATTCGAGCTCAGGGCCATTGGTGATCACCGGCTCGCTTGATACAAAGGTGAACAGGTTGCCCGACTCGAAACGCGGGGGGAACGTCGTGGTGGTGGACGGCTCGATGGTCGTCGTGGTCGTCGGGGCGGCCGTCGTGGTCGTCGGCTGCAGAGTCGTCGAGGTGGTAGATGAAACATCAGCGTTCGATGCTTCGCTGCAAGCGGCAAGCATGAGGGTTCCAATCGTCACGACGGCCGTCATGCGTAGCACGATTCCTCCTTGGATGGGGTCGATACCGCGACCGTACCGTCCTCCCAGCCCGCCACCATTATGCCCCGCCTACTACAGTCGCACCGAACCAAAGGGTGCCGCATTGGGTGATATCACCGAACCCAGAATCCCGGATACCGGCATCGCGCCGGCGGACATCCTCGAGCACATGCGCGACATGCGAGCCAACGACGCAGACTGGCATTCGGGTCAGACCTGGAGCCTCGTTTACCACGCCGGTGATGAGCATGCTGCCTTTCTCAAGGAGGCTCACGGGACGTTCTTCTCTGAGAACGCCCTCAATCCGATTGCCTTTCCGAGCCTGCGCCGCTTCGAAACTGAAGTAGTCCGTATGACGGCCACGATGCTTAACGGAGACAACAACGTCGCCGGCACCATGACCTCGGGTGGCTCGGAGAGCATCTTGATGGCGGTCAAAACCTACCGCGACCAGGCCCGCCAACTCCACCCTGAGATAAGACGACCTGAGATGGTGCTTCCGGTCACGGCCCACGCCGCCTTTCTCAAGGCCGGGCACTACTTCGGGGTCGAGCCGGTACTCGTCCGGTTGGCCGACGATCTGCGAGTGGATGTGAGTGCGATGAGAGCCGAAGTAGGCCCCAACACGATCCTGTTGGTCGGTTCGGCTCCCAACTATCCGCACGGCATCATTGATCCGATCGAGGAAATCGGCGCCATCGCTCATCGCAACGACCTGGGATTCCACGTCGACGCCTGTCTGGGCGGATTCCTGCTCCCGTGGGTCGAGCAACTCGGCCATCCGATCCCCCCGTTCGACTTCCGCGTGCCGGGAGTCACCAGCATGTCGGCCGATGTGCACAAGTACGGCTTCGCCGCCAAAGGCGCCTCAACGATCCTTTATCGCGATGTCTCCCTCCGCCGCTACCAGTTTCATGTGTCGACCGGCTGGCCGGGCGGGATCTACGCCTCCCCCAGCATGGCCGGCACCCGCCCCGGCGGTACCATCGCAGCCGCCTGGGCGGCCCTCAAACGAATCGGGCGGGACGGGTATTTGGAGATGGCTCAAGGCATTATGGAGACCACCGCCCGATTGCTCGATGGCATCAACCGCATTCCAGGTCTCCGAATTCTGGGAAAACCGCCTGCGAGCGTGTTTGCTTTTGCCTCGGATGAGGTTGATATCTACGCCGTCGGCGATGCCCTCGACGGGCGCGGGTGGCACATGGACCGCCAGATCAAACCGGCGTCCCTGCACCTGATGATTACTCCGGTGCACGCCGGACTTGAAGACCGGTTCCTCGATGATCTGGCCGCCGCCGTCGAGGAGGTGCGGGCCAATCCGGAGACGTCGCAGGGCGGGCAGGCGGCCTTGTACGGAATGATGACCACCCTCCCCGACCAGGGACTGGTGGATGAGATCGTTCTCCAGATGCTGGACAACCTCTATGAGCTGTGAAAGCAAGCGCGGCTCGCTTCGGCTGGACAGCGAAGGAAGCGTTGAGAATGGCTCTACGCTTCCACCATGAACGTCAACGATCCTTATCGCCGTATCGCCGGGGTCTATGACCGGCTCATCGAACCGATGCAGGCGGGAGTGCGCAGGGTTGCCCTCGACGTAGTCCCACCACAACCAAGGTGGCAGGTGCTCGATGTCGGCTGCGGCACGGGCACCGGCATGGCCCCATATGTCGAGGCCGGCTGCACGGTCATCGGGGTCGATGTGTCGGACGCGATGCTCGAAAGAGCCACGGCCCGCCTCGGGGATCGGGCGGAGTTCCACCTCACCGACGGCGGGGCGCTGCCGTTCGATGGTGGCCGCTTCGACCTGATAACGACGTCGATGGTGCTCCATGAGGTCCCCGCAGACGCGCGCGCGGACTTGGTCACAGAGATGGCCCGGGTCGCCAAGCCGGATGGCCGGTTGCTGTTTATCGACTTCCGTTTCGGATCGCTGCGAGGGTGGAAAGGACCGACGTTCCGTGCGTTGAGCGTGGTCATCGAGCGACTCTCAGGCCACTACTCCGGGTACCGGAGCTTCAAGACCTCGGGCGGTGTCCCGGCCGTTGTGGACGAGGCCGGTCTCAACATCGACCGCGAGAAGATCGTCGCGGGCGGCAACGTGGCGATCTATGTGGTAACGCCGAAAACCTGAAACTGCATGGTCTGGACCGGCGCTACGGCTGCAGCAGGTACGCGATCGCCAGGCCAGCGTAGTTACCGACCGCGTAGCCGACCACACCGGTCGTCAATCCAGAGACGACGATCTCGCGGTTCTTCAAAACGGCGGCGATGGGACCGACGAAGGCGGGGCCGAATACCGCCGCCGTTGAGGTGATCAGCACCGTGTCGGCGTCGATGCGGAAGAGGGCAGCCAGCAAGTAGTGGAACAGGATCGAGGCACCCAGCACGATCGCCACGAATACGAAGACGGTCGAGAATGCATCGGCCATCTCCCGAATGTTGGCCAGGGTCCCGATCGCGACCGCAAAAACCAGCAGAAGGTACTGCCCCGTCTCATAGGTGCCGGCCAGGTTGCGGATGCGGGGGACGAACGACAGCGCAATCCCAAGCGTTGTGACGCTGAGGATCACAGGCGCGATGGGGAGCGAGCCATCGAAGATCGAGACAATCCCAACGGTCATCCCGGCAATCAGGACGGAGAGCCCGATCGCCCCGGCCACCGCCTTTGGCTGCGTCTTCAGCGCCAGCACGGGATCAGCTTCCATCCCCGATGGGTGGGGAGTGTCACCGACATCTGCACGGCTATAGGCGGGAAGGAATCTGAGCAACACTCGCTGGGCGATCGTCATGAGAAACAGCAGGTATACCGCAGACAAGACCACATCGGCACCGTTGACCAGAACGAACTTCTCGTCGGTCACTTCGAGCGCCAGACCAATGGCGCTCATGTTGGGTGTACCACCCGTGTAAACGCCAACGGTCATCCCGGCCATCTTCCACGTCTCCGGATCCTGACTGCTCAAGATCACGGTGGCAGCGGCCGCCCCAACCATCACCGCCAGGGTTGCCAGGCCAAAGGACAGAACCGCTTTCGGAGCCATCCGCAACCACTTGGGGAAGTCGGTCGAGAACAACAACAACGGAATCGCCAGCAAGACGGTGATTTCCGTCACAGAGTTGGCCAGCTCGGTATCGGGGGTCCAGCCGGGGATGTTGCCCAAGAGAATCCCGAATGAGTAGCAGAGAACCACCGGGCTCAACCACTCAAGCACCTTGTTGCGGTTGGCGCCGTACACGGCCAGAGCTGGAAAGCCCAAAAACACCAGTGCCAGGACGATCGTCCCCACGCTCTCCCCTTCGTCTGAAGCGACGCTAGTAGGCGGCCGGAATGCGTGAAGGACAGGGACCCAACGTAGCCGGCCGGCCTCCGTAGACTCGCATGGCCTCGATGCAACGAACCCAGTCCGGGAGGAGCCGTCTTGACCAAGCCATTATCCGCCTTCATGGTCCCGGCCACCGGAGGTGAGACGGTCAGGGGCCCGGCCGGGGGGCCGGCAATCATCAAGGCTCGCACGGAAGACACCGGCGGTACTTTCACGTTCCTGGAAGTGACCATCGGCCCCAAGGAGGGACCTCCCCAGCACGTCCACGCTCGAGAAGACGAGATGTGGTATGTCCTCAAAGGTCATTGCCGATGGGGAGATATTCGAAGCCCCGACGGGTTCTTTCGTGTTTGTTCCGCGCCGAACTGCGCACTGCTTCCAGAACATCGGCGACGAACCGGCAGCCATCCTGGTGATGTTCTCTCCGGCGGGAATGGAACGATTCTTCGAGGAGCATGCCCAGCTTCCCGCCGGGCCTATCGATCCCGGTCAATACCGGGAGATCGCCAGGAACAACTGGATGGATGTCGTGGGACCGCCGCTGGCCGAGTCCCACCCGCTCACCAACGTGCCGTGAAAAGACCCCAGGCGCGTAGAACCGGGATCGCAGCTTCTCCGACAATTGTGGCGCGTGCGGCCATCCGGCAGCCTTAGGATCCCGGGTGATGACCGACCAGTCCGTGCTCGCCGCCCACGACGGGATGGCTCGATGCTGGTGGGCCGCCACCGACCCCCTCTACATCGAATACCACGACACGGAGTGGGGCTTTCCGGTCACCGACGACCGGCGCCTGTACGAGAAGCTCAGCCTGGAAGGATTCCAGGCCGGCCTCTCCTGGCTGACGATTCTCCGCAAACGCGAGAACTTCCGGGCCGCCTTCGCCGGCTTCGACTTCTTACAGGTGGCCAGATTCGGAGAACCTGAGATCGCCCGGTTGCTAGATGACCCCGGGATCGTCCGTCATCGCGGCAAGATCGAGGCAACCATCAACAATGCGTCCCGGGCGATGGAGTTGATCGACGAATTCGGGTCCCTGTCCAACTACGTGTGGAGCTATGCACCCGACCGGACTGAGCCCCCGGCCGAGTTGCCGTCGATCACTCCGGAATCGACGGCTATGAGCAAGGACCTCAAACGCCGCGGCTGGAAGTTCGTCGGCCCGACCACCGTTTACGCCTTCATGCAGGCAATGGGCCTGGTCAACGATCACCTGGTCGGGTGTGCCAGCCGTCCCCTGGCGGAGCAACTCAGAGAGTCAATACAGAAACCATGACCGATCAGGCCGGTGTGCGCATCCGATCGATTGCACTCCCCACGGAGCACGGAGGTTGGGGATTCACGCTCGAACCCATCCTGTTGGGCTTGCTCGTTGCCCCGACCCTGGCAGGTGTGGGGCTCGCCGTCGCCACCGCGTCGGTGTTCCTGGCGCGCCGGCCCGTCAAGCTCGTCGCAACGGACCTGATTCGCAAGCGGCGTCTCCCCCGCACCAGGGTCGCAATGTTGTTTGCCCTGGGCTACGGAGCAGTGGCTCTGGCCGGCCTGGCCTTGACGATCGCCCGCGCCGATGGGGAGTTCTGGTGGCCGCTCATCCTGGCGATCCCGTTCGCGGCGGTATCGCTGCGAGCCGACGCCCGGAGCCGCAACCGCGCGTTGCTGCCCGAACTGGCGGGTGGGATCGCCATGGGTTCGGCATGCGCCTCAATCGCGATGGCCGCCGGTTGGGATTGGGCGCCTGCCTTTGGTTTGTGGCTGGTCCTGGCCTCGCGTTCCTATGCTGCGATCATCTTCGCCCGAGCCCAGGTACGGCGAGCCAAGAATCATCCCTACGATCGGTCCGCGGTCTACGCGGCTCAAGTGGTTGCGATCCTCGTCGTTGGCCTGGCCGCCGCCCTCACTATCGCGCCGTTGCTGTCGGCGCTGGCCATCCTCCTGCTGGGAGCGGGCGCTTTCTACGGCCTCGCCCGACCTCCGGTGCCGGCCAAGACGGTCGGCTGGACGCAGATGGTTTTCGGGTTGATGGTGGTGGCCCTCACCGCCGTTGGCGTCTCCACGGGGTGGTAAATCCCGTTCTTGCGTGAGAAACCTACGCATGGCGCCGGAAACTCACGCAAGAACGGGTTGTTTACTTGTGGGTGATGGCCGATTGGGCCGCCGCCAGACGGGCGATCGGCACGCGGAACGGTGAGCAACTCACGTAGTCCAGGCCCAGGCGGTGGCACAGGTCGATTGACTTCGGATCGCCACCGTGCTCACCGCAGATACCGACCTCGAGACCCGGGCGAGTAGCCCGACCCTCATCGACGGCCCATTTCATGAGTCTCCCAACGCCCGACTCGTCGATCGAAGCAAACGGATTCTCCGTCAGGATTCCCTCCCTCAGATAGTCGATGAGGAACCCCGACTCGGCGTCGTCACGGCTGATGCCGAAGGTTGTCTGCGTCAAGTCGTTGGTTCCGAACGAGAAGAACTGGGCGTATTCGGCGATCTCGCCTGCGGTCAGCGCAGCCCGCGGGATCTCGATCATGGTGCCGAACTTGTAGTCGACCTCGACACCTTGTTCCTCCATGACGATCTTGGCCTCGGCCTCCAGCACGGTCTGCTGCCGTTTGAGCTCATTGACGTGGCTGGTGAGCGGAATCATCACCTCGGGGTGCACATCGACACCTTCTTTGGTGACGATGCAGGCAGCCTCGATGATGGCCCGGACCTGCATCTTGGTCAGATCCGGCATCATGATCCCGAGCCGCACCCCGCGGGTGCCCAGCATCGGGTTGGCTTCGCGGAGTGCCTCCACCCGGTCGAGCATTTCTTCGGTATCGGCCAGTTGCCCGGCAACGTCTTCGCCCCCTGCGGCCCGGATCCGCAGATCGGCCCGCTCGTTGGTCAGGTCCTCAAAAGAAGGAAGGAACTCGTGCAGGGGCGGATCGATGAGACGAATAATCACCGGATAGCCGTCCATAGCCCGGAACAAACCGGCGAAGTCCTCCCGCTGTAACGGCAGGAGCGTATCGAGCGCCTGGCGGCGTTCCTCATCCGACTCGGTGGTGATCATCTTCTGCACGACCGGGATGCGCTCGGGTTCAAAGAACATGTGCTCGGTCCGGCATAACCCGATCCCTTCGGCCCCGTTCTGCCGGGCACGCTGGGCATCGAGTGGATAATCGGCATTGGCCCACACCCCGAGCGAGCGGAACTCGTCTGCCCAACCGAGCAGCTTCTTGAGCCACGGATCCGAGATGTCGGGGACCACCGTGTCGAGAGCTCCGAGAAAGACCTCTCCGATAGTGCCGTCGATGGAAATCCAATCACCTTCCCTGACGACTTTGCCGTCCACCGTCATCTTCCGGTTGGCCATGTCGATATCGAGGGCGGCCACGCCGACCACCGCCGGTTTGCCGAACTGGCGAGCAACCAGAGCGGCGTGGCTCGTCCGGCCCCCCAACTTGGTGAGGATGCCCTCGGCGGCCAGCATCCCGTGCACATCGTCCGGTTTGGTCTCGGGCCGGACCATGATGACTTTCTTGCCATCCTCCTTAGCCCATTTCTCGGCGAGGTCGGCATCAAATGCCACCACGCCGACGGCGGCTCCCGGGGACACGTTGAGCCCGATTGCGATCTTTGATCCCAACTCGACCGCCGCCTTCTTGGCTTCTACGGAGAACTGGGGATGGAGGAAAAAGTCGACCTGGTCGGGGGTGACCTTCATGACCGCTTTCTCTTTGGTGATCAAGCCTTCCTCGGCCAAATCGACGGCGATCCTGACCGCAGCTTGAGCGGTCCGCTTCCCATCGCGGGTTTGGAGAATCCACAGCTTGCCGCGCTCGACGGTGAACTCCATGTCTTGCATTTCGCGGTAGTGGTTCTCGAGGTTCTTAGCGATCGCCCGAAACTCGCCGTACAACTCAGGCATCTCGACAGCCATGTCATCCATCGCCTTGGTCGGACGGGTTCCGGCCACCACATCCTCGCCCTGCGCGTTGATCAAGAAGTCGCCTTCAATGTGATCCTCGCCGGTGGTGGCATCCCGGGTCATGGCAACGCCGGTCGCCGAGTCAGCACCCATGTTGCCGAACACCATCGTCTGGATGTTCACCGCCGTGCCGAGGTCGTGAGCGATATTGGCGGCGTTTCGATAATCGAAGGCTCGCTTTCCATTCCACGACTTGAAGACGGCCTCGGTGGCTAAGAGAAGCTGATCGATCGGTTCCTGCGGAAATCCGGAGGCAAGACCCTTAAACCGCTCGACCATTTCCTTCAATGCCTCCGGCGGAAGTGCCGCGTCGTTGTCCACGCTGAATCTCTTCCGGTACTCGGAGAGCACCTCTTCGAATGGTTCGGTGTCCAAACCCAGTACCACCGTTCCGAACATCTGCACGAGGCGGCGGTACGAGTCGTACACAAACCGTTCGTCGCCGATCAGCTTCACCATGCCTGCCGCGACCTCATCATTGAGACCGATGTTGAGCACCGTGTCCATCATCCCCGGCATCGAGAACTTGGCACCGGAGCGGCATGAAACGAGCAGAGGATTGGAGGCATCGCCGAAGGTCTTCCCCGTCTGGTCCTCAACGTGCTTGAGAGCACTCAGAGCCTGCTCCCACATCTCTCCGGGGAACTGCGCCCCGGCTGCGAGGAACGCGTTGCAGGCTTCAGTGGTGACGGTGAATCCGGGTGGGACCGGCACCCCGACCCTGGTCATCTCGGCGAGGTTGGCGCCTTTGCCTCCCATCAACCCGCGGACGCTATCCCAGGAGCCTCCCACATAAGCTTCGGCATCCTCGACCTCGTCGAAACCGTAAACCCACTTGCGCTCGTCAGCCATTGTCAGACCTCTCTACGTGAAACATGCATGATGGAACCGCGCCGGCGAGATCATCTCAGACCCGGCCGGCATAGTCCCGTGCCACAGCGGAAGGTGACCAACCAGATGCGGCCCGTAGGCAGCTGGTCACAAACCCGTTGCGAAGCCACAATGCTAACGGGCCGGAGGGGATGGGCGTGGTCAGGCCCCTACGGTCAGGCCGGCGGTCGTGGCCAGCCCAGCCAGGGCAGCGGCGGGCGGCCATGAGTCGAGCCCCTCCACGAACGGACCGATCTCGAACACACCATGCGCCGAGCCCATGCGAAACCGGATCCATACATACCCCGAATCTCTCGAGCACCTTGAGCATGGGAGTGTTGTCGGCGAGCACGTCAAAGTGGAACCGCCGGATGTCGTTGGCCCGACCGGCAATGGCCGGCGCCTTGAATAGGACCTCGATCCTGTGCTTGCAATAGTTAGCAAACTGCAAGATCTGTTTTGCCGATGAGTCCCGGCCAAACGGTCGGTTCCCTACAACGACCACTCTTTGTCACCCGTGACCGTTAGCATCGCCGACCGTGAACATCGAAGTTGTCCGAAGTGGCCGTCGCAAGAAGACGGTGCAAGCTCGTATGGTCGGAGACGTCCTGGTGGTGGCCATTCCCGCCACAATGACCCGGGCCGAAGAACTCCACTGGGTTGGGTTGATGAAGTCGAAGTTCGAACGGCGGAAGGCCATTGCACCGATCGATCTGACCAGCAGAGCCCGCCGTCTCTCTCTCCTCTACGACCTCCCGACACCTGATTCCATCCGGTGGGTTCACAACCAGCGAACCCGGTGGGGGTCATGCACACCGGAAAACCGGACGATCCGAATCTCCAGCCGGGTAGCCCGTTTCCCCGACTGGGTGCTCGACTACCTCATAGTCCACGAGCTGGCGCACCTGCGAGAGCCAGGACACGGGCAAGCCTTCCGGGAGCTGCTCGACCGCTACCCACGGGCCGAGCGGGCCACCGGGTTCCTGATCGCCATGGGGAGAGAATGGAACGAGAACGGCCTCCCGGTTGTTGAACCGCAAAACCCGCAAAGGAGCCAGTATGAACTCCGAGATCCCCGACGACCAACTCCCCTCCACCGATGATGAATGGCGCCTACGGTTAACGCCGCAACAGTTCGCCGTGACCCGGCAGGGTGCAACCGAGCCTCCTTTCTCAGGCGGATACTGGGATACCGAGGAGGGCGGGACGTTTCGTTGTGTCGCCTGTGGAGCCGAGCTGTTCTCGTCGGCAACCAAGTACGAATCAGGATCTGGCTGGCCGAGCTTCTGGGAACCAACGGCCGACGAGCGGGTGAAGACGGTCGTCGACACCAGCCATGGCATGACCAGGACGGAGGTCCGCTGTGCACGATGCGACTCCCATCTGGGACATGTCTTCGAAGACGGTCCCCAACCGACCGGCCTTCGCTACTGCATCAACTCCGCCGCGCTCGATCTCGAAACCCCTGACTGAACCTCCGGACGCTCGGGTACCAGGCATCGACCTACAATCGCGCCATGACGCGGGTGTTTGCTGTCGCCAACCAGAAAGGCGGGGTGGCCAAGACCACCACCGTCCAGTCCCTGGGGTCGGCTTTCGCTGAGCTGGGCCGGAAGGTCTTATTGATCGACCTCGACCCGCAAGCTTGCCTCACCTACTCGATGGGGGTCGATTCCGAAGGTCTCGAACGTTCCATCCACGATGTGATGCTCGACCGCACGACGGCGGCCAAGGCCATCGTCGAGGTCGGTGACCTGCATCTGCTTCCCTCGTCCATCGACCTGACCGGCGCGGAGATCCACCTACTCACCAAGACGGGACGCGAGTACGTGCTGTCCAAAGCCTTGCGACCGGTGCTCAGCACCTACGACCTGGTCATGATCGACTGCCCCCCGTCGCTGGGGATCCTGACGATCAACGGCCTCACGGCAGTTCGTGAGGTGCTGATCCCCCTCCAACCGGAGACACTCAGCCACCGGGGAGTCGGCCAATTACTCGAAACCATTGAGGATGTTCGCACCTATACCAACAGCAAACTCAAAGTCCTGGGCGCCGTTGCGACGATGTTCGACGCGAGAACGCGCCTGGCCCGTGAGATAGTGGAAGATCTCCCTCACCGGTATGGCATCACCGTCCTCGACCCGCCCATTCCCAAGACCGTTCGGGTCGCCGAAGCTCCTGCACGTGGCATGTCCGTACTCGAGTACGCTGGCCGGTCGAAGGCGTCCGAGGCGTACCGGGCGCTCGCTCAGACCCTGGAGGAAATGTGAACAGCGACGACCCGCACGGCAAACGCTCCCTTTTCGAGAGCGCCCGGCCCACCGACCCTTCCGAAAACCACGCCCGGGGCCGGCAAGCTCTGTTCTCAACGGCGGCCCCTCGTCCCGGGACCGTTGTGGTCGAATGCTCACAATGCGGCGAGCACAAACGAATCCAAACAGGCGATGCCCTCACCCGGATACTCCGCGTGAGTCTGTGGGTGCCGCTCCTGAAACACAACCGCTGGATGCGGTGCCCATCCTGCGAGCGCCGGACCTGGTGCCGGGTGGGCTGGCTTGATTGACATCGAGGGAAATGACCCCCCCGGGCCTTCACGATCCCTGGTGAGGGACGTTACGATTACTCCATGAGCGCAGCTGGAGGCGGTCGGGAGGATCAGCGCGTCAGGGAAAGCCAGATAGAGATCGCGATCGACGCCGAACAAGGCGATGTCACGATCACCCTGGATCGCACGCACAGCATGCTGGCGGCCGTCCGTGACGCCCGCCGTGCTGCACCCCCGCCTCTGGCAGATGATGACCCACGCCATGAGGTTTTCGAGCGAGAGCTTCGCATGCTCCTCCGCATGGCGAGGCAGGATGCCCACTACACCGAGGACTTCCTCCTGGCGAAACGCAACGAGTTTCTGGATCGTATCGATATCGCCAACGATCTGGAGCGTCTGTTCGATGAGATAATCGACTCGGTCCTCACTGCCAGAACGGTGGACGCGTGTGTCAATGCTCGTTTCCACATCCGGCTGTTGGCAGCCGTTATGTCCATCTACCGGCCCGACATCTACACAAGTGGAGCCCTCGAGATCGGCCAACATTTTTACGGCCGTGCCGAACGCCGGCTGGTCACAGAGGGTGCCATCACCGACCACGAATTGCTACGCGCTCTCTAGGACTCGTTCCGTTCGGCTCGTCATGACCCTCGAGTCCGCCGAAAAGGATCGCCAGGGATTCTCCCGGTACGCTTGGTCAGGTGGATCACGGAGGGGTCATGGACAGCACGAGCGAAGCCTGGCGACTACTCCCCGACGATCAGCGAGCCCAGGTCTTGAAGAGATTGGACACGGATATTGTCGGGTGGTTGACCACGGTGGCGCCGGACGGCACGCCCCAGGCATCCGTAATCTCATTCCTCCGAGATGGCGAAACCATCATCTTCTACAGCGAGCCTGACACATTGAAGCTGCGCAACCTGGCTGTCAACCAGCGTGTTTCTTTTCATCTCAACTGTGATGAGATCGGGAATCACATGGTGACTATCGAAGGTGACGCCGGGGTGGACGAGAGCGCCCCGAAATCCAACGAGATTCCGGCCTATTTGACGAAATACAAGGAGCCGTACCGCAGCTGGGGCATGGACGCCCAGGACACAGCCCATCGATTCTGGGTGGCGGTCAGAATCCTGCCAACGCGGATTCGAGCCTGGTGAGACGGCGCGAAAAGACCCATCACATGAAGCAGCGCAGCCTAGACGTACCGTCGGATCTGAACCTCAGGCTGACCCTCGGGAGCGGCAGAGCCGACGACTCGGGAAAGCGGGGATGGTGGGCGACTCGTACTCCCGACGGCGCCGCAACCCTACTCATCGAACTCGACGGACCCAGGATCGAAGCGACCGCATGGGGCGACGGCGCCGACTGGGTACTCGATCAAACCCCCAGGCTGGTGGGCTTGGATGACCACCCCGAGGAGTTCATCCCAACCCATCGGGTGCTGCGGGACCTGACCAAACGCAAACCGGGACTACGAATCGGTCGAACCGACCGGGTCTTCGAATCAATTGTTCCCGCCATCCTCGGCCAGAAGATCGCCACAAAGGAAGCCCGTCGCAATCAGCGAGCACTGACCAAGACGTTCTCCGAACCGGCCCCCGGACCCCTCGAGATCACGCTGCCGGTTGCGTCCGAGGTGCTGGCCGACCTCCCCTACTGGCGTCTCCACGAACTCGGAATTGAGCGAAAGCGCGCCGACCTGCTGCGCTTCGTGGCCAAACGCACCGCACGACTCGAGGAGATCGCCACGATGGACAAAGACGCGGCATTTGCCAGGCTGACCGCGTTTCCGGGGATCGGCCCCTGGACGGCGGCACTGGTCATGGGCTCGGCGCTGGGGGATGTTGATGCGGTGCCGGTTGGCGACTATCACCTTGCCAACACGGTGACCTGGGCACTGGCAGGTGAACCGCGCGGTGACGACCGGCGTATGCTCGAATTGCTCGAGCCCTACAAGGGACAGCGCGGGCGGGTGATCCGCCTTCTCAAAGAGGGCCGTATCCATGCGCCGAAATACGGACCGAAGAGCGCCATCCGATCCATCTCCCAAATCTGAGCGGCCCGCTCCCCGGTCGCGCCATACTGGGAGAACTCATGACGCAAAGATTCGAACCACCGCAAGAACGGCCCGAGCAGATGTCCGGCGGCATCGGACACCTGCCCGATGAGGAACCGGTGCCGGCCAACCAGGCCGACAAGATCCTGCGCAGAGCCATCGAGCTCCAGACCGACGAATCGACTCGCAGTGTGGACATCGACCGCGAACGGCTCATTCGCATGGCAGGTGAACTGAGTGTCGAGCCCGATTTCCTCCTCAGGGCCCTGGCCGAGCACCACGCCGGCGTGTCGCTCGACGACCGACTGGACACCATCTGGCAGAAAATGCTGGCGCCGGACAAAGTGATCGGGACCCGGATGGTCAAGGGAACCGGTACCCGGGTGGAGGCCGCAGCCGAAACGTGGTTCAGGAACCAGGAAGGTCTGCGGCCCCGACGCCACTTCGACGATGGGATCCTCTGGGAAAAGGATTCGCACCCCATCACCTCTATCCGGATGGGCCTGAGACTGGGTCAAGGCACTGGAGCTTTGCGTGATACCCGTGGAGTGACGCACCGGGTACGAGAGGTCAAGCCCGGAGAGCAACTGATCTCCATCGAAGCCAACACGGTCGGCCTGCGGAAGACCGGCCAAACCCTTCTGGCTGCTGGTGCGGTCGCCACCATTGGAGCCGTTGGGGTCGGTTCCGCAGCATTCGGTGGTCCGTTCGAGCCCGCCACCATCGCCTTGGCCCTCTCAACCCTGACGGTGTTCACGGGATCGACCATCCTGGGCGTCCGGATGGCCCTCAACCGGCTCAACCGCGGCATCAATCGTGCCCTCGATGCGGTAAGCGACACCTTCATCCCACCTCGGCGGTAGCCCGCCGGGGCGCCGGTAGGCTCACGTCATCACGATCGGTGGGAGCGGATGTGGCATCACTAGCCGGCAAGACGATCTTCATCTCAGGGGGAAGCCGCGGCATCGGGCTGGCCATCGCCAAGCGGGTCGCCCGAGACGGAGCCAACGTCGCCTTCATAGCCAAGACGGCCGACCCGCACCCCGCCCTTCCCGGAACCGTCTACACCGCCGCGGCCGAAATCGAGGAAGCCGGTGGCCGCGCCCTACCGATCGTTGGGGATATCCGAAACGAAGACCAGGTCGAGGCGGCCGTCGAGGCGGCCGTTGAGCTGTTCGGCGGCATCGACATCTGCGTCAACAACGCCAGCGCCATCAACCTCTCCAACACTGAGACCCTGGCTATGAAACGTTACGACCTCATGCAGAACATCAACACTCGCGGCACGTTCCTTGTGTCAAAAACCTGCATCCCATACCTCAAGCAAAGCGAAAACGCTCATATCCTCACACTCAGTCCTCCGCTCAACCTCGCACCTCACTGGTTCAAGAATCACGTGGCGTACACGATCGCCAAATACGGTATGAGCATGGTCAGCCTCGGATTATCAGAGGAACTGGCGGACGAGGGAATCGCGGCCAACTGCCTGTGGCCGAAAACCATCATCGCTACTGCCGCCGTTCAGAATCTGTTGGGTGGTGACCAGGCGATGGCGCAGTCACGCCGCCCCGAGATCATGGCCGACGCTGCCTACGAGATCTTCCTGAAAGACGCCCGAACGGAAACCGGCAACTTCTATATCGATGAAGAGGTTCTCACCGAAGCCGGCGTCACCGACTTCGATCAGTACGGCTACGGCGGTGGAGGAAACCTCCAGCTGGACATCTTCCTGGATGAGTAGGCGGGCCAAAGGCCCGAGTTGGTAGTTGGGATATTAGGAGTTGCCAACCCGACCTCGCTGCACTCGGCCATTCTTCCCGACTCACTCCGCCGGAAGGACACGTTCGGCCAGCAACCAGGCATGTCAGCCTTCTAACTGGCAGCTGGAGCGACTGGAAGCTGACGGCTGCCGACTAAATCTCGGCTTCTATCAGGTCCTTGAGCTTGGCCAGGTTCGCTTCGAAATCCCGGCGGGCAATCCTCAGCACCACCGGGTCGGTTAGTTTGCCGAAGAACCCGCCGGCGCCCTCCGGTGCTTCCATCCCCATCGCAAACAGGGTGCCGTTTTCGACCGGTTCGAGCCGCCACGACGCCTCCAGGTGGATCGGTCCGCTGACGGTGCGATCTGCCCGGTAGTAGGGGTGGTGCTCGACTATTTCCCACTCGGATTCCATATGCACGCCCAAGAACCTGTCGACCAACCGAATACGGGTGCCCTTATCGATCGGCCCTTCGGTTAGGACCTGCCGCTCGATAGCGTTGGACTGCCAGAGCAATTCGTTCTCGGGTTTGTCGACGAACTCTCGAACCGTCTCGATCGGAGCTTCGATTTCTGTGCTCACCTGAAAACCGGCCATATCTCTCCCCTTTCGTCCGCACCGCGATCGTGAGTTCCGATCAGCACTCCCGCCTTTCGTTGCTTCCGGCCATCGTCGCGCCGGCAGGCACCAATGTGAAGGGAGCAGCAACCAGGGATACGATCCTCGCGAACTACGAACCAGCGGTTAACCGCTTCGCCAGCGCATTGAGGTCTTCGAGCCGCTCCCCAACCAGCTGATCACCGAGGTGCTTGAGTGCCTCCACGTTCTCGTCGCTCACATCGTCCATCGCGTAGCTGGCGCCTTCGGCCAGTACTGTTTGGAACCGCCAGTAGTGATCTCCGATCAGCGTGGTGAGCACCTGGTCGTGGAGGGCAGCTTGCCCATCTTCGGCGGCGCGGAAGACGTCCTCAGCAAGTTTCAACCAACTGCGGCTCACGAACTCCTTGTACGTCAAGGCCTGGGTCCGCGTGGGGCGTCCGGTGCCAAGCGACACCACCATGACGTCGGCGTCGCGGAGTCCCTGTTCGCGAGCCCGGGTCACACCTTCGATATACCCGATCATGGCCGGGTTCTTGGCGTAGACACCTCCGTCGACCAATAACCGGTTCTCGACGCCCTCCCAGGCCATCTCCAGTGGCGGGAAATATGTAGGAGCGGCAGACGTGGCCCGGGCGGCATCGCGCATCAGGAGGTCGTTGTCGGGGTCGAGTTTGGCATCACGGGAACGAAACAGGACCGGGCTCTTGGTTTGCAGGTCGTAGCTGGTGACCACAACATCGATCAGAGCCTCAGACAGGCGGTGATCACCGAAGTAGACCTCGAACGCCTCTGCAATTCCCTCTGGAGAATATCGAGCATTACCGGCTTCCGGGTTGAACCCGAAAATCGCCGCGCTGGAACTGGCCGACGACCACCACTCCCGTGCCTCTTGGAGACTGCGCGGCAACGAGGAGGCTGGTTTCGGAAATATCTGCTTTCCGTGTGACGTGTAGATATCGCCGACGCTTTGGGCGGGATAGGCAGGACGACCATCCTCATCGGGCGTCACCAGGCCCAACGCAAGCATGCCCCCAGTCGAAGTTCCAACCAGTACATCGAATAGCTCGGCGATCGGGGTTCCTGCCAGCGACTCCAACGCAGCCAACAGCCTGGTCGGGATGATCCCGCGCACCCCTCCACCCTCGATTGTCAGGACCCTGATGGGCATTGAGACCTCCCGGCCATAGCGTAGAACACGCGCGGCCCTCCCCATCCATCGCGGTTGCGGTAGCGTAAAACGTGCGACGCGGGGAAAGGCGACCGTGGATTCCACATACTGGTGGCTCTTCCCGGTCGTCGATTGTCGTGGCCACCATCGCCAATGGGGCCGGAATCGGCGGGGCTTACCTTTCTTTCTCCACTTTTCGTCATGGCCTCGGGTTGAGACCGCAGATTGCGATTGGCGCCGCTCTCATCACCGAGGTGTTCGGCTTCGCCTCCGGAGTCACCGCCCACTATCGGGCGCGCACCATCGACTGGAAAGTTGCCCGCATGCTGCTTGTTGCGTCGGTGCCTATGGCCGTGATCGGGTCGCTGCTCGGGGGCGCGGCACCGGAACAGCTTCTGAAGCAATCCTCGGTCTCGGCCTGCTGGTCATCGCCTCTTCGTTCGTCCGGCATCGTCCGCACGGCATCGAAGACGCGTCCATCGGGCGCGGCGAACAACGTGGTCGAGCCCTCGGTCGAGCGGGTCATCGTGGCCCGCGACGGCCTCGAGTACCGCTACAAATTGTGCAGAAGAACCGAAGGACGTCTGTTCGCGGGACTCGGCGGCGCGTTCGTAGGGTTGATCTCGACCGGGCTCGGTGAACCGAATACCTACGCCCTCGTCAAGCGTTGCCGGGTCCCCAGCCGGGTTACGGTGGCCACCAGCGTGGTTGTGGTGGCCGTCACCGCCCTGGCGGCCTCCGTCACCCACCTGATCGAATTCGTCAATGGCGGTGCGGGAGAACTCGACACCATCACGAGCCTGGTCGTGTTCACCGTTCCGGGCGTGATCATCGGTGGCCAGCTGGGGCCCCAGCTCTCCGGGCGGGTCAGAGAGGTACCGCTCATCCACGGCCTGGGTTGGTTGTTTATGGTTGTCGCTCTGGTCACGCTGGTTGAGGCCTATGTGTGAATCAGACGCACCGCGCCTGCCCGGCCGGTAGGGTCGCGGCATCAAAACAAAGGAGGCGATTCCGTGACCGATGCTCGAGAACCTTTTGACGGCACCACACCGGCTTCCGAAGCCCCCCAGCCGGCCCGGGCCGGGCTCTCGGTCACCCTGGCCATCGGCATCATCTTGCTGGTGTTGTTCGCGGTCTTCGCCGTCCAAAACACGGAGAAAATCGAAGTGGAGTTCCTCGCCTGGACCTTCCAGGTCTCCCGCATCACGATGCTGCTCGTCACGGCTGCCATCTTCATTGTCCTCGACGAGATCTTCGGATACATGTGGCGTCGGAGGCACAGGCAACGCAAGGTGGCGAAGGCTCTTCGCAAGGGTTGACCTGGAGACCGCGACCGGGCGGCCATCCGCGCCGCCATTCAACGTCGGCGCTCCGACAGTATGGGCGCCGCAGCCGACCTCCGCAGCTTGAAACCCGTCGACCGATTGAGGACACCAGCATGCTCCCCACTCTGCTCGCGGCCTTCACGGCGGGCTGGTTGCCACCGTGAACCCGTGCGGGCTTGCGGGGTCGCCCATGATCGATGTCTTCGAACATGAGGTCTTAATGATTATCCGGGGAGACAGTCCAGTCTGTTCGTAGACTCCCCGGCATGGAAGTCTTCATCGTCCCGCTCATATTCGGACTGATCATGGTGATTGCTGTGGCCGCCTCAGTCGGTTCCCGCCGCTACGAGGCGCAATGGAAGGCGGCCGCCGAACGTCTGCAGCTCGAGTACCAAACCGGCCGATTGTTCTCCCGCCCCAAACTCGTCGGCGTGGTCGGCGGTCTCACCGTCAAGATCGATGTTTCGTCTTCCTCGAGCGGGTCGTCCAACTCGGTCCGAACCCGATATCGCGTTGGGTACCCGCCCCTCGGGCTGGATCTTCGCATGAGCCGCCAGACGGGCCTCGGAAAGGCCGCCGCCATGTTCGGTATGGGCGACACGAAGATAGGCGACGGCGAATTCGACGAGGCATTCTCTGTGAAGACCTCCGACCCACAGCGCCTCTCTGCACGTCTGTCGCCTGCTGCGCGAGGTGTGCTGCTGAAACTGCTATCGGACTACCGGTCCATAAAGATCACCGACGAGCAGTTGAGTTACGAAAAGAGCGGCATCGTTCGTGATGCCGAGACGTTGACAACAACTACCCAACGTCTCATCGAAGCCGCCAGGACGCTCCAGGGCGCATCTGCGGAACCGACCAGACGAGCGCCGACTCCCACGGTCCCGATCCGAGAGGTGATACCTCCGCCGCCACCCGTCCTGAGACCGGACCCCTTTGATACCCGGCCGGTTATGGACCCGAGCCCTCCCCGACCAGTAGTTCAGCCGAAACCTGAGACCAACCAGCCGGCACCGGTGACCGGCGGCCCGGTTCCTTCCGGCATCAACGCGGAGGAGATCGCCGCTGCCCTGTTCGCCAAGAAGGGGCTCAGCTTTCAGATCGCCAAGCAGTTCGAAGGAAAGTACCGGGGCGGGAGTATCGACTGGCAAGGTGAGGTGCGCGAGATCAGCAGCGGACGCAACGCCGGTGATCCGACCCGGGTAACCGTCCTGGTCGCAACCGTCCGCCATGAGCTGTTTGGATCGGTCGATGTGGAGGCCACCGCTTCAATCCTCCGGGTTCCGCGCGGCCTCACCGAGGGACAGCCGGTCAACCTGCGAGGCACGTTGACGGGCATCGACGCCATGGCGCGCCGCCTCTTCGTAGAGGACGCTCAGCTGGGACTGGTACGTTGATCACGAGCATGTTTCAGACGGTGACCGACGATTGAGAGATCTCATTTGATGACATGCGATGAAACAAAACCATCGCCATTTGCGGTCCGACTGCCGACGCCGAGAACCACAGAGTCAAGGGTCGGACAATCCATACTCCGGTCGTATGCCTACGAAAAACCCATCAATCGGTGCTGATCATCCACGATGGTCGCCCTTCGCACAACCTCAGAACTGTCGGTTCCCCGACTATATGGGACAAAGCGCGGAACAGGGAGGCCACAGCAACGGTTGACCCCAAGCACAGGAGGATGGCTCTGACCCCGACCGATCAACTGCACTTCGCATGGCTGGCCCGTTGCTTCGGCAAAACCGACTACCTGCCGTTGAGCCCCACCGACCTCGCCGCGCTGTCCCACGCCGGGAGTTTCATCGACAAGTACCAGGGAACTCACCTCTTCCGGGAAGGTGAGCCCGCCGTTCACGCCTATGTGATCGAGAAGGGCGAGGTCGAGTTGTACAGAACGATCAATGGGATTCGCCGCGTAGTAGCTCGCGCCGGGGAAGGAAATGTGCTCGGTGACATAGCAATGTTTCGGAGCGAGCCGTACATCTCCTCGGCGCGAGCCATAGGACCGGTGAGCGCCTTCCGTTTCGACCGCGACAAGCTCATGCCCGTCCTGATCCAGCACCCGGTGATCACCCTGCGCTGGCTGGTAGCGGGTCTCGGCCAGCTCGAGGCCACACAAAGACGAGTGCTCCGTCTGATGAGCCGCACAGTCAAGGAGCAAGTAGCCGAACTGCTGATAGACGAAGCCGACGATATGGGTGAGGTGCATCTATCACAGAACACCATCGCCACGCTGCTCGGTGCGAGCCGCCAGACCGTGAACGAAGCCCTCTCGGAACTGCGGCGCGACGAAGCTGTGGAAACGGGCTACCGGCATATCCGCGTCAAAGACGCAACCAAACTCGGCATGATCGCATCACCGCAGGGAACCGTCCGACGCGTGAAAGCCGTCAGTAACTGAAGACACCGCCCGGACCAACCAGGCCCGCCGTCGGACCAGGAGAAGGGGGTGGTCGGGCCAGCCTCCGGTCTCTCAACCGGTCACGCCTGCAGCTTCAGCTGCCTCACGAAACGAACGGGCGAGAGTGGCAACCGTCTCGTGGGAATTGAGACCGCTGGGATTTCCCAACACGAAGACGTCCGCGCCACTCAGCCGCACGGATTGTCGACCGGGGACGGCCTTCGGCTGGGCGCGACCGACCCGGTAGGCGCCGATGCCGACGACTGCCACGACCTTCGGCCTCCACTCCACCAAGCTGGCCTCCACACGCCGGGCGCCGGCGATGAGTTCGCCCCGCTCCAGTTCGTCGGCACGGGCGGTAGCTCGCCGCACCAGATTGGTGATGCCGATTCCCCGCTCGAGGAGGTATCGACGATCCGACGCGGCCATACCGTTGGACACCTCGAGGCGGTATGAGGTGATACCCGACTGGTACAACGCCGGATAGAAACGATTACCCGGATAGGCGAAATGGGCGTTGGCTGCCGCCGTCCACAAACCGGGATTGATACCTACGAACAAGAGACGGAGACCGGGACCGATCAAGTCGGGGACGGTCTGATCGCGACATGCTTCCAGCTCGGTCCTGGTGAAGCCCACTGAAGGATCGCTACCAGGACCGCGCCCTGGCGGGTGTGATCAGGATCGGGATCGGATAGTCGACGGCGAAACTCTCAGGGGTCCATCCGTGTCCGGCGATCTTCTGGCGGTACTTGGCCGAGTACTCGGGGACCTCCGTCGAGGCAGGAGCCTCGAGGTCGATGCGCGCCATCCCCTCGATGGTGACGACCGCCCCACCCTGGCCGTCGCCATCGAGGTTCAACGACACGCGGGGGTTGGCCTCGATGTTCCGGGTGCGAGCGGTGCCGGGCAGGCTGTAGATGAGGAACGCTTCGCCGTCCCACAGAAACCACACCGCCGAGGTCTGCGGCTGACCGGACGGCGAGACGGTCGTGAACCAGATGATGAGTTCGTCGCGCAATCGTTGCTCGGCGCGAGAGTTGAGACCATCCATGGAGCGACGATAACCCGTCCGCCCGGGTAGGCAGTGGACTGCTTTGCTTCTCCAGGTTCTCACCAGATTCTGTGTCTGCGTTCATGGTGGGCTTAGAGCGACAGGCGACATTGTGCTCAGTAATGGAACACGAAAGGAGCATTACATGCGAAAGGCCATCGCAGCCCTAGCGACCGCCGCGATCGTGCTGGGCGGATTCTCCGCCGCACTGGTCGTCCAGTCGCCCGACCTTGCGTCTGCCCAGGAGGTTGCACCCGAGGATACGGACTTGACGGCTCCGGCAACGATCGAAGACGTCCTGGCCGACCTGGTCACGGACGGGGTGATCACCCAGGAGCAGTCCACCCAGATCGCCGCAGCTCTCCAAGAGCGGGGCGGCGCTTTCCGCGGACACCGGGGCGGTTTTGCCCGAGGATCCCACCTGGAGACGGCCGCCGGAGTAATTGGTATCGAGGTCGCCGACCTGGAAGCCGCCCTTCGAGATGGGCAGACCATCGCCGAGGTGGCTGTGGCCAACGGCTCGTCGGCGCAAGCAGTAATTGACGCCCTCGTGACCGAGATGAACGCCAATCTCGATCAAGCCGTCGCTGATAGAAGACTGACCACCGAAGAAGCCGCCGAGATTCGGGCGGATGCTCCGGATCGCATCACATCGATGGTCAACGGTGAGTTCGAAGGCCACATGGGCTTCGGCAGGCACCACGGCATGGGTCCGGGCTTTGGCATGGGTCCGGGCTTTGGCATCGATCTCGACGAAACAACCACCAACTCAGCAGACACCAGCGCCTGAAACCCTCAGGCTGCGGACTTCGCCCCCGGCTCTCTCTCCCCTCCTCCCTCCAGAGGTCCGAGAGCCGGGGGCTACCGCGTCCGGCACAAACCCGAAGGCCGCGATAGGCTCGATGGCTATGCGATCCGAAGCCACCAGCATTGATCAGTATCTCGCCGAATTACCCGACGATCGGCGAGCAGCCATCGCGAAGGTCCGGGCGGTCATCCTCGCCAACCTGCCCGAGGGTTTCGAGGAGGTCATGAACTGGGGCATGATCACCTACCAGGTCCCGCTCGAAACCTACCCGGATACCTACAACAAGAAGCCACTGATGTTCGCCGGCCTGGCCTCGCAAAAGAACAACATGGCCGTCTACCTATCCAGTATCTACTCGTTTGAAGGTGCCGCCGCCAGGTTCGAGGAGCAGTACCGGGCGACCGGGAAACGGTACGACGTAGGCAAGTCGTGCGTGCGTTTCCGGAAACTCGACGACCTGCCCCTCGACCTCATCGGTCAAACCATCGCGGCCGCTCCGGTGGAGGAATTCATCAAAGCGTACGAAGCCGCCCGGGGTTCCCGTTAGGTCATGTCGGAAAGCAGACGGCCTCTCGATTCTCATGCGCTTTTCATTCCGTTCTTATGTGGCCGCCATATCCTTTCAATCAAGAAACTGAATCTCGGAGGTACGAATGCGGAAAGCGATCACCGGGCTGGCCATAGCTGCCCTCGTGGCCGGTGTAGCACTGGTGGCCGTCTCACTCAGTCAGACGCCGTCGGTACTCGCCCAGGAAACCGAGGATCAGATCTTCAACCAGCCTCTCGGGGATGTGCTCGACGGTCTGGTCGAGGATGAGGTAATAACCGCCGACCAGCGAGACAAGATCGCGTCGGCCTTCGAGGAGCAACTCACACGTTTCGGCAGGGGATTCCGGGGCACACCCCATCTCGAAACTGTTGCCGAAGTGCTCGGAATGGACGTTGACGATCTGGCCGCGCAGCTGCGGGACGGTTCGACCATCGCCAATATCGCAGGTGACAAGACAAAGGCCGTGACCGACGCATTGGTGGCCGAGCAAAAGGCTCGTATCGACGAAGCCGTTGCAGATGGCCGGCTCACCGAGGAAAAGGCGCAAGAAGTCCGCGCCGCCGTGGAAGATCAGGTCGGGGCCATGGTGAGCGGCGAACACAAGAACTGCAGTGCTCCCTTCGGTATGGATCACTTCCACGGAAGGGGCGACTTCAATGGGTTGGGGTTCCGGGGCGGTTTCAGTCTCGATACGATCGCTGAGAAGCTCGGTCTGACCGTCGATGACTTGCACCAGCAACTGGCCGACGGATCATCGCTGGCCGACATCGCCGCCCAAAGCGGTGTTGACACGCAGGCAATCGTTGACGCGGTTCTGGCCGATCTCGATAAACAGCTCACTGCCCTGGTCGCCGACCAGCGTTTGACGCAGGAGCGGGCCGATGCCATCCGAGAGGGTTCAGCGGGGATGATCGAATCGATGATCAACGGAGACATGCCTGGATTCGGATTCAAGTTCCCCGGTGGTGAAGGATTCCGCGGTCACGGGATGCCCGGACCAGGAGGATTCTTCGGCACCCCTGAAGACGACGTCAACGGCACGGGCACCTCCGCCTAAGCCCAACTCACAAGACTCAACCCCCGACTCGAAAGAAGGCCCTCCCCCTCCCGCCAGATCCCGAGTCGGGGGCTGTCGCGTCCCGCGCCAAGACATAGAACGCGCAACCTGCGACCTGAAACCCGGTCTCAGTTGCCGTATTGGAGGGTCTCCGGCTTCTCCAGGAGAACTGCATGAGCGACCTGCTCGGCGACCGGCCGGTGCTCGACGCCGGCGGGGACGACAAACAACTCACCGGCGCGCAGCAACAGCGGCTCGGCATCCTTCATCTCGATGCGGAATTCACCGTCCCAACACAAGAACAGCTCGTCCTCGTCGTGGTGATGCCAGGGGAACTCACCTTCGAGCCGGGCGACGCGCAGAACGGAGTTGTTGGCCACAACGAGATCGGCAAGCTGCCACGGGCCCCCGAGCGACGCGATGGCGTCTGAAATGGATACCGATCGATGTCCCATGTGGGCGAGCGTAGCGACATCGGACTCGAGCGTGCCCGACGAGCTCGCCGGCTGTGCGTACCCCGACCACACCCAGTTCGACCAAAGGCCAAGTACTTCGACGCCAGGTCGGACCCCGACAATCCCCGCTGGATCATGGCGGACATGAAGTTCGTGGAGAAGCTGCCCCGAATGGTTTCGCTCCCCGAGTTGCGGGAGTATGAGAATCTGACCGAACCTGCCGGTCACCGGAGAGCAGTACGAGTTCATCCTCGCTGGGCCGACGAATCGGCGAGTAGAGGGATCAGCTATTGCCGCTGGAGAGCTGCGCCTTGATCTCTTTACAGGCGGGGCAGACGGGGTAGCGGTCCGGATCCCGGTTGGGAATCCACTTCTTGCCGCAGAGAGCAACCACCGGAACACCTTCGACGTTGCTTCGGACAATGTCGGCCTTGGCCACATAGTGAGCGAACCGGTCGTGGCCGCCGTCCCCGTCGGCGAGGCGTGGCTCGTTCTTCGTGGTTGGGGCGGTTTCGCTCATGGACATGATTCTTGCATGAGGCATCGACGAATGCCCAGGGACGGTTCGACGACCTGTTTTGGCATCGCAGGCATGCATGTTCTCACGACGCAAAGTTCTGGGCGTAGGCTTCAAAGCGAAGGGGCTCAGCGTGGACCGGCTCTCTGTGTTGGTCATGTTCAGCTGGCAGTACCTGCTGATGGCGTTCCTCGCCTGTCTGGGAATCGTGCAATTAGCGGCGGCTCGGTCGGGAAGGCGTCACCTGTGGCTGCTCCGTCGCCGCCGGGCGACCAGGCTGCTTGGCGTCGTTCTGGTGGTCGGTGGAATAGCGCTTTTCTACCTGCTCCCGCTCTGGATGGCCGGCCCCTGGGGGCTCGGCCAGGTCGACGGGTCCGCCACGTGGGCCACCGCTTCACTCCAGTCGCTCACCGCAGCGCGCAACATCAACGACACGGCCGGGGGTCTGTCCGGCCACTGGCAGGCATTGTGGGTGTCATTGGCCTGGATTGCCGCGGTCTTCTTTGCTCGTGCAGTCGGCCGGATTGGCAACCTGACCGGCGCCGAAGATCGACCCCCGGACCAGGAGAAACGGGTCCTCGCCGATGTCACGGCGGGAGAACAGCGATGAGCGGTGACGAGACTGTGTTCCGTTGGTTGAACGACCTGGCAGGCCAGTCGAACGTCTTCGATGGTTTCATCCGACTGGTCATCAGCGACTACTTGATCCCCTTCATCGCCACTCTGGCCGTTGCCTGGCTGTGGTTCGCAGGGCGACGAGAAGAAGAAACTGGACGGTTTCAGCACGCTGCTCTCCACGGGTTGGTGGCGCTGGGGCTCAGCCAGCTGGCGGTTGCTCTCATCAATATCGCCGTGGGGCGCCCCCGTCCTTTTGAGCAGCTCCCCGATGTGACCGTGCTCTTCTATGAGCCGATCAACTCGTCGTTTCCCGCCCACCCGATAGCGACGATTTTCGCGTTGGGAGTTGTGGTTTGGATGGTGCACCGATGGTTGGGGACACTGGTACTCGCCCTGGGGCTCCTGCTCGGTATAGGGCGGATCGTCGCTGGATTGTGGTTCCCGACCGATGTGCTCGGCGGCATCGCCATCGGCGCGCTATCGGCCTGGTTGGGCGGGTTGGTACTGGGCCGGTTGGCCGGGGCCGAAGCCTTCATCCGGCGCAAAACGGCCAGCCTGGGATTGGAATGAGAACCACCAACCTCAACCACCAACCGGCGGGAGTGTGGCCACAGAGAAGAGTCGACCCGTTCCTGTTCGGGCCATGAATTGACCAGCGCCTGAGAACCAGCACCACCCGGACGGACGGCTTTCTTGGTACCGCGCCAGGGTCGGGAGCCAGCTCAAATTCCCGTCTTTATTTAGCGTCCCTTTATCCCCCGCGAGATGTTCCCTTAACCCGACGACGGTGAGTCTACCTGCGGGTGGATTCAGCCGGGGGGCTCCGATCGGGAAACCGAAGGAGGAGAGATGGATCACCTATCTACTCGTATCCGCGCCAGATGGTTCGTGCTGATCTTGGCGCTGGCCGGTCTGGCGGCCGTAGCGATCGTGATGGCGCAGGGGGCTCGGGGTGCGTCGGTGGTGGAAGGCGAGGCTATCTACCAGGGGACGTCCGGCACGGGTGTCACGACATGTGCGCTGTGTCACGGCGTGCTTGGCCAGGGCGTCAATGGACTCGGTCCATCGCTGTCTGGATCGTCGAGCATCACCAGCATTATCAGCATCACGGCTAGTGGGGCGGGCCGAATGCCGGCATACTCCCCGGCGCTCACCGACGACCAGATCCTCTCGACCGCTTGTTACGTGAAGCAGGAATTCGATGGGCCTATCCCCGCCGCAGATGAAGCGCGTTGCGGTATCAATCGAGCGCCGGTGGCGGATCCGGGTGGTCCGTACACGGGCACGGTGGGAGTCGCGGTGACCTTCGACGGTTCCGGATCCTCGGACGACCACGACATAGTCTCCTACGCCTGGGACTTCGGTGACGGGACGGGCAGCGGAGTCACCCCGACCCACACCTACACGACGGCCGGAACGTACAACGTCAGCCTGACGGTCACCGACAACGGCAGCCCTCCCCTCACACACACGGCCGAAACCACCGC
>Ga0224512_10000391_pt1 | contig 47062 bp, 42 predicted proteins | sample SF_May12_sed_USG_4_FD_169103 | JGI IMG/M metagenome (GOLD analysis project Ga0224512, IMG submission 169103) | Sediment microbial communities from San Francisco Bay, California, United States - SF_May12_sed_USGS_13 | ecosystem: Environmental > Aquatic > Marine > Sediment | place: USA... | reverse complement strand
GATCGACTTCATTAGGCATGATGAAATTGTGCGAAGCGAAGTTAGATTCGACACTAGTTGGCGGGCTCGAGGTAATCGTCCCAGAGATCCATATAAATCTTGTCTGTTTCCGAAGCCGAATCGCCCCAGAGCTCGCGGGCGGTAAATCGCACGCTGTAGAGGTTTTGCGGATTCTTGTCCCCATTTGCGGCGTGCGTATCGGGAAATATGAACACGCCGTGGTGTTGGTCGATGACGCCCTGTCGGCCGCGCGCATAACGCGGCAGCCGCGTGTGTCCCAGCGGATTAATGTTTCGCGTCAGTACACGGTCTCCGGATTTGAACTTCAAAGGAACGTCCACGTCGACGCGGGCGCCTTTACTCTGCTGCAATATCTTTTTAACGTTTTCGGCTTTGAGCGCGCGCATCAGTCGGTCTCCTCCGCGCCAATCTCGCCCATGCGCCGCGCAATTTCCTCTTCCGTGATCAGTCCCGTCTCCACCAACAGCGTCTGTAACCCAATGAGCCAGTGCTCGTAGTAGCTCGTCTCTAGATATCTGGCTGGGTGCATGCGCTCGCGCGCCCGGCGAGACATATCCAAATTCCATTCGCCGAGAAATCCGCAGGCAAGCGTCAGCGCGAAACAGCGCCGTTCCCACTCTTCATGGAATACCGGCTCGTTGGGCTCGGGATTGATCGGCCCCAGACCATGCATGCCGCCGAGATCATGGCCGCCGTTCATTTTTGATGTGCGATTTGATGAGGCGAGAGCGGGAGGCCGGTACCGATCATCGAATTCCGCGTGACCAGGTTCGCCAGCGATTCCTCGTCCATGCCTTCGGTGCCTTCGGGGCGCATGGGTAAAACCAGGTAGCGCACCTCGGCGGTGCTGTCCCAGATCCGGATCTCGATCTCGTCGGACAGGCTCACTCCGAATTCCTTCAGCACGCCGCGGGGGTCCATGACTGCGCGGGCGCGATAGGGCGCGGACTTGTACCAGACCGGCGGTAGTCCGAGCACTGGCCAGGGATAACAGGAGCAGAGCGTGCATACCACCATGTGATGCACCTTTTCGGTGTTCTCCAGCACCACCATGTCCTCGCCCTGGCGGCCGGTGAAACCAAGCTCGGCCAAAGCGGCGGAGGGGTTTTGGAGCAGGCGTGTCTTGTAGTCGGCGTTTGACCAGGCCCGCGCCACCACCCGAGCGCCGTTCCTCGGCCCCACCTTGTGCTCGTAGGTATCGATGAGCTCGTCCAGGGCAGCCGGGTCTACCAGGCCCTTTTCCACCAGCAGCGACTCGAGCGCCTTGACCCGGAGCACGGTATCCGGCAGATGGGCGTGTTCATGGTGATCGCTCATTGGGGGCTCCTTCAGGCGAGGAGGGACAGTTTAACCAACCGACCGCACCCAGACCACGGGCCCGGGGCGGCCTGCCCGACTGGAATTCACGCCTTCGTTTTGGGTCGAATTCAAACGGGAGCCGCTTCCCTGCTTTTTCCCTGGGGTACCCGACTCGGCTAAACTTAGAAGTTCCGACACCTTTTTAATAACGCCACCCGTAACCTGTCACGGTAATTTCCCTAATGCGTCTCGGTGAAATCCTTATTGAGCGGCGAGGCTTGAGCCCCGAAGATCTCGACCGCGCGCTGCGTCTTCAGAAAGAAAGCGGTGAGCGGATTGGTACGATGCTGGTGCGGCTCGGGATGATCTCGGAGCGGGATCTGGCGGGAGCGCTGGCCGAACAGCTCGATCTCGAGCTGGCCGCACCGGAAGGCTACGGCGACGTGCCCGCCATCGACGGCCAGGTGACTCCGGAATTTCTCACCCACGCTCAGGTGGTGCCCCTGACGGCAAACGGTGACGCCGTACTCGTTGCCATGGCGGATCCCCTGGACGCGTTCACGGTCGATGCGCTCAAGCTCGCGCTTGGACGCGAGATCACGGTGAAGGTCGGTGCCGCATCCGACATCGAAGCGGCGATCAAGCGACAATACGGCGACGGTAGCGATACGCTTACGGAAATCGCTGAGAGTTACCGCAGCGGCGATGAGGATGCCGATGCGGAAGACATCCAGCACCTGCGCGATCTCGCCAGCGAAGCGCCGATTATTCGCATGGTCAACCTGATCATCAGTCGTGCGCTGGAAGTGAAAGCATCGGACGTGCACATCGAACCGTTCGGCGCAAGGCTCAAGACGCGCTACCGTGTCGACGGAATTCTGCGTGAAGTGGAGGCGCCGCCTGTGCGGTCGGCAGCGGCGCTGATATCCCGCATCAAGGTCATGGCGAACCTGAACATCGCCGAGAGGCGCAGACCCCAGGACGGACGCATCAAGCTGCGCATCGAGGGCCGCGAGATCGACATGCGAATTTCCGCGGTTCCGACGCTGCATGGCGAAAGCGTGGTCATGCGCATCCTGGACAAGGAAACTCTCAAGCTCGACTTTCAAACGCTTGGGTTTGACGCGTCTTTGCGCGAAGCAGTAGACGAGCTGTTGAGCAGACCTCAGGGCATCGTGCTGGTCACCGGACCAACCGGCAGCGGTAAGACCACGACGCTTTATGCGGCGCTCAAATTGCTGAACACGCCGGACAAGAAGATCCTCACGGTGGAAGATCCGGTGGAGTACGAATTGGAAGGCATCAATCAGATCCAGGTAAAGCCGGAGATTGGGTTGACCTTTGCCAACGCTTTGCGATCTATTCTGCGTCAGGATCCGGACGTCATCATGGTCGGTGAGATGCGCGACCTGGAAACGGCCAAGATCGCAGTACAGTCGGCGCTCACCGGGCACAAGGTGTTCTCGACCTTACACACCAATGACGCCGCAAGCAGCGTAACGCGGCTTCTCGATATGGGTGTCGATGATTATCTGGTCACTTCGACCGTCAACGGCGTGGTTGCGCAACGCTTGGTGAGAACGCTGTGCGAGGAATGCAAGCAGTCCTACGAGGTTCTTCCCGAGATAGCCGAAGAGTTCAACCTCCAGCGTTACAGCGACGATCTCGCTCCGCGCCTTTTCAAATCCGCAGGCTGTGACTCGTGTGACGGCAGCGGTTTTCGTGGCCGCACCACGATCGTCGAGCTGATAGTCATGAACGACACCATTCGCCGGGCGATCCTTTCCAAGGGCGACGCGTCCGAAGTGCGCCGCGCCGCCCGGGACACCGGCACCGAGAGCATGCGCGCCCACGGAATTCGCAAGGCGCTCCTGGGCGTGACCACGCTGGAAGAAGTCGAGCGCGTGACGCGGGAGGCCTGATGCCTCTTTTCCATTACAAGGCCGCCACCAGCGCCGGCGACGTGCTGGAGGGGGATATGGAAGCGGCTGACCGCAATGACGTGGTGCGCAAACTGCAGGCTCAGGGCCACGTGCCTATCCGCGCCGAACCGCTCGAGGGCGTGGAAGCCAAAGCTGCGCGTCGAAAACCGTTGCTCAGAAGAACACGCCTGAGTCGCCGGGACGTAGAGGTTTTCACCCTGGAGCTCGCAACGCTGGTTCGAGCCGGTTTGTCGGTGGACAAGGCGCTCAACATTATGGCGGAGATCGAGGGCCCAGGGCCGCAGCGCGATCTCATCCTGGGTTTGCAGCGTGACGTACGCGGTGGCATGGCGTTTTCCGAGGCGCTGGCCAAGCGCCACAAATTATTCTCACGCTTTTACGTGAACATCGTGCGCGCGGGCGAGCTGAGCGGCGCCATGGACCAAACCCTCGCGCGGCTCGCCCAGTTTCTGGAAGACGCCCGCGAGCTGCGCGAAGAGGTCGGCAACGCAATGCTCTACCCGATTATTCTGGTGTTCGTCGCATTGCTGTCTCTGGCAGTGATCCTTGGCGTCGTAGTGCCGCGCATTGCCGCCATGTTCGAGGATTCCGGCCAGTCGCTTCCCTGGTTCACCAATGTCGTCATCGGCGCTGGCGGATTCATCGAAAACTACGGCTGGATCGTCGCGCTTTTCATTACCGCCGGCTTTTTCATCGCACGCCAGCAGGGCAAAAATCCCCAAGTACGCCGCAAGTGGGATGAGTTTCTTCTCAAGCTGCCGTTGCTCAAAACGCTGATTTCCGAAATCGAGGCTGCGCGCTTCATGCGCACGCTCGGTCTGCTCATCGAGAATGGCGTCAATCTTCTCGAAGCGCTGGCCATCTCTCGCGAGGTGGTATCGAATCGTGCGATTGCGTGGCGTCTCGAGACGTTGTCTCCCAGGGTCAGGGAGGGCCAGGGCCTTGCCCGGCCGCTGATGGAGGCGAACGTTTTCCCGAGCCTGGCTAGCCACCTGGTGCGCGTTGGGGAGGAGACCGGGAGCGTCGACACTATGTTGTTGCATCTTGCGTCTATTTACGAACGCGAAGTGCAAACGACCGTGAAGCGTCTTGTGACGCTGCTCGGCCCAATTCTCATACTCGGGCTCGCTATCTTCATCGCCGCCATCATGTTCGCGCTGGTGGTTCCCATATTGAGCATCAACGATCTTGCGTTAACCGGATAAAGAAACCATGGAAGATCACAACAACCCAACGCATTCTTTCCGCTGGTCGATGAAGCGTTCGGGATCGCCTTCGCGGCCTCACGGATTCACCCTGCTCGAGCTGCTGGTGGTTTTGGCTATCCTGGGGCTCATCGCTACCTTCGCCGCACCCCAGGTGCTCAAGTGGCTTTCCGGGGCAAAAAGCGACTCCGCGCGCATCCAGATCGAGGCCTTGAGCACGGGCATCGATCTCTACCGATTGGAGGTCGGCAGCTACCCGCCGGATTTGGAGGCCCTGGTGAGCCAGCCTCCAGGCGCCGATCGCTGGGACGGGCCGTACCTTAAAAAGAGGACCGTGCCCAAGGACCCCTGGGGGCGGGACTATATCTACCGTTATCCGGGAGAGAACGGTCCCTACGATCTGTACACCCTCGGCGCCGACGGCCAGGAGGGCGGCAGCGGCGAGGACGCGGACGTGGTCAGCTGGCTTTAGTCGCAGACGTCGGCGCGAGTCGTATCGAAAATTCACAATGAAACCGCGCCGAGGTTTTACCCTGATTGAGCTGCTGGCGGTGCTGGTGCTGCTTACCGCGGTGACCGCCCTGGTGGCGCCGGCGTTTCTGAAAACCGGGGGCGTTGAGGTGCAGGCCGCCGCGCGTACCCTCGCGGCGGGTCTGCGGCGCGCGCGCAGCCAGGCGATTCAGCGAAACACCATCGAGGCCCTGAGTCTCGACGTCGAGCGGCGCGAGTTCGCGCTCTCCTTCGAGGGACGCCCACGCAAGCTCCCCAGCAATATCGAGCTTTCTCTTTTCACCGCGCGCTCGGCTGTCGAGAGCGAAACCCGCGGCGCCATCCGCTTTTTCCCTGACGGCGGCTCCACCGGCGGGCGTATTACCCTGAAGCGCGGCCCGCGCCGGATCCACGTCGACGTCGACTGGCTTGGCGGGCGCGTTCGCGTGCTGGAGGAGGCCGGCGACGGCGAGCGGCTGGCGAACCGATGAGGATCCGCTAATGCCGAAGGCGCAACGAGGATTCACCCTGCTGGAAGTGCTGGTGGCGTTCACTCTGCTGGCGTTATTGTTTGGCGCGCTTTTCCAGGTGTTCGCGGGCGGCCTTTCGCTGACGCGAAGTGGCGAAACCCAAAGCCGTGCGGTGCTGCTTGCCAAGTCCAAGCTCGCGGAAATTGGCGCCGACCAGGGCATCGGACCGGGTACCCACTCCGGTATCTTCGATCTCAACGCGAGAGGAGGGCCCCGGTATCGCTGGCGGGCCGAGCTTTCCCGTTACAGCGAGGACGCCCTGGGCCGCGCGGACAGAGGAGAGCTCGTGCCCTATCGGGTGGATCTCGAACTCATCTGGGACGCGGATAAGGGCGAGCGGAGTCTCACACTTAGCTCGCTGGTGCTGAGGCCGAAATGATGGGCAAGGTATCCTGCAGCCGATTGCGGCCGAAGCCGCGGCTCCATCGAGGCTTCACCCTGCTCGAGCTGCTGGTGGGCATGGCGGTGTTCGCGGTCATGGCTGGAATCGTGCTCAGCGGAATTCGCTTAGGCCTAAAAAGCTGGGACGCGGCGGCAGAGCGAAGCGCGGCGGTGGATGAGCTGCGCGTGGTTCACGCGCTGCTCAGACGTCAACTTTCATCTGCCCTGCCCTTGGCCACCAGTCGTGCCGGCGGCTGGAACCTGGTATTCGAGGGCGAAGCAGAGTCGGTGAAATTCGTTTCCGAGCTGCCGGGGTACGTCTCTGGAGGCGGCATTCATTTCGTGACCCTGGAGCTTGAAACCGGCGCCGAAGGTGACGACCTGGTGCTCCGCTGGCGTCCTCTGCACGCACTGGACGCGGATGCGCCTCCGGAAAAGGCGGTGCTGGCGAGACACGTTTCCAAGCTTGGCATTGACTATTTTGGCGCCCGCCAGCGCAACGCGCTGCCCGAATGGCGTGAACGCTGGCGCGACCTGAGAACCATGCCTGCGCTGGTAAGAATTTCGATAGAACAGGAAAACGCCGAACCCTGGCCCGAGCTGGTGGTGGCCCTGGAGGTGGACGCGGTGCGTTTCATCACCCCTTCACAAGAAGGCAGAGAAGTCCCGCCAGATGCTGACTCGACGGACGAAATCCCGGAGCGGCCTTCGTGAAGCGCCGGGAAATGCAGGCTGCGCGCGACGCAGCGCCGGTGGCCGGAGTGGCGCGCGGTGCGGTGATGCGCCGATGTCGTTTGAGTGGAAGACGGGAGCGCGGCATTGCTCTAATCATGGTGCTGTGGGCCACCGCGCTGCTCACGGTGATCGCGGCGAGCTATGCCTTCGAAACGCGCACCGAAGCGCTGTTGAGCGCCAACTTGATAGACAAGGCGAAGGCCGAAGCCGCCGCCGAGGCCGGCGTGCGACGCGCCATTGCCGGCCTGCTGCAGAACGATGACGGCGGCTGGAAAAACGATCTCAGCGAGAAATCGCTGCGCTTCGTCGATGCCGATGTCCGTATCGCCGTGGTTTCGGAGCACGGCCGAATCGATCTCAACGCCGCCCCCGATGCGCTCATTCGTCAAGTCGCAGCGCGCGCCCTCTCCGGAATCGCACCACAGGAAACCGTCACCGCGGACAGCATCGCCGATTCTATTCTGGACTGGCGCGATGCGGACAAGACAAGACGACCAAATGGAGCGGAAGACTCCGACTACCGGCTCGCGGGCAAAGCCTACGGCGCCGCCGACCAGGCTTTCGTCAGCGTCAGCGAGCTCAGTCTGGTCCAGGGTATCCCCCTGGAAGTTTACCGGGAGTTGACCAAGTTCTTCACCGTGCACACCCGCGCCTCACGAGTCGATCCGCAGGCGGCGAGCCGAGACGTGCTGCTCGCCATACCGGGTCTCAATGCGGACGCGGTGGAACGCTACATTGAAGAACGCGAGTCGGCCAATGATGGCGTCTCTCAGCGTGTTCCGCTGGATCTTCTGGCGGCCGGCGCCGGGTATCTTTCCAGAACCCGTCCAACCATCTATGCCATCCTTGCCGAAGCGCGCGTGGAGAGCGGCGCTGTTGCACGAAGCGGCGTGGTGGTAAGGCTGGCACGCAGCCGCCAGTCGCCTTACCTGGTTCTTGCCCGGCTGGCGGAGTCCGATCATGCGTTCGACGTTTTCGACGAGACGAGCCCACATGAGAGAGTGAAATGATCGCACGATTTTTCACCTGGTGGCGAAGCACCCTGGTAACCATGCTGCCGGAAAGCTGGACGCGATCCCACAGCAGCGACGCCAGCGTGCTCGAGGTCGACGTGACGCGCACGCAGATCATTTTCCGGCATCGCAGCGGCGAAGACGTCGACGAGTTGGGACGCATAGAGCGAAGCGCCGGCCGCGGCAGCCATGAAGCACAAGCAACGGCTCCGGCCGCCCAACGGGAAGCCGTAAACGCGCTGGTGCACGGGTTGCGCCCCGAGCGGACACGTTGCGTGGTTTACCTGGACGATTCGCTGAGGCTGCAAAAGAAGGTACGGTTGCCGCTCGCCGCTGAAGAGAACCTGCGCCAGGTGCTCTCGTTTGAGATGGAGCGGCACACGCCTTTCCACGCAGATAACGTGTACTTCGGTTATCGTCCAACGGCGCGGGATCCAAAGCAGCGAAAGCTGGACGTGAACCTGCTGGTGGTGCAAAAGTCGCTGGTAGACGAGGCTCTGGGCGTGATCGGAGACTGGGAGCTTCGATTCAGTCCGGACGCCGGGCTTGGCGATGACCGCGGATTCACTTTCCTGCCGCGGGATTATCGCGCACCAACGACCAAGGGGTTGAATCGTGCTCTCATCGTTTTGAACGTCGTCGCCCTCGTCGCTGCGGCCATGATTCCCATTTACCAGCAGGAGCGCTACATCGACGCGCTTCAGGCGCGGGCCGATCGCGCCCGCGCTGCTGCCATGGCTTCGGTGGAAGTGCAGGACCGCATTAGCGCGCTGGAGCAGCGGCGCGCGCTGTTCGAGCAGGCAAAGTTCGGACCCAGCGCGGTGGAGGTCATCGAGGAGCTGACGCGGGTACTGCCGGACGGCACCTGGCTTCACCGCCTCGACTTGAAGAATGGCGAGCTACAGTTTCAGGGGCTTTCAGACGCGGCCTCCGCGCTCATCGGGGTGGTGGAATCATCTTCCATGTTCCAGCAGGCGCGTTTCGGATCTCCGATAACCCGTGACGTTCGCTCGGGAAAGGAACGCTTCCATATTTCGGCAAAGCTCGAAGCAAAGCGCGATGACGTGGCCAGGAACGCACCGGGGAAAGGAAAGCAAGGTTGAATCTGCAGGCCGACAAGCTCAGAAATCGGGCCGCGGCGGTTTCGCTGCTGCTTTTGGTCATCGCCCTTGTCGGCGTGCTCCTAATACGTCCGATCTGGGAGCGCTACGCGAGCAATCGTGACCTGATCGCGGACCTGGAGGACAAAGTGGCGCGCTTCGAATCCGTTGCCACGCGTCAAGCGGAGCTGGAGCGTCAGTTTTCGACCCTAGAGCGCACATCCAACCTGGGCGAGCTCACCTTGCAGGCAGACAGCGCAACGCTCGCTGCGGCGGACCTTCAGGAACGCGTCAAAGCTGCCGTGCAGGCCGCCGGAGGCAGCCTCACGAGCACTCAGGTTCTCGAGCCGGAGAAGGTATCGTCCTTCGAACGTGTTTCTGTAAACGTGCGTATGACGGGTTCCACCCCGGCGGTGCAAAAAAGCCTTTACGCGCTGGAGTCAGGCAGTCCCGTGCTGGTGATTGACGATCTTCTCGTGGTCACGCGGCGTACCACGGTGAGACTTGGAGCGAGACGCTCGGAGCAGCAGCAGGATTGGCTCGACGTGCGCTTCCAGGTCAGCGGTTTCTATCAACCTGCTTCCGAGCAGTCTTGAGATTGCATCATGTCGAACCGAATTTCCGGCATCCTGCTGATTACGCTGATAGCCTTGTGCAGCATTATCGTGATGGAAGTGCGCAGCGGGGTGCCGTCCGTGGACGATCTCAAGGCCTTTCCAGATAGGAATAAAGACGCGACTCAGGCAGGACCCGTCCGACTCACGCTTCCGCCGCTGGCAGCTTTGAGCGAGACCATCGATCGCCCGCTTTTCGTCGACACCCGCAGACCGCCGGATGCGGAGACAAGCGACGCGTTGGCGACCGCGGCTCCGATGCCGGTGGGGCCAGCGGCGAGCTTTAGCTTATCCGCCATCGTCATCACCGAGAATGAGCGCGCGGTGCTTCTTACCCATCCGCAAAGCGGCGCTCTTACCCGGGTGGCCGAAGGGGAAACGGTTGCGGGCTGGCGGCTGGACAAGGTGGAGAACGATCGCGCGATCTTCACCAAAGACGGGGAGACCCGGGAAGCCGCGCTGCGGACCTTTGGCCCGCCGCCACCGCGCCGCGTACAGCGTCCGAGCCCGGCAGTTTCCAGGAGTACTACGCCGCCGGACCGGGGGCCGCGCCAGACCCAGGGGAGCACCCGGCTGCGCCCCCTCATGCCTGAGGAAGCGCCCGTCTCGGAGCGCTAACGCCCGCGAATGGGTCTTCGCCGGGGATTTCCGTTCCCGGTCATGGGTAAAAACCTGCTTGCGAATCAACGGGTAGCCACGGATACTTGCGCGGATAATAACGAATACTCTTTCAACGGAACCACCAACTCGGCGGCTGCTGATTCCCCGTGCCCGATTGGAACTTGCCACCTTCACGCCTTCGCGCCTGCGCCGTAATAGCGCTCGCCGCGGTTCTGTGTGGCTGCGCCGTCCTCGAAGCGACCCGCACGCTGCCCCCGGCGTCGGTGGGAGAGTCCCTAGCCAGGGGTCAGAAGCCCCCCGGAGAATCTGAGCGGACTGGGCCAACCGCTGTCACCGCCCCGGTTTCAGGCGAGCAGACGGAGCCGCCGTCGGCGGGGGCGGACTTGTACCAGCCCGGCAGCGGCGTGTTCGTGCGTGAGCTGCGGGGCCCGGACGGCGTTACGAAGACCGGGGAAATTACCCTCAACTTCGAGAACACCAATCTGCTGGAAGTGGTGAAGGTCATACTCGCCGATCTGCTCAAGCTGAATTACGTCATCGAGCCGGGCGTCCAGGGTGCGGTGACTTTGCAAACCAGCGTGCCGCTGCCGCGGGAAAGTCTCGTTCCGACCCTGGAATTGCTGCTGCGCATGAACGGCGCCGCGCTGGTCGAGAGCGGCGATATGTTTCAGGTGGTGCCGCGGGAAAGCGCAGCTCGCGGACTTACCTCGCCCCAGCTTGGCAACAGCAGCGCGCCCCTGCCGCGCGGCTACAGCGTTCGCATCGTGCCGCTGCGGTACGTGTCCGCCGGGGAGATGCAAAAAATCCTCGAGCCCTTCGTCATCCCTGGAAATATCGTGCGGGTGGATACGCAGAGAAATCTTTTGATCCTCGCAGGCACCGGCCGGGAAATGGAAACGCTGCTGGAGACCATTGCCGTTTTCGACGTGGACTGGGTCGCCGGAATGTCGGTGGCGCTGTTCACGCCTGACTTTGTTGACGCCAAGACGCTGGCATCGGATCTGGAGAAGGTGTTTGGCGATCAGAGCAAAGGGCCCCTGGCGGGTCTGGTCAAGCTGGCGGTCATCGATCGGCTCAATGCGCTGCTGGTGATTTCGCCGCGGCGGGAATATCTGAGCAAGGTGGCCGAGTGGGTGGACCGGCTGGATCAGGATCGCGGCGGCAGCGGCCGACGGCTGTTCATCTATCACGTGCAAAACGGCAAGGCCGCGGATCTTGCCGCGGTGCTGCAGCAGGTGTTCGAGGCGCGCGAGGCCGAAATAGCCATTTCTCCGCCTGAGCTCGCGCCCGGGCTCGAGCCGGTGGAGCTTCGCACCCAGCAGCCACCGACCTTAAGCCAGGAAACGGAAGCCGCCGTTACCGGTGTGGCGCCCCGACAGGAGACACTCGAACCGACGAGGCCTCGCCGCAACACCGGAGCGGCAGAAGGCTTGCAGCTTTCGGAAGGCGGAAAAGTCCGCATCATCGCCGACGAGGTGAACAACGCGCTGCTGGTCATGGCGACGGCGGTTGAGTATAGCCAGGTGAGTGAAGCACTGAAGCGGCTCGACATCGTGCCCCTGCAGGTGCTGGTCGAAGCGACCATTGCCGAAGTCTCGCTCACCGACGATTTGAGCCAGGGGCTCGAATGGTTCTTCAAGAACAAAATCGGCAGCCGCACCGGTGAGGCCTTTCTCGATCTCAACACCCCCCCCGGCCTCGGCGCGTTTGTACCGGGATTCTCCTACGCCATTTTTTCCGGAGCGGATGTGCGTGCGGTGCTGAACTTGCTCGCCTCGGAATCGAAGCTCAAGGTGATCTCTTCTCCGAGCCTCATGGTGCTCAACAACCAGACCGCGACCATCGAGGTGGGCGACCAGGTGCCCATCACCACCCAGCAGCAGCAGTCCACCTTGGCGGATGCGAACCTCGTCAACAGCATCGAGTATCGCGACACGGGCGTGATTCTGAGCGTGACGCCAAGGGTCAACGCCGGCGGTCTGGTGACCATGGAAATCTCTCAGGAAGTGAGCGACGTAAGCCCCAATCCGGACGCACCGCTCGCGCCTACTATCCAGCAGCGCAAAATCAACAGCACCGTTGCGATTCAGTCGGGTGAAACCGTGGTGCTGGGTGGTCTCATCAGGGAGAACGACAGCTTCACCTCATCCGGCATACCGGGCCTTTACAATATCCCGATCATCGGGTTTCTGTTTGGCCAGACCAGCGACGAGCGCAGCCGCACGGAGCTCGTGGTCCTCATCACACCGCGGGCTGTGCAGGGCGCCGAGGAGGCGCGCCAGATCACCAACGAATTCCGCGACAAGATGGAGAGTTTGAAGCCAGAGAACAAAGACAAAAAGGTTGACGACAAACCAAAACAGTCGACCGGCACGATGCAATAATTCAATCAATCGACCGGATTCTGTCCGTCCGGCATGAACGAAGAAGTATCGGGACAGGCAAACTGATGTTCTGATCGGGCGATCGGTAGGGGGGCGAAATGTTTATCCTGCGATTCATCGGCAGAATCCTGTCGATTGGTTTCATACTGTTCATTGCGTTCATCGTAACCGGGAAAAATTCAAAAGCAGACAGCACCTGGGTGGTGGGTGAGCCTGCTGTCGACTACCGCGTTGTTCACAAGGTCGAAATGTTCGCCATTGCTGTGCGGCCTTCGAGTCTTCGCCGCTAGCGGCCCTTGAGCAGCGAGCCCAGCAGGCCGCGGGCGATTTGCCGGCCGATGGCGCTGCCCACGCTGCGGACCACGCTTTTGGCCATGGCTTCCACGATTCCCTGTCGATTACTGCGGCGAGCACCGCCCGAGCGCGCCGTTCCTCCCTTTGAAGATTTATCCCGCGAAGTCGTCGGGGGCTCGTAGAGGCGATCGCTCTCCGCCTGCTCCGCTTCCTTCGCCGCCTGTTCCGCTCGCTGCTGCAGCTTCTCGTAAGCGGAGACGCGGTCCTCGCTCTGCTCGTACTTACCGCGGCAAAAGCTTTCGGCAATCACGGCATTGCGCTCTTGCGGCAGGGCCGGGCCGAGGCGGGAGGACGGCGGGCGGATCAGGGTCCGGTCCACTATGCTCGGCACGCCCTTGATGTCCAGGGTGGAAACCAGCGCTTCCCCGACACCGAGCTCAGTGATGGCCTGCTCCGCATCAAAGGCCGGGTTCTGCCGGAACGTCGACGCCGCCGCCCGCACGGTTTTCCGGTCTCGCGGCGAGAACGCGCGCAGAGCATGCTGAATACGGTTGCCGAGCTGTCCGAGCACGTCATCGGGGATATCCGTGGGATTCTGTGACACGAAGTACACGCCAACGCCCTTTGACCGGATGAGCCGCACCACCTGCTCCACCTTTTGTACCAACGCTTTGGGTGCATCTTCGAACAGCAGGTGTGCTTCGTCGAAGAAGAAGACCAGCTTGGGTTTGTCCGGGTCGCCGACTTCCGGGAGTTCCTCGAACAGCTCCGATAAAAGCCAAAGGAGGAATGTGGAGTAGAGCTTCGGAGATTGCATCAGTTTGTCAGCGGCAAGGATATTGATATTCCCGTAGCCGTGCTTGTCGCAGCGCATGAGATCAAAGAGATCCAGGGCGGGCTCGCCAAAAAAATTCTCGCCGCCCTGCTGTTCCAGGGTGAGCAGGCGACGCTGGATGGCGCCGACGGAAGCCTTGCTCACATTTCCGTACTGAATACTCAGATCCGAAGCATTCTCGGCGATAAAGTTCATCATCGCCCGGAGATCCTTCAGATCCAGCAGCAGCAACCCGTTGTCATCGGCAACCCGAAAGGCGATGTTGATCACGCCTTCCTGAGTGTCGTTGAGCTCGAGCAGGCGCGTCAGCAGCAGCGGTCCCATTTCCGATATGGTGGTGCGTATGGGATGTCCCTGCTTGCCGTACATGTCCCAGAAAACGGTGGGAAACGCGCGCAGCGCATATTCGCTGAAACCGATGGTCTGAGCGCGCTCGGCGAGCTTCGGGTGCGGCGAACCGGCCTGGCTCATACCGGAAAGATCGCCTTTGACGTCGGCCATGAAGACCGGTACGCCGTGGGCGGAGAAACCCTCGGCGAGAATCTGCAGCGACACGGTCTTACCAGTGCCCGTCGCCCCGGCGATAAGACCGTGCCGGTTTGCGCGCTTCAGCACCAGGTGCTGCGGCATCGCGCCTTTGCCGAGAAAAATGCTGTTCTCGTTCATGATTGTGCTCTCGTATGTGGCAATGCCCCGGGTCGCCCGCGCATTTCGCCCAGCTTTGTTGGATATCGGCCGCGCCGGGCACGAATTCCGGAGTCGGCGGGGAGCGCGTAGGCTACCCGCCTCGTCTCCGTGCCTCAAGGCAGAGGCCGTCATGTAGGACATGGGTCAGGGTTAAACTCCTCGACACAAGGGAAATAAAGGCAACTAATTGGTTCGAGGTCGCTGAAAAACCGTCCTATTCGTGAAATGTTCGTCTTTGCCCCTCCGCATTGAATGGAGTCATTGCTCATGCACGGGTTTCCCGGGCGGGGGCTTTCGTCCGATTGGTGCTTATTTTTTTGATCCCATTTTGTTAGCTGGATCTCAGATCCGACCGGGAAAAAAACCTAAATTTAACAATTCAGAGGCGGTGCAGTTAGTCCCGCACCAGGGAAGCCGGGGGCAGAAGCGCTACATCCCGCGTCGCCAGCGCCAATCGGAAAATTAAGGGCTTAAACCATGGAAACGATGTCAAGAAAACGAATCACTCTGGCGGGGCCTGTTCTCGGGCTTGCCTTGGTGATCAGCGGCTGCAGCAGCATGCAGCCGAAATTCGACAGCGCCGTTGACGGCATCAAGTCATTCTTCAAGGGGGACGGCGCTTCGCAGCAGCCTGCCAAGCCCTCGAGTAAAGCCGAAATCGCGTATGACCAGGCGCACCAAATGCGCGCAGCCGGCAAGAACGACGAGTACACCAGGCGACTCGAGGACGCCGCCAATCTCGGGCACCCGGGGGCCGCATACGAGCTTGGCATCGCCTATACACAAGGCCGCGTCGTTCCCAAGGATCTCAACACCGGCGCTCGCTGGATCAATCGCTCGGCGGATCTGGGTGACCAGCGCGCGCAATACCTCATCGGCGCCAATTTCATGACCGGCGACGGCGCGGACAAGAACCCCGAGCGCGGAGTCGCATTTCTCGCCCGCGCGGGTGAGCAGGGCCACGTGCAGGCGCAGTATCTGTTGGGCGTTGCCTATGCCGATGGCAACGGCGTTAGCAAGAATCCGGCATGGGCTGCGCGCTGGTATGGCAGAGCCGCCCGCGGCGGCAACGTGGATGCCCAGTACGCCTACGGCGTCATGTATGGCTCCGGCATGGGTATACCCGAGAACGATCGCAAGGCTTACTACTGGTTGACGCTGGCCGCATCGGGCGGGCACGCGAAGGCGGGCGAGGTTGCGATGCAGATCGCCAAGCGGCTGTCTAATGAAGAGATCTCACAGGTAGAGGCTGACGCGAAGCGGTTCGTACCGAGGAGCTATGCGTCGCTCACCGATCCCGCAACGGTGATGTTCGTGCAGTACGCGCTGCGCAACATTGGATACGACGCGGGGCCCGTTGACGGAATGCCGGGTAAGCAGACTAAGGCGGGAATTCGCGCCTACGAGGAGGCGCGCAACCTGCCGGTCAACGGGAAAATTTCCGTCTCGGTGCTCGACGGGCTGATCCAGAGCACGTCCAGATAAATTTCGGACGGGCGCGGTCGCAGCGCCCAAATAGTCTCTCCTCCACTAAACTGGCGGCACGGAAACGTGCCGCCGTTTTTTTGTTTTCAGTTTCGTGTTCAGCTTCCGCTCGGCATAGATTTGCCCATCGGCTCTTCGCTCTCGCCGGCCTGAATTTCAGCCGCGCGTTTGGCAATGGCGCTAGCGGTCTCCTCGCTCACCTCGACGTCTACCTTTCGGGCAACTTCGTTCACCACGTCTTTGGTAATTGGTTTGTTTGCCTTGGCGGCCAGCGCTTCCGCCGCGGCATTAATGTTTTCAGACTCCATTGAATTGTTTTCGGCCTCCACCGCGTCCGCGAAGGCGGCAATATGTCCCACCATCGAATTGGGCGAAGCGTTTTTCCGCGCCGTCGATGAAGCGTTGGCAGCGTTGAGCGAGCCAAGAGCGGCTGCGCTGATGCCGTTCTTGGACGCGGAGCCCTTTCCAAGGGAAGGCGCTCCGGGGGGATCTGAATGGCCATTATTTTCGCCGTTTCGTCCGGTATGACCGTGTCCGTGACCCTTGGCATGGCCGTTTCCATGCCCCTTTGCATGGCCGTCACCGGCCACGTCGCCGTGGTCACCTTTTTTACCGCCGCCGTGACCGCCACCACCGCCCTTGCCGCCACCACCACCGTTTCCGCCTTTGGCAAATGCGACATTGTCCGAGACGGATATTCCGCCGCCGTCGCTGATCACGGCGCCGCCCAGAAAACCTGTGATGATGACCGCCGCAGCGAGACCGCGGAACGCGCCGCGTTGCGGGCTAAGGACGCTGCTGTTTCGAATTGTGATGTCGATTCCTTTAATCATCTTTCGAGCCCTCCGTGGAAGCTCTTGACTGTGAATGGATCTGCAAATTTTTCGGCCAGCACGGCCCTCTGGGGAGCGAGGGCGAATTCCGTACACAAGCGTTTCACCGGCGAGCTTAATCTCCGGAGGTCGAAAAAGTAAAAGGAAAAAAAGGAATCGGACCGAGGAGACGGGTTCCGTGTCAATTGCGCAACGGTCGGCCCGTAGTCAGCATGTGCTCGATGCGTGCTACTGTGGCGGGCGTGTCGCACAGGGCGATGAACGCCTCGCGCTCCAGCGCCAGCACGTCGTCTTCGCTCATAATTTCGCTTTCTTTGCGCTCTCCACCGCAGAGCACGCGGGCGAGATGCCCGCCTAAGACGAGGTCATGTGGGGTGGTGACGCCTTTCGCCTTCAGTTCGTCCAGCATCGCCCGCATGGCGTCTAATCCTCTCGCGCCGAAGGCGGTGAACACGGGCCTTGCGGGTGGCACGTAGTCTTGTGCCATTTCGAGCGCCCACGCTTTCGCTTCAGCCAGCAGCCGATCACGATTCATGCTGAAGCGGTCGCCCGGACCGAACAACCGCAAGGGCTCTGCTTCCAGGGGAGAGGCCGCGGTCTTGCCCATACCGATAATCGCAAACACTTCCAGCGCACCCTTGAGTGCGCTATTGATCTCCTTTGCGTCGCGGGTCCAGCGGTAAAGCATCTGTTTGCACCCGCCGCCCGACGGAACCAGACCTACCAGTGTCTCAACCAGCCCCAAGTTGGTATTGGCATGGGCCTGCAGTGCGTCGCAATGGAGCAGCACCTCGAAGCCGCCGCCCAACGCCAGGCCGGCCGGAGCTGCGATGACGGGAAAAGGCGCATAGCGGCAGGCAAGACACGCCGACTGGAACGCGTCCAGCGCGCCGTCCAGGCGACTCCATGCTTTTCCCTTGGCGGCCGCCAACGCGAACTCGAGGTTGAAACCAACGGAAAAATGAGGCGCCTCGTTGTGAAAAAGCAGCGCCTGGAAATTGTCGTTGACGATGTCGAGCGCCTCGACGATGAGCGCCATGGAATCGGGGCCGAGCGCGTTGGCCTTGGTGTGGAACTCGACGCAGGCGACGCCGTCTCCTACGTCCCACAAGCTCGCGGCGTCGTTTGCGGCCACGGCACTTTGTGTCCTGGTGAGATCGCCGAGACGCAACACTCCGGGCGCCCGCGCCACCTTCTGATATTTTCCGGAGAAAGTGAAACGCTCGAAGCTATCGTTGCTGGCGCGGTAAAAGTTGCTGTCGCCGACGCGCCGCAATGCCTCCGGCACCGCCATGTCTTCGGACTCGATTCTTTTCCGGAACCACGCGGGCCCCAGATCGTCGATCATCTCGAACGGACCCTTGCTCCAGCTGTAACCGAGCTTCATGGCTTCATCCACCGGCAGCGGATCCTCCGCCACTTCCGGAATCAGCGCGGCGGCGTAACTCAGGGTCTTGGCAAGCACCCGCCAGGCGAAACGTCCGAACCTGTCGTCGTGCGTGACCAGGGCGCGCAGTCCTTGCGTCTCCCCGTCGACGGCGGCGTCGATGTGTGGGCGGGTTGCAGGACGGTATTCGCCGGTTTTCAGATCGACCGCTTGCCGCAGGCGTTCACCGTCTTCATTCCGCTCCCTATAAAAACCGCTCTTGCTCTTGTTGCCGGTGTAGCCCTGATTGATCAGCCTCGAGATCAGGGGAATGCCGGCTGCGACGTGGTGAAAAGCATCGTGCTTGGGGAGCGCGGATCTGAGGCTGGAGGCGACGTCGAGCATGAGGTCCAGACCGATGAGATCGTAAAGCCCGAATACGCCGGTCTTTGGGATACCCATGGGCCGGCCCATGAGCGCGTCTGCTTCTTCCACCTTCAGGCCCAACGAAGCCGCTTCCACGATAGCCACCTGCAGCGCGTACACGCCGACCCGGTTGCCGAGAAATCCCGGCGTATCCCGGCAGGGCACGACGCCCTTGCCGAGCTTGACGTCGCAGAAACTTGAAAGCGTGTCGGTGACACTCGAGCGTGTCTCCGGGCCCGCGACCAGCTCAAGCAGGCGCATGTAACGGACGGGATTGAAAAAGTGAGTGATGCAAAAATCTCTCTTGAGCTCATCGGACATCTTCGCGGTAAGCATTGACAAGGGAATCGTGGACGTATTCGACGATACCATCGCACCGGGTTTGCGCACGGCGTCGATTTTTTCGTAAAGCGCATGTTTGACATCGAGGCGCTCCACCACCGCTTCCGTAATCCAATCCGCGTCGGCAATGAGCGCCATGTGGTCCTCAATGTTGCCCGGAGTGATGAGCTCGGCGTTGGCGCTTTGCATGAAAGCGGGCGGCTGGATTTTGAGCAAGCGCTTAATCGCACCTTCGGCCACGACATTCCTGTCATTCGCGCCGGCTGGAACGACGTCCAGAAGTACGACTGGCACACCTACATTGGCCAGATGGCTGGCAATGCCTGACCCCATGGTGCCGGCGCCAATGACGGCGGCCTTTTTGATTTCTTTCACGAGAAGTTTTCCTGCGACCGGGGCGCCGGTTGCGCCTTATTTTCGCCGTCGATTGTTAGAAAACGAGCCAGACTATGGCCTCGGCCACGCATGCCGGTTTTTCCTCACCCTCGATTTCGACCGTCAGTTTTTCAATCATCTGAATAGCGTTACGAATTTGCTTGACGTTTACGAGCTCGGTGTGGCCGCGCACCCGGGAGCCGGCGCGCACCGCGTTGGGAAATCTGAGTTTGTTGAGACCGTAATTAATGCTGCTTTTGACGCCAGAATAAACAGGTACCCCGTCGTCCACATTTCTTCGCATCTGTGGGTAGAGGGAAATAATCAGGTAGCCGTGCGCGATGGTCGCACCGTAGGGGGAATCTTTCGCCGCGCGCTGCGGATCGGTATGTATCCACTGATGATCGTCGGTCGCTGCGGCGAAGGCGTCAATTTTTGCCTGGTCTACGGTGATCCAGTCACTGGTAAAGATTTCCGTCCCGATTCGCGACTTCAGATCTGCTAGAACACTTTGCTGCGTCATGAAGCTATCATCGATTCTCTGATATTGAATGTTTACCGGTGGTCACAGCGAGAGAAACCCGCTGATTTCATCGGCACGTGCTTCCGCATCGGTTTCGCCCAAATGTATCAGATAGTCGAGATAATTTTGCTGGAACATTAGCAAGGCCAGAGAATCGGGCGCCTCCGTTTCCCTGGTGCCGAACCCCCGAACAAAAAAACGCACCAAACGCGGCAGGCGTGACTCGAAACGGGCGGCCAGACGTCCCAGATCTTCCGACGGCCTGAGCACCAGCACCTCAACGGGGCGCAGGCCCGCGCGCTTTTCTTCCGGCAAATCCCGGAGGATCTGGTTGATTCGCGCCATGTTCAGCGAGTCGAAATCCAGCATATCGAGAAAGACAGCATTGGTCAGATTGCCAATGATCTGAGCCGGAGGCGGATAGCCGCGAATACTCGACACCAGATCTTCGGACTTGCGTTCTTTGCGCGTGGATATGGCGAGGATGCGGTCGGCGCCCAGGTGCATGGCGGGCGACAGCGGCGTCGTCAAACGGATTCCGCCGTCTCCGTGCCAGCCGTCATTGAGCTCGATGGCGGGAAACAGCATCGGCAGCGCCGCTGAAGCCACGATGTGTTTCACAGTGAGTAGCGCAAACTCGCCGCGACGATATACCCGGGTGCAGGGGTCTATTGAATCACTCTGTATCCAGGTTATGGACTGGCCGGTGCCGTAGTTGGATGTGGTAATACCCACGGCTTTGAGCCGCCCGCGCTCGATGTTGCGAGCGATGCCGCTCAAGACACCGTTTTCCGTCTTCAGGGAGGAGGTCAGCAGTGCTCGGAGTGGCTGGGTGTCCATCAATCCGCGAGTCGGCGGCACCGCCCGGCTGCCCCCGGAGACGAAGCGAAGCGCCCAGCGGAAAAAGTTGCACCAGAGGTGAAAGCTCTCGGTGCGATAGATTTGATCCGGCGTGATGCAGCACCACAACCGAGTGAATCTGCCGACCGCTCCAGCGAAGTCGCCTTTCCTGGAGGCGAGGTAGGCGGCGTTGATGGCGCCGCCAGACACCCCGGTGAGGATCGGCGTTTCCAGATCCGGAACGATTCTGGCGAGAAAGCGCAGAAGGCCCACCTGATACGTGGCCCGGGCGCCGCCGCCGGTCATCGCCAATGCAAGCCTGGAGCGATGCGTATCCACGCAAAATCCGCCTCAAACCGAGATTTAGGGGCCCTACCCCAGGAAGTTTCCTGAGCGGGCTGCCGTTAATGGTCCTGTTTGCTCAATAGACCGGCGTGGTATAGGCAGAGTTTTCATGTAGCGCCCAGTAGCGCTGGCGCAGGCGCCGTGTCACCGGTCCGGCAGCGCCGTCGCCAATGGTTTTTCCGTCTACGGCGTTAACAGGAATGAGCCCGCCTGCCGTGGAGGCCATGAATATCTCGTCCGCATGCGGCAGGCTCTTGCCTGGGATCGATCCCAGCCGCGCATTGACGTTGCCCTCCTGGCAAAGCTCTATCACCGTTTGCCGGGTGATGCCTTCCAGCACGCCCGAATCGGGAGTGATCAGCTCGCCGCCGAAGAGCGCGAACAGGTTCCAGCCCCGCCCCTCGGTCACGTTGCCGTCGCGGTCGAGAAGAATGGCATGGGCGCAGCCGCGGTCGTAGGCTTCGAGCAGCGCCGCTGAAAAATCCAGCCGGGCGAAGTTTTTCACTGTCGGGTCAATAGAGTCGGCGGGTACCCGCGGAACCTTGCTGATGATGACTCCAACTCCGTTCTCCACCTGCTCGTCAGATACCACGGCGTAGTACGGCGCAGACCAGGCGAGCAGCCGATTCTTGCAGCTGCGGAGATCTTTGGTGAAGCCCTCTGGCGTGCCGCGGCTCGCCACCACGTGGACCATGGCGTCCCGGAGCCTGGCTCGTCGTACACATTCGAACAGCACCTCGCGGATCCGGTCCCGGTCGTAGGGAAGCGTGTCGTAGCGGCGGCGCTCGATGGCGCGCTGAAAACGATCCAGGTGATCTTCCAGGCGAAAAAATTTGCCGTTGCGCACATGGACAGCGTCGTAAGCCATGTCGCAGAGCGCGAAGCCCAGGTCGGAGACGGGCAGTGAAAGCTCCTCACGCGGGCAATAGCGCCCGTCAATAAAGCCAATGCCTTCTTGGCTGCTCATTATTGCCCCTTATGCCGCCGGAGGGATGGCGCTATTGTACATGTGCGCTTATTCATACAACGACGACCTTTGTCCGTGAGCCTCGCCGAAGCACGCGAAGAAACAAGCCCGCCAAAAGCAACTTCGCGCGATGACGGGGGCTTGAGCTGCTTTCTGCTTACACGCCAGTGGCGCGACGGTCCCGAGGGGCTCGAGCTCAGCTTTTGGGCGCGCAGCTCCCGCGGACCGGTACGGGTTGTCGTACGCGGCGAGCGCAGCGTCTGCTTTATCGAACGCGGCGCCCACGTCGGCAGCCGCATTGACCCGGACATCCAGTACGAAAAACGGCCCCTGGAACTTCGCACCATGGACGGCAAAGCTGTCGATGGACTCTACTTTCGCCGCCACAGGGACCTGCTGGCCTCGCGCCGGGCGCTGAAGGCGGGTCAGATCTCTGTTTACGAATCCGACGTCAAACCCAGCGACCGATATCTCATGGAGCGGTTCATTACCGCGTCGTTTGCCGTCGAGGGTGACGCTGTGCAGCGCGACGGCTTTCTGGAGTTTGTCAATCCGGCGATCCGGGCCGCGCCGTTTCGGCCGGAGCTCACCGCGGTTTCGCTGGACATCGAAACAGAAGGACTCGCCGGCGCGCTTTACTCCATCGCCGTGAGCGGCATCGATTCGCCCAGAGCGTTCGTGGTGTCGTCTAAGCCGGTGAGCGCGGCAGGCATCGAGGTGGTCTGCAGCGAAGATGAGCGCGGCGCACTGAAGAAATTCTTCGACTGGCTGACCCAAGCCGATCCCGACCTAATCCTTGGCTGGAATGTGGTTGGATTCGATCTCGATTTTCTGGAAAAGAGATGCCAGGCGCTGAACATTGCGTTCGCCTTCGGCCGCGGAGGCGAGCGCGCCACCGTTCTTCCCGCCGGCGGTCCCGGTGGCACTGCGACGGCGCGGCTGCCCGGCCGGGTGGTGCTGGACGGCATCGAGGCGCTGCGCGCCGGGTTCTGGTCGTTCGAAAGCTTCGAGCTGGAGCACGTCGCCCAGTCACTCCTGGGACGCGGCAAGCGCATTCACACGGAGCGCGACCGGGTTGCAGAAATCACCCGCCTTTACCGCGAGGATCGAGAAAAGCTCATTCGCTACAACGTTGAAGACTGCGTGCTGGTAGAGGAGATTTTCGGCAAGGCGGACCTGATCAACTTCGTCATGCGCCGCGCCGAGCTGACCGGGCTCACCATGGACCGGCTGGGCGGATCGGTGGCGGCTTTTGACCATCTGTACCTGCCGAGGCTCCACCGGCGCGGCCGCGTCGCCATCGACGTTGACGACGTCAAGTCCGGCGAAGGCAGCCCGGGTGGATACGTGATCGACTCCACCCCGGGGCTCTACAAGAATGTGCTGCTGCTGGATTTCAAAAGCCTGTACCCCAGCATCATTCGCACATTTCTGATTGACCCCTTCGGCCTGGCAGAACCCGGCGAGGATCCTGTGCCTGGCTTTCAGGGAGGCGCGTTCGCCCGCGAGGGGGCGATTCTCCCGGGGCTGATTGAGGAATTGTGGCGAGCCCGGGACGAAGCAAAGCGCAACGGCGACGCGCCGCTGTCCCAGGCGGTAAAGATACTGATGAACTCTTTTTACGGAGTGCTCGGCACCACCGGCTGCCGGTTTCATGACGCTCGGCTGGCAAGCAGCATTACCCGACGTGGCCACCAAATCATTCGTGAGAGCCGCAAGTATATTGAGGACAGTGGGTTGGAAGTGATCTACGGTGACACCGACTCTTTGTTCGTGCTGCTCGGCGAAGGCGTTTCGGAAGAAGAAGCCAGATCTCGCGGCGAAGCCCTGGCCGCGGGACTGAATACGTGGTGGCGTCTGAGGGTTGAGCAGGAATTAGGCGTCGAGTGCTTCCTGGAGCTTGAGTTCGAAACTCATTTTTTGAAATTTTTGATGCCCACCATTCGTGGTTCAGACACCGGAAGTAAAAAACGCTACGCGGGACTGGTGCGAATGCGCTCCGGTGAAACGGATCTGGTGTTCAAGGGACTCGAAAGCGTGCGCACCGACTGGACGCCGCTGGCGCGCCGATTCCAGCGAGAGCTCTACCGACGGGTTTTTTCAGGCGAGCCCTACGAGGCCTTTATAAAACAAACCTTGGAGGCACTGATGTCCGGCGAACTGGACGAGGAGCTGGTGTACAGAAAACGATTGCGCCGTCCGGTCTCAGAGTACAAGAAAAACGTGCCGCCCCACGTTCAGGCCGCCCGCCAGCTGGAAAACCCCGGGCGATGGGTGAGCTACGTCATCACCAGTGCCGGACCGAAGCCGGTGGACAACGGCATTCCAAAGCCGGACTACGCCCACTACCGCGATCGCCAGCTGGCCGCAGCCGCTGACGGCATACTGCATTTTCTGGGCACCAGCTTCGACACCGTGACCGGCAAACAGCTGGCGATGTTCGATTGAAGGAAAGCCTCCGGCGGGGCGCGAAGCACTTTGGCGAAGTATCCTATGGCAGTAGGTGGTAGATAGTAGATGGTAGATCGGGGCGGGCAGAGGAAACGCTCTTATTCCATCTCCCATCTACCACCTACCATCTACGAGCTTATTGTCACGCGTCACGTCCGATAATCTGCCCCCTGCCGATCCAGCATTCTCAGCAGGCTCTCCCACTCGAAGTCGCCGTAGTCAGGCGCGCTCTGGTGCCCGCCCATCATCCCGAACGTGGCCTGCTGTACGTCGTCTCGGATCATGATCAAGGGCTCGTTCAGCGCGACGGCTGCGGTCTGGATCTGGCACGATTGCTCAAGGTAGTACATGCGTTTGAACGCAGACGGAATGCTATCTCCTAAAGTAAGCAGGCCATGATTGCGCATGATGATGTTGTTGGCCCTGGCACAGCTCGCGCCCACCGCCTCGCGTTCCTCCAGCGTTCCCGGACCGCCGTAGTCGTGATAGGCGAGGTCGTTGAGGACGACGAGGGAATGCTGACTGATGGGAAGCAATCCCCGCTGGGTCGCGCTGACGGCGATCCCCGCGCGCGTGTGGGTGTGCATGACGCAGGTCACATCCGGCCTGGCCATGTACACTCCGCTATGGATTTTAAACCCCGCCCTATTGAAGCGCGCGGGATCTCCGATAACGTTGCCCTCGAAGTTCATTTTAACCAGATTCGACGCGGTGATTTCATCGAACAGATCGCCGTAGCGGTTAATCAGGAATCTATTTTCCTCTCCAGGCACGCGCGCCGACATGTGGGTGTAGACCAGGTCGGTCATGCGCAGGTGATGGAGGATGCGGTAGAGCGCCGCGAGGTTGCAGCGGGTTTCCCATTCGGCTTCGCTCACATCAGGCGCGGACTTCAGCTCAGTTACGGCCATCTAAGTCTCCAGTAATATTGTATTTACGGGCGGTTGGAGAGCCCGCTGGCAACCTGCCGCTGCCGGGCGAGGACGGGAAGCCACATATTCAGTGACAATGCCTTAGCCTCCCCGAAAGCGGCTAGCGTTTCGATAGTAGACCAGTACTCATCCGATGCCTCCGAAAGGACGCACGCCTAAGCCGCCTTCTTGTTGTTCGACGCTGATCTCGCGGACAAAACAGACGAAGCGAAATCTCCGTTTACGGAATCGTCCAACGATCTATGGAGCTCCGGTGGTCAATGCGCCGCGAATGATAGGCACTATTCGCGGCCTTGGCCGCGGCTGGACGCTTAACTATATAAGCGTTCCAAATTCCCGGTCACCTAGTGGCTTCATTGCACCACAACCGTAGGTAAGTCCCCGGCGCGTTTAGGAAATGCATCCACTTGTACGCTCCTTGGCCTACACCCCCTGCCTGTCCCTCCCCCTCGACGCGAGGGGGAGGGGACGCATTTGCACGGGGAGTAGCCGTCTTTCCGCGCAACTACCTAGCACCGTGAATAAGATCGGCAAGCAGCTTGATTCCGGGTTCGATGCGGTCGACAGGGACCGAGGAAAAACCGAGCCTGAAAAAGTTTCGCGGCGGGCGCTCCCCCAGAAAGAAAATGTCTCCCGGCTCGATGAGCACACCTTTGGCAGCGGCGACCGTGCTCAACTCCCGGGCGTCCAGACCGTCCGGCCCCCGCACCCAGTATGCGGTACCGCCGAAGGCCGGCATTTGCGAGGACTCTGGCAGGTGTGTAGCGAGTGCGTTGCCCATGGCGCGCCAGCGATCTTTGTAAGCGTGACTCAAGCGTCTCACCAGGGAATCGTGGTGACCGAGGGACATGAACAACGCTACCGCGCGCTGGTTGTTGGCGGGTGGATGCCTGAGCATGAGGCGACGCAGCGCGCGCGCTTCGCGAATGAGCGCCTTGGGACCCACCATGAAGCCGAGTCGAAGCCCGGGTGCGATGGTCTTAGACAGGCTTCCCACGTAGATCACGCGATCGTTGTGGTCGAGACTTTTTAATGCCGCTGTCGGCTGCCCGACGTAATTCGTTTCGCTCTCATAGTCATCCTCAATGATGACGAAATCGTCATCCACCGCGCGGGTCAAAAGTTCCTGCCGGCGCTGAAGCGAAAGCGTCACCGTTGTTGGATGCTGGTGGCTTGGAGTGGTGAACACGTAGTCGCACTTCTTGAGCCCGCTGTCCATCACCAGCCCTTCATTGTCCACGGGCAGCCGGACGACGTTTGCTGTCTTCATGAGAAAGATATTGCGCGCGTCCGGGTAGCCGGGATCCTCCATACCGATCGCGGTGTCAGGGCCTAAGAGCAAGGATGCAATGAGATAGAGCGCGTGCTGTGCGCCGACGGTCACCAGGATTTCGTCGGCGGAGGCCCAGACGCCACGTCTTGGTAGAACCCGCGTGTGAAGCTGTTCGATGAGATCCGGATCGTCGCAGTCGACGCGATCGCTGGCCCAGCTCTTTACGGCGCCCACGGTGAGCGCGCGTCGACTGCACTCGCGCCACTCAGAGAGGGGGAAAAGCGCCAGGTCTAATTGACCGTAAATGAACGGATAGGTATAGGACTGCCAGTCGTCGGGCTTTACGATGTTCCGCTGGCGGCTGGGAGCGGACACCAGGCGGGACTCCCACGCGGGGCCGAAGATGTCCTCACTCTCCGGCTCCTCCACGGTTGCGACCCGGCCGCCGAGAATATCCTCATTGACGTAATAGCCGCTGCGCTCGCGGGAATTGAGGTAGCCTTCATCCACCAGGCGCTGATAGGCGAGCACTACGGTGTTTCTCGCCACCCCCAGCTGCTTGGCGAGCTGACGGCAGGAAGGCACCGCGCTGCCCCCGGGAATGTGGCCGTCGAGGATTGCTCTCACCATCATCTCCCTTACCTGGCTTTGCAGGCTGCCGCCGCTGTCGGTGGAGAGATGGAAGAGTTGATCCCGCATAGGCTGGTCTAATGGGATGGCCCGAACTGACACTAGGTCGCTGGATGGGCTTGAGTCTATTGTGTAGTCCTAATGGGTACAACCGGCCCCCGTATCTGCCGTTGAATGGGGCCAGATCCCCGGTAAGCCGCCCCGTTCCTGCGTCTGCCGGTTCACAGGTCCTGATTCGAAATTTCACGGAAACGCCATGAAATACGCCACCAATACCCTCGATTACTACTGGATGCCGTTCACCGCCAATCGCGATTTCAAGGCCCATCCGCGCCTGTTCGTCCGCGGAGAAGGCATGTTCTACTGGAATCACCACGGCAGCCAGATCATCGACGGCTCTTCAGGGTTGTTCTGCGTCGCCGCCGGGCACGGACGTAAAGAAATCGCCGAGGCGGTCTACAACCAGCTGCTCGAGCTGGATTACGGCCCGCCCTTCCAGGGCGGCCACCCTGGGCAGTTTGAGCTTGCGCGCCGGGTAGCCCAGCTCACTCCGGAAGGCATCGACCGGGTGTTTTTCGGCAACTCCGGCTCCGAGGCGGTGGAAACGGCCATAAAGATCGCGCTGGCCTACCATCGCGCCCGGGGCGAAGGCACGCGCATGCGCTTCGTTTCCCGCGAGCGCGCCTACCATGGCGTCAACATAGGCGGCACCTCGCTTGCCGGCCTGGTGAAAAACCGCGAGGCCTTCGGTGTCGGCATGGCTGGCGTCGCCCACATGCGTCATACCTGGCTGGCTGAGAATCGCTTCACCAAAGGCCAGCCGGAACACGGCGTCGAGCTGGCCGACGATCTGGAGCGCATCGTCACCACCTACGGGCGTGACACGGTGGCGGCCTGTTTTGTCGAGCCCATCGCCGGATCCACCGGCGTGCTCGTGCCGCCCAAGGGATACCTGGAGCGAATTCGCGAGATCTGCGACGCCTACGGAATTCTCTTGGTGTTCGACGAGGTGATTTGCGGCTTCGGCAGGATGGGGACCCCGTTCGCCGCCCAGGCCTTCGACGTCAAGCCTGACATCATGACCATGGCAAAAGCGTTGACCAACGGCAATCAGCCCATGGGCGCGGTGGCGGTGAACGACCACGTCTACGACACCGTCATGGATGCGGCCCCCGATGGCGCCATCGAGTTTTTTCATGGCTATACCTATTCGGGACATCCGGCGGCGTGCGCCGCGGGCATCGCCACCTTAGAGATCTACGAGAAAGAAAAGCTGTTCGATCGCGCCGCCGAGCTGTCGCCGTACTTCCTCGACCAGATATTTTCGCTGAGCGATGTTCCGGTTATCACCGACATACGCGGTTACGGTCTGTTGGCCGGCTTCGACGTGGCTCCGGAAGGCGGGCCCGGCAAGCGCGGTTATCAGGTGCAAAGAGATCTGTTCGAGGCGGGTCTGCACATCAAGATGACCGGCGACTCGGGGATCGTCGCGCCCCCGCTCATCGCAGAGAAAGCCCACGTCGATAAAATCTGTGACATTCTGAGAAAAGTCCTAAGCAAATACTGATTGGACTTTGTTGGCTCGCGGGCCACTAGCGGCGTTTCCGCTCAATCGGACAGTCTGCTAAACAAGCGTGAGCCTCGTTCTAGTCATCAACAGCGGCAGCTCCTCACTGCGCTTTGCCCTGATGGATTGTGATTCCGGAAGGCGCAAGGCGCATGGCTACGTGGAGCGCATCGGTGCAGTGTCTTCCATTGCAACGTACGAAGGTGAGGGCGAGCCGCGTAATCGTTCGAGCGTCAAGGCCAAAGATCACGGCGCCGCAATGGAAATGGTGCTCGAGTTTCTCATTGGTCACGAGACCGCGCCGGTTCAGTCAGTTAGCGACGTCAAAGCCGTCGGTCACCGTGTGGTTCATGGTGGCGAGCGTTTTTCCAGGGCGGTGCGCGTCGACGACGAGGTGGTCGCAGCCATTGCCGATGCTTTCGACCTGGCGCCATTGCACAATCCGGCAAACCTTAAGGGCATTGAGGCGGCCCGGCGGGCACTGCCGCAGGCGGTGCACGTGGCGGTTTTCGACACCGCGTTTCATCAGACCATGCCCGCTAGCGCATTCAGCTACGCGCTGCCGGAACGCTTGCGTCGCCGTCATCGCATCCGGCGTTACGGTTTCCACGGCCCCAGTCATTTCTTTGTCAGTCAGCGGCTATACGAGATTTCCGATATCAAAATAGCTGATTCCCGCGTGATCACGTGTCACCTGGGTAACGGCGCATCCATGTGCGCCATTCGAAACGGCGAATCCGTCGACACCTCCATGGGGCTGACGCCGCTTTCCGGATTGGTCATGGGCACCCGCTGCGGCGACGTGGACGCTTCGGTGGTGTTCGAGCTGGTGGAAAAGGACGAGCTACCGCTTTCGGAAGTGCACACCTTGCTCAACCGTCACAGCGGCCTGCTGGGTTTGAGCGGCTACGCCAGCGACATGCGCGATTTACTCAAAGAAGCTGCAGCAGGTGACGCACGCTGCCGGCACGCTATCGACGTCTTCTGCTACCGGGCTCGCGCCTACATCGGCCAGTACATGGCGGTGCTCAACGGTTGTGACGGCATTGTATTTACCGCCGGAATAGGAGAGCACAGTCCAGAGGTGCGCGCGCAGATCTGCGCCGGACTGGAAAACCTTGGCGTGCGTCTGGATGATCGCCGAAATCGCGACGCCGTCGGCGTCGAGGCAAGAATTTCCGCGGACGGGAGCAAAGTTGAGGTGTGGGTCATTCCCACCAACGAGGAGTTGGTCATCGCCCGGGACGCCCTCGAGGTCGCTGGCGCAGGCCAGCGCGCAAATTGAGCGCGATGAGATTAAACATTCCGGCGTTGACCTGGAGTATTTTCCAACGGGCAAAGCCCGGTTGAAGCCGCCTTCGACGTTGTGGTCGACGCGGTGGGCGGCAAAGCCACACGGGCGGCGGCCATGAACTCGGTGCGCCCGGGCGGCGTGGTCATGCACATCGGACTCATGGACAATGAGGGCGGTATCGGTGCGCGAAAGATGACGCTCCAGGAAATCACCATTATCGGTACCTACACCTGTACGGCGGTGGATCTCCGCGCGGCCGTGAACAAACTTCACAGTGGGGCGTTCGGGGATCTGCGCTGGCTCGAACAGCGCCCGCTGGAAGCAGGCCCTGGCGCTTCCGACGATTTATTGCACGGTAGAAGCGGCGCACCGAAGATCGTTTTGCGCCCGTAAACAACAAAGGAACTCGCTATCTCTGTCACAGAATTCAGCGCCTTCCTCCAGGTCATCCTCGTGGACCTGGTGCTTGCGGGCGACAACGCCATCGTCATCGGCATGGTGGCGGCGGGACTGCCGGCAGCGGACCGTAAAAAGGTCATCTTCGCCGGCATTGCCGCGGCCACGGTGATGCGTATCCTGTTCGCCGCGGTCACCGTTCAGCTTCTGCAGATCGTCGGCCTGGTGCTCGCCGGCGGCCTGCTCCTGCTCTGGGTGTGCTGGAAGTTGTGGCGTGAGATCCAGCAACAGCGCGCCCAGCGCGGATCCGTCAAAGACACGCCCGGCGGAGCGGCGATTACTCAGACTAAAAGCATGCGCCAGGCGGTCACCCAGATAGTCATCGCCGACCTCTCCATGTCCCTAGACAACGTGCTCGCCGTCGCCGGCATCGCCCGCGACCACATTTGGGTGCTGGTGTTCGGACTGGTCCTGTCCGTGGCGCTCATGGGGCTGGCGGCCACCTGGATAGCCCGTCTGCTGGAGCGCCACCACTGGATCGCCTACGTGGGCCTGGTGGTTATCTTCTACGTGGCCGCGAGCATGATTGCGGAAGGGGTGGAGAACGTGACGCTGTGGGCGGAGACCCCCTGATCCTGGCCGGGACCGCCTTTTGCGCGGATGTTATGTCCATCTGGAATAAGGAAATGGCGCTTTATTCTTTCCCTCCATAGTTCCCTCCTTGCTAGCCTCAGCTGCCCACTCGGGCGAAACGCCCGGGGCGTCACGCCAAGAGGCCGGCATGTATCAATACGACGAATTCGACCAGCGTCTCGTTAACGAGCGCGTCGAGCAGTTCCGGGACCAGGTGCGCCGTTTCCTGGACGGGCAGATCGGCGAGGAAGAATTCAAGCAGCTTAGGCTTAGAAACGGCCTCTACATGCAGCGCCACGCGCACATGCTGCGAGTGGCCATTCCCTACGGTTTATTCACCTCGCGCCAGCTGCGCATGATGGCCTACATCGCCCGCACCTATGACCGGGGTTACGGACACTTCACCACGCGCCAGAACATTCAGTACAACTGGCCCGAGCTTCGGGACGTGCCGGATATTCTTGCGGATCTCGCCAGCGTACAGATGCACGCCATCCAGACCAGCGGCAATGCCGTGCGCAACATCACCTCGGATCATTTCGCCGGCGTCGCGGCGGACGAGCTGGAGGACCCCCGCCCCTATTGCGAGATACTCAGGCAGTGGTCGACGCTGCACCCGGAATTTTCCTGGCTGCCGCGCAAGTTCAAGATCGCGGTGAGCGCGGCGTCAAGCGATCGCACCGCGTCGCTTCTGCACGACATCGGCCTGCAGATCGTCGACAACGACGCCGGCGAGCGCGGCTTCCGAGTTCTGGTGGGCGGCGGCATGGGCCGCACCCCGGTCATCGGCAAGCTCATACGAGAGTTCCTGCCGCGGGTCCACCTGCTCTCCTACGTGGAAGCCATCCTGCGTATCTACAACCTGCTCGGGCGGCGCGACAATATTCACAAGGCGCGCATCAAGATCCTGGTCAATCAGCTGGGCATCGATCGCTTCCGCGAGCTGGTGGAGGAGGAATGGCTGCGCATCCGCGACGGCGCGCTCACGCTCGAAGAGCAAGAGATAGAACGCATCCGGGCGCACTTCAATCCGCCCGAGTATGTGTCGGTGGACGGCGAAGATCCGATTTTCAAACAACAGCTTCACACCAATCCGTTCTTCGCCACCTGGTACAAGCAGAACACCCGCGCCCACAAGGTGAACGGCTACCGAATCGTAATCGTTTCGCTGAAGGCGCCGGGCGTCCCGCCGGGCGACATCAACGCGGAGGAGATGGATGCGTTGGCAGATCTCGCCGACCGCTTCAGTTTCGGCCAGATCCGCGCAACCCATGATCAGAACCTGGTGCTTGCGGACGTTCGAGAGGCGGATATTTTTGCCCTCTGGCTTGATCTGTCCCGCAATCGTCTGGCAACGCCGAACGTCGGCACGCTGAACGACATGATATGTTGTCCCGGCCTGGATTTTTGCTCATTAGCTAACGCGGGCTCAATTCCCATCGCCAAGCAGATCAACGAAAAGTTCGACACCTTGGACTACCTCTATGACATTGGAGAAATCCAGCTGAAGATGTCGGGCTGCATGAACGCTTGTGGTCACCACCACGTCGGTCACATTGGCATCCTGGGGGTGGAAAAGCGCGGCGAGGAGTGGTACCAGCTGACCCTGGGCGGATCCGCCGGCCACGACGCGGCCCTGGGCGAGCGCCTCGGCGCGGCCATAGAGAAGGAACGCGTTGCCGACGTTATCGGTGAGATCCTCGGGGTTTACCTCGAGCGTCGGGAAGAAGGCGAGCGATTCATCGACACCTATCGGCGCGTCGGGCTGGCGCCATTCAAGGAAAGGGTATATGCGAATAATTCGAAACCGGACGATTCAGACAGACGAGTGGCGGCTGTCGCCTGATCTCTCCGGTAATCCGGAGACGGACGCGATCGCAAGTCCACTGATAGTTTCACTGACGCGCCTGCTCGAGGACGCTGAGACGCTTTTCGACCGCAACGCGGATATCGGGGTCCTGCTGAAGCCTGAAGACGACTTGTCCGAGATCGAACCTTATCTCTCCCGTCTGGCTCTGGTTGCCATTGAGTTTCCTCAGTTCAACGAAGGCCGCGGCTACTCTCAGGCCCGGCTGCTTCGCAACCGCTACGGCTTTAAAGGCGAGCTTCGAGCCGTGGGGGACGTCTCCCGGGATAAACTCGCCTTCTTGGAGCGCTGCGGCTTTAACGCTTACGTTCTAAGGCCGGGCGAGTCCCTCGAGGCGGCCCTGGCCGGTTTCTCGGAGATTTCGCTTTGCTACCAGCCCGCGGAAGATGCGGGGGATACGGTGTTGGCGCTGCGCCGCCGGCGCGTCTCTTGACCGCTCCTCGGCCGCGGGACGAAATCCTCACCGTCGAGCCTTGAGCGCTCGCCGGCGCCAATAAAACTGGTGACGCCTGTCGCAGTTCTGCGACGCTTTCGGCGCTCATCCCTTCCATTCGTAGACCCTGGTCTGTACCGCGCGTGAGATTATATTATCATCTAAATCAATTAGTTATGTGTCGATACCCAGGATCGCCGATTGCCGACGGTTCGATGGCATGGAACCTGCTTCGTCTCCTGCACCAATCCATGAGGAGAGGATACAAAAATGCAAAGCGTAATGGTTTCAGAGCAGCAGCGACTGAGTGTTGACGTTAAGTGCCTGAGTCAGGTCCTCGCCAGCCAACCCCGTCCGCTGGGGCTCAAGCAGCGGGCCAAGTCCGCTTTTCTCAAGCAGCTGCACGCCTACAAGTGCCAGCGTCTGGAGCATCTCAGCGGCGGGCTCGGAAGAGTCCGTTCAGCGCGCGACGACGAGGCGAAACGCATCGGAAGAATCTGAGCGTGGCTCTACCCAGCGACGACGGGTTTTACGGTCAGGTGCTGAGCTTCGCGGCGGCGAAAAATTCCCTCGATGAGGGCAAGACCAGGGAAGAATTCCATCGTCTCAATGCCCAGGCCGAAGCCACTCGGCATTTCATCAACGCCTTGGGGACGCTGTCGGACTACGGACAAGATCCGCCGGGCGAAGTTGAGGTGATGGAGGCGCTGGACCACGCGCTGGCGTGCGTAATCAAGGCAACGTGGGCCTATGATGGTGCACTGCTAATCAGCGACGACTCTAGCGGCGATCTGATCTTTGCTCTGGTGCAAGGCGAAATGCCAAAAACAAATTTGCTCTGGCGGCGCGTACCCGCAGGTCGAGGCGTCGCACACTGGGCGGCGAGTCATAAGCGCGCGACAATCGTCAACAACACGGTAAACGATGAGCGCTTTTATAAAGGCATCGACGCCGCAATCAATTTCTGCACGCGATCCATACTCGCCGTACCTTTGCTCAACGGTGACGAGACGATCGGTGTTCTCGAGATCATCAATAAGAAAGACGGGCAGTTCTTTTCTCTGAGCGATCAAAATCATCTGACAATCATGGCACGCCTCGCCACGACGCTTTTGACACAATTGCGCGAAAACCAATCTGTATAGCACTCGAACCAAAAGCATCCACGGTCACTATATTTCTTTTTTCCTCTTTTCCGGCGCGCTGACTCATTTGCGCCCGGCTCACATTTAAAGGAAGATCCTCGTCAATCATTCGCTCCGGGCTTTCAACTCGGGCGGGCACCGGTTCGACGAGAAAAATTCCATGGAAACCAACACTCTGTCCAGCGCGATCCAGCAGATTACGTCCGTAATAGTCCGACTTATTGGAATGATGATCCTCTTCGTCGGTCTTTATGTCGGGCTTAAGGTCATACTCGAGGCCTGGGGGCTTTACCAAACCCCGGAACGCATCGAGCCGTTCGCGGCTGCCATCGAGCGCGGCTCCAGTATCGACAGTATTTTCTCCGATGCGGTGAGACGAATATCCACCGAAATCAGCGACGATGTGGTCCTGCCTGCGATGGACGAAGCACAGGCTAGCGAAGCGACCCCCGCGAGAGCGCCGGCGCCGCCGCCGAATAAGACACTTCGCCTGTCCTACTTCGCCGCGTGGCTGATTGCCATGATGCTGTTTCTCATTATCGGAAGCCTGGCCATGTCGGCCATCAGCACCGGGGGTCGACTCGCGCTTTACGACACCGAGATGAGAAAGTTCTCCCGCCAGGTGGTGCGCGAGTTTCAGCGCTATAAGAAGGCGGCATAATTAGAAGAGGTGTGTAGTAGCTAGTATGTGAGCGGGAAGAAAAGGCCCTGCAATTCCCGAATTCCCACATACCACATACCACATACCAGATACTCATCCCGCTTCTGTTGGCGGCGAATCAATAGACCGGCAATTCCACGTCCACGAAGAGCGGCTCCAGCGCGGCCTTGGTTCTGAGCTGGACCGCGGTGTCCACCAGCTCGCGTTTCAGGTGCGGCGCGAACAGCTCGATGAACTCGTAGGTATAGCCGCGTAGAAATGTCGCCCGCCGGAAACCAATCTTCGTCGTGCTCGCTTCGAATAGGGCGCTCGCGTCCAGAGCGCAAAGATCCGTGTCCTTCTCGTCGTCTATTGCCATGCGCGCGACGATTCCCACTCCGATGCCGGCGCGGACATAGGTTTTGATGATGTCCGCGTCGGTGGCCGCGAACGCAAGCTTCGGTTCCAGTCCCTGCTTCTTGAAGGCGGAGTCCAGCTGGGACCGCCCGGTAAACCCGAATACGTAAGTGGCCAGCGGGTGCTCGGCCAGCGCTTTCAGGGTGAGCGGCTTGACCTCGCATAAGGGGTGCCCTTTGGGCACCACCACGGCGCGGTGCCAGCGATAACACGGAAGCATGACCAGATCCTCAAAATGCTCCAGGGCCTCGGTGGCGATAGCCAGATCGACCTTTCCCTCCATGGCGAGCTCCGCGATCTGCAGCGGCGTTCCCTGATGTAGCTGAATGGCCACCCGGGGGTATTTGGTGACGAAGCGCTTGATGACCGATGGCAACGCGTAGCGCGCCTGGGTATGACTCGCGGCAATAGACAGCCTCCCCCGGCTCGGGTCGCTGAATTCGAGCGCTGCCTCGCGGATTGTGTCCACCTCGATGAGCGCCCGGTCGGCGAGCTCGATGATGGCTTTTCCCGCGGGGGTAACGCGGGTGAGCTGGCGTCCGTTGCGCTCGAAAATCTGCACCCCCAGCTCGTCCTCGAGCTGCCGGATCTGCTTACTCACCCCCGGCTGGGAGGTGTAAAGGCTTTCGGCCGTGGCTGAAATGTTGAGCCCGTGGCGGGCGACGGCGGAGATATAGCGAAGCTGGCGAATATTCATGGCGAGTGGGTGATATAACCAGGATGTATAAAGATAACGCGTTTAATTACGTAACGGTATATCCCGGCTGGCCGGCGTCCTTCTCCTTGGGTACCTCAAGATTTGCCCCAGCCCAGCCGATACACGGCTTAAGCGGCCAAACGAGGTCGTCATTGCTCACCCGCCACCGTTGAGGGCGCGCCAGTCATGACCGAGCATCGAGACAGTTCTTCGGAAGCGACGCAGGAATCCAAAGTCAGCGATACCTTCTTTCGCCACTACGAGGACCGCTTCGAAAGCGATTTCCGCCGCGCCTTCCGCGACGTCACCAAGCGGGAGGGCGGCGGCGACGGTATTTCTCTGGACCCGAGGGCGCTCTACCGGGCACTTTTTCTTCCCCAAGAGGACGCCGATTCCGGAAGCACGGTGCGGGAGTCTTTCAGGGCTCTTGCCGAGTCCACCGAAGAAGCCGAAGCAGTGCTCAAACGCACCTGGATGATCATGGCGACCAACTTCATCGACTATCGGCTGAAAAACGGTAAGGACCCGGAGGATGTCAGCGCTTTGCAGGAGATGCTGGAAGAGTATTCCTCGCTATTGAATGACATTTATCTCGACATGTCTCGCAACGTCGAGCTCGAAATCCCCGAAATCGATCGCGCGGCGGAAGATTATCAGCGAGTGGTGGGGAACTTTCGCCAGTATGCGCTGGAAGATTGTTCTCAAGAGATCAAGGATCGCTTGAGGGTTTTCACCTGCTTTCGCGGAATTCCGGTAGATTCATCGGCGGAGGTCATCAACGTCAGTGAGCTCGAAGTCACCTTCCGTGTCTCGCCGACCCAGGCCGCCATCCTTCGGCGTATGGGACTTGCGCTGATTGAAAGTCCGCTGCACGGAACCGCCTATCGGGCGTATTCGACCCAGGTGGACGTGGGCGCCTGCGAAGTAACTTTCTCCCATTTCGTTGAGCACGACGAGCCGATGGAGAGGAGGCATTACCATCGGGTCCGGCCCGAGCGACCGATTGAAGCGTCCATATCCAGTGGCTCGGACGAGTTTACCGGCATGCTCTTCGACGTTTCCGCCGTGGCCGCTGCGGTGTTTCTGCGTAACGTGGAGCTCTCTCCGCTCAGCAACGGTGACGAAGTCGAGCTTAACGTCTGGCTTCCGCGGCTTTCATCCTCCGGCGAGCTCCATCTGAGCATTCCAGCTCGTGTGGGCACGATTCACTCGGGGGTGGAAAACGACCCCGACGCGCATCGTGTCGTGCTGGATATTCCCGGTGACGCGGAGGTCTTTGATCAGATCTGCCGCTATATCGTCGATGCTCAAGAACGAGGTCTGCGCGAATCGACTAGCGCTGAGCTGAGCGAATAAAGGACACAAGCTCGCGCGATTGCGTCGCGTCCTTCAGTCGCCGGCGATGGTCATATGGTCGATAAGAATGGACCCCGTTCGAATGGTTCCGCGAACATCTACGTCATTGGCAATACGGACTATCCCTGCGTACATGTCACGGAGATTTCCGGCGATCGTGATTTCCTCTACTGGAAAATGAACTTTACCTCCTTCGACCCAGAAGCCGCAGGCTCCTCGCGAGTAATCTCCGGTCACCGCGTTAATGCCCATTCCCATGAGCTCGGTGATCACCAAACCGGTATTCATCTCATTCATCAGCGCATCAAAGTCAAGCTCGTCCGGTTCAACCACGAGGTTATGCACGCCTCCGGCATTGGCGGTGGTCTGCATGCCCAGCTTGCGCGCGGAGTAACTGTCCAAAACATAGCCCTGTAATACGCCGTCGCTCACCAGGTCCCGGGCCCTTGTCGCAACGCCTTCGTTATCAAAGGGCGCGCTGCCGAGCGCCCGTTTAAGGTGCGGCTCCTCGCGAATGTTGAATCCCTCAGGAAACACACGCTTGCCCAGATGATCGAGTAGAAAACTCGCTTCCCGGTAAAGACTGCTGCCGCGGATTGCGTTAACGAAGTGATGCAGCAAACCGCGGGCGGTTTCCGCCGTGTAAATGACGGGGGCCGTTCGCGTGGACAGCTTTCGGCTGCCGAGTCGCTCCACGGCGCGCTTAGCAGCCTTCTCCCCAACCTGCGCCGGCGCCTCGAGCGCCGCCGCGTTGCGCGCAACGCTGTACCAGTAATCCCGCTGCATTCCGGAATCATCTTTAGCGATTACTGCGCAACTCACCCCGTGACGGCTGCTGGCATAGCCGCCGAGAAAGCCGTTGCTGTTTGCATAGACATAAGAGCCCTCGTGGTGGCTGACGTCCGCACCCTCAGAATTGGTGATCCGCGGGTCGTGCGCGCGGGCCGCATTCTCGGCCTTAAGCGCGATCTCTATGGCTTCCTCTGGCGCGAGCGGCCATGGATGAAGCAGGTCCAAATCGGGATAGGACTTGGCCATCAGCTCGGCGTCGGCAAGGCCCGCGCACTCGTCCTCAGAAGTGTGTCGGGCAATAGCGCAAGCGGCGCGGACGGTGTCATTAACGGCCTCTTTAGTAAAATTCGTGGTACTGGCCGAACCTTTCTTCTTTCCAAAGTAAACCGTCAGGCCCAGTCCTTTATCGCGGGTGTGCTCAATGGTTTCGACATCGCCCATGCGCACCGTGACCGAAAGACCTGAGCTGGTGCTGATCCCTGCTTCTGCAGCAGATGCGCCCCGCCGCTTCGCCTCCGACAATATTTCTGTTGCTATGGCCTTAAGCCTGTCGAGAGTTTCTGAGCTATATACCGTTTCCGGCAGTCGGGTCATTTGTCCTCCATAATTTTTCCGTTTGCCTATGCTACTCCGCCACGCCTGACGCGGAGTTGTTAACGACCGCCCATGTTAGGATCTGCGCACCGCATCACCGAACGGAATCGCCGTTGAACCCACCGCGCACGCACGCTCGGGGCCGCAGCTTTGGCCTCAAGTTCCTCGTTCGCCTGGCAGGATGGAGCTTCTCCGCCGTCCTTGCGCTCATTGTCCTGGTCTATGTCGCTCTACCTGCGCTGATTCGCTACGGATTGCCTCACACGCTTGCCCCCTATGGCATCGAGTCCTCCGTCGAGGGGGCTCGCGTCAACCTGATAAATGAGCAAGTGACCCTTGTCGGCTTCCAGGTTGGCCAGGCAGGTGGACCCGCGATCCGTTGGGGCGAAGTTACGGCCCGGGTGGATATGGCGGAATTGCTTAAGGGGAACATACGCATCATCGATTTCGAGGTAAAGGATGCGAAAGTCGATTTGGCACAGCTTCGGGCGTCTAAGTGGATGCCGCCCGAACGCGCTACCGCCATTCCGGATCTCAATAAATTGAATGTCGACATCGGCAACGTTGTGCTGCGCGACCTGGAATTCGTCGGTCTGTCGGAACAAGTCGGCCAGAAGGTCCGGCTACAAAGCCTGAGCGTCGGCAGTCTTTCCCATCTGGAGGCCGGGGAGCGAGTCGCTTTTCAGCTGGACGGTGTCATCGGCAACGCCTCGCTCAGGCTCGCCGGGCTCGCACGCATGGCCGAGAACCTGCCGGCTTTCGAAGGCCGGTACGAGCTGGGCGGTCTCGACCTCAAAGGCTTTGGACGTCTGTTCGGTCTGGCCACTCCGGGGTCCGTCGGCGGTCGGGTCAACGGCGACGGAACCTTTGACCTGGCTTACCTGCAGGGGGAGGGCGTGATTCGCGCCAGTTTGTCCGGTAGCGCGAGAGTCATCGGTCTGGAGCTCGAGTCAGCGCAAACGAGGGTTACCAGGACCACGGCGGAATGGAACGGTGATTCGCAGATGTTCTGGCCCGTATCGGGGGGGCCACCGCGCTTGACTGCCCGCGGCAGCGTTATCTCGCCCAGCCTGGAGGCAGCGCGGGCAACTTCTGGCGCGCCCGTAGGAATATTGTTGGCCGGGCTTCAATGGAACGGTGAGCTGCGCCACGGTAATCAGCTCGCAATTGAAGGAATGCTTTCCGCAGACCTACTGCGCATTGACTCGGGCCACGAGGGAGAACCGCGATTCAGAATGGAACTCGCGCGCGTCAGCGCGGATTCCAAATACGGCTCTGGTCGCGGCTGGTACGAATTCAATGCAGACAAGCTCAGCGCGGAAAGCGCTAAGCTCAGTCAGGCGCTAGATGGAGGCAGCCGATCGGCGACGGCCTCTCGATTGTTGTTGGAAAACCTTCTTCTCGGAGGCGAGAGCAACGTTATCGGACGGCTCGAAGTCGAGAGCGCGGAGGCGACGATGACCCGGAGCGCTGCCGTGAATCCCTCACACAGCCTCAAGTTCATCAGGCTCGGCGCCAGCGGTATCGAGATGCGCGCGAGCGGCGGTACCCGGATTGGTGAAGTCGAAGCTGCTCAAACCAAGATTGACTTCGAGGAAGGATCCGTCGAACTGAGCAAGGTTCGCTCTCAGAACGTCAAAATCAGCACGGATACGCCGTTCGAAGCAGAGACCCTATCGGTTTCGTTCCTGCAACAACAGACGGGCGATTTCGACACGCGGGGATCAGATCTAGTGTTTTCCAGCGCGAATTTGTCCGTTTCAGGTAAAGTGTTTTCCGACGAGGCCGCCGCCGCGAGCCTGAGCCAGACGAAGACGGGCGCTTCACTGTGGGAGGCGAATGCTGTTCACGCCTCCGGCTTGTCCATAGGCTCCGAGCGCATCGAATCCGGCAAACTGAAGGCGGGTCATTTTGCGTATGGCGAGGCCGGGGGCGATCCCATCGAGATTGATCGCGGCGAGGCGTCTGAGTTCTTGATCCAGTACGATGCTGGAATCGATGCGGGACGCCTGACTGCCGATGCGCTGCGGTACCGCAGCGGCAGGATCGCGGCGCTCGAGCTCGAGCAGGCGGACATAAACGCGCCGGGAATCACTTTCAATGCTGAGCTTTCGGCAAAGCACCTGGACGCAAAACGCGCCCGCTACGTGGATCCCGACGCCAACGTTTCCTTGCTCGATTCCCTGAGGCTGGGCGAGATTTCAGGTGATATCGCCACCGGGCTTCGCATCGACGGGGCCCTCGCAGGCCGGCTCAGTCTCGACCGCGCCGCCGGAGCGGACTATCACGCTACAGGACTGGAGTTCGGCCGCGTGGAGTTCTCGAGCGCGGGCAACGCTTTCTCGACTGCAGGTCGCCTCGCTACCCTCGAGGTGGATCTGTCGGAAGGCGCACGGCTGACCCTGGAGGACGTGGCTGCGGTGAATCCGGCTCGTGTCGCTTCAGGGACTTTTGCGGCCAACAGTGGACGCGTTGGAAAACTTAGCTACAGCATCCCCGGCGAGCGCGTTTTGAACATCATTGCAATCGATGTGGGCGCGATAGAAGGGACTGAAGCTAACGGCCATCGTATAAAGTCGCTCAGTGCCGTCAGCGCTGAGGCTTCGGACCCGGCGGCTTACGCTAAGCTTAAAGTCGGCGCGCTGGAAATCGACGAAATTAGAATTGAAACGGTCGGAGGCGTGCAGGTCGAGCGGGCCAGCGCTAATGCCGTGTCTCTAACCGGACTCGAAGGCGATCTTGCGGCATCGTTTTCAAGTGCAAGGGTGATACTGAACGGTCCGGATCTGAAGCCGGGCGAGCGGCTGAGTCTTGGTGATGTCGTGCTGGATCATGCGGATTTCACCATGGGGCTCGATGATCAGGGCGAGTTTTTGCTGCCAGTGATTCCGTTCTTCTCCGGAGATCAGGAATCGCCGGCCGGCCTGGCCATAAGGCGCCTGGAGACGCGGCAGGCCGCCCGAATGGAGTTTTTCGATCGGTCCACTTCTCCGCCTTTCAAAATCGCCATCTCTCCAATCCAAGCACGGCTGGAGAATCTTCATAGCAATGATCCCGAGTATCGGACGAGATTCACAGTGGAAGGCAGCATCGACGAATTTTCCACCCTCAAAGCTTCCGGTGAATTCTCCCTTGAGAGAGACGGAATAGATCTGGGAATCAGCGGAAAGATTGCCGCCTTTGAGCTCAACAGGCTCAACATGTACGCGGCGAAATACGCCAAACGCGCCATACGCTCAGGTCGCGGCGACGCTGCGTTCAACATCGCTGTCCGATCGCGAAAGCTTTCCGGCAACATTCAGTTTGTCTTCAGCAAGGTCATGTTCGAGCCGACTGCCGCGTCCACTGCTGCAGAAGAGCAGAATCCGGAAGAGCTATCCCTTCAGAATTCATTTGCCATGCTCAAGGATCAGAACGGTATCGTGCGACTGACGGTGCCGTTGTCCGGTTCCCTCGACGATCCCAAATTCGATTTCAGCGACGGCTTAGTGCAGGCGATTATCAAAGCCCTGCGCAGCACCGTCATGCTGACTTTCAAACCATTGGGGCTGCTGGTCACCGCCACGGGGCTGATAACGGGTTCAGAGGGGTTGGAATTCAATCCGCTGGCATTCGGCCCCGGTGAAGAAACATTGAGCGGAGAGGGCCTGGCCCATCTGGACACCTTGGCGCGGGAGCTCAAAAGTCATCCGGGGGTCGAAATGCGCATCTGCGGGCGTGCCGTATCGGCGGACCGGATCAGCATCGAGCAGCGTCGGCGCCAACCATTGGCCACGACGCAAGCAGGGACGGAACAGGAAGCGGCCAATCTGGCGAGCGTGGACGAAGTTTTGGCAAAGCTCGCAGAAACCCGGGCGTCGGCCGTTAGGCGGTATCTGCAGGAAAACAAACAGATTGCCCCGGAGCGCCTGCTCGAATGCGCGGCAAAAGTGGAAACGACGCCAGGAAGCCTGCCGCGCGTCGATCTGCGGATCAGGGTCGAGACGCAGTCGAAGCCGTCCATCGACGAACGCACGGGATAACCTTCTGTTGATTCAAGCATCGTATCGCGGAGTCAGGTGATTTCTGACTCGTGATTGACGCCAGCGTAAAGGGCATAATTTTTCCTTTAATCGAAGTCTGTTGATCCCTGAAGGTTTCGCGCCCTTAAATTTCCTTCTCAGGCCCATCGCCGCCCGGCATCCGATAGAATCCCGACATGGATGTCACTCATATTCTCGAGCACCTGAATGACGATCAGCGTCGGGCCGTCACTGCTCCTCCGGGCCATACGCTGGTATTGGCAGGCGCCGGAAGCGGCAAGACGCGGGTTCTGGTACACCGTATAGCATGGATGCTGGCGACGGAGCAGGCGACGCCGTTTGGCATTCTTGCGGTGACCTTTACCAACAAGGCCGCGGCGGAAATGCGCGGCCGCATCGAGGCTATGCTTCAACGTCCTATCGGCGGCATGTGGGTAGGCACTTTCCACGGCATTGCCCACCGCTTGCTGCGATCGCACTACAAGGATGCGGGCCTGCCAGAGGGATTTCAGATCCTCGACAGCGAGGACCAACTACGATGCATCCGCCGGGTGCTGAAAGACATGGATCTGGATGAAACCCGCTGGGTGCCCCGCCAGATCCAGGGCTACATCAATGCGCGCAAGGACGAGGGCCTTCGCGCGTCGCACCTGGTGGACAACGGCGACCCCTGGCTTGGGCAGATTCTGCGGGTTTACCGCAATTACGAAGAGACCTGTGATCGCAGCGGCATCGTTGATTTCGCGGAACTACTGCTGCGCGCCCACGAACTTCTACGCGACCGCGAAGATATTCTTCATCACTATCGGCGCCGATTCAGTCATATCCTGGTGGATGAGTTTCAGGACACCAACGCCATTCAGTACGCCTGGGTGCGGCTTTTGGCCGGCGACACCGGCTGGATGTTCGCCGTCGGCGATGACGACCAGTCCATTTACGGATGGCGAGGCGCGCGAATCGAAAACATCCATCAATATCCAAAAGATTTCCCCGACGTCGTTACCGTGCGTCTCGAACAAAACTATCGTTCCACCGCTAACATCCTCACCGCTTCGAACGCGCTGATCGCTAACAACCAGGGACGCTTGGGCAAGAATCTCTGGACCAGCGGTTCAAAGGGTGACCCCATTCACCTTTACACCGCGTTTAACGATCTGGAAGAAGCGCGTTTCGTCGTCTCTCGCATCCAGCAATGGGTGGAGTCCGGCGATCGCCGGGACGACGTCGCGGTCCTTTACCGCGTCAGCGCGCAGTCACGGGTTTTCGAGGAAGCCCTGCTGTCCACGAGCATCCCTTACCGTGTGCACGGCGGCCTGCGATTTTACGAGCGCGCGGAAATCAAGAATGCGCTCGCCTACCTCAGGCTCGTTGCCAACCGTCATGACGACGCTTCCTTCGAGCGCGTGGTTAACATGCCGACCCGGGGCATCGGCGCGCGCACGGTGGAGGCCTTTCGCGCCGCCGCCCGGCATACCCAGGACTCGCTCTGGGGCGCTGCGCGCAAGCTGATCGATGGGAACCGCTTGCCCGCCCGTGCCTCGGGCGCCGTGTCCGAATTCATGGTGCTCATCGACCAGCTTGCCGAAGAGGTGGACGAGCAGCCGCTCGAAATACAGACCGAGGTGGTGATTGAAAAAAGCGGTCTGCTGGACCATTACCGCCGGGACAAGACCGACCGCGCCCAAACAAGGGTGGAGAACCTGGAAGAGTTGGTTACCGCCGCCAAGCAGTTCGAGCCTGAGGAATTCGACGAAGGTGGTCGTCTGATCGCGTTTCTTTCTCATGCGGCGCTGGAATCCGGAGACGAGCAGGCCGCGGAATGGGAAGACTGCGTCCACCTGATGACTTTGCACTCGGCCAAAGGGCTCGAGTTTCCTCTCGTTTTTCTCGTCGGCATGGAGGAGGGGCTGTTCCCCCACCAGCGCAGCTCGGACGACGCCAACAAGATCGAAGAGGAGCGCAGGCTTTGCTATGTAGGCATGACCCGGGCCAAGCGGGTGCTTGTGCTCAGCCACGCAGAAAGCCGCAGGCTGCACGGCCAGGAATACTTTCCTGCGCCATCGAGGTTCTTGAGAGAGATCCCTTCTGAGCTTCTCCAGGAGGTGCGCATGCGCTCCAGCGTGACGCGCCCGGTAAGCTTCGGCCGGCGAGCCCGGGGACACAAAAGCGCGCAGCCTGCGGACGACATCGGACCGTTTCGGCTCGGACAGAGGGTCGAGCACCCCAAGTTCGGTGAAGGGGTGGTGTTGACCCTGGAAGGTCAGGGGAGCCACGCCCGGGTCCAGATCAATTTCGAGCACGCCGGCAGCAAATGGCTGGTGGTGGCGTACGCCAATTTAGAGGCAGTTTGAAAGAGGTGACGCGTGATGAAAATCAAGTGACATGTAACACGTGACACGTGACAAGCAATTAACTCGGGAGTTGCTTGTTACCTCTTACATGTCACATGTCATTTGTTACGTGTTACCAACAAAAAACCGCCGCCCCCTTTCGAGGACGGCGGTTCTGTCACAAACCGAAACGGCGTTGAGAGTCCGTCAGCCGGAAACGCCCGCCTGCTTGAGCATGTACTCCACCGCGTTGCGAATTTCCTGCTCACTCAAGCTGGGATTGCCACCCTTCGGGGGCATCGCGTTCTTGCCGTTGAGGACACTGCTGACGAGGCCGTCGATACCCTGTCCTACCCGTGTCTCCCAGGCTGACTTGTCGTCAAGCTTTGGCGCGCCGGCAACGCCGGCCGCGTGGCAGGCAACACAGGCGCCGTTGTAAACTGCGTCACCGGACTTGGCGGCTGCGGGCGCTGCGGGCTGAACCGCGGCCACCTGAAGGGTTTCGCTGGCTGCCGCCGCGACAATCTTGTTCGGATCACCGACCCGTACCTCACCCAGAGGTTTTATGCGCTCCATAATGGCGCTGTTGCTGTTCTGCATGTCTTCAAATGCGTCGGCACCGATGACGCGCGCAAGAAAGATCATGCACAACGTGAACAGAAACAGCAGCAGAATGATTACCGAGAACTCCCGGTAAAATATGTCGTCGGCTTTGGTCAAGGCCCTTCCCCGATGCAAATATTGACGCAGCATATGATCGCAAACCCCTCGTGGAGATACAAGCAAACAGGCGCCCGAGCGGCCCCTGTGGGACCCGGATAAGGCGCGCTCCACCACGGCCGAAGAGCGTGAGGGACTGCCCGCCGCCGGCCCGCGGGTCGGCATCGCCTCGATGAGCATGCGGGGGGGGGCGAGTCGGGTCCGCCCGGTTGCGGCGTTGCGCCACCGGGCACCCGGCCGGTATGCTCATTGACTTTGCAGACGATCTGCGTCCCGGTCCTTCACGGGCTGCCGGACGGTTAAGCGAAGAGAGGCAAGGCTGAATCGTCGCTCCAGGGATGGATGCAAAATTGTACGGCATCAATTGCCATGCGCCCGTAGCTCAGCTGGATAGAGTGTTGGCCTCCGAAGCCAAAGGTCGCGCGTTCGAATCGCGCCGGGCGCGCCAAAACGAAGAAGGGGGTCATTCGACCCTCTTCTCATTTCAGGCATCAGCTCAATTTGTTCCCTGCCTGGTCAGCAATCTGTCCAGCTGGTTGGCGAACGCCTGCCGGTCGCTCTGGCTTATCGAGGGAGGGCCGCCGGTGATGACGCCGCTGCTGCGCAGCTCATCCATCATGTCGCGTAGGTTCAATCGCTCGCGAACATTCTCTTCGTTATAGAGTTCGCCACGGGGGTTGAGGGCGAGGGCCTTTTTCTCCACCACCTCGGCGGCCAGCGGAATGTCGGCTGTGATCACCAGGTCGCCTGCTTGCACCGCCTTAACGATCCACTTGTCGGCGACGTCGAATCCGCCGGGCACCTGTTTCGACTTGATGAACTTCGATCGCGGCGTGGTCAACGGCTGATTGGCGACCAGGGTCAACTCCACGCCGACCCGTTCCGCGGCCCGGTAAAGAATCTCCTTGATGACGTTCGGACACGCATCGGCGTCTACCCAGATCCGCATCTACCGGGTCTCGAAGCAAACGGTTAGCAAGGGACCAGCCCCCCCGAGTGCAACAGTTCCGGAAGCTGCGTCATGCTGTCGAACACGATCGCTCCGGCGTCTGCCAGCTTTCCGGGGTCGCTCAGTCCCGCAAACCCAAACACGGTCATGCCCGCCGAAATGCCGGCGCGAATGCCGACCTCCGTGTCTTCGATGACGGCAGTGCGGGCCGGCGTGGCTCCCATACGTTTTGCCGCGTAAAGAAACACGTCGGGATAGGGCTTCCCCCTCG
>Ga0224512_10000390_pt1 | contig 47140 bp, 47 predicted proteins | sample SF_May12_sed_USG_4_FD_169103 | JGI IMG/M metagenome (GOLD analysis project Ga0224512, IMG submission 169103) | Sediment microbial communities from San Francisco Bay, California, United States - SF_May12_sed_USGS_13 | ecosystem: Environmental > Aquatic > Marine > Sediment | place: USA... | reverse complement strand
CCTGATCGCGGTACCCACGCAGTCACTCCCGGTATCGCCGCCACCGATGACCACCACGTCCTTGCCATGCGCATCGATCGCGTCTGCAGAATGAATGTGATCACCGGCCACACGCCGGTTCTGCTGGATCAGGTAATCCAGTGCGAAGTGGACACCCCCGAGTTCACGTCCCGGCACCCCGAGATCACGCGGCTGTTCCGAACCGCAGGCCAGAACCACGGCGTGTCCCGTACGCCGCAACTCGTCGATATCCAGGTTCACACCGGCGTGGGCAGCGCAGCGAAACTGCACACCCTCGGCCTCCAGCTGAGCGAGCCGGCGATCCAACACCCTCTTCTCCAGGCGAAAGTCCGGGATACCGTAACGCAGCAGCCCGCCGATGCGATCGGCCTTTTCAAACACCGTGACCCGGTAACCGGTGCGTACCAGTTGCTGTGCGCAGGCCAGACCGGCCGGCCCCGAACCGATGATCGCGACCCGCCTGAACAGCTGCCGGTGACTACGCCGGGGCCTGACCCGGTTCTCCTCCCAGGCGCGCTCGATGACTGCAAGTTCGATCGAGCGGATTGTGACTGCTGTACTGCCGAGACTGAGCGTGCAGGCCGACTCACAGGGCGCCGTGCATACGCGCCCCGTGAACTCGGGGAAATTATTGGTCGATTCGAGCTGTTCATAGGCAAGTCGCCAGTCGGAGTCGGTGACCAGTTCATTCCAATCGGGAATCAGGTTGTGAACGGGGCAATAACGGTGGCAATAAGGGGTACCACAGTCCATGCAGCGGTTGGCCTGGCGGGCTGCCTGCCCGTCCGGCATGAGCTGCTCGTATTCCCGCCAGTGCCGGATGCGTTGTTTCGGATATTGTTTTACGGCCTCTTTACGCGGGTAGTGTAAAAAACCATGCAGATCTTCCATAGGCGACCTGGGGCTGACACCACTCCCGTAAGTCTAGCCCATGCCGGTCACAAGCCAAGGGCATCCGACGCAACTGACTGACTTTACTTATCATTATTGCCGCCTACGCGACTCTCTCCGGCGCACGGCCCGGTGCAACGTGACTGGTGCCCGGACTGGCTGGCAAGTGCCGCTGCAGTCAGGCAGGCCTGGCCTCATCGATCTCGCCGATGGCGCCCTCGCTTACCGGCTGTTCAGCTTCCTGCGGTTCGACCAGGCTGAGCAGGGTCCAGCCCGGCGCCGGCTTCAGCTTGTGCTCACGGGTCAGGATATACAGGCGTTCCCTGGAATCGATGGCAAACAGGGTGATCGCCTTTTTGTAGTAACGGCGGTGGTAGTCATCAAAGTCGAAATTCTCGCTCAGTGTCGTCTCGCGAATCTCCGCGCCCATGCCCAGGGCCCTGGCCAGACGCTCATAGCTGACTTCGTCCCCAAAGGCGGTATAACCGGCCGGCAAGGGTGCTGCCTGCTTGCTGTTTGTACTGGCCTCTCAGGCATGCAGCACAAATAGCTGGCTGTCACCGAACTCGCGCCGGTAGCGGTGCACGGCGAGGACGTTGAGTTCCTGCCGGGGCGATAGCGCCAGCAGGCGGCCCAGCCCGATCAGGATGCCGGCCAGCAGCAGGAACAGGATCGCAGGCAGCTTCATCCACCAGGCAAACCACTGACAGGCAATGGCCAGCGCGCCGATCCCGGCAATGTTCAGTACTATGTGCTCTTACATGGAGATCAGTCCGCTGAGTCAACAGAAACTGCAGCGGCAAGCCGTCTGTCTGCCGAACATTCATTACAGGTCACTGAACTCCCTCCTCAGCTTTTCCAGATCCGCCGCGTAGCCTTCGGCGTTGCCATAGGGCAGGAACTTGTAATAGCGGGAATGGGCATTCTTCAGCTGCTGTGCGTGCTTTATCGGGCACCAGTATTGCTCGGTCCTGGCCCCCACCTCCTGGATATAGGCAATCAGGCCGTTGGCGTAGCTGCAGAACATGCAGTGGGTACGCTCTATGATATTGAGGTACTTGAGCCGGTGACGGTCCAGCAAGATGTAATCCGAGCGCTTTACCATCGGCACGCGGTATACCGGGAAACACAGCAGCTGGTAGATCACGACACAGGCATCCAGCAGTACCAGCGGGACAATCAGACTGTAGACCAGTGGCGCCGTGACCGCGGCCAGCAGTGAAGAGTCTGCCAGGTAGCGACTGAGCCGGGTAGCCAGCTCCCGGTGCCGTGCGATGACCTCCTTCTCGAAGATCCCTCGCCCGTTGCACAGGGTATAACCGAAATCCGCTGCCTCCCGGGCGACCTCTTCAGACACCCGTTCTTCGAGTGCGCGTATTTCCTGCAACAAGCCCTGCAATCCCGCCATGCCGCCCCCTTCCATATGTAATGCCAGCCGCTGATGGTCCTGCCGGCAAGCGCGCTGTTTACCGACCGGTCATTACGTTCCGGTCCGAATCCAGCAGACGCAACTTGTCGGCCCGTGACAGCTGCTTGATCGCGGCCTCGCGTTTGCTGGCCGAACTGCGGGTATGCCCACCTTCCAGATAGACCACCTGCCGCGGGCTGCGGCCCCGAAAATACTTCGCACCCTGTTGCCTGCCGTGCTGGGACAGGCGCCGTTCGATATTTTTCGTGATCCCCGTGTAAAGCGAATTATCCGTGCAGAGAATGATATAGACCTGCCACTCCATGGCGCCATGATAGCAAAAGATGGCGCGAGGGTTTCAAAGTCATTGACGGTAAAGGGAAATCCACCGCCTGCTGGCACCTGCCCGTTAAATACGCTTACTCGATTGCAGCGCGTTTATGTTAGGATATCCGCCGCCTGTTCTTCTCGTTGCCAGCACCCCCCGCCAATCCGGCATTCGTTTGCACCCAGAAACGCAGGAACCTGATCACATCTTCCGATACTCGAGGAGCCTGCAAATGCAGATAGACAAACACCGCGTGGTGACACTTACCTACACCCTGAAAGACAATGATGACAATATCATCGACAAGTCCGATGACGGCAGCTTCTGCTACCTGCATGGCGCCAGCAACATCATCCCGGGCCTGGAAAACGCACTGACCGGTAAGGCCGCCGGTGATGAACTGTCAGTGGCAGTGCCGCCGGAAGAGGCCTACGGCATTCACGATGCCGAGAAGACCCAGAAGGTTCCGCGCGACATGTTCCCGCCCGAACAGGAAATCGAACCCGGCATGCAGTTCCATGCCCAGAGCCCGGACGGCCAGCCATTTGTGGTCACCATTGCCGGTATCGAGGATGACGGCATCGTGGTTGACGGCAATCACCCACTGGCCGGACTACACCTCAATTTCGACGTCAAGGTCATGGACGTGCGCGAGGCCAGCAGCGAGGAAATAGAGCATGGCCATGTACATGGCCCGGACGGACACCACCACTAGGCAAGCATGAAGGCGAGTGAACTCAGGCGTGGCGCGGTACTCGATCTGGACGGCCGTAAAATCATCATCAAGCAGCTGGAAGTGCAAAGCCCGTCATCAAGAAGCGGCAGCACCCTCTACAAGGTCCGCGGTCACGACATTGTCAGCAAGCAGAAGTTCGAGGCCCGCTACAAGGGTGACGAAAACCTGCAGAGCGTCGACTTCGGGCGTCGCCCCGTGCAGTATCTGTTCAGGGATGGCGAGGGATGTACTTTCATGGATAAAGAAACCTACGAGCAGTACACCCTGCCTGTCGATGCGCTGGAAGAAGAACTCCTGTACCTGGACGAGAACCTGGACGGCATACTGGCCATGGTCGCCGATGATGTCATCCTCGGCATCGAACTGCCGGCCACGGTCACCCTGGAGATCGTCGATACCGCACCCGCGATGAAGGCTGCATCGTCATCCGCGCGCACCAAGCCTGCGACCCTTACGACCGGCCTGGTCGTACAGATACCCGAATACCTCACACCCGGAGAGATCATCAAGGTCAACACCGGGACCGGTGAGTTCATCTCGCGCGCCTGATCTTCCGGTTCGACACCCGGTAAAACACCGGCCCATCGACAAATCATTCGCCGGGAAAAGCAGGAAGCGGCCGACCACCCTGGTCAGTGGCGTGTCTTTTCCGCCATCGCCACCTCGACCCGTGCCAGTATGTCCTCCATACAGGAGTCATCTCCCTTTGCAAGAAAGTAGTCTGCCCCGCTGAGAAAGGCTTGCAGACGGTACTCCGGCAGGTCCGTGGTGCTGAGGATAACGATCACAATATCGTTGTAGACCCGTTTTATCTTTTTGGTTACGTCCAGTCCGTTATCTCCAGGCAACTGGACGTCCATGAAGATGATATTCGGACGCCAGTATTCAACCATATTCAGCGCCTCCCTCCCATCAGCCGCTTCATCGACAGTAATCAGCGGGAAGTACGAGTGCAATACGTCCGAGAGTGCCTGCCGGAAGTTGACGTTACGCTCGACAAGTAGGGTACTGAACATCGATATTTCATCCACTCACGTTGATTCGTGTAATTTGCCTTTCAGCGCCTGGTTCTCTGATGGGATAATTTTCTGTCATCCGCCTGGCAGGCACTCGATAAGCTCCCAGGCACATACCCGATTGCGATCACCCGTTCCTCCGATGCCGCCGCTGCACTTGGTGAACAATTTCCCTGCTGCTGAAACAAGATCTGCATTCATTACCGTTCATCGTCCTCAAAGCACAATTGGATGAATGCAATACCCGTGCCTGCCTGCTCGAGACGTGAAATGTCCTGCAGTTTAAGCACTGGCGGGATATCAGCCGGATGCCGACGGGATGCAGGAACGTTAAAACAGTCGCCATTACCCGACGGTTAATCGGCAGCGATGGCTATCTATTTGATGGAGTGAATGATCTTCTGTCGCTAATAATTGACGCAATCCCTGCAACACCGAATGGATCGTGTTTCTGGAGAAAAAAACGACGGCCAACGAATTAACGAAGGCCGTCGCTATGGGTGCCGGGTCAGCCAGTCCCTGGTTTAACCCTGCAGAGTGATAGTACCATTATAATATTAGAATATCATCATATATCTGTTAATCTTTGTGTCGAACCATAACAAAACGCCTCCAGGCAGCAAACCAGGAACTCGCATTTGGGTGGCCAGTCGTCGTCTGGCAGAAAATCCAGTTTCATAATAAAAGGATCCGCCGAGACTGGCTGCCAGTCCAGGACCGTTGGCACTACACGGATACGGCGACCGAAGCCGTTGTCGTTGCTGAATCCGCCTTTAATCGCTGCGCTGCCCTCTTGCGCCGTGCCATGCCGGCGAGCCCCAGCAGTCCGGATCCAAAGGTCCATGCGGCTGCGGGTAGTGGAACCCGGGAAACGGATAGCTCGGTTATGAATCCGTTGGCAACGCAAATTCCTGTCACATTTTGACAGTAATCACTACCCTCCTTGAACTGGATATTAAATCCTGCACTTTCGAGTTCACTTAGCGGAAATGACAGTGGGAGCGACGAGTCGGATAAAATCGTTGCGTCATTATCCTGAGTGTTCCATGCATAAGAACGGATGCCGGTATCCACCCCGATAAATCCGGCCTCCGGTGCCAGCTTGTCATATGTTGTATCACCCGAAATCCGGTCGTCTTGTAGATATATCCCGCCGCTCGTGGCGATGAGGCTATTATCTCCAATCGTAGTCGAAATTATTGTCTGCTCACCCACCAGCGCATAGATAGGACCAAACAGCTCATTGGAAAATGCATCAGGGTCTGCCGTGAATGTACCGGTGAAGACTTCGCCAAGCGGTATTAATGAAGTGTTAGTTTGATTGATTTCTGCCGTAAACGAGTACGTTACAGTAGCGGCATTGACCAGGGTGGAAAGAGAAAATATAAAGCCACCAAGCAGCGCAGCAATTGGACATGACTCCTTCATGTAGCCTTCTCCTTGAATTCAATCCTTGTTTATTCGGCCGGAAAAGTATTTCATTCCTGACTGCAAAACAACAGCAAGCATGATATATCTTCACCAATTACCGCTGTATACGGAGAACTACTTACTTCGCACGGAGGATGGTTTCTGTACAGGCGGCGCTCCTGAAGACAAAAAACCGTCACCTGACCCATTCACCACGGATTCAGTTTCCTTGATCTGCGGGCACGAGCCAGATCAGCTTGCTTGATATCTGTAAAAAACCAAAACAGGAGGAACCGGGTCAATGAATGAGCTCAGCCAGCTCGCCAAGCGTGCGCACCTCCCTCCAGGCGAAGTAGGCAAGGGCAAGCATACGAAAAACCCGGCCCTGGACCGCTACTGGATGGGGTGAGATGGCGCCAGGCATCCTGCGCTGAAAAATATGGCGGCAAGTACCAGCAGAAGGATAACTACTGACAAGGAGGTCTCCGCAACACAACATCCCCCTTATTGCTTCATGCTCACGGGGAAACAACATGGGCATTGTGTCAGGGCATCCTGCCCGCGCCCATCACTCTCAAGGTGGTTTTTAGCGCAGCAGGCCCGGCATTTCGCGCTTTTCGAATTGACGGTAACCGTTAAACAGCTCGTCGGGCAATGCAGTATCGGAGACCGCCGTGACCTGGTAACGTTTGCCATGTTCCAGGTCGCGCACGGCTATCGGGACGCCATCGACATCCGCCGCCAGGATTTCGAGTTGTCCCGCGAAGTCTCCCATCAACCCCCCGGCAGCAGGTGCCATGTCGCGGGAAAATGCCACCATTGCTTCCAGCGTTGCAAAGTCGTGCTTCGACAGCCTGCCGCTGGCTGCGGTTGCCATACAGACCTCCGCAGCGGGACGGCCATTCTTCACGATACCACTGGCATTGCAGCGCAATCCGGAAATGGTACGACTGCCTCTCGCAACGGTCTTGATGTTGACATCCGAATTGTGACCCGCGGCCGGCGGACCTAGCACCGCACCCAAGCGCTGCTCGATCATTCTGCGCTGCTCCGGTGACAGGCCGGCCAGCATGCCCGCCATGTAGGGTGCAGCGATCTCCTGCAAGTTCGCCGCCGCCTGCACATTTGCTTCCAGCGTATCCTCGCTCACCTGTGTATAGCGTTGCTGCAGCGGCTCAACGTAGCTGATTACAGCTTCCGCCGTGTCATAGATGATGTACTCATCCATTCCGGCTGCACTCATTTTGCCCTTGCCGTTCCTCACCTGGATTGTCGACTTCAATCCGTCCGAACCCTGCACGACCAGCGTGGCATCCGCATGCACCGGCAGGTTCGCCAACATGATTGTGACCGTCGTGATAGAGCTGATGATGCACCTTGAAATCATATACCTGTCCTCCCTAGCCCGGGTTCGAATAAAAAAGTATTCCGGTTGCCTGCCCAATCCCCACGGCAGGTAAAGTGCATATTTGACCGGAATGCCCCATTCTTGTTGAATCCGCGCGCATTAACAACCAGATTGTCTGGCCGGCGGCTAAGCGTGAAAAAATTGTCGCCAGCCTTTTCCCAACGCATGGTGCCGGCACAGCTGCCACGCACGGGATCACTGCACAGCTGGTTCGCCCCATACCCGCGGCGTAACAGTCACATTCATCCTGTTATCTGCGCCTCGAGCTCCTCCCAGCGAACATAGCATGACCTGAGCTCGTCACCCAGCACTTCCAGGCGCGCCAGTGTCGCGGCGATATCATCACCCGGCTGCCGGTAAAACCCGGGATCACTGACCCGCGCCTGTAGCGCGGCCTGCTCCGCTTCCAGCCCCTCGATCCGTGCCGGCAGGCCATCCAGTTCACGCTGGTCCTTGTAGGACAGCTTGCGCGCCTTGCCGGCCGGAGCGGCTGTCCGCACCGGTGCCACCGCTGTTTGCGGCCTGGCCGCCGTAGCGGGCCTGGGAATTGTGCGCTGACGCAGCCAGTCGCTGTAGCCGCCGATATATTCGCCGATACGGCCTTCCCCCTCGAAGACCAGGGTGCTGGTCACCACGTTGTCCAGGAAGGCACGGTCGTGGCTGACCAGCAACAGGGTGCCCTGGTAATCCATCAGCAGCTCCTCCAGCAACTCCAGGGTCTCCACGTCGAGGTCATTGGTGGGTTCGTCGAGTATCAGCAGGTTGGCCGGCTGGGCAAACAGCCGTGCCAGCAGCAGGCGGTTGCGTTCGCCGCCGGAGAGGGTGCTCACCGGCGATTGCAGTCGTTCGGCGGGAAACAGGAATTCCTGCAGGTAACCGGCCACGTGCCGGCTGCGACCGTTGATGGTCACCTGCCGGCTGCCGTCGCCGACACTGTCCATCACCGCGGCCTGGGGATTCAGCTGGGTTCGCTGCTGGTCGAAATAGGCACTCTGCAGCCGCGTACCGCGGCGGATACGTCCGCTGTCGGGGGACAACTCGCCCAATAGCAGCTTGATCAGGGTGGATTTGCCGGCACCGTTCGGCCCGATGATGCCCACCCGGTCGCCGCGCAGGATGTTTACCGAGAAATCACGGACAACCCTGTGCCCGTCATAAGCGAAGCTGACGTCGTCGGCCTCGAATACCAGCTTGCCGGAGAACTCCCCCTCCTGCAATTGCAGCTTGACCTTGCCGATCCGGTCGCGGCGCAGGCGGCGCTGTTCCCGCAGGGCCTTGAGTGCACGTACCCGGCCCTCGTTGCGGGTACGACGTGCCTTGATACCCTGGCGGATCCAGGCCTCCTCCTGGGACAGCTTCCTGTCGAACTGCGCATTATGGCGGGCCTCCACCTCCAGCTGTTCCGCCTTGCGGCGCAGGTAGTCATCGTAGCCACCCGGCCACGAGCTTAGCTGTCCGCGGTCCAGTTCGATAATGCGTGTCGCCAGCCGGCGTACGAAGGCACGGTCGTGACTGATGAACAACAGTGCACCGGAAAACTCCGCCATGAAGTCTTCCAGCCAGGTGATCGCCTCGATGTCCAGGTGGTTGGTGGGCTCGTCCAGCAGCAGCACGTCCGGTTCGCAAACCAGTGCGCGCGCCAGCATCACCCGCCGCCGCCAGCCCCCCGACAGCGACTGGAAGGTGGCCTCGCCATCCAGCCCCAGGCGCGACAGTACCGTCTCGACCCGCTGCTCCAGTTGCCAGCCGTCGGCGGCCTCGAGCTCGTGCTGCAGATCGGCCAGGCGTGTCAATGCATCCGGGTTGTGCGCCTGTTCCAGTGCACTGGCCACGTGGTGGTATTCGGAGATCAGGCGGCCCAGTTCGGGCAGCCCATCGGCCACCACATCGAAGACGCTGTCATTGCTGTCGTGGGCAACTTCCTGCGCCAGGTAGGCGATGCGGGTCGCCGGTCGCACCCAGAGACCGCCGTCATCCGCCACGATCTCGCCGCAAAGGATGCGCATCAGGGACGACTTGCCCTCGCCGTTACGTCCCACCAGGCAGACGCGCTCCCCCCGGTCCAGTTCCAGGTCCACCTCCTCCAGCAGGGGGCGGTGTCCGAAGGCGAGAGAGACCTTGTCAAGGCGCAGCAGGGGCATGGGTATAGCGGTACGGTTGAGGTGGCAAGGGTATTGGCACGAGCGAGGTGATCACGGCAGTGTCATTCTACCGGAAGCCTCAACCAGGGGCGCGCCCGGTACGGGAATCGCACCCATCGGTTCACTGCCAGTCGGCAATGAACACGTTGGTCTCCCCCTTCACCTTGCCGAAGCGATTGGAGGCGAACACCAGCCGCCTGCCGTCGTGGGAGAACATCGGGAAGCCATCGAAGCCCTCGTAAGTGGTCACGCGCTCCGTCTTGCGGGTCTCGATATCGACCAGGTAGAGGTCGAAGTTGCGCCCCTTCGGGTCGTGCATGTTGGATGAAAAGATGATGCGCCGGCCATCGGGGTGCCAGTAGGGACCGAAGTTGGCCGCCCCGTTGGCGGTAATCTGGATCGGCCGGCGTTCCTCGAGGTTCATGATGAACAGTTCGAGCTTGCCCGGGCGGATCAGGCCCTCGGCCAGCAGGGCCCGGTAATCCGCCAGCGCCTGGCCCTCGGGCCGTGAGGCGCGCCAGACGATCCAGTTGCCGTCCCGGGAGAAAAACGCCCCGCCATCGTAACCGGCGGTATCGGTCAGCTGCTCCACGCCGCTGCCGTCCGGATTCATTAAATAAAGCTCCAGGTCACCGCTGCGCAGCGAAGTGAACACGATCCTGTCGCCCCGGGGTGAATACACGGCCTCGGCATCGTAACCCTCCGTGCGGGTCAGGGGCACGGGGTCCTCGCCCTCGGGGCCGGCCGTGAAGATGTCGTAACTGCTGTACAGGGGCCAGACATAGCCGCGCGAGTGGTCCGGCTTCGGCGGACACCGGTCGTGCGCGAGGTGGGTGGAGGCATAGATGATGGAGCGGTCATCGGGCGCGATAAACGCGCAGGTGGTGACGCCCTTGCCGGAAGACAGCCGGCGCTGCTGGCTGCCATCGCTGTTCATGCGGAAGATCGCATCGCATTGCAGTTCATCACGCGTCGACTGGAAGATCAGTTCGCGGCCGTCACGGGAAAAATAGGCCTCGGCGTTTTGACCGCCGAAGGTCAGCTGACTCAAACTGGCAAAGTGCCTTTCCCCGGGATAGGCCGGATCCGGTTCCGGTAAGCTGTTGGCCCACACCCCGGGGGCCAGCGCGGTGGCGATCACGGCCATGAGGCTGCACCTTGTCATTGCCTGTCTTCTCCTGTTCATCTGTGTCAGCGCTCGACCACCCGGGCCGTGGTCCGGGCCTCGGCACCCTTGCGCTGATAGCGAATCCTGAGTTCATCACCCGGCTGCAGTTGCCGCAGCACGTGCGCGTAATCGCGCAGCCTGTTGACCGGCGTATCATTCAGCTCGAGGATAACATCACCCGCCACCAGCCCGGCCAGCGCGGCCGGTGTCCCGTCACCCACCCCGTCGATGCGCACCCCTGCCCCGCCCCAGGTGTAATCCGGCAGGGTACCCAGGCTCACCCGGCGGGTCGTTGCCGCCGCCGCGCTGTTGTGCCGCGCAGCGTCTGCTGTGCCACTCAGGGGCTGCGGCCGCCGCGCAAGATAATCCGCCGTCTCCTTCAGTACCCCGGCAATCTTTGCCAGCCCCGCGCTATCGATACGCTCCGGGGTATCACCGGGGCGGTGGAAATCCGCATGGGCACCACTGAAGAACTGCACGGCCGGCACACCGGCGGCAATAAAACTGGTCTGGTCGCTGGAACCGATGTCATCGGCCACGTCGCGTACCGGGACCCCGGTGACGTAGCCGGCCCCGCGCAGGATGTGTACCCATTCAGCCGCCGTGCCCGTGCCGAGCACCGTCAGGGGCTGCTCACCGAGACGCCCGACGGTATCGAGGTTGAGCATCGCGATCATCTTCTCGACCGGGTAGCCGCCGGCAGCGGCCTGCTCCAGGTAATGCCGGGACCCCAGACGACCGCTCTCCTCGCCGGTGAAGGCGACGAAGACGATAGTGCGCGGGCGCGGCTGGCCCGCCAGCACCCGTGCCAGTTCCAGCAATACCGCCACGCCGCTGGCATTGTCATCCGCGCCGGGGTGGATGCGGCCACGGTCTTCGGCATGTGCCCCGTTGTCCCCTAACCCGAGGTGGTCGTAGTGGGCGCCGATCACCAGGCTCTCGCCAGATCGTTGGGGATCGCTCCCGGGCAACACGGCTATGACATTACTGAGGGTGAAGCCGGGACGTAATGCACTTTCAGGCTCGTCCCAGGACTGCAGGAAGGTATCACCGCCGGTCCCGCCCGGCAGCAGGCCGGCGGCCTCGAACTGCGCGGCGATGTAGGCCGCGGCCCGGTCCAGTCCCGCCGAACCCAGTCCCCGGCCCTCCCGTTCGGCTGAGGCCAGCCACTCGATGTCGCGCTGCATGCGGGTGGTCGAGAACGTTGCCTGCGGGACGGCCAGCGGTACCCGCGGTGCCAGCCGCGCCGGCCCGGAGGCCTCCGCCAGTGTAATCGACAGCGGTGAATCCACTACCGGCCACTGCCCCTTGAGGACATTGACCGGCTCGGTGCCGGTAAAGGCGAGGTAGCTGTAGCGTCCGTAATGCGGCAACTTGCGGCCCAGCCCCGCCAGTGCCGCGGGCTCATCCGCGGCCAGCCAGCCCAGCGCCTGTTCGGGATTGGCCGGATGACGCGCCATGACGACCACGGCGTGCCGGGTGCGCGAAAGCGGGCTGCCTGCGATCGTCACCGTGTCGCCCGCATCGCTGACGGCATAGTCCCTGAGGGCGCGAACCGGTTGAGTGCGAAAACGGTTGTCCCAGCCGAACAGCCACACCGCGCGGTCATCCGGCAACTGTTCGAGGTCAGCGTCCATGGCGATGCTGTATTTATCGGGATCACCCGCCTGCCAGGCAGCGGCCAGCGCCGCGTAGGCCTTGCGCAGTGGCGGTGGTGCCGCGGCCGGCAGCACCATCATGACGCGCTCGGCACCCATGGCCTGGCTGATGGCGGGCGGGATCTCCCTGCGATCCAGGCGCCGGAACAGGTCGAACTCCGGGTCGATAGCGAGTCGCAGCGGCGCTGCCGGCAGTTCCAGTTCCAGCTTCAGCTCTTTGTTATCCATCAACAGTTCGGTCTGCCAGGCTGCCGCCTCGCCCTCGAGCTGAACGGCCACCGGCACCCGCAGGCTGTAGGCGGCTCCCGGCTGCGTCTGCTCGATCCGGGCGGTGAGCAGGTGGCCTTCACCCGCACGCCCTACCCTCGCCTGGGTGATACGCAGCGACGGGGCCCCGCTGCGCTCCACCCACTGATCGAAGAAGGCCTGCAGGGACTGCCCGGCCACGTCGCTGAATACGGCCGCCACGTCCGCAAAACCGGTCGCCCGGTAGCGCTGCTGCCGGTACAGCGTCTGCAGCCCCTGTGTAAACGCCGCGTCCCCCAACTGCCGGCGCAGCATGTGGAACAGCATCAGTGTCTTGCCATAACCGACGGCCTCGCTTACCGCGCTGTGGCGGCTGCGGAAGGCGCTCAGGGGGAATTCCTGCCGGTGGCGCACGTAATCGGTGTATTTCTGCAGTGCGCCGCGGCGGTACTCGGCACCCTGCCCGCGCTGTTCCTTGATCAGGTGATCGGCGAGGTAACTGGTCAGGCCCTCGGCCCAGTTACCGCTTGCGTAATCGACGTAGACACTGTTGCCCCACCAGTTGTGCAGGATCTCGTGGGGATAGGAGGAATGCAGGATAAAGGGAAAGCGGATCACCTTCGGACCCAGCAGGGTAAACGAGGGCATGCCGTAGCCGGTCTCCCAGAAGTTCTCCACCAGTGCGAACTTGGTATAGGGATAGGGCCCGATCAGCTCACTGTAGAGCCGCAGGTAGTCGGCCGTCGCGTCCAGGTAGGGTTGCGCCAGTGCCGCGTCGGGTTCGCGCAGCAGCACCATGGCCTGCACCCCGTCGGTCGTGCGGGTGTATTCGCTGAAGCGGCCGGCAATCAGGTAGATCTCCTCCTGCGGGGAGTCGCAGCGCCAGTGCTCCTGTACCTGGGGGTCGTTGCCATCCCGCAGCAGGCGCTCGCCCTGGGTCATGCCGCTCCAGCCCGGCGGCAGCTGCACATGCAGGTCGAAGCTGACCCGCTCGCCATCGACATGCGGATACCAGTAACTCTGCCCGGCGAGAAACACGCCGCGGTCATCGATCATCCCCGGTGTCTCGCGGAAGCCGCGTGCGTATTCCTCGCCCTGTTGTTGCAGGGCATGGCGAATGCGGCCCCGGTAGTGCAACACGAAACGTCTCTGGCCGGCGGCCAGGTGCACGCGGTAGCGACGCGGGACCAGGTCGGCATCCTGCACGGTACCATTCAGCGCGGACAGGCCCTTTGCAGGCTGCGCAGGCAGGACCTCGAGATGACCCGCGTCACCTTCAAGCACGGGGACCAGGTCGGGGTGCAGGCGGAACTCCAGGCTGGCGGTCCCGGCATCCATCCCGGTAATGGTGTCGGTCACCTCGATGCTGTGCTGTTGCGGGTCGAGACGCGTCTCCAGCCGGTGGTGCAACTGGGCCTGCAGCGACGCAGGCAGCAGGCAGAGAACCAGCAACAGGCATTGCGGGATTCGCTGCCCGGTCAGTGTGACCTCACCCATGTGCACTCCGGATTCCTAGTACAACACGATCTCGTGGCTCAAGGCCTGCGCACGCCTGAACCAGCGCCGGCGTTCCACCTCGAGCGTAACGCGCTCGCCCGGCATCAGGTTCCAGGTGACGAGGCGCAGGTCCGCCATGTCGTTAACGGGCTCACCGTTGATGGACAGGATCCGGTCACCCGAACGAAGACCGGCCTGCTGGCATGGACTGTCCGCCAGGCAGTGATCGATCAGGAGCCGGTCTTCCTGCTCATCGAGCAGGGCACCGAACTTGCCGGAGGGCGGCAGGGTCTGTTCCTGCGGCATCAGCAGGTAGTCTGCCAGTCCCGGTTCCAGCGGGCCGCTCCAGTTATTCAGGATGATGGCGATATCATCCTGCAGGCGCCGTTGCAATCGCTGCGGTATCCCGCTGCCATAGGCCAGGTGACCCGTCCCGGCCAGCAGCACCATATTGGTACCGGGATGCGCAGCAAGATAATCCGCGGCCCGCTCTGCCATACCCTCGTCCCAGGCCAGCTGCACCTCGAGAAAACCGTCAAACCCGCGCCCATCGACCGCGGGATGCGATTCATAAACAGCCCGCAGACGCTCTGCATAGGCCGTGTCGGAATGGTCGATGGCGGCCGGTATCTGGCCACGCTCGGTTTCCGTCAGGCCCTCGATGCCGACGCGGCTGACCCTGTCGGTCAGCTCGACCGGCAGATTCAGCGCCACCACCGGCAGGCGATGCTCACGGGCAAATGCCAGGATCGGTTCATAGTGACGAAAGTCAAACTTCCAGCGACGGTAGTACTCGGTGTCGCGCAGCAGCGCCTGTTCATCCAGCCGGCCCTCGATATAGTCGTCGAGGACGGCCTGGTAGGGTTGCTGGAAGGCCTCCATGCCGATGACCAGGCGCGGGTTGAGGGCATGCAGGCGGCGGATGATCTCCAGCTGCGTCAGGTGGTGTTCATAACGGTCGTGGGTCTCGGCAACCAGAACCACCCGCTTGCCGACCAGCTCGGGGATGATGTCTTCCAGCTGCGCCGCGGCCTGCAGGTTCAGTACCGGGGTCGTGATCACCGGCCGGGTGAACGCATCAGGCGCATGACCCGCCGGATGCCCTGACAGCAGGGACACCGGCTGCGACGCCTGCAAACAGGTTGTGATCAGCGCGAACGGCAGCGATACCATCAGCGGCGCGAGTCGGCGCCACAGGCAACTATAGAATGAGTGGCCGGTTTTCATGGCGACAGTACACGCGACCTGAAAATTGCTTCCCGGCAGTGATTGATTGGCATATTCCTTAGTCTCCATCACGGGCAGTTGGTTCCGGTTCAGCCCCGTCCCTGCTCGGCCTTTTCCGCACAGGCAATACACTGGGCGACGGCCGGGTCGAAGTCGAGCCGCTTGCGGGCGATCGGCTCGTCGCAGCCGGTGCAGAAACCGAAGTCGCCCTGCGCGATGCGACGCAGTGCAGCCGCGATCCGGCGCAGTTCGATTTCCCGGCGCCGGCCGCGTTCCTGCGACATCGCCTGCCCCTGCAGGGCATCCATCCGCGACAGGCGCCCGACGCTGGTCTGATCCAGCTCGACGATCCCGGCCGCCTCCTTGCCGGTCTGTCCGAGACCGGTCAGTTCCTGTTGCAACGCCTCCAGGCGCTGCCGGTAAACCGCCAGTTCCCTTTCATCAAACACGGGCAAATATCCTCCGCAATACGGGTATTGAATGTGCTTCGCTGGCAACAGGCAACTTTCCTAAACATCCCGGATACCCGCTCCCCGGCGCAGGACACCGGAATCAATGCCCGGGCAGCATTTAACATTATTTAATATTTTGACTTGTTTTTTTACTTTATTTGATGAATATTGATATTCAATATGAATATTGTGCCATCCAGTCGCCGGCATGCCCTACACGCATAACCACTGCTCATACTGCGGCGGCGGTATGCGAATCTCCGAACTCACCTGCGGGGATTGCGGGCTTACCCATGGCGGTGATTTTTATACGCCGCGACTTTACCGCATCAGCACCGATGAACAGCAATTCATCGAACTATTCGTACTGGCCAGCGGCAGCCTCAAACAGATGGCGCAGATACTCGGTGTTTCATATCCCACCGTCAGAAACCGGCTTGACAAGCTGATCAGGGTACTGAAAGAAGAGAAACAAAAGGACGATAAACGCAAACAGAAGATCCTCGAGGATATCGAAGCCGGCCGTATCTCCGCAAAACAGGGGATGCGCATGATCGATGCAATTTAAGGGGCACCAATGGACACACAACTATCCGACGAAGACCGTATTGCCCGCATGCTTGATGAAGGCAAGGTAACACAGGAAGAAGCAGACCGTCTGCTGGGTTCGCTCCGCGTACAACGGGAACGTGACGAGGCCCTGGCCAGACAACTCGATCACAGAGGACATCCAGGACGCCGTGGCCTGGTATCACTACTGTTGCTGTGCAGCATATTCCTCGTGATCGGCCTGGTCAGCAGTTCATTGTGGTATCACCAGCCCGACCTTCCCGCAACAGTTGAAGGTGCCGGCGTCACGCCCCTGTCGGACGGTCAGCCGGAAGGGCGTCTGATAGACCTTGCAGGATTAGCCAAAGAAAGGAGAACCACCATGGGTAACGCCAATACATTCTCGGCCACGGTATTTGTCATCGTCATTGCTGCTGTTGTAGGCGTGGCGATCCTGCTGATCTTCAACGGCCTGATCGATGCACGCGAAAAGGTCAACGCCGGATGGGCGCAGGTTGAGAACCAGTACCAGCGACGCCTGGACCTGGTCCCCGTCCTGGTAGACGGCGTCAAGACCTACATGGAGCATGAGCGGGACACGCTCACATCCCTGACCGAGGCGCGTGCCAAGGCACTGGGTGCCAACAACGCGCTCGCCGGCAGACCACCGGAAACCGAGGAGCAGATGCGTGTTGTCGAGGCCTCCCAGGGGGAGCTGCAATCGGCCCTGGCACGCCTGTTTGCAGTCGTGGAAAACTACCCGGACCTCAAGGCCAGCCAGAACTTCCTGACCCTGCAGGATCAGATCGAGGGTACCGAGAACCGGATTGCAGTTGAACGACGCAACTACAATGAATGGTCACGCCGCTACAACACCAGGACGATGAAATTCCCCTCTAACGTGATTGCCAATGCCCTAGGATTCGAGAGCAAACCCTACTTTCAGGCTGAAACTGCCGCACTCGAGGGACTCAGGGATCCATTCGGACGCAACCAGCAGTAAACAATGCAGCGATTACGCCGGTTTCTCTTCCTCGCCGCGATCGCAGCCGGCTGCGCCTTGCTGGTTGGGCATTTTATACAAAAGGCCCGGGAACCGGCCGAATTGGCCGACTTCAGCCTGGCACAAAGACCACAGGACAAGCGCTATCTGTTCGACTATGCCCGGCTGCTCGAGCACTACACCGAGGGAAGCCGAAAGTACCTTCACAGCATTGCACAACGCTTTCACATAGAAGCCGTCATCGTCAGCCTGCCTGACCTGGGTACGGCGGGCAGCATCGAGGAACTCGCCGTTGATATTGTGAACCATTGGGAAATCGGCCGGGACTATGAAGGCCGTGGCCTGCTCCTGTTGCTGGTGAATGAACAGAAGCAGGTGAAACTCGAGATTGGCTATGAACTCGAGGACGTATTCACCGATGCCTTCACTGGTTACATCGAAGACCTGCAGCTGAAACCCTATTTCCTGCGCGATGACCTCGGCACCGGCCTGATAGCCGTCATGGAACAACTGGAACAACGGGCCCAGATCAAGCACCAGAGTGATTACACGCCGGGAATGATTGCACAACTCGATGATGCCCTGCTGGCCGGGGGTGCCGGAGCGAAACGCCGGCTTACCGGATACCGGGAAACAGAACCCCCGCCCGACACGGCATTATCGGTACCGGCTGACGGCGCAACTACACCGCAGGAAGCCTGGCGCACCATGCTCACGAAATGGGATGGAAAAGGGAAACATATCAAGGCGGATATCTACACTGAAATGACCAGGCTGGCCATGGGCGACCCGGACAACCCGGAACAACGCACCCGGGCGGCGCTGAAGGAATGGCAGGACAAGGACTTTCAGGTACTGCAGGACGGTGATTATGCGGTGATTTACTTTGGCAACCGGGACGGCTGGAACAATGCACCATTTTTATTCTGCAAGACCCGGGAGGGCTGGAAATTCGATATCGTTCACCAGCGCAGGCTGGTGGTCATGGGTCCAAGCCCTGACTGGAAGGTGGAACAGGGCAATTATCCCTATGTAAACCTGCTTGACCAGGTATCCCAGTCAACCGGCAAGGACCTGCCGCTTGAGCAGGAGGATCTCTATACCTGTGCCAGGGACAAGGAAATAGCCGACGAGATTCGTGCCCTGGAACAGCGGCATGCGAGGGATCCGGACAACTTCAGCGATGTCATGGCGCTGGCCCGACTCAATGTGATTACCGGTCGCCGCCCGAACCATGTCAACCCACTCATCAAGCAGGCAAAAAGACTTGATCCCGCCAGTGCAGAACCCTACAAATATTCCGCCATCTACAACGTCAACACGTTCCTTCAGTACGAGACGGCACTCAGGGAAATCGAGACCTATATTGAAAAAAGTCCTGCTGACGTATTCGGTTACAATTTTCTTGGATTCCTCCACTATCGTCTCGGGGATTACAACAAGTCCATCGATGCCCTGGAAAAGGCCGTCGACATCCATAAAGACAACGTCTACGCCTATGCCCTGATGGCCCGCGACTATGCCCTGCTGTACTCCGGCGCCAGCCGTATCGATCCACGTCGCAAGCGCTACAAAGAGGCGGCACTCGCTATGCTGTCGCAGGCCGAAACTGTGGCCACGCCGGCGACTCAGCGGATTAAATGGTTGAAATCCTGGCTCCACAGGCGTGAAATCATGTAACTCATGAACATTCCTGCCAACACGCCTCACGGGCAGCCCGTAGCCGGCTTGTCCCGCCGGGAATTCCTGCTGTTCACGGGGGGTGCACTGCTGCTTGCCGCCTGTGGTGACGGCCTGCGCAGGCGCCAACCCCGCGTCGGCCTGGCGCTCGGCGGCGGGGGCGCCAAGGGACTCGCGCACATCCCGATGCTCGAGGCGCTGGATGAACTCGGCATCCGGCCACACCGGATTGCCGGTACCAGCATCGGCGCCGTGGTCGCCGCCCTGTATGCGGGCGGCCTCAGCGGCGTCCAGATCCGCGCACTGGTCGAGCAGTTCCTGGTCGACCGTAGCGATAGCGAGCGCAAACTCTTCGCCCTGCCGCGCTCATTGCGCTGGCTGGACTTCATCGACCCGGCATTCGCCTCCGGCGGACTGCTGGACAGCAGCGATTTCATCACCTTTCTCGGCGAGAACATCAAGGCACGCCGGTTCCGCGATCTTGAAATACCCCTCAAGGTGGTCGCTGCCGATCTCTGGACCGGGGAACCGGTCATACTCGACTCCGGCCCGCTGTTGCCCGCGGTACAGGCCAGTATGGCGGTCCCCGGGGTGTTTCCCCCGGTCGAACGCGACGGCCTCAAGCTGGTCGACGGAGGGCTTGCCAACCCCCTGCCCTTCGACCTGCTGCGTAAGGAGTGCGACCTGGTGATCGCCATCGACGTCAGTGGCGACCACCTGCCCGAGGATGGCGAAGAGCTGTCCTCCATGGGCGTGGTGTTTCACAGCTTCCAGATCATGAGCCACAACATACTCGCCGAGAAACTGCGCTACCAACAGCCGGACATCTACATCAAGCCCGAGCTACTAAATGTACGCATGCTCGAATTCTACAAGGCGCGCGAGGTATTCGACGGAGCACAGCCGGCCAGGCAGCAACTGACCAGGGCCCTGAAAAATGTCCGCGGCATCGCGAAACCGCATCCCGGCTGCAGCAAGGCACCGGCATAAAACCCGCTCCTGTAGCTCCGCTCCCATGAGCCACCCGGCAGCAGTCAGCCCCAGGCGCCCTGCGGTTCCGGAGAATTCCTGGCAATGACCGTAACGGAAAACCGGAACCACCCCTGTTACCTGCAGTCCGCGGACCAGGTACTTGCCCGGCTCGGGGTCGAGGCGGACCGCGGGCTGAGCCGCTCGGCCGTCAAGGCAAACCTGAAGCGCTACGGCATTAACGAAATCACAGAGCAGAAGCAGCGCGGCTTCCTGCAGATCATAGCCAGGCAATTCACCGACTTCATGATCCTGGTGCTGGTCATTGCAGCGGTGATCTCGGGCATCGTCGGGGAACCACAGGATGCAGCTGCCATCGTCGTGATCGTGCTGCTTAATGCCGTGGTCGGTGCGGCACAGGAATTCCGCGCCGAGCGTGCCGTGGTCGCGCTGCGCAGCATGGCCGCACCGGAGGCGCAGGTACGCCGTGATGGCCGTATCCAGTCGATCCCGGCAAGCCAACTGGTCCCCGGTGACATTGTCCTGCTGGAGGCCGGGAACATCGTGCCCGCTGATCTGCGCCTGCTGGAGCTTGCCGAACTGAAACTGGACGAAGCCGCGCTGACGGGTGAATCACAGGCCATCGACAAGGACAGCGGGGCATTGAAGGGCGCGGATCTGGCGGTGGCAGATCGCCGCAACATGGCCTTCAAGGGCACCCTGGTCGCCAGCGGCCGGGGTAGCGGCGTGGTGGTCGCAACCGGAATGGCGACAGAACTCGGCCGGGTTGCCACGCTGCTGCACAAGCACGAGATACCCAGGACACCGTTGCAGGTGCGCCTTGCCCGCTTTGGACGGCGGCTCGCGATCGCCGTACTGTGCGTATGCGCCATTGTCTTTGTCTCCGGCCTGCTGCGCAACGAGCCCCTGCTGTTGATGTTTCTCACCGCGGTCACCCTGGCGGTGGCGGCGATCCCGGAGGCGCTGCCGGCGGTGGTGACCGTGTCGCTGGCCCTGGGGGCACGCAAGATGAGCCGTCACAACACCCTCATCCGGCGACTGCCCGCGGTCGAGACCCTGGGCTCGGTCACCTATATCTGCGCAGACAAGACCGGCACCCTGACAGAAAACCGCATGCGCGTGGACGCACTCTTCGCCGGCGACGAACACCTGTCCGCCCTCCCGGTTGCGGCTGACGCCGCCACACCCTGGCAACAGCTGGGACAGGCCATGGCCCTGAATAACGACGTTCATCCACAGCCCGACGGGGGTGCAAGCGGTGACCCCACCGAGGTCCCGCTTTACCAGGCAGCCCGCGCGGCGGGTTTCGACAAGGGCATGCTCGAGGAATCCATGCCCCGGCTGGCGGAACTGCCTTTCGATGCGCAACGCAAGCGCATGACCACCATCCACCGCAATCGGGACGGGGTCATTGCCTTCGTCAAGGGTGCGCCGGAGGAAGTCCTGGCGGCCTGCGTAAACCGGCTAACCGTAGACGGCCCCGTTGTTGCGGACCTGCCCGGCCTGCATGCGAAGGCGGAGCAGCTGGCCGGCGAGGGCTACCGGGTGCTGGCCTGTGCGACCCGCGACCTGGCCGAACTGCCTGCTGATGTACAGGCCGGGGACATCGAACAGGAACTCAGCTTCCTCGGTTTTATCGGTCTGATCGATCCACCGCGCGCCGAGGCCTTTGAGGCGGTCGAACTGTGCCGTTCCGCCGGCATCACACCGGTGATGATCACCGGGGACCACGCCGGCACGGCACAGGCCATTGCCAGGCGGCTGGGTATCGCGCGGGAAAACGACACCGTGGTGACCGGCCGGGAACTCGAAAAGTTCTCGCCGGAAGAACTGCGGGACCGGGTAAGCCACACACCGGTATTTGCACGCGTCAACCCGGAGCAGAAGATCAAGATCGTCGAGGCACTGCAGGCTCGAGGTGAATTCGTCGCCATGACCGGTGACGGTGTCAACGATGCACCGGCGCTGAAGCGTGCCGAGATCGGTATCGCCATGGGCAGGAAAGGTACCGACGTGGCGCGCGAGGCGGCCGACATGGTACTGCTCGATGACAACTTCGCCACCATTGTCGCCGCGGTATCCGAGGGCCGCCGCATCTACGACAACATCCGCAAGTTCATCAAGGACACCATGAGTTCCAACTCGGGGGAGATCTGGACCCTGTTCCTGGCCCCGTTCCTCGGTCTGCCGCTGCCCTTGCTGCCGATCCACATCCTCTGGATCAACCTGGTCACCGACGGCCTGCCGGGGCTGGCCTTCACCGCCGAGCCCGCCGAAACCGGCAGCATGCAGCGCCCGCCACGCCCGCCCGATGAGAGTATCTTTGCCCACGGCATGTGGCAGCACATCATCTGGGTGGGCCTGTTTGTCGGTGGCGTGTCCATTGCCTCCCAGGCCTGGGCCTATGGCCGGGGAGCCGAATACTGGCAGACCGTAATATTCACCGTGCTCACCATCTCGCAGCTGTTCCATTCCCTGGAGGCACGCAGCGAGCGCGAGTCCCTGTTCCGCCTCGGGCTGACCAGCAACCTGCCCATGCTGGGGGCGGTACTGCTCACTGTGGCGCTGCAGCTCGCGGTGATCTACACGCCCGCCCTGAACGCCGTGTTCAAGACCCAGCCGCTGCCCCTGCCCGACCTGTTGTTGTGTTTTGCCCTGTCCTCGCTGGTGATGATGGCCGTGGAAATCGAGAAGTGGCTGATCAGGCGGGGTCGCCTGTATAGCGCCTGATGGGTCGCCGATACCCGGCCCGGGTGTTTCAATTACCGATCAGCAGGATGATGCCGGCCGTCAAAAGGGCGATAAGCAGGGTACGCAGCCCGCTCCACAACCAGAAACGGCCGCTGATCGAACCCAGGAATGTCCCGAGCATAAACAGCGTGGCAAAGGCCACCACGATGGAAGACTCCAAGGGCCCCAGTGGCAGGTCTATCCCTGCCTCCACCGCCCACAGCGGCGCGATCACCACCAGCGCCATGAGCAGGGGCGCCAGGCCGTTGACTGCGGCGATCAGCAACGGAACCAGTCGCGCCGCGGAACCGTGGGCGGTGTCCCCGAGATCCCGCACCAGGGCCCGTTCCAGCTCCAGCAGTTCCCGCTCGCGTTCCGCGGCCTCGCTCACATAGGCGCTGGACAGGCCGCTTACAGTCAGGGCGATGGCGGCCCCCAGACAGGCATTGATCGCGACCGGAACCGGCACACCGCCACTGGCATAGAAACCCATGATCAGCCCCAGCATGGTCAATGCCCCGTCGAAGCCGTTGGTTACAAAATAGCGCCGGGCAATCCTGTGGGCGTGGGTCAGCTGAACAAGCAGGCGCAGTCTCTTGAGCATGGGCTGGGCCTGTGACTAGGTTCCGACGCCCGGTGCATTCCCGGAAGCCTGTACCTCCACCTCGTCAATGCTGTGCACCGAACCACCCAGGCGGGTAATCGTCTCGACCACCGCATCATAGGGGACATCCTCACCCTCGATGGTGATCACCGTCGTCTCGGTCTTCTCATCGATCTCGGTGACGGTCAGCCGGATGCGACAGTCCCTGTGCTGTCCGGCGATGGCGTTGGCAAACTCCAGCGCGTTGGGGCTATGGGGTTTCAGCACGTCAAGCACGATGCGTTTAAGTGAAGGCATGGCAGTTACCCCATGAAGAATGACAATGATAAATACACTACTATTATAATAACCCATTTGCCTGACCCACGATCAGCCGGGACAGGCTCGGAGACTCTACGCCGCTTCCTGCAGGAAGGCCGTGTATCGCAGGACGCGCCGTGTTCAAGCACATCACATAGAGGAGGCAGACCACATGAGACTAAACATCACCGGCATCGCCGTCACCCTTCTGCTCGCGGTCTTCAGCGAGGGAAATGTCCATGCCGCGCCACTGCCGGAGGTCGTCACCAAACTGGTTGCCGAGGCGAAGACCAAGGTCACCACCATCAACATGGAGAACTTCAGAAAGGTTGTCGACATCAGGGCCTACGATTACATCATCGACGTGCGCGAACCTGACGAATATGCCTCCGGTCATGTACCGGGCGCCATCAATATCCCCCGCGGGGTCATCGAATTCCGGATCTGGGCCCTGGTGGGTTATCCCGACAGCACGAACACCGGCATGCGTATCTATACCTACTGCAAGTCGGGCAGCCGTTGTGCCCTGGCCGCCCGGTCCCTGCAGGACCTGGGTTTCACCGATGTCACGGCCGTGGACATGAAGATGGCCGACTGGCAGGCCGCCGGTCACCCGCTGTCCTATCCCGAGCTGGAGTTCTGAACCTGAGACACCTGAACAGCATCCCGCAGCGGGGCGGACCATGACCTCCGAGATCAGCCGCATTGCCTACGTACTCGAGAACCCCGTGCACTTCACGGGCCGAGTTATCAGCGGGTTTCGTGCCAACCAGGGCCTCCTGCTGGCCGGGGCGGTCGCCTACTACACCCTGCTGTCGATTGTTCCCATGCTGGCACTGATCCTGATCGTGCTGTCGCAGCTGACCGACCTGCAGCTGCTGCTGGACACCACGCGCGAATACCTCAGCCTGGTGGCCCCGGGCCAGGCGGACAACCTGACCGCGCAGCTCACCGCCTTCCTGCACGATTGGAAGCTGGTCGGTGTCCTGGGCCTGCTCATGCTGGTGCTGTTCAGCTCGCTGGCCTTCACCACCCTGGAAAACGCCATGTCGGTGATCTTCTTTCACCGCGTGGCCATCCACCGCCGGCACTTCCTGGTCTCGGCCATCATTCCCTATTGCTATATCCTGTTCCTGGCACTGGGCCTGTTCCTGGTGAGCACCGTGAGCGGCATCCTGGATTCGATGGGTGAAACCGGTTTCACCGTCATGGGCCATACCTGGTCACTCAGCGGCCACACCACCGGCATCATCTACGCCACCGGCCTGGTCGGCGAGGTGTTGCTGCTGTCCTCGCTCTACCTGGTGATGCCGATCGGCCGCCTGGCACCGAGCCATGCCCTGATCGGCGGGCTGACCGCAACCGCACTGTGGGAACTGACACGCCACTTCCTGATCTGGTATTTCTCCACCCTGTCGATCGTCAACGTGGTGTACGGCACCTTTGCCACGGCCATCATCATCCTGCTCAGCCTGGAGGTGGGCGCCATCATCCTGCTGCTGGGGGCCCAGGTGATCTCCGAATACGAGCGCATCGGCGGCAATGAACCGGGACCCGGAGAGCTGCACACATGAACCTGCCAGTGATGACGCACCGTACCGGCGTGACACTATGAAACGCGCCGCCGGAACTGGCCGGGTTTGCAGCCTGGCATGCGGTCTGCTGCTGGCAACCCAGTTGCCGGCCGCGAACCATGCCGTGATCCTGCAATACCACCATTTCGGTGACGACACCCCGCCTTCCACCAGCGTGACACTGGCACAGTTCGACCGCCACCTGGACCACCTGGCGCAGAACGACTACCGGGTATGGCCACTGGAGCGCGTGGTGCAACAGCTCAGGGCCGGCGCGGAACTGCCCGACAAGGTCGTCGCGATCAGCGTCGACGACGCCTACCTGTCGGTCTACCGGGAGGCCTTTCCGCGCCTGCGCGCGCGCGGCTGGCCGTTCACGGTGTTTGTCTCCCCCGGACCGGTCGATCGCCACTCGCCCGGCCAGATGACCTGGGAACAGATGCGCGAGATGTCGCGCCACGGGGTCAGCTTCGCCAATCACAGCCTCGACCACGCCCACTTGATACGCCAGGGACCAAACGAGGATACCGCGGCCTGGCGGGCGCGCGTGCGCACTGACATCGTGCAGACCCAGCAACGGCTGGAACAGGAACTGGGACAGGCACCGCGACTGTTCGCCTATCCCTTTGGCGAATACCACGCGGCATTGAAGACATTGCTGGGCGAACTGGGTTTCGTGGCCTTCGGTCAGCAGTCCGGCCCCGCCAGTCACAACTCCGATTTTCTTGCCCTGCCCCGCTTCGCCATGGCCGTTCCCTACGCCGCACTGGAAGACTTCCGGGTCAAGCTGCAAACCCTGCCCCTGCCGGTGGTGGAGGCGCAGCCGGACGATCCCCTGCTGCCCGTCGCCGAGAGCCGGCCGCGACTGCGCGTCCAGCTGCAGGCGGGTGATTACCTCGCCGACAGCCTGAGCTGTTATGTCTCCGGTCAGGGCCGTACGCCAGTGCGCTGGCTTGACGAGGCCCAGTCGGCCTTCGAGGTCCAGGCAGCCCGCCCCCTCGCGATCGGGCGCAGCCGCTACAACTGCACCGCCCGTGCCCACCAGGGCGACCGCTATTACTGGTACAGCCACCTGTGGATCCGGCGTCACCCGGACGGCAGCTGGCAACGGGAATAGACACCGCGCCCGGCCATAACCCCGGACTTGTCATCTCGAATATATTAGCTTATGATTATATTCTGATGCTTATCGGGACCGTACCATGCGCAGGCGCCAGAGCTACCGCTTCTATCTGATTACTATCATTATTTTTGTAACACTGCTGACGTACGGCCGTGCCGCAACGGCGTGGGGACACTACCAGACCCCCGCGCACAGCTACCCGGTGGCCTATGCACCCGGGCCCATCCAGGCCGTCAATCATGGCTACGGTACAAGCCGCTGGACACCCTACCCGCTGCGCCCATCGCAGGGGAGTCCCGCCTCGCGAAGCATGCCCCGGCAAGCACCGCAGACCACTGCCCTGTCAACACCCGTGAAGGCTGGACAGCAAGCGGTACCCGTCTCCACCTCGACACGCAGCAATACAGCAACCGATCTGCCCGCCACCCTTACCGACCCCGCTGTTTCGACCACGGAAAAGAAACAGCTGTTCATAGAGAAACTGCTGCCGCTGGTACGTGCGGAAAATGAACGCCTCGAGAACACGCGTCGACGCGTCCTGAGTTTGCTGGCGATGAACGCCGAGCCGGGCAGGCAACTCAGCGAGGCGGATGCTGACTGGCTGCGCCAGCTGGCAGATTCGTACCGCATCGATGACGATCCACTGGACAATGAAACGGCCGCTGCCGCATTGAAGAACAAGGTAGACACCATTCCCGCGGGACTGGCTATCGCCCAGGCGGCCAATGAATCGGCCTGGGGAGATTCCCGCTTTGCCCGGGAAGGCAACAATCTCTTCGGCATCTGGACCTACGACCCCGCAAAGGGCCTCAAACCCAAAAACCGTGCCGCCGGCAAGACCCACCTGGTACGCGTCTACGACGATATAGGCGAGTCCGTCCGTTCCTACATGCACAACCTGAACAGCCACCCGGCCTACCAGGCACTGCGTGCAGAACGCGCCCGGCTGCGTGCCGCGGGCAAACCGCTCGATGCCATCGTCCTGGCCGGGGGACTCAGTAAGTACTCAGAACTGGGCGAGGAATACGTCAAACGCATACGTGCCATGATCAGGGACAACCAGCTGGAGCGTCTCGACCACGCCCGGCTGGCCGCGGCATAGCCGGCGCAACACCCCCTGCCGCAGGCGCGGCCAGCGACGGGGACGCAAGCGGCCGGTACAGGTGCTACCATCGAGACGTGATCGATGTATTCACGCGTGCCGCGCACTTGCCAGCCACCAGCCCCTGCAGGCTGCGCAGCCGTCTTGCGCTCGGTTTACGGCACACCCTGCTGCTGGCCGGCCTCACTAGCACGGCCACGCTGTGCGCACAGACGCTGGAATACGGCCAGTACCCGCTTGCGGTCGAGGGCGTCACCCGGCAGGTCCGGCTGCCGGCAGGGTATTCCCTGGAAGTGCTGACCACGGAACTGGACGGCCCGCGGTTGCTTAGCTTCGCCCCGAACGGCGATCTCTTCATCGGCACCAAATCAGGCAATGTCTACCGCCTGGCGCCACCCTACACGCGGCCCGAGGTCCTGGTCAGTCTCGACGACTACCCCCACAGCGTGGCGCTGCGTGGCAGCGAAATCCTGATCGCGCAGACCGACGGCCTCTACCGCGCCCCCTACCGGCCGGGGCAGGCCCGCATCGCACCCGAATCGATTACCCTGCTCGCCGCGCTGCCGGGCGGTGGCGGCCACAACAGCCGCAGCGTGCGCATCGGCCCGGACGGGCGGGTGTATGTCAGTCTCGGCATCAGCGGCAACTGCAGCGACCAGTACCTGGGCGTCGACTACCCGTTCAGGGACCGGCGCGGCGGCATCCTGGTGTTGAACGAAGACGCCGGGGAACCCCGCCTGGAGCCGTTTGCCTCCGGTCTGCGCAACCCGGTCGGGTTTGACTGGCACCCGCAAACAGGTGTGCTCTATGCCAGCAACAATGGTCCCGACCACCTGGGCTTTGAACAACCGCGTGAATATTTCAGCCGCGTCGATGCCGGCTCCTTTCACGGCATGCCGTGGTACCAGTACGACGGTCAGCGCGTCCGCCGGGACGACTGCATCAGGCGCCAGCCACCACACCCGCCATCAGCGGTGACGATACCGGTCGCGACCTTCCCCGCGCGCAATGCGCCCATGGCGGTGGCCTTTGTACCACCGGGTGCGCTCGATGCCCGTTTTGAAAATGATGCCGTGGTCGCGCTGCGCGGTTCCTGGGGAACACGTCCCGCCGGGAGTGCCCGGGGCGATCCCGCTACCCGGCGCCCCCCCAAACTGGTGCGGGTCCGATTCGAGGATGGCACAGCCATCGGAGTCGATGATCTCATCAGCGGTTTCCAGCTTGAAGACGGCGAACGCTGGGCACGGCCCGTGGGCGTCGCCATCGGCCCCGACGGCGCCCTCTATTTCACCAGTGACAGCGGTGCGCAGGCACTGTTCCGCCTGCGTCGCACGCTCGTATCTCAATAAGACTGTTCCTGCTGCCTGCCCGGACTGGCAAAGCCGGTTCATGACAAACCGCCGCAGTGAAGGCGATGCAGCACCGCTGTTTCATCACCGGCAGCGGGGTTTTGCCAGCGTTCTATCCCGGCCGAGATGTTTTCCCTGAACAGACACCTGCACTAATGGGTAGATAAGTCCATTTCCGCTTGTCGCACCGCGACGCGTGGTCGACAATAGCCTGATGGATAAATCCGCCAACGAAGCCGTCATACCGGTCCCCGAGCAGCTGTTCCGCGGCAAGGGCCGCCTGCGCATCGCGCTGGTGGGCATGCCCAACAGCGGCAAGAGCACCCTGTTCAAGGCGGTATCGAGCACCGCCATCAATACCGGCGAACTGACCGGGACCCACCGCGCCTACGAAGAATGCGCCGTGCAGATCGGTTTCGACGAGGCGCGCCTGGTCGATCTGCCCAGTATCCATTCCCTGCACCACCAGGAACACGACGACCTGGTTGCCCTGCAGTACCTGTTGTGGGGCGACGAGCAACCACCGATCTCGGTGCACGAACCGGGCGGGCCACCGGCCCCCTTTGCCCCGCCCGATGTGATCATTCAGGTCGTCGATGCCACGGCGCTGGAGCGCCACCTGGAACTCACCCTGGAACTCAGCCAGCTGGGCCGTCCCATGGTGATCGCGCTGAACATGGTGGACGAGGCCTGGAAAAAGGGGCTGCACATCAACAGCAAGCAACTCAGCAAGCTGCTGGGTGTGCCGGTGGTGCCGACGGTGGCCCTGATGGGTCAGGGAATCTCGGAGCTGTTCGAGGCCGCGGTGGCCGCCGTGCGCACCGCGGCCTGTCCCCTGCCGCAACCGGCCAGCCACCACATCTGCGACAACCTCCAGCCGCTGAGCAAGGCACTCAACCGGGTCGACCTGCACGATGCCTTTCGGGTCCCGCACCCGTTACTGGTCATGCAGATCGCCACCGGCGAGGGTTATTTCCAGCGCGAGATGCAGATGCATTTCCCCGCCCTAATACCGGAACTGGAGCAGCTGCGCAGTCAGGCGGAAAGCGCCCTGCCGCGCCCACTCAATGAGGAAATCCATGCCGACCGCCACCACCGTGCCGCCACGTTGTTCGAGGCGGTCACGCGCGTGGGCGCCCCGCACGAGGGGCGTGGCTGGCGCTACTGGCTGGACGAATTGTTCCTGCACCCCCAGTGGGGCCTGCTGGGCAGCCTGATGGTGTTCGCCGCCGTCCTCTTCGTGGTCTTTGAAATCAGCGTGTGGCTGGACTCCATGACGGCAGCACGGCTGATCGACTGGGTATCGGTCTGGCAGCCGCAGTCGACCGGTGCCGTGATCGGACGCGCCGTGGTCGACGGCCTGATCGGCCTGGTCGGGATCGTCGTCCCCTACATGATCCCGCTGGTACTGCTGCTGGTCGCGCTGGAAGAGGCCGGTATCATGCAACGCATCGCCTTCGTGGTCGACCGGGGATTTCATCATATCGGCCTGCACGGCGGGGTCGCCGTCCCCTTCCTGCTGGGCCTGGGCTGCAATGTACCGGCCATTTCCGGGGCCGCCATGGCCGCCAGCGGCAGGGAGCGGGTGGTCGCCTCGCTGCTGATCACCTTCGTGCCCTGCTCCGCGCGCTCCGCCATCATCCTGGCCCTGGCCGGCAAGTACCTGGGCGGTTTCGGGGTGTTCGCGATCTTCATGCTGACCATTGTGGTGATCGCCATCATGGGGCCGTTGCTGACGCGCCGCTACGCCCAGCGCGGGCCCGGCCAGGTACAGGAGATCCCCGCCTATGCCCTGCCGACCCTGCAGGCACTGCTGGCCAAGACCTGGGACCGGACCCGCGACATCCTCACCATTGTCACCCCCCTGCTGGTCGGTGGCAGCGTGGTGCTGGCCCTGCTGAATCATATCGGCGCCGATGACTTCATTAACATGATCTTCACCCCCATCACCAGCTGGTGGCTGGGCCTGCCCGTGGTGCTGGGCGTCCCGATCCTGTTCGGGGTGTTGCGCAAGGAGCTCTCACTGCTGATGATCTACCAGGCACTGGGCAGCTTCGAGGTCGGCGATTATCTCGACTGGGTGCAGATCGTCACCTTCCTGGTCTTCCTGACCTTCTACATCCCCTGCGTGTCGACCTTCGCGGTCATGCTCAAGACCATCGGCCGCAAGGATGCCGTGTTTTCACTGTTCCTGTCGGTCGGTGTTGCCCTGTTGGTCAGCGGCATCATTCGCCTGCTGCTGGAAGGCGGGCGCTTGCTGGCCTGACAGGATCCGCGCAGGCGACGTACCGCAACAGCCGGCGACGGGATGGTGCCGGCTGGCATCATGGCATACTATTTCCGCTAACTGACCAATCCACGCAGCCTGGATACATGCCCGCAGCAACCGCCATAAGCAGTAAACCGATAAAACGCGTCGTAAAAGACTTCGACCTGAAGCCGGGGCGCGTCCTGGCTCGCAAGTACGAGGTCATGAAGCGACTGGGCAAAGGCTGGGAAGGCGAGGTCTATCTGGTCAGGGAAACCGCCACCCACATCGAACGGGCCATCAAGCTGTTCTTCCCCCAGCGCAATCCGAAGGACCGTGCGGCCAAATTCTATGCGCAGAAACTGCACAAGCTGCGCCACTGCCCCATGGTGATCCAGTACTACACCCAGGAGAGCTTCATCTTCAGCGGCGCACCGATCACCCTGCTGGTGTCCGAGTTTGTCGAGGGAGAACTACTGAGCGATTTTATCGCCCGGCAACCCGGCAAACGCCTGAGCGCCTTCCAGGCCCTGCACCTGTTGCATGCCCTGGCCAGCGGCATCGAATGCATTCACCAGATGAAGGAATACCATGGCGACCTGCACACGGAAAATATTATCGTGCAGCGCTATGGCCTGGGATTTGACCTGAAACTCCTGGACTTCTATCACTGGGGCGCTTTCAGCAGGGAAAACGTGCGCGACGACATCGTCGACCTGATCAAGATCTTCCATGAGGCACTGGGCGGAAACCGTTACTACAGCCGCCAGCCCCCGGAGGTAAAGGCCATCTGCCGCGGACTCAAACGCACCCTGATCCTGCAGAACTTCCGCAACGCCGGGCAGCTGCGGGAACAACTGGAAACAATGGAGTGGCAATAACAGTGAATCAGCCACTGATCTATTGCGCCACGGACATGGATGACATCGAGTCCTTGCCGTTCGCATCCGGCGTGGCCTGTGCCTTCACCCGGCGCGCACCGGACAAGACCACGCCCAATGAAGATTCGCTTGCGCTGGTCCCCTGCGATTCCAGTGCAGGGATACTGGTGATCGCCGACGGTATGGGCGGCTCGCGCGCGGGAGACCTGGCCTCGCGCGAGGCTGTCAACGCGCTGGCCGAGGCCACCGGCAACGGCTGCGACAACACCGATGCGCTGCGCGACGCGATTCTCAATGGCGTGGAACAGGCGAATACGCGAATCGCTGCAATGAACCTGGGCGCCGCCACCACGGTGGCCATTGTCGAAATCCAGGACCACCACGTGCGTCCCTATCATATCGGCGACTCCATGACCCTGATCACCGGGCAGCGCGGCAAGCTCAAGTACCAGAGCACTGCCCATTCACCGGTGGGCTACGCCGTGGAGGCGGGCCTGCTCGATGCCGATGACGCCATTTATCACGCAGACCGCCACCTGATCTCCAATGCCGTCGGCATGCCCGGGATGCACGTCGAGATGGGCCCCAGAATTGCCCTTGCCGCCCGGGACACGGTGCTGGTCGCCAGCGACGGCCTGTTCGACAACCTGCAGGCCGACGAGATCATTGCAACCATCCGCCGGGGGCCGCTGCCCGACGCCGCCAAAGCGCTCGCCGATCACTGCCAGGAACGCATGCACCGCCCCGGCGATGACCAGCCCCACAAGCCGGATGACATGAGCTTTATCCTGTACCGGCGTCGCTGAGCCGACGGGTCCGGTCCGGCTTCCTGCAAAGTTAGCGCTGGCCCTGTTTTCCAGTATAATCGCTGCCCCTTGAATACCTATCCCGCGATCGCGGACGACATTCCATCATGATCAGCAAACTGCGAAACATCGCCATCATCGCGCACGTCGACCATGGCAAGACCACCCTGGTTGACCAGCTCCTGAGCCAGTCCGGCACCCTCGGGGAGCGCGCCGCCGCGCCGGAGCGCATCATGGACTCCAATGACCTGGAGAAAGAACGCGGCATCACCATCCTCTCGAAGAACACCGCTATCCGCTGGGGCGATTACCGCATCAACATCGTCGACACGCCCGGCCACGCCGACTTCGGCGGCGAAGTGGAAAGGGTGCTGTCGATGGTCGACTCGGTGCTGCTGCTGGTGGACGCCGTAGAGGGCCCCATGCCGCAGACACGTTTTGTCACCCAGAAGGCCTTTGACCTGGGTCTGAAGCCGATTGTCATCATCAACAAGATCGACCGGCCGGGCGCGCGTCCCGACTGGGTGCTGGACCAGACCTTCGAACTGTTCGACCGTCTCGGTGCAACCGACGAGCAACTGGACTTCCCGGTGGTGTACGCCTCCGCACTGCAGGGCTATGCGGGTCTCGAAGCCGACGAGCTGAGCGAGGACATGCAGCCACTGTTCGAGGCAATCGTGGAGCACGTCGAACCGCCACAGGTCGACCCGGAGGGTCCGTTCCAGCTGCAGGTCATCTCGCTGGACTACAGCAGCTATGTAGGGGTTATCGGCGTCGGCCGCATCAGCCGCGGCAGTCTCCGGACCAACATGCCGGTGACCCTGGTCGACCGCGACGGCAAAAAGCGCAATGCCCGCATCGGACAGGTGTTCGGATTCCTCGGACTGGAACGCGTCGAGGTGAGCGAGGCGCAGGCCGGCGACATCATCGCCTTCACCGGCATCGACGGACTGAACATCTCCGACACCCTGTGCGACCCCGCCAATGTCGAGGCCCTGCCGCCGCTGACCGTCGACGAACCCACGGTAAGCATGACCTTCCAGGTGAACAACTCGCCGTTTGCCGGCAAGGACGGCAAGTACGTTACCTCGCGGAATATCCACGAGCGCCTCACTCGCGAACTGATCCACAACGTGGCCCTGCGCGTCGATGAAACCGGCGACCCGGACAAGTTCAGGGTCTCAGGCCGCGGCGAGCTGCACCTCGCGATCCTCATCGAGACCATGCGCCGCGAGGGCTTCGAGCTGGGCGTCTCCCGCCCCGAGGTCATTCTCCGGGAAGTCGATGGGGAACAGCAGGAACCGTACGAGCAGGTGACCGTGGACATCGAGGACAGCCACCAGGGCACCATCATGGAGAAACTCGGTGAACGCGGCGGTGAACTCACCGACATGATGCCGGACGGCAAGGGCCGGGTGCGCCTCGACTACATCATGCCGTCACGCGGCCTGATCGGCTTCCGCACCGAGTTTCTTACCGGCACCCAGGGCACCGGCCTGATCTACAGCGTGTTTTCCCACTATGGCCCCATGAAGGCGGGTGACTACGGCCAGCGCATCAACGGGGTGCTGATTGCCAACGGCGCCGGCAAGGCACTGGGCTACGCCCTGTTTAACCTGCAGGAGCGCGGGCGCCTGTTCATCGGTCATGGCGAGGAGGTCTACGAAGGCATGGTCATCGGCATCCATTCGCGCAGCAACGATCTGGTGGTGAATCCGCTGAAGGGCAAACAGCTGACCAACATTCGCGCGGCCGGCACCGATGAGAACATCCTGCTGACGACGCCGATACGCATGAGTCTCGAGCAGGCACTGGAATTCATCGACGACGACGAACTGGTCGAGGTCACCCCGCACCATATCCGGCTGCGCAAGAAACAGCTGCTGGAACACGAACGCAAGCGGGCGGCACGCGCCGCCTCGGCCTGAACAGGCTTCAGGGCCGGTTGATTCGATCAGGGTTTGGGCCGCAGCCGGCGGACCGGCATGCGCGTGTGAAGCCCGGCATGCCGACGGCAAGACCTGCCGCGTCCCGCTCAGCGGGTTTTGTTATACAGGTACCAGGTGGCCGTGTTGATATCGATATTGTCCAGGGGCAACTCTGAGACCATTATATTATTCAGGCGGCGGTCGGCGCGCCGACGACGATTGTGAGGGTAAGCCCTGTCGGCACCGAAATTGCGCCTGTCATCGGGCCGGCGCTGGTCCTTGATCTTGCGCATGGCCTTAAATCGTTCTTTTATCATTGTCTTATCCTGCCTTTTCCACTCATCTGTATGCTTATTATTGTAGCCCTCCCGGGCGGTGTGTCTATCGGACAAAAGTCGTATTTCTTACACCTGCGACCTGGCAGAACTCCAGGCAGCGGGCCCTACTCGTCCCGCCGCAAAAAACGGCGGTCCGAAGAACACCTTGGCATAATCTGTTAATCCGGACGCCATACAAAGAGGGAGACATTTACATGAAAGGATTATCCGCCACCCGCCTGCCCGGCTCGCGATGGGTGAATGCGCTGGGACTGCTGATCATCGTGGCGGCCCTGCTGTTTGCGGTGCTCTATCTTGAAGGCGTGCTCTACCTGGAGCCCTGTCCGCTGTGCATCATTGACCGCGTGGTGCTGACCGGCATCGGCGTGGTGTTCCTGCTGGCCACCCTGCACAACCCCGCGCGCAGCGGCCAGCGGGTCTATGCCGGCCTGAACCTGCTACTGGCAGGACTGGGCAGTGCAGTGGCGGGACGCCATGTCTGGCTGCAGCACCTGCCTGCCGACCAGGTGCCGGAATGCGGCGCCAGCCTCGAATACATGCTCGAGACCCTGCCCCTGCACCAGACGTTGCAAAAGGTGTTGCGGGGCTCGGGGGAATGTGCGGACGTGCAGTGGAGCCTGCTGGGGCTCAGTATTCCGGAGCAGACCCTGCTGCTGTTTGCCGCCCTGGCGGGGATCATCCTGTTGCAGTTATTCAGACGTACAGACTGAAACCCGTTTCGCCCCGGGCAGCCTTCAGAACTGCCCGGTTCGCAGCATGACCAGGGTGCAGGCGTGCAGGCACTCAATGCGACGGGCGCGCAGCCGTGATTCCAGTTCATCGGATTCCGTCCCCGGGTTGAGTATCACCCGCCCCGGATTCAGGCTGATGATGTCATCGATGAGACCCCGACTGCGTTCAGGCCCGATGTACAGTGTCAGGGTATGCACCCGCCCGGGGATGGCACGCAGCGTGTGCACCACCGCCAGGCCCTCGATTGCTTTTATCTTCGGATGCACCGGAATGACGCTGTAGCCAGCGGCCACCAGTTCACGGACGGCACGGTTGGCATAGCGAGCCGGCTTCGGACTGGCGCCCAGCACGACCACCCGGTGGTCTTCCGGCCTGTCAGGCCATTTGTGAGTGAATTGCGATTCAGGCATGGTGCCAGGTGTTCACATGACACCCGGCCCGCCACTCATGGACGGGCAGGGTTTAGGGATGTTATCGGTGCAGGTAGTTGCGTTGTCAGCGGTTAACGACGCTCGGGAAGCGCCTGGCCGGCAGTCGTAACTAGGCCGAGCCGGCGCTGCTGTCAGACGCAGCCGGTGGGTTTGGGGAGACCGCCGTACTTGGTGATCGGCTTCATCGGGCCTGTCATCCACATCTTGAACATGGCCTTCTGGTCGGCGCCCAGGTACTTGGCGAACTTGCGGATCGGTGGCACCACGTTATTGTTCTCGAAGTACTCGCGCGCCTTGAGTATCTGTTCCCATTTCTCGTCATCGAGTTCCACATTGTCGGCCGCCGCCATGGCGCGGGCGATCTCGGGGGTCCAGGCATTCATATCGGTGAGGTAACCGTCACCGTCGCGTTCAGGAATTTCCATCAACACACTCTCCAGTCAATATTCTACAGGGGCCGGATAGGCCCGGCAGTTGCAGCTTATTAGACATTACCTGAGTAATTTAGTCAAGTATTCCGGGGCTCGGAACGAACCAGTAATGCGGATATTTAACCTTGATTAACAACTAGATACTGAACATTTCTAAACTACCATTTCAAGCCCCCGCGGGGCCCCTGCCCTCAGCTTCTCGAGCAGCTCCGCCAGCGCCCCGGCCGTGTAGGGCCGGGGCGGCACGCACCCCCATACCGGTGCCGGCCAGGCCGGGTCATCGCGGTAACGCACCACGTGGTGGACATGCAGCTGCGGCACCACATTTCCGAGCGCGGCGATATTGAGCTTGTCGGCGGCGAAACAATCAACCAGTGCGGCAGCCAGGGCACAGGACTCGCGCATCAGTTGCTGGCGGTCGTCGGCATCCAGCTGATGAATCTCAGTGACTTCATCACGGTCCGGCACCAGGATGAACCAGGGGTAGTTGGCGTCCTGCATCAGCAGCAACCGGCACAGCGGGAAGCGCCCGAGCAGCAGGCAGTCTTGCTTCAGTTGCGGATGAAGTTCAGCCATGCCTACTCCGGGCCAGCCAGGCGCTGGCGAGCGAACTGTATCTCAGCCTGCAAACACCAGCGGGGCATTGCAGCGCCGGCAGACGTAAGCCGCACGGTCGCGGTGGATCCGGTTATGGCGCCGGGTGCTCAATTGATGGGTACCGCAGCTGCAGTGATAGCTGAAGCGACGCTGGCGCCGCACCGGGATACCCGTCAGGTCGTAACGGGCGGTGGCCCGCGGCGGCGCTCCCAGGGCGCACATCAGGTCCTGCCATTCCGCGCCATGCGGTCTGATATTGCCCAGTCCATACAGGACATCCGTTGCGTAGTGGGCCACCTCGTGCGGCACTGTCTCGGCCAGGCCGTCGTCAAAGTAGCGGGCAAGTATATAGGGGTTATAGCGGATGCAGCGCCGGCCCTGGCGCACGCGGTACATGCCCGCGGCCCGGCCGCTCAGATCGAAGCGGATATCAATGGGGGGAAACCCGATCCGGCAGATCCCGGCAGCGCGGCGCAGGCAGTCCTCGGTGGCGGCGCATACCTGCCGCCGCTGCCGTTCGCCGATGGGCAGGACCTCCGTCACGGGCTGGAGCTATCCACGAACCGGTAAAAACGCCGGTTCAGAAAATCAGTCACATCCCCGACATCCTCCTCCGACCAACCCAGCCCGGCATGAAAATTCCAGGTCGTCACCCACTTGCGAATATCGCGGCGCGAGGTCGCACGGCGTTCGGCACCCGTATGTATCTCGGTTTCGTGACAGGCCACACAATGATTCTCATACAGCGCCTGGCCGCGGTCGAAGGTCTCCGCTCCGCCCGGTACCGCCCAGACCAGCCCGGCAAGCACCACTGGATAGAAACAACTGCTGCCATTCATGGTCTACCCCCCGTCTCCACACCTACTATAGACGCTTCGGAAAGCAATGCTAAGCAGGGACTATGCCTGCTGGAGCATTAACGGCTGCAGGCCCCGGCGCCGCTCGATGGCCCGGGTGACGTTCACGCGGCCTGTTCCCCGGTCTCTTCGCCGCCGAACGCCTTGAACAGTTGTGGCAGGAAGTCCGCCAGTTCCAGGGTCATCACGGAAAAATCGAGATCGAATCGACTCGCCGGGTCGTCGTCATCGGTGTCGCCTTCCGCCTCACTGATGACATCCTCGAAACGCAGGCGCCTGATCGACAGGTCATCGTGCAGCACACAGGAGAGGCGCTCCTTCCAGCGGATGGCGAGCCGGGTCGCGAACTTGCCGCCCTTGATGTGATTGCGGACCTCGCTGGTGGACAGGTCCTGGTGCTTGCAGTTGACAACACCATCGCTCGGATCGGGGTGCGCGAGTTCGCACTCGTCGCCCAGCTCGAGGCCACGCGGCAGGCGCTCGCCCTTCAGCCAGCCGGTCATGGTATTCATGCAGGATCTCTTTACCTGCACCGGGGTGGCCTTGAAACTCCCCAGGCTCGAGCGGATATTGCTTATCAGGTCCTCGGCACGCGACGAGGTGGGCGTATCCACCACCACGTAGCCTGCCCGGGTGTCGATATAGGCAAACAGGTCGGTGTGGCGGGTCAGCGCTCGCGGCAGCAGATCGACCATGATCTCGTCCTTCATGCGCAGCTTCTCGCGCCGGTACACATCGCGTGACTCGGCGGCCTCCACCTCCGCCACCCTGTCGTCCAGGAGCTGCTTCACGACGCTTGCGGGAATGATCTTCTCGGCCTTGCGCGAACAGATCATGAAGTAACCGTTGGCGGCATGTACCAGTTGCTCGCCATGCCGGCCCAGGGGCGGCACCCAGCCGCTGGCGGCCAGGTCCATGCGACTGCATCCCTGGAAGGCCTGGTTACGCAGGCGCCTATCGAGTGATTCCGCCGAAAGGCCGAAGGCCCGGCCAAGCCGGTACAACTGAAGGTTCCTGAACCACATGTGAGCACCCTGAAAAAGCGCCACATTATGCGCAAAGACGCTGTGACCCGCCAGCGCTTTTTTCCCCGGCAGCAGGGCGCTGCCGATCAGGCCTCGCCGGACGTTACCATTGCAGACGATGGTACGAGCGGTGACTGTAATTCGTCACTGGTCCGGCGTGAAGGCCGCTTCGAAAAGCTCCCGCATGGCCTGCCAGGAATCGGCATCGGCAGCCGCATCGTAGGCCAGCGGCAAACCGAAGCGTTCACCGAATTTATCGGCCCCCGGGTTGGTGAAGCTGTGCCTGGCACCCGGATAGTTGATAAAGGTGTAGTCGGCACCCGCCGCGTCCATCTCCGCCTTGAAGGCCGCGATTTGTTCGGCGCTGACGAAGGGGTCATCGGCCCCGTTGGCGACCAGGATGCGCGCCCTGACCTTGCCATCCTCCGCCGGGGAACTGCCGCCGAGACTGCCATGAAAGCTCACCACCGCGTCCAGATCGAGCCCCTGGCGCGCCATCTCCAGCACCACCCCGCCACCGAAACAGTAGCCGATCGCCGCGTTCAACTCCGGATCCACCGTGGGGTGGCGGTTGAGGAATTCACGTGCGGCCTCGAAGCGCGCCCGCATCAGGGGCAGGTCCTGGCGTATCGCACCGGCGAACTTGCCGGCATCATCGGGATGGTCAGCGGTCTTGCCGTCACCGTACATATCCACGGCCAGGGCGGTATAACCCAGCGCGGCAAGCCGCTCGGCACGCTTGCGGGCATAGTCATTATGGCCCCACCATTCATGCACCACCAGGATCCCGGGTCGTCGGCCCTCCATGGCAGCATCGTAGGCGATATAACCCTTGAGGGCGACGTCACCGGCCTGGTAGCTCACTTCCTCGCCGACCAGGGCGCCACGGGACGACAGACTGAACAACATCAACAAAACAAGCGTGATCGCTCGAAACATGGCTCTCTCCTGGTGCAGGTACATAGCAAGACATGAATATTCGCCATTGCGAGGGTAAAACGACGAGGCAATCTGTAACTCCTTGATCGCAAGGTCAAGAGACCGCTTCGCCAGGTTCGCAATGACGTGACAGATCAGTAAAGCAAGCGGATTTCAAGCCCGGCCCCCGTCGCAGTGACAACGGTCCGGCGGCTATTGTGAGAGGAATTATAGACCGTATCGGGAGCAACTATTCGAGAAATTCGTCATCCTCAAGCGTTGCGCACAGGTAATCCAGGTTGTGGTGTATCGGTGGCAGGGAGGCCAGGTAGACGGCCAGTGCCCGCCGGTCACTGGCTGTCAGGCCCATGCAGCTGGTGCCCAGCACCTCCATCATCAGCCCGCTCGTGTAGCAACCATCGGGGCGCTCACCGGTGGCCAGGAAGGTTTCCAGTTCCTCGAACGTCCAGCGCCCGATACCGGTCTCGTCATCCGGGGTGATGTTGGGCACCCTCAGCTCTTCCGGTCCGGAACAGCTCCCGGCCATGAACCGCGTGTTGTCCGGTGTACCCAGAAAGCCACGCGGGGTGTGGCACTCGCTGCAGTGACCCAGCGCCGTGGCCAGATAGGCGCCCCGGTTCCATTGCGGCGACCTTTCCGGGTTGGCAACGGCCCCACCCGGCGTGAAGCGGCCCTGCTTCCAGTGGCTGATCAGGGACCGCGAGGAAAACGGCCAGGGAATCGCATGGGGTTGACTCTGCCGGGAGGATACCGGCCAGGTCATCAGGTAGGCATACAGGGCGTGCATGTCCCGCTGCGTCATCCGGGTATACGAGGGATACGGGAAGGCCGGATAGTAATGCCGGCCGGCAGGATCAAGACCCATGCGCAAGGCACGAACCAGGTCCTCCTCAGACCAGCGACCGATCCCCGATTCACGGTGCGGTGTGATATTGGGAGGATGAAAAGTGCCAAACGGCGTGACAAGTGGCCGCCCCCCGGCCAGGGTCTGATCATTGCGGTGGCACGAGAAACATCCGGCCGCCTGGAAAACATACCTGCCCTCCTCGACCAGCTTCGAGTTGGCCATCAGCCCGCCGGAGGCAGAGAGCCCGGCCAACAGCAATGACAGTAGCTGCACTGCGCAGACGGCGCGCGCGGCATCCATAAACCTCAAGGTGTGACGGGGTTTACAGCAGCCTTTGGAAGAGACACGCAATACCTGCCAAAACGAGTTGTCACCACTGAAAATCATTTGTGGTTATGACGCATCCATTTAGTGTTTATCACACGTCCTGTAGTTTAAGATAGCACCAGCCAGGGACCCTTGCTAACAGCGCCATATACCAGTTACAAAGTCGGTAAACATCAGGCGGATGCAGCGCAGAAGGCCCGCGACAACTGCCTGGCATCATTACTGCCATGCCTGGATAACCTGCACTAAAATGACACAAGTCCGAATGATCGTCTTTCAGCAATCTGGAGAACTCTATGAGTGAAACCCTCATGATATTACCTGCCAGGGATTCCAGCGCCATCCGCCTGGTCCGGGTGCCCGATGACTTCGAGCGGCACGAGGTCTACCGCCATGTGACGGGGCTGATCGCGCAGGTCGAGGAGGAAAATCCGGACTACGACTGGGACGACATTGCACCTTTGCTGGAGGATCACGGCTACGAACCGGTGGAGTTTATTCTCGGACCCGCACTCGACTGAACAACCGCCCCCCATGGGACGTTACCGCCCGCCTGCCCCGAAGTCCTCACCCTATATCACCCTGGAGGGTTACCGGGCCCTGCAGGACGAACTCAAGGCCATCTGGAAACGCCGTGACCAGGTGACCCGGGCGCTCTCGGCCGCGGCCGCGGAAGGCGACCGTTCGGAGAATGCCGAGTATATCTACCGCAAAAAGGAACTGCGCGAGATCGACCGGCGCATCCGTTACCTGCAGAAACGCGTCCCGGACCTGACGGTGGTATCCGCGCCGCCGTCCGATCCCTCACGGATCTATTTCGGCGCCTGGGTCACCCTGGAAGACGAGGACGGCGTGGAGGTGGTTTATCGTATCGTCGGGGCCGACGAGTTCGATCCCGTGAAGGGCTGGATCAGCATGGACTCGCCGATGGCAGGTGCCCTGATGAAAAAGACCCTGGAAGACGAGGTCCGGGTGAAAACACCCAACGGGAAGATCTGCTATACCGTCATCGGGGTGGAGTACAGAAAACCCGGCACCTGAACGTACCGGAGCAGCCCCGCGGACACGGCAGATGGGCAGGGTGCACTCGGCGCACCGTTGATAACCGCATAATCCGGATTCACAGTGACCCGAACGGTGCGTCCAACGCACTCCGGCACGGCGGTAGTTGAACGGATGGAATACAACGGGATCCGGAAAATGTGACGTATCTGCTGTCCCGGATTCCGGCCTGGAGGCCTGCACCCGGGCTACATTGCTACAGCGTATCCTGACTAGAGCATGTCGGCCAGCAACTCGGCCAGATACCGGGACCACTCATTCGGCAGCGGTTCCGTCAGTTCCAGCGAGCGTTCGAAGTCGGGCCGGAAAACCTGCTCCACCAGTGCCGTTACCGCCGGCTCATGGGATGTCGCCAGGTTCATTTCGCGGTTCACGCGCAGACTCAGGTTGTCGAAATTGGCCGAACCGACGCAGGCCCAGCCATCATACACAGCGGCCTTCAGGTGCGACATGCCCGGGTAGATGAAGACACGCACGCCGTTATTCAGCAGGGTATTGGCTGCCAGCGCGTTGCTCTTGGTGATCACCCCGCTGTCACTCCGGTAGGGCATGATCACCCGGACATCCACGCCGCGGCGACGCGCCTGGATGAGTTCGTAAAGCACCGCATCGCTGGTGAGGTACGGGTTCTCCAGGTAGATGCGCTGGCGGACCGTGCGGATAGCGGCAATCTGGGCACGCAGGATCTGCGAATTGCCGGGGCGCGTATACAGCAGGCGCAGCGGGTAATCATCGGCCGAGGCCTGCCCCGGTTCATCCCGGCCTTGGTGAAACAGGCCCTGCAGATCGCCCAGCAAACCGGCCCGGGCCCAGGCGCGGTGGAAATCCTCAACGATCTGCGCCACCACCGGCCCGCTGGTCTCCACCATCATGTCATGCCAGTCGTAGCGGTATTCGCGACCGATGTTCATCCCGCCGAGGAAGGCGACGGCGCCGTCGATCACAATGGCCTTGGTGTGATCGCCGGCAAGCCACGGGTTCGACAGCACGCGCACCCTGACACCGGAATCCGCCTGCAGATAGTTCACCATCGAGAGCGGCGGCCGGTAATCCGGAGGCAATGACGCCGACTGGACCTGGCCGGCCCCCAGGGTGCCGAGCCCGTCGACCAGGACCTTAACCTTGATGTCGGCCGAGCGGCGCTTGAGCAGGTCCGCGATCTGCACTGCGTAGTCGTCATTGTCGAAGATGTAGACGCGCAGGTGGACGGACTCGCGTGCCGCACTGAGCTGGTCGATCAGCCGCGGGAAAAAACCGGCCCCATCCACCCGGTAAATCACCCGGCCGGCCGACTGCCTGCTGCCGGTAAGGGTGTCCAGCGACTGTTCCCATGCCTCCAGGTCCATGCCGGGCCCCTCGTAGAGCGGGGGTACCGGCTGCTGTCCGGGCAGCATGAGGCTATGGGGTTGCGCCAGGTCCACCGTCGAGCTGACAGCCATGGTAAACAGGCGCGCCACCGATGACACCGGCTGATTGAGGGCGATACGCACATGGTCCATAACCGTGCGCGTGAACAGCCCGACCGCCGTGCCGAATGGCAGCCCCGGCCCCGCCCCGGCATCCGTTGGTGCATGCTGCAGGAAGACCATCCTGCCGCTGGTGGCATCGGCAAAAACGAACGGATAACCATAGTCGCTGTCATCACCGGTCTCGAACAGCAGGCGGCTGTCGGTACCGAAGCGCACCGATTGCTGTTGGACCATGACGGCCAGCAACTGCATGAAATCATGACTCCGCGCCAGCTGGATATCGGCGGGCTTGTAGACACCCGGCACGGCGTGCACTGCACCAGCTGCATCGCGGTACAGGAACAGTTCGTGCTGGTGCAGGATATCGACCATGGCACCGCGGCCGTACTCCACCGGCGCAAGCTGTTCCAGTGATGCCCTGAGCAGGGCCTGCCACGCCCGCGGTCCATGCACATCGAGTGCCACGGCATCCGCGTGTAGCGCTTCGAACTGCGCAGCCGCCAGTACATCAAGTCTGGCGGTTGTACCGCTGTTTCCTGCCCCGGCCATGAGATCATGCGTCACGGACGGGATTGTCGCTACGGCATGCCCGGTTCCGGAGCGCATTTGCACAAAAACGGCACGCCTGTCCCGGTCTAGAAATGCCGCCATTACCCGGGGCGCAGCCTCAAGGGTGTCGCTGGCGACAGGGAGTGTAGTGACGCTGCCCTGCGAGCCCGCCTCCACGGCGGGCCGTGCGGCACATGCCGCCAGAGTGAGTACCGAGAACAGGGCCGTCACGGCAGGCAACCAAATCAGGTGTTTTCTCATATCCATCAACCATTCCGGACCGGCCGGGCGGATTCCGGTCACAGACCCGTTGTCACCCTTCATAGCATACCCGGCCCGGGACAAGCTTCCTGCAGGCGCCACCACCCGGCAAAACACGAAGGCGGGGTGTCAAAATGCCGGTTTACTTGATGCAGATCAAGTAATGCCATCAGCAGCATCACCCGGCGGGACTATGCTTGGATTATGGGCCGTTTCCAGTACACGGTGCAGGTGTATTGGCAGACGGCGTTTAAGGAAGCTGTCGACATGAGAGAACGCAGAAGAATAGAACGACGCAATCTCGCCGCGGAGTCAGCCCCTGTTGGCAGGGTTAGGATGGGCAAGATTTTTAATGCCGATCAACGCCGGATCCCGGACCGGCGCCTGAATAATATCTCAGTCGAGTACATCTCGATCGATGACTTCTACCTGAAAAGCAGCAACAGCGCCTATCATTCATGATCTCCGGTACCGCGCCCGCAACCGTGGCGCGGGCATCCCGTTCCCGGTGCCGGCTATCCGGTTGCCGTGACCACGGGTATACTCGCTGAAACTCCAATTCATACAAATCGTCACCAGGCGACATACACCATGGGCATGCACAAGGGACCTTCCGACTACTCGCACGACTCCATCCCGGCCACCGGGATACTCATCACCAACCTGGGTACACCCGATGAACCCACGCCCGCGGCAGTACGGCGCTATCTGAAGGAATTTCTCTGGGATCCGCGCGTGGTCGAGATACCCCGACCCGTCTGGTGGCTCATTCTGCATGCCCTTGTCCTGACCACGCGACCCCGCAAGTCCGCCCATGCCTACACACAGATCTGGAGTGATGACGGATCGCCGTTGATGGCCTACTCAAAACGTCAACGCGATGCCCTGGAAAAATCACTGGAGACACGCATCAAGGGACCCGTGAAGGTCGCCCTGGGCATGCGCTATGGCAACCCCTCCATCGCCTCGGCACTCGAGGAACTTTGCGCAGCCAATGCCCGGCGCATCCTGGTATTTCCGCTATATCCGCAGCATTCGGCCGCAACAACCGCCTCCACCCTGGATGCCGTGGCAATGACGCTGCAACAATGGCGCCAGGTGCCGGACCTGCGTTTTATCGCCCAGTACCATGACCAGCCGGGCTACATCGGTGCCCTGTCCAGCAGTATTCGACAGTTCTGGGACAGGCACGGACAGCCCGAGCGACTGCTGTTTTCGTTTCACGGCATGCCCAGGCGCACCCTGTTGGCAGGCGACCCCTACCACTGCCAGTGCCAGAAGACCGCACGCCTGGTTGCCGAACAGCTCGGGCTTGATGACGGCGCCTGGAGCGTGGCCTTCCAGTCACTCTTCGGCCGCGAGGAATGGTTGCGCCCCTATGCCAACGAGACCCTTGAACAGTTGGGCAAGCAGGGCCTGAAGAGCGTTGACGTGGTTTGCCCCGGGTTTTCCGCAGACTGCCTGGAAACCCTGGAAGAAATGGCCCTGCAGAACAAACAGGTCTTCGAGCAGGCCGGTGGCGGTGATTACCGCTACATCCCCGCACTCAATGACGCTCCGGAACATATCAGTGCACTCACGGACATCGTACTGCAAAACGTCAGCGCCTGGCCGGGAACCGATACCTGGAATGCGGCTACCGCCAGCCACGAGGCCGAAGAAAGCAGACGCCGCGCGCTTGCCATGGGTGCCCGACAGTAATCCATCAACGACTAATAAAAGTCGTTTTTATCAAACAACCGCGGTATCCCCAACCATCAGTACAATAAATCACTGGCTGTGATAAAAACGTATAATAACAGTCATACAGTTTACTTTTGCCATGCCTGTTTTGTAACATGGTAATTCAGATGATAAAAAACAAAATCAATAAACAAGAAATCGAATCAAAATAATTAAGATTCACTTTTATACTATTATTCAAGCGTTAAATTAATCCCTCTATTCATAATCTCTATGTTTGTTTCGTCATTAGTTCTGCTAATATCTTGCGTTATTCGGCTGGCCATACATTCATCGGCTCACCGGCAACAACACACTCGAGAGGGGCAATCGATGCGCAAATCACAATACCACCTGGTCATACTCTGCACCCTGCTGATCAGCGCGTTCACTACCGGCAGCGTGCTGGCCGACCAGGCCGGCGACCACGGCACAATCCAGGAGCAACTCATCTGGGTGGAGGCAGTTGAAGGCAACGGATTCATCACCCAGGTGCCCGCGATCGATTCGCAACTGCTGGCCGAACGCATCGAGCAACTGCGTAGCGAACTCATCCAGCACCAGCAGCAACTCACCCGGGCGGTCGAGAAGACCCGGCTGGATACGGGCGATGCCGTCATCACGGTCATCATGCCGGGCGGCCTGCTCTACGCGGGTTACAGGAAACGCGAGCACGCGCTTGCTAAAAACAGGCTGGCGTCTGTCACTGACGATATCGACGAACTGACGCATGACCTGGCGGCATCCCGCAGCCTGGCCAGCACGGTGGCACGACTGGACTGATCGTCTCAAACACTGCAGCAGCACTGAAAACCCCGTCCAGGATGACGGGGTTTTTTTTGGCCAGATCAGCCGGCGTTATTTTTCATGCCCCGACAGGTGCCGCCTCATGCAGGCGGCCGCGCGCTGCAGCGCGTCTCTTGACGCCAGCTCAGCGCCGATGTGCGCAGGGGTTCCGGATTGGAATCAATGTCACGGCCGACACCGCGACTGACTACCCGGGCGCGTTTCAATCTCCCGGTCGCTGTTTCCCGCCCAGCAGCCCCTTGAGATCGGCAAACGGGTTATGCGTGGCTTCC
>Ga0224512_10000389_pt1 | contig 47142 bp, 37 predicted proteins | sample SF_May12_sed_USG_4_FD_169103 | JGI IMG/M metagenome (GOLD analysis project Ga0224512, IMG submission 169103) | Sediment microbial communities from San Francisco Bay, California, United States - SF_May12_sed_USGS_13 | ecosystem: Environmental > Aquatic > Marine > Sediment | place: USA... | reverse complement strand
TTCTTCGCCACCAAGACCACGGTTTTCCCTACCACTGGCTTCCGCATCCCGGCTGGTCCTGCGCGCAAAGCCTCTTCCTGACCATTTGACGCGATCACCAAGCACGTACGAGACGCTTCCCCGAATCGAGCCGCCCTGATTCTGGTCCTTGAGGAAGGTCTGCTGACTTCTTGAGACCCTGGCGTTGGCCGATGCCTCCACCGACAGCCCGGTCGGCGATCCCCGCGCATACGTTAGCGCCGATTGCGCGCTCTCCTGCTTATTCGTAAAATCCTGTACCTGATTCGCAAACGTCACCACGCGGTTAAAGAATCGCGCGTCGGATATCGAGCCCGTGACGCGCCAGTACTTGCCCAGGGGCATATTCAGGTTGGCTACAAAGTTCCTGGACTCCTCGCGCCGATCCTGAAGACGATAGTGAGACTCATCGATACCGAGATTACCCGTGACGTTGAGTCCACTTCCTAGAATCAGATTGGCAGACACTCCGTTACGCATGAACACCCGGCTTACATCGCCTCTTATAGCATTGCTGAAAGTTCTGTCAAAAGTCGTCGCCGCCACGCTATCCCGCTGTGCCGGTTGCGCCCCGCCTGCCTGCCCCGAAGCGCTCGCCGGGCAGAACCCCACACACATAACTGCCACCAGACACATTCCCTTGTTCACAGTCGTCGCCCTTGCCCGCCTTACTAACCTGTCGATGTCACCTGCTCGACCGCGCCGAGCAGTCGCACGAATTCTTCCTTGGACAGCGCCTCGGGGCGCTGGCTCAAATCGATCCCTGCGATCGTTTGAATTTCTTCGAGTTCGTCCTCGGAAGTCGCATAAAACGCTCGAATGGTATTGTGTAACGTCTTTCTTCGCTGCTGAAATAAGCTTTTGACAAGACGAATAAAAGGCCGTAAATGGGCCGGGGCCACCAGCGGCGTCGGACTCGGCTTGAATTCAAGCACTATCGAGTCGACCTTTGGCCGCGGATTAAACGACCCCGCCGACACTCTAAAGAGAGGGCGCACCGCATACAGACTTTGCAGAATCACACTGGTGATTCCATACACGCGATTTCCGGGTGGTGAAACGATCCGCTCTCCCACTTCACGCTGCATCATCAAATATGCGGAGTCCAGCATCTCGACCTCATCAACGAGAAACGAGAACAGGACCTCGCGTGTGAGATGATAGGGGATGTTTCCAACCAGCACACAACTCGAGACCCCGCGGGATGCAAGCAACCCGGTGATGGTTATCTTTGTAAAATCGACGTTGAGTATCTCGACATGGCCTGTGGACGCACCGTTCGTCACTCTATGCGCATCGAAGTATCGACCGAGCTCGCGGCACAGTCCGGTATCGAGCTCAAGGGCGATCAATCGAACACCACGGCTCGATAAGGGCTTGGTCAAAATGCCCTTCCCGGCACCGAGCTCGATAACCGTTTGTTGCGGCGAGAGATTCGCTCGCTCCACGATTTTTCTGGCGATCGCCGGGTCGTACAAGAAATTCTGCCCAAGCCGCTTTTTGGGACGAAACGCTTTACGCACCAATGGACATCCACATTCAGCGCAGAGTAAAGACGACCTATATCAAGTCAGGGCTCAGAGAAAAATGTCTTACCAGCTGGTAGCAATTGAGTGGGGGAGAATCCTCCTATATGTGGCGGTTTAATCAATACATTATACCGCAAAACACGTGCAAAGTCAAGATCAGTAGCGACTGGTCGCTGGAAACGGGCATGGATCATAACAAGACCGCGCTTCTCCCGTGCGCTGCTCTATCGCCGATGACCGTTGGGAGCACTTCGGCAAACGGTTTGGGTTCGACGCGAAATGTCTTTACGTAGCGATCGACCTCACACACGTTCTCTTCGGCCATCATACGCAACTGGTCCCTGGTTAGCGGAAACGACGGAAACCGTTCCAGCGCAGCGACAATTGGCCTGATCGCCCAGGTGGGGACGTCCATGGTTCTGATCTTAACCCCCATGTGCGCGGCAACACTGTGGATAATCTCCTTCATCGTGATTCGATCGGCCCCCCCCAGCTCGTAGATTGCGCTCTGCGTTTCGGGCATGGCTAGTGCCTTGGACATGCACGTGCACACATCCTCCAGCGCGATGGGCTGAACCAACATCCGGCCACCGTCGATCAGCGGCACGATGATCTTGTGGACAAGTTCGCTTATTTGCTCGGTCAGACCATCGCCCGCACCGATGATCCACGAGGGCCTGAATATCGTCCACCGCAGAGGGGACTTTTGCAGGTACTGCTCAGCCTTATACTTCGTGCGGTGGTAGGTGGAAACGGCGTTCTCTCTAGCACCAAGGGCACTCATGTGGACAAAACGCTCCACCCCAGATCTTCTTGCCGCGTCGACCATGTTTATAGTCGCCACTCGATGAAACTGATCAAACACAACGCCCTGCGACGGGAATTCGCGGATGATACCCACCAAGTGCACGACAGCGGCGCAACCGTCGCAAGCCCGCAAGCAGGCGTTGGTGTTAAAAACATCGCCGACAATAATCTCGTATGAGCTCGGTGAATCGACCTTGTGCTCACTGCCGGAGCGCACCAGCAGTCGCACATCGTGGCCCTGAGCCCTGATGTATTCCCTCAGCGTGCTCCCCACGTAACCGGTACCACCTGTAATAAGAACCTTCATCTCTGCGACCGCTCACCGTCCCTTCTTACTCGCGTATTTGATCTGCCTCGTCCTCATCCGACGGCTTGACACCGCAAACCGGGCATGCTTCCATGTTGCCCGAGAACTGGATCTTGCACTCAGGACAACTGTACTCGTTATCGGCCGATGCCTCCAGGGACGCAAAGGCGTCGTCTTTCTCAATGTTTGGTACATAGAGCTCAACAGCGTCCTCATCTCCCTCTACGACCAGTGATGTGACACCATTCTCTTCAAGCACGTAGCGCCGTTCGGACAACGACGCGGCGTCGTCGTAGAAACCGACGAGCTCCCAATCGGATTCATCCTCCAGCCCCCTGTGAAGATCACAAATCATCGCTCCAAAGACGTCGTGGTAACACTCGGTGCAAACCGTACGATCACAAATGGCACATTTTCCGATGGGGCTTCCCTCGGGGTGTTCGCATCCATCTTCCATCGCTGGCCTCCTGGTACGCCTGCTAGTTCTGCAGCTGCATGGCCACGTCGAAGTTCCTGTCCGTTTTTTCAACCAACTCCTCCGCCGGGATTCCGGTCAGCTCGGACAGTTTCGCCAGGACATAGGTCACATATGCCGGTTCATTACGCTTGCCGCGAAACGGCACCGGGGTCAGGTAGGGACAATCCGTTTCCAAGACAAACGCATCCAGCGGCAAAGAGGTCAACACATTCGGCAACGTTGAGTTACGAAATGTGACCGGTCCACCAATGCCAATATGAAATCCCAGCGCGTTAACTTGCTCTGCCATCCCCACGGTCCCCGTGAATGCGTGAAAAATTCCCTGGTAGACACCGTCGTTCTCCGAGAGAACGGCAATGACATCTTCGAAAGCATCACGGCAGTGAATTATTACGGGTTTATTTTTTCTTCTCGCCATGGCAAGCTGACGCTTGAATACTCGCCGTTGTTGGTCGCGGGGCGTAAGATCACGATAGAAGTCCAAACCGATCTCCCCGACCGCAAGCACACTCGGCTTTTCAAGCAGTTTCTCGAGAGCCTGCTCCACGTCATCGCTATACGTCCTGGCGTCGTGAGGGTGCACGCCAACCGCACCATACATGAACCCAAAACGCTCGGTGAGCCCCACCGTTTCCAGGGACGACTCTAGATCGAAACCGATGTTGACCATGCGCGTGATCCCTGCCTCCTGCGCGCGCGAGATCACATCGTCAAAATCCTCCCGGAAATCAGGGTGGTTCAAATGTACGTGAGAATCAGTCATACATCCATCTCATGTTAACGCCAACCCCACCCTCGCTCAAGGGCTACCACAACCTGTTACTTCGCTGGAGTCTCTATCTTCGGGAAAAGGGGATCCGGAGAATCGACGCCTTTCCACGCATCATCTCCAGGGCTTCTCGCTTCCTCAAGTGTCACTTTGGATATGTCGGGTTCCAGTCTTAGCTGTCGGCGCATAGCTTCCGCCTTGACGGGGGTAAACGGGATGCTGAGCACCGAACTGAGTCGAAGCACCTCCAGAAGCGCGCGCAGCACATCGTCCAGAGCCCTCGCGTCACCCGCGCGGGAGAGTTCCCAGGGCTTTTTCTGTTCGATGTAGCGGTTCGCCGACTGAACTGCCTTCCACCAAGCCACGATAGCCTGGTCGAAACTCAGTTGATCCATCGCGTTTACATATTCATCCACTACTCCCCCAGCAATCTCGTCGTAGTCGATGGCAGCCTCCCGAGTCCACGTTGGCACGGACCCATCCCGGTAACGTTGCAACATGGACAGCGTTCTAGAGAATAGATTGCCCAGTTCGTTGGCGAGCTCGGCGTTGTAACGCGTCACCGTCTGCTCGATCGTAAAGTCTCCATCCCTGTCAAAAGCAATCTCACGCAGCAACAGATATCGCAGCGAATCCGCGCTTCCCAAGAACTCCGCCAGCTCAATCGGATCCATTATGTTGCCAATAGTCTTGCTCATTTTTGTGCCACGGGAATATACGAAGCCATGTCCAAACACGCTCCTGGCGACCGGAACGTCCGCCGCCATCAGCATCGCCGGCCAAATGAGACAGTGGAATCGCGTGATATCCTTGCCTATTACATGGCAGTCTGCCGGCCAATACTTCCTGAACCTCGCATCGTCCGCGCCGGAGTACCCCAAGGCAGATATGTAGTTGATAAGCGCGTCGAACCAAACGTACACGACATGCCCCTCTGCTATCTCCGAAGGCAGCGGTACACCCCATTGTACGCCCTTCCGCGAAACGCTCACGTCTTCAAGCCCACGCTCGATAACACCCAAGATCTCATTTCTGCGAGTCTCTGGCTGAATGAATTCTCGGTTCTCTTCGATGTGCTTCTTGAGACGACCGCTAAACTTGCTCAACGCAAAAAAATAGTTTTTTTCCTCCAGCCAAGTGGCCTTTTCTTTGTGGCGGGGACACAGACCATCGACAAGATCCTTCTCGAGTTTGAATTCCTCGCACGATACGCAGTAGTATCCCTCGTACGTACCCTGATAGATATAGCCGTTGTTGTAGACCGTTCTAAAGAGGTTCTGCACCGCTGTCTTGTGTTGGGGGTCATCCGTCCTAATGAACTGGTCGTAGGATATATTGAGCTTTGCCCACACCTCTTCGAATTCTCTGGCCATCTCTTTACAATAAACCTCAGGCGTTTTCCCAAGCCGATGCGCCTCTTTTTCGACGTTGGTGCTGTGTTCATCGGTTCCCATTAGGAAGTACGTATCGAACCCAGCGAGTCGCTTGTAGCGGGCAAGGCAATCCGCGCCGATCTTTTCATAGGCGGTGCCCAAATGCGGTCGCGCGTTCACGTAGTCGATGGCGGTTGTTACATAAAACGTTTTCAACTCCGCGTGCTCCTCGAGTATGTCTGGGGATTGAAAAGCGTGAAGATTCTAACACCGCAAGTGCTTGATATCAAGGAAGAGATCCACTAGCGCGGCTTCCATATTCAAGTTGCGTCTGAGGATTTCGTCGTGGGTCTCGATAATGCGATCGAGCACTGCCGGCACCCGTCTGGGGTCCCAGTTGCCGGTCTGCGCGGCCAGCATCCTAGCCTGATCCTGGTTGATGAACAGGCTCTCTTCGCCCGTCATGATATCCCGGTAAGCCGAAGCAAGCTCGTGGAGAAATCTAGCCACGCTATCACGCGAACCGTATCGTGACACCATTAGAGCATTCTTTATGACCCAGGATTGGGGCGCGTCGACGAGTCCTGCGACAATCTCATACGCGTGCTTTCTACCCACGTCATCCTGCTCCGCAACGATCTCCCTAGCGCGACGGATACTACCTTGCGACATCGGCGCCGCTACACGGGCGGCTGTAACCGGCGTCGAATAATAGTCGACGAGCAGCCCCTCCACCAACGAAGACCGTAGTGGTGAGAACCGCAGCCTCTGACAACGCGAGCGGATCGTCGGCAGGATTGAATCGAGATTCTCGGTGAGACAGATCAGGACTGTATGTCCGGGAGGTTCTTCGACCAGTTTAAGAATGGCGTTTTGCGCCTCCTCCCGCATCAGGTCAGCGCGGCAGACCAAAAAGACGTTACGGCCGCTACCAAAAGGTTTGATGTTGGCCCTTTGAATGATAGCTCTAGCACGGGCGATGCGGATGGACACCTTTTTTGCAAAGCGGTGCGTATCAAAAAAATCCAGCCGTTTGACATCGAGGATCTTGCCGATCTCGGTTTCGTCGTCTCCCGGCTTTTCGCCACCACCCATGCTTGGTGTCGGATAAACAAAATGGATGGCATGGTGCTCAAGTCTAACGGCTTTCTGACAACTCTCGCACAAAGTGCCCGCCAGTTCGCATTTGGGGCGCCTGTTACAACATATGAGACGGGCGAAATCTACGGCCGCATGTTCTTTGCCAACGCCTTCCGGCCCAATAAAAAGTAGCGGCGGTATGCGGTCTCTCAGATACGCGTTGAGAAATGACCGGACGTGGTCACTCTTGAGATCCACTCGCGGAAAGCCCCCTCTTGTCCGGTCGCTCGTGTGCACCAGTTTCTTGCTCCCAGTTAGTTCGCGAACCACGCCATCGGATTCAACGCTTGCTTTGACTTACGAATCTCAAAGTGACATTCGTAACCGTTTAGCGATCCTGTATCACCGACTTCCGCAATCACTTCCTTCTGCGAGACCATGTCTCCGGTCTTGACAAAAATCTCCGCAACATGCGCATAAAGAGTATAGTAGCCCCCACCGTGGTTGAGAATAATACAGTTGCCGTAGCCCGCAATCCAATCGACAAACTCGACCTTGGCCCTGGCCACGGCTCGAATGGGGGCACCAGCGGGAGCTTTGATGTTAACACCATTATTGAACGTGACGGTTCCAAATTTCGGGTGTCGATCCTGACCAAATTTCTTGGTTATCTTGCCCTTTACCGGTTTTATCAGTCGCCCCTTGAGCTTCGCGAAGTCTCCGGCCGGCAAGCCACTGGTGTCCTTGTCGGTTAGGCGCCTTTGCTCGAGCTGGCCTATCAGATCCTTTACTTCTTCCTCCGACTTCCGTAGTTCTTCGATCGCCTGCACATGCTGTTTTTTTTCGCGACGGATTCCCTTCAGCATCTTGACGCGCGCATTCTTAGCATCCTGAAGTTTTTCATCTTCTTCAGCACGAGCAGCCCTCAGAGCCACAACGTCGGCCATGGTTTCGGTCAAAAGTGCTCTCTCCCTTTCCAGGTCCGATTTCTTTCTTCTTACCTCTTCCACGAGTCGCGCATCGCGCTCCGCGACCGTCTGCAGAAACTTGTAGCGGCGCGAGAGTTCCTGCAGGGAAGGACTGGCCAGAACGACTTCCAGACGATGATTGGGCCCGTGTTTGTACATCTGTCGCACCCTCTTCGCCAGAACCCGGCGTTGATAGGCCAGCATCTGACTCTCATAAGAAATGTTGATACGCAGACTGTCGATTTGTCGCTCGAGCAGTTTTTCCCTTTCCCGCAACTCACGCAATAGTCTGTTCGAGAGTGACATTTCCTTGTCCAGGTGGGATAGCTGTTTTATGACGCTTACTTCTTCACGTTTTAATTCTCGCGACTTGACCCGATGGCGTTCGATATCTCTTCTGATCCGCTGCAGCTTTTGTTTCTGCGACTCGATCTTATCGCCGGAGGATGCAGATGCCTGCGACAGCAAAGTACCGGCGCCGACGATCAGTAACACCAGGAGCAATAGCGATGTTCGGCTTACGCCTAACCTGCCGACAGGCCAGGAGATCCGCGTGATTCTATTATTCTGCGAACAAATCATCTCGAGTTGCAGGCGCTGGTCACAGTCTCAGAAAACGTCGCAGCGCAGCAAAGCTGCCCAGGGATCCGAGAACAATGCATGTCAAAACATACAACACACTCGTTTGCACATCGAGGAAGGCAATGTCCGGCAACATCTTAACCACAACGAGATAAATCAACGCCAGGAGTGCCAGCGAGACCAATGAAGCAAGCCCGCCCTGAAAAGCTCCCTCGAGAACAAACGGAGTCGTGATAAATCGATTGGTTGCACCAACAAGTTTTAGTATTTCGATCGACTTCTGCCTGCTAAGAATGGTCAGACGGACTGTATTTGAGATAATGAACACAGACGAAAGAACCACAATAAAACCTAATATCATGTCGACGTACAGAAAAACGCGAGCCATCAATGAAAAACGATCCAGAAACTCTTTGCCGTAATCGACATTTTCAATTCCGGATACGGCAGTGACTTGTTCTGCAAACAACCTGATGTTGCTCTGTTCCTTATAACCATCTTTGAGCGCTATCCGAAACGACGCTGGCAGCGGATTTGACTCGAGACTCTCCAGGATTGCACTACCTTCTCCAAACTCCTCCTCGAATTCCGTCATGGCCTCGGCCTTCGAAATGAACACGATCGACTCAACTTCTTTCATCGCCAGCAGTTTCTTGTACTGCTGCTCGATGTCGTTCTGTGTTAGTCCCTCCTCAATGTACGCATACACACTCAACTCCTGTCGGGTCCGCTCAAGGGCCGACAAAACGTTGTCGGTCACCAGAAGAAAAACTGCCAGCACCAGCAGTGTGAGACTCATAATAACAATCGACAAGAACATGATGCCCTTGTGTCGCCCCAGGGTCTTGAAAGACTCCTTGATGAGGTATAACCCTTGGTAAAGCTTCACCGATCCGCTCTCCCGTCGTCACTCCAAATGGACTTTCCAGCGGTCATGCTGATTTCATCGAGACGTTCTCTCGAGAATCTACGCGGGCCCACCCTGCGATCTTCCTCGATCACACCATCTCTCAAGTGGAGAATCCTCTGGCCAAAATTCTTTACTAGAGCGTGATTGTGCGTCGCCATGAGAACAGCAGTGCCAGAACTGTTAATACGGAAAAGCAGTTGCAGAATCTCCGCGGTCACGTCGGGATCCAGATTACCTGTGGGTTCATCCGCCAGCAGGATCTCGGGACTGTTCACAACCGCGCGGGCGATGGCAACCCGTTGCTGCTCCCCCCCGGAAAGCTTTACGGGGCGATCGTAACGCTTGTGATACAAACCGACTTGAGTGAGAACCTGCATGACACGTCTCTTGATCTCATAATTTGTTTCACCCGTCACTCGCATGGCGATCGCCACATTTTCGAAGACGTCGCGATCTTCGAGTAGCTTGAAGTCCTGAAAAACGACCCCAATTTTTCTTCGCAGGTACGGTATCTGACGCCGTTTCATGTTGCTTGAAACAAAAGAACCCACGACAACTTGGCCTTGCGTAGGAGACTCATTCATGTAGATCATGCGCAGCAAGGTGCTCTTGCCTGCTCCGCTTGGCCCGACAAGAAACACGAACTCACCATTGGCGACCTGCAGGTTGACGTCTGTCAGGACCGTTCGGTCCTCGTAGCGTTTGGATAGATGGTACATGCCAATAACGTGTCTGGCTTCCATGGGACCCCTTTTACCTTGAGCGCCTCATTCTACCTCTTGCAACCAACTTCTCGGCAAGAAGATAAGCTTGCTTTAGGCTCTCGCAGCTGGCCACACCTTTGCCTACGATATCGTAGGCAACGCCGTGATCCACCGAAGTGCGGACGACCGGGAGGCCGACCGTAACATTGACTCCCCGGCGCTTTGCCATCATTTTGAACGGAATTAGTCCTTGGTCGTGGTACATGGTGACAAACGCATCAAACGTGCCACTTCCGGCCTCCTGGAAAAGAGTATCGGCTGGGACCGGTCCGGTCACCGTGATCCCGCCTCGGCGGGCCTGCCGTAGGGCCGGCTTGATGACCTGTATTTCCTCGTTGCCCACCAACCCACCGTCGCCGGCATGCGGATTCAGCCCCGTAACCGCAATCCGAGGCTTTCGTACGCCAAACTGCTCTTTCAACGCACGGTTGACCACTCTAAGCGCGGCGAGCACCCGTTCGGGAGTAAGCGCCGGACTGATCTTGCGGATCGGAATATGGCGGGTGATCGGAACGACCCGAAGATCGCGATGAACCATGACCATCTGGCAGTGGGGAGCGCCAAGATATCTTGCAAAGAGCTCGGTGTGCCCGGTAAATCGATAGCCGGCCAGGCTTAGCGATTTCTTGGAAATCGGAGCCGTCACCAGGCCCTTAACCACCCCTCCTTTGACCATACGACAAGCAACTTCCAGCGCCAATCCGGCATGTCTCCCACCCCCGAGGCTATCCCGACCCCTTGAATAACGGTCCCTGCAGCCCGTATCCACAACCCGCACCGTGTTTGGTTCAAATCCGGCCAGCGACCGGTCCAGGTCTTCGGCTTGAACCACACTCACACGACCTTGCAGATGCGAAAGATAGGGATCGAGGACGCGCGATGAACCCACCAACATGGTCTCGGATCGAACGGGGCGAAATGTCGCGAAAAGACTGGCCACGATCTCGGGACCGATACCCGCCGGGTCGCCCAAGGTGACGGCGATGGCGGGTTTGCGTGCTTTACGGGACGAATTTTGCATACGACGCTCCGACCTTCCAGGAGATCTCGACCTGGCCCGGGCAAACGCAGCACCTCGGCACAGAGCCAGATCACCCGCAGCGACAGAGGCGGCACGTGTCACACCACGAAGCCAAACAGACGCTTACTCTTCGAAAGCGTCTTCGCCCATGTTTGTTTGCTCGTGGTCGACCACCTCATAATACGTGGGGGCGACCGCCTTGCTCAACTGTTTCTGTGGAACATTCACAACGGAGACGGTCAACGTTCCCGAGCGGGTTTCGATGGTGACCCTGTCCTTGACATGCAGGTCTGACGAAGGTTTTGCGGGACGGCCATTCAGCCAGATGGCGTTCCGCTCACACAGCGACTTTACCAGTGACCGGCTTCTTGCGAGACACAGGTACTTGAGCACGAGATCGATTCGCATCGATCAGTCACCACGCAAGTCTACATAAAATTCATCACGGAGCCGGTTCAAGTAGTCGTCGTAAATGTTGGCGGTTTTTTCCTGCTCGGCGAGCTTTTTCAATTCTTCCTGCACTTCCTCATATCGGTAGGTTCTTTCGGTCTCGCGCGCAAGAAGTTGGACGATTCTAAAGCCGGTGGGTTCACGCAGCACGGGGCTGATGTCCCCCTGTTTCATATTGCTGAGCACGTCTCGGAAGAACTCTGGCAGGTCTTCCACCCGCAGCCAACCCAAGTCTCCTCCCTCAGCGGCTGTGGCTGAGTCGTCGCTGAAACGCATCGCCGTCGTATCGAATGGAGCGCCGGCCAGCAACGAGGCGTGTATTTCGTTTGCCTTTGCGAATACATTGTCTATATCGTCGTCACCCGGTTTGACGGTAATCAGAATGTGACTGAGGTCCACTTCCTGTTTCGTGCTGTCCGCTCCAGTAACCTTGATCAAGTGGTACCCATACCCGGTGAGAACCGGTTGGCTGACCTCTCCGATCGCCAGCTTGCCCGCCGCTTCGGCAAACGCCTGATCGGCTAGATCCGCTAACTTGAGCGAGCCGAGCCTGCCACCATTCTTTGCGCTGGGATCATCGGAGTACGCCCTCGCCAGATCGGCGAAATCTTCACCGGCCATTACCCGTCGGTAGACGCTGTCTGCCCGTGCCTTTGCTTGCGTCTGGGCTGTCTGCGAAGACTCCATGGCAATATAAACTGTTCTCAGGTGAACCACGGCCGGTCTCAAGGGTAGACTGCTCTTTCGTCTATCATATAGTGCGCGCAAATCGGCCTCCGTCACCTGCACCGAGCGGCGATCTACATCGGTGCTCAAGACACGCTCGACGAGCATGCGATTTCGTATCTGCTCCCGGTACAGCTGCTTCAGCTCCGACATCGTGAGCCCCTCTGCCTCTAGCTGCCGGGCGAAGGCTTCTTCCCCCCCAAGCGTTTTTTCATTGTCCTCGATCGCCTGATCAACGAGCTGCTCGATTTCCGCGAACGGCACGTCGATACCCAGGCGACCGGCTTTGGCAACGATAAGTTTGCTGTTGATCAGTTCGTCAAGAACTTGCTGCTTTAACGCCGATCTCTCTGTCGGTTCCAGGTCGGTCAGTCCACGCTGCAAAATGAGTTGCTTGACGGTTTGATCGATCTCGCTCTGAAAGATTGCCGTGTCTTCGACGACAGCGATGACTCTGTCGACTAGTTGCTTGTCGGCTAGCGCGAGCCCCTCTATCGTGCTGCACGCCACAACTACGCTCACGAAAAATATTTTCTGAAAAAAAGTCGCCGACATCACGTTATCGCTTCTGTTACGGGTTAATTGCTACCGAATCCATGGCGCTCGCCACACCTAGCTCCCGGGCGCTATCCATGATCTCGATATCCGCTCTTGCTCTAAGCGTCGCGACGAGACTGTCGTAAACCGCCTCTCGCTTTCTCAGCATCAGGTTGTTAGCGATCTCGTCCTGCACGTCCTCAAACTCGAGCTTAACACGAGCCTCGCGGATGTCGACTATCTTGATGATGTGATAGCCGAACTCCGATTCGATGATATCGCTAACGTCCCCCAACTTCATCCCGAACACGATGTCCTCGAACTCGGGAATCATATTGCCTTTCGACAGGTATCCGAGATCCCCGCCAGAGCCTGAGTGCTTGTCTATCGAATACCTTCTCGCGAGATAGGCGAAGCTTCTCTGTCCAATCTGTTGCTTGACCTGTTCAGCATCCTCCAGAGTATTCACCAGAATGTGGCTGACTCTGAATTCAGTCAAATACTCCTGGGCGTGCCCGTCATAGTACCCCCGCACTTCATCGTCTGAGACCATTGCTTTGTCCTGAATTACGTTTTGAACCAGATGATCTGCGATCAGGTCTTTGCGGTACTGTTCAAGCCGTGATTCGATATCCGATGAGGCAATCATACCGGACTTCATACCCTCTTCATAAAGAAGTTGCGTCGTAATCCACCTGTCCAGATATTCCTGAAGCTCCTCGGTGGTAAGGAAACTCCGATACTCTTCGGGCAGAAAAAAATCGAACTCGCGCTTCGTCAGCGATTCGCCGTTAACTTTCACCACCACCGGCGACGAATCAGTTCTTTGCCTATCCGTCATTCTCTCGCAACCGGCGCCCGTCAAAGACAAGGTGACGGCAAGCAAGCTGACCCCAGTAATAGATCCAACGATTATTCGCTTTATCATGACAAATTTCTCATCGGGTCGAACTTGCCGTGACGTCGAGCTTCGCCTTTTTGAGGTTCTTGTCAAACACCTCAACCGTATACTCCTGCCGCCACTTCGACAACAGTTGATCCAGCCGTTCGCCGCCCTTTATCGTCTTCAAACGATGCCTAATCTCATTTTGCACCTCGTCGTATGACCGGATCCGTTCCGGCAACTTCTCGTCGAGCCTGACCACCGCCCAGCCGACTGACAGTTCAAAAGGCTCCGAAATGTCGCCAAGGTTTGCGATATTAAAACCATGGTCATCAATCTCCGCCACTTGTCCTTTCGCCAATAGACGGTCGTTTACTCTTGCCTGAGCTGCCAGTTCCGGTACGGAGAGACTTCGCGCAACGGTCTTGAAGTCGGCGCCCGAGCTCAGCTTCTCCCACGCCTCCGTCGCACTGGCCCGATCACCGGTGACGATGGCCGAAAAGCGGCGCTCCTCCTCCCGTCGAAACAGCTCTTGGTTGTCTTTGTAGTAGGCTTCAATCTCGGGTTCTCTTACGTCCACCTGTTCATCTATTAGCTCAACGTGGAGCCGACTTATCATCATGTCTTCTCTTTTTCTATTGAGCATACTAATTACTTCCGGTTCACCCTCGATCCCCGACGATTCGATCTCCACCACGACTAGTTCGTTCATGGCAATGTCGGCGAGAAACTTCCGGAGCCCCCCGAGACGTCGTTCTCTCCTCGGTCTCTGATAGAAATGCCCACGGTCATAAAGATCCGAAAAATCCTTTACAGTTATCGTCTTATCGAGATACGAAGCAACGGGTTTTTCCATGTCCTCGACCGCAAGTTTCAACAGTGGATATACTTCGAGGTCCCGGTTTGGCGGATTGTCGACCGGTTGGTCCGGCGGCATCGCGTTGAATATGATCTTGAGGTTATCGTCATACCATTGAAATCCATGCTTTTCCATAATTTGATTGGAGAGCTCAAACGTCAGCTTGGATGTCTTTTGGGTCGTAGCCATTTTTTCGAGTTCGGGTTTCACCTCCTCAAACGGTTTTTGCGTCGGTCTTTTTGAGTTGATGACTTTGATAACGAAGTAACCATAGGGATTTATTATTGGCTTCGTCACCTCCCCGACCTTCTTGCTAAAGAGTTCATCTTGAAAGTGCGTCGGAAACTGACCGTAATACGCGTCCAGCACCTTGCCGCCCGTGCTCGCATCCGGTCCCTTCGAATACTGCTTACAGGCGCTTTCAAAATCGTGCCCTTGTTGGAGTAGATCGTACACGTGGTTTGCCTCGTCCTCTGTATCGGCGAGAATCTGCTTTACTTCTAGAACCGTTCCATATTTGTCATAAATGTCTCGCAAATCTTTGTCGGTGACCGCGAGCTTGTCCGCGACTTTTACTTTCAAGTATGCGGCCTGCAAACCCGATTGCCTGAAACCCTCCATGCCCTGGACTACGTAGGGATCTTTGTCATAACCCAGCTCATCGGCCTTCAACCCCATAATTTCTCGATGTATCATATGCTCGAGAAACTCCTTGAGTCCGGCCAGATCTTTCGTATCCGGAAGATACTCTGGGCCCACGTTCAAATAGGCTTTTTCGAAGTCACCAAGAGTTATAACCCGGTCTTTGACCTTCGCCACAGGAAGTTTCTCTCTATTTTGACTACAAGATCCGGCTAGTGCGAGGGAAACGCACAAGACTCCTAACACTATGTTTTTCGCTGGCTGCATAACAAACCGTCTCCTTTCTCCAACCCCTGAGTATTCTAAACCTTCATGGATCATCCCCAGCGCTGGGGTGCGCTCACGCGCGATAATAAACCGAATGCTTTGTGAAAGATTTTCTCTTAGGAGCTAAAGCCGTAGCTAGCGACTATAGTCCGATGATGCGGCCATGGCAACATCCAGAAGTATCTTGGCCTGTTCGAGACCACACCCACTCGCCGGGCCGGTCACAGTCAACCCAAACGTATCCCCCGATTTGAACAATGCGCGACCTTCAAAAGTTTCAACTATGCGGGCACACACCTGTGGAAGAAGCGCCCTTCCAGGCAAAAATTCTACCACAATCCGCTGGGGTCTGAACTGAATAAGCCCGATACCGAGGGTCATCGCACGAAGCTTAAGCCGTGTAACCGACACCAAATTAATGGCTTCCGGGGGCGGTGCGCCAAAGCGATCCGCCAGCTCGGCTTCGACATCATCGACCTCAGCCGGGCTCTCCAGTCGCGCGAGGCGTTTGTAAAGCGCCATCCGCTCGTTCTGATCCTCCACGTAGGCTTCGGGCAAATAGCATCTCAAGCGGGTTTCGATCCGGCACGGCGTGGGGGCGGCCTTGTCTTCACCACTTAGCTCCTCGATCGCCTCCTTTAGCATCTTGCAATAGAGATCAAAACCGACCGCGACAAGTTGCCCGTGCTGCTCTACGCCGAGAATGTTCCCGGCTCCGCGGATCTCCAAGTCGCGCATGGCCAGCCGGTAACCGCTACCCAGTTCGGCAAACTCTTCCATCGCCTGCAAGCGCTTGTCAGCGTTTTCGGTGATCATAAAGTTTCTGGGTATAAACAGATACGCGTACGCTTGTCTCTCTCTCCGTCCAACACGCCCCCTCAACTGGTAGAGATCGGCGAGTCCGAAGCGGTCGGCGCGGTTGATGATGATTGTATTGACGTTCGGGAAATCAAGCCCCGACTCAATGATCGTCGTCGATATCAACACATCATATTTCTTGTCAAGGAACACTGAAATCGTCTTTTCAAGTTGCCGTTCCGGCATTTGGCCATGCGCCACCCCAAACCTCAACTCTGGCATCAATCTCTCTAGAAACGCCTGCATCGAGTATATGGATGCCACTCGATTGTGAAGAAAGAACACCTGCCCTCCTCGGGCTGTCTCTGAAGTTATCGCCTGCACGATAGTGTCTTCGTCGAACGTCGCGATCTCAGTTTTCACCGGATGACGATTACGTGGTGGCGTGTCGATTACAGACATCGGTCGCAGACCCGAGAGCGCCATGTAGAGCGTGCGAGGGATCGGCGTAGCTGTCATCGACAAGACGTCGACGGCGTGTTTGATCTTCTTGATCTTTTCCTTGCTGCGCACACCAAAACGGTGCTCCTCGTCGATGACTAGCAGTCCTAGGTCATTAAACTCGATATCCCTAGAGAGCAAGCGGTGCGTGCCGACGACAACATCAACCACCCCTTTTCGTAGCTCCTCAACAATCGTCTTCTGCTCGGATGGTGTCTTGAAACGACTCAACATCTCGACGCGAACTGGAAACGACGACATCCGCTCCTGGAACGTTCTGTAGTGCTGCAATGCGAGTATCGTTGTCGGTACGAGTACTGCAACCTGTCGCCCCCCATTTACCGCTTTGAAAGCGGCACGAATAGCCACTTCGGTCTTGCCAAATCCGACGTCACCACAAACCAGGCGATCCATCGGCCTCGACGTTTCCATGTCACGTTTGATCTCCTCGGTCGCCCTTAGTTGATGAGGTGTCTCCTCGAAGGGAAACGAGGCCTCCAATTCCTTTTGCCATGGGGTGTCGCCTGCAAACGGTTTGCTGGTGGCAATCTCTCGACCGGCGTAGACCCTGAGCATCTCGCCCGCGACGGCCTCGAGTGCTTTCTTTGTCCGTGCCTTGGTGCGTTGCCACTTAGAGCTGCCCAAGCGGTCCAGAGCCGGGACAGCACCGTCTTTCCCTATGTATTTCTCTACGAGGATCATCTGATCGAGCGGGACAAAGATGCGATCGGCTCCGTGATACCGTAGACTAAGACACTCGGTTTCTCCTTCACGCACTTTCACCCTTTCGAGACCAACATAGCGCCCTATTCCGTAGTCGACGTGCACAACAAAATCGCCTATCTGCAGGGCTTCTCGGTCGGGACTCTTTGCTCTGCGGACCTTTTGTTTTTCAGATGGCCGCGGGAGCGCGCGGTGAAAAATTTCGTGGTCGGTAAGCAGCGCCATTCCTGCTTGCTCCCAAACAAAACCAGATGTAACCCAACCCACCGGCAAATGAACCAGCTGCTCGTCATCTTCCAGAAGGTCCGCCAGCCGTTCACGCTGCGCCGGACTCTCCGAGAAAATCAGTATGTCAACAGCCTTCTTGGAGAGGCTGCCGATGAGTCGAATCAGCGATTCCACTTTTCCCAGGACGGTCGGGTGCTCGGTTGTGTGAAAACTATGACATTCTCGGGTACATCGAGTTTCTTCTCGGTCGACGTCTGCTGCCCTGAAGTTCCCGTTCGTGTCATCGCGACTGCAATACTCCAAAGGTGAATACTGGGTGTTTCGTACGACGTGTAGCAATCGACGGGATGCATATACTCCTGGAAACCCAACAGGGGGTACTCGCCGGCTACCGTCTTAACTTTCTCGAATTGGCTCTCCAGTGATTCCAGTGTCTTCCCCAGACCCGTCTCGTCCCAGAAGAACACGAGCGGCGGTGAATCGAAGAAGTCGAGGAGTGTCCCATCCATTCCCATGGCGGGAGCGTATCGCCGAAGCAGATATGAAGAACGGTGATGCTCTATCTCATGCCGGACTTGCGCGATAGTCCCATCGCGGAATTGTGCGTCTTGCAGGTGGCGTTCCAGCCCTTCCAAAGAGCGTTCGTTGACCAATACACCGGTGGCGGGCAGGACGCGAAAGGTTTGCCGCCGCTCGATGGAACGCTGTGAATCGACATCAAACGCACGAATCGACACCACTTCATCGTCGAGGAGTTCGAGCCGCATCGGGTGGGCCCGAGAAGGGTCGAAGATATCAACGATCGACCCCCTAACGGAGAATTGTCCTATTTCATCGACAATACTCGTGGCCTCGTAACCGACGGTTACAAGGTGCTCAACCAACTCGTCCAGATCGATCCGGTCGCCGGTGGAGAACTCCAGGGTCAGCGCTGCAAGGGCAGGGGCGGGAATTGTTTTCTCAAGAAAACCAAGGAGCGTCGTAACGACAACGTCGACCTCCCCTTTGCGAATAAGATCCAGGCACGCGTTTCTGCGGCCGCGGACAACGAGGTTTTCCTTTGGCTCGAACGGTTGCGGGAAAATATCCTTCTCGGGAAAGAGCGTTATCCTGGCCTCCGAAATCGTCTCCAGGTCAGAGCAAGAATCCCGAGCTTTCTCCTCATCGGTACAACAAAGCACAACAGGCCTACCCAACAATCTCCTCAGCGCCTCCACTGCAAAGACCGGTGATGAGCCCGCCAGACCGCGAATATCTATGCGGCGACAGCCTTCCTCGACCAGGCGCCGGATCTGTACAATTTGCGCCTGCTTAGCCACGCGCTCGACGAGCGACGCGGTCCCCGCCTCCGTCAGTCTGCTCTTGGCCTGCAACATCGATTCACGCCCTACGACCCAAAAGAGACTCCAGGACAAGCGCCGAGATCGCCACCAAGAGGAACAATGGGTAAATCTCGCGGCCCTGCCTTTCTCTCTGCAGAGTTGTCGCAAAATCCGCCGAGTCGTCGACGACGGTGGCATCGCCAAGATACTCGCCCGCGAGCTCTTGCGGGTTCAGATTGGATTCTCGCGTATCGACGTTGACCACCGCTTCGGACACCAGCGTCGTGTCCGCCAACAGTTTGTAGAATCCCACGCGCTTGGGCCGCGAGATCATGGCTTTGGTCTCGCCGTGCGGCAAATCAAAAAACACCGCTTGCTCCTGCTCGCCCAACTCATTGGCCACACGATGCTCGTGGCCCTGCCGCCTCCAGCCCGCTGGCAGGTCAAAAAACAAGTCCGTTCCTGGATAGTTCTCGCGGTGAAACTCGGCGCCTTCGCTGCTAGCCAAGTACGATACGGTGGTATGAATCAACGGCAAGAACATGGGTGACAACGGCAGATCACCGCTCGCCATATCGGGTGAGGCGCTCACCACGACTGCTCGCCCGTCCCCTCGTCTGCACTCCCAAATCCCCGCGTCACCGCTGCCAAGATACGCCAGAATGGAATCGGGTGCGACTCCGGCGACAGCGATATACTCACGAACTCGGCTCCGTGACAGCAGCTCCAATTCCTCCTCGTTGAAAATACTAAAAACCGGGTGATCTTTCTGAAAAGACCGCAGCGATTCTTCCGCTTTTCGGTGGGTCGCCTTTTTAATGCCGAAATACCGTGCAAACCCATCCTCCCGCCACTGTCCGCTACTACCTCCGCCCAGAAAGACCATCAGCCGTCCACCAGTGTGGAGGTAACGCTTTAGCAATTCAAACCGATTCCGGTCGAGCCGATGAGGATCGGTCCATACCACGACACCGCGATCTGGCAGCGCGGCTGTGGTTAGGTCCTTCTCGTCGACGACTTTTACCGAGAACTCGCTTTCTCCAGAGCCCCGTGGGTTGAGGGCTTTGTCGACATAAAAATAGCTCGCTGTCTGCTTGTCATCCTCGACGAATCTCTTACCACGCATCAAGGTGACCGGGATGCGACGCGACACGTCCAACATAAAGAACCGGTCGTCATCTATCGGTAGACGATCCCTGTTTTTCGCCACCCGGCACCTGTGGCTACCCCAGTCGTTTATCGAAACAGAGAACGTAACCGTGGCCGAAGCCGCCGGTGAAAGATTTACGAATTTCTCGGCCTTGCGCTTTTCGTCGATGAACAGCTCCACGGGAAACTCTGCTGGGTTCTCGCGGGAATGGTTGGTGACAGACACCCCGACGCGAACCACTTCGCCTGGTCTTATGAGCTTACGGGGCGTGAACACACGATCGATGCTGACGTTGTCAACCGCTTCAAGATAGACCGGGAGCAGGATCACTCTCAATCCGGCCGGCGTCCCGGAGACAAGAAGCGAATCCGCCGTTTCTCTGAAGTCGGATACGACATAGATCTCGCCGCTGCGCAGCTCCGACTCACGAAAGTGCCCCACCGCCGTTTCCAGCGCCTTTGTCAAAGAGGCTCGTTCGTCGGCAACTTCGAGCCCGTCGATCGCTTTTTTTACGATCTGCTTATTCGTGGTTCCACTCTCAAAAAGCAACCGACTCGATCCTGATGACGCGACCACGTTGAGCACATCATTCCTTGCGCTTTCGTCAACGACACGTTTGGCAAGGATCTTCGCTTGGGTAAACGCGGTACCGGTCTCGCGCTCCACCCCCATACTCGCGCTCATATCAACACATATGACAATTTGCTTGGCCGCAGCAGCAGGCATGAAAAGAGCCGCTCTGCTGTGGAGCGTAGGCCGAGCAAAGGCGAGAACGACGAAAGTGACGGCAAGCGTCCTCAATAGAAGCACTATCCATCGGCGCAGGTTGACTCTGCTCATTCTGCGCCGACTCAGTTCGTCGATAAACTCTAGCGAGCTAAAACGTATCTTGCGTAAACGCCGTCGATTGAGGATGTGAATGATGATGGGCAACGCCATCGCCGCGAGCGCAAACAAGAAGAAGCTGTTTAGAAAACCGAGCCCGAACATCGATTCATCAACCCATCCTCAGACGCTTGTTCAAATAAGCCGTCAACGCCTGGTCGAAGGGGGTTCTTGTTGTCAACAGGTTATAGTCTATTTGGTGCCCTTTGCACTCACGGTCGAGCTTGCTTATCCAGCCCTCAACCCGTTTTGCATATTGCTCTTTGAGAAACGCCGGCTCGACGCGGATTTTCTTATCATTCTCCAGATCTCGGAATTCGACCTCATCGCGATAATCCAAGTCGAGCTCACGCGGATCAAGAATGTGGAAAACAATAACTTCGTGCTTGCGGTGCCGGAAGTGTTTGAGCCCCATCAGAATCTTCTCGGGGTCGTCCATCAAATCGGAAATGAGTATGATCAACCCGCGCCTTTTTACGCGCTCTGCGATGTAATGCAATGTTGGGCTTATGCGCGTCTTCGCTCCCGCGCTGAGGCGTTCGAGATTGCCCAGAAGAAAGAACAGGTGCTTGCGCACCGACCGGTGAGGTAACAACGCACGAATTTGATCGTCGAATGCGCAAAGGCTTACCGCGTCCTGCTGACGTATCATGAGATAGGACAGGCTTGCCGCCAGAAGCCCGCCATATGTGAGTTTATCGAGCCCGTCACCTTTTCCGGTTTCTACATCTCCACCCAGCGAGGAGAATCCCATCGACCCACTCTTATCCAACAGGATGGTGGCTTTGAGATTCGTCTCCTCTTCGTATACTTTTACATAGAATCTGTCGGTCTTGCCGTAAACCTTCCAGTCGAGGTTCTTGACATTATCTCCCTGCATATACTGGCGGTACTCCGCAAACTCAACAGAGAATCCGTGATAAGGACTGCGGTGCATACCGGCAATGAACCCTTCGACGATCAGGCGGGCCTTGAGCTCCATACCGGTCAAACGACTGACCACGCTTGGATCGAGGAATTTTGTGATAGCACTTGGTTTTTTCGCCCGCACGGCATCCGCCTTGTGATTAATCCCCAAGAGTAAACACGAATTTGAGGTTACTCGACAACTTCGTCGAGCAGTTTGTCAATAAGTTCATCGGTCGCCACCCCGTCCGCGTCAGCATTAAAATTTGTCACTATTCGATGTCGGAGAACGGGGGCCGCCATGACTCTAATATCCTCGCAACTCGGCGTGGGCCGCCCCTGCATTATGGCGCGGACTTTGCTGCCCAAGATGAGATGCTGCCCAGCTCGCGGCCCAGCGCCCCAGCTTATATAATCCTGAATCGACTTCACCGAAGCGTCGCGCGTGGCCCTCACCAAGCGGATGGCATAATTCAGAACATGGTTGGATATCGGCACCTTTCTGATCAGCTTTTGGAAGCGAAGTATCTCCGCGGCCTCGATAACGACTTCGGGCTCCCCGTTAGCTTTCGACGTGGTCGTCTCCACGATCACCCTTTCTTCCTCTTCAGTCGGGTAGTCCACGTTTACATGAAACATGAATCGGTCGAGCTGGGCCTCTGGCAGCGGATAGGTGCCCTCCTGCTCGATGGGGTTCTGCGTCGCGAGAACGAAGAACGGAAGTTCCAACTTGAAGGTTTTTCCACCGGCCGTCACCTCGTGCTCCTGCATGGCCTGCAGCAGAGCGGCCTGGGTTTTGGGCGGAGTCCGATTGATTTCGTCGGCCAGGATGACATTGGCGAAAATGGGCCCGTGAACAAACTTGAAGACACGTTTTCGCGTTCCGGGTTCCTCTTCGAGGATTTCGGTGCCCGTGATATCAGAAGGCATCAGGTCCGGCGTGAACTGGATCCTGGAGAATTTCAGGTCCAATGCCCTTGCCACTGTCGAGATCAACAGCGTTTTGGCGAGTCCGGGGACCCCCACCAGCAAACAGTGGCCGCCAGAGAAAAGGGCGGTAAGCAGCTGCTCGATGACCTCGTGCTGCCCGACTATTACTTTGCCGATCTCGGCCTTGAGGGTTCCGTACGCTTGGCTAAACCGTTTGACTTCTTCGACAACCGCCATGCTCTCATTATTTGCTTCCATGGGTCCTTTCCTCACGCTGCCAGTTGATTGTCTATTTGCGGTGGGCAACTCGTTAGCGGTAAGATTTCAATCTCTTTCATTATACCATCATAGCGCCAAAATGTTACGCGTAATTGGCTCTTGCCGTTGAATGCCTTTCGTTCTATCCTGCATGCCTGAAACGAGAACACGTCTCGACCACCCGTACCGGCGTTTCGGCAACCGTGGCGGCAATTGCGAGATCGGTTCACCCACACGCGCGCGGAGCACAGCTCGATGGACATGTCTCACAACCGCGCGGTGTATCGCACCCGTATACAGGGGGAGCTCAACATGGCCAAGCGAGTACTGATTTTTGGGAAGGATACTTGACCTTACACAAACGCGGCCCGTGAGGACTACGCAAACCGAGACTTTAGCGTCGAGTACAAAGATGTAAAGAAAGACCAAGCAGCCCTCGATGAGATGCTTACCCACTCTGAAGGGGTTCGGGACGTGCCCGTCATCGTCGTGGGCTCGGAGGTCACGATCGGATTCGGAGGGAGCTGAGCGGTCTAGCCTCTCACCGTGTGTGAGAGCTCAATTTGTTTGATCCCAACCAATCTCTTGTTTCAGATAAACGACAGCTTAACCCGCGAGTCTTATTTTTTTGACGGCCAAACACATAGGCGCATGGTGGTGCTCGATTTGTGGAAAAACCCCCAGCGCCTTCCCGCCTGATCTTCTCAACCTCTTGTTGTAAAATAGATTATGCGTTTTCCACAGCCCGCGCCGATTTGTCAACATCAATCTAGACGGCTGTGGATAAAACCTGCCCCGCAAAAAAGGGCCTCCATCTTGTGGAAGCCCTGATTTGGGTCGGTGTATCACACCGTTTGCTACTTGAGCGCCTGTTTTTGGGTTTCTTTGTTCCAGGTCTGTTTTTCACTCACCGGTTTGGCCGTGCTGGCAGGCGCGCCGGCCTGGGTGCCCATCTTGCAGGCTCCCTCGAAGAACACGCCCTCGTCGATCACCAGGCGCGCCGTGGCGATATCTCCTTCCACGTGCGAGCCGGTCTGAAGTTCGATTTTGTTGGTCGCCGTGATGTTGCCAACCAGCTTACCACCGATGACGGCGTTTTTCACATTCACATCGGCCTTCACGACACCGGACTTGCCGATTATCAATGTCTCCGGACACTTGATCTCGCCGTCAAAATCGCCATCGATTCTAAGCGTTCCCTTGAGATCTATGTTCCCCTTGACTTTACATCCTGGTCCGAGAATCGAGTTTAGATTACCCTCGCCGCCGGTGACGGCGTCCGCTTCTTTACCAAACATGAGTTGATCCTCCTCTTTCAGAACCGTTGGTCGAGACGCGAGAGATTATACACAAATTCACAGCGAGTTACAGTTCATTTTGGCTATCAGTCGATCTCTAGTTGAGCAGATAGTTTCTGGGATCGACGGGAACACCGTTCTTCTTTACCTCAAAGTGAAGGTGGGGTGCTGTGCTCTTGCCGGTGCTTCCGACAAAAGCGATGGTCTGCCCGCGCGTGACTCGTTCGCCCACGTTCACAAGGTTGCGAGCGTTGTGTCCGTACAGGGTGCTTATTCCAAAGCCATGATCGATAACGATCATATACCCGTACGTGTCGTCCCAGTCACTTACGACGACGACCCCTTCTGCGGAGGTTTGAACCGGTGTATTCCGTCTGGCAGCAATATCCATGCCCGGGTGGTAACCGTGGCTTTTCTCTCCGCCGGTTGTGTATAACTCCCTTGTCACGTATCCCTTTACCGGCCAGAGAGACGGTATGGCCTTCAGCAAGAGCTGCTGCTCCGACCGGGTATCTTCCGCCTGTTCGCCGACAGCAGAGATGGCCGGAGAATTGACAATCGGTGATAAACTGGCCACTAGAATGCTATCCTCGACAGACAGCCCGACACCAAGCATCTTTTTTATTTGGATTCCCATCGTCTGCAAGCGCACCAACTCGGTTCGGAGCGAGTCTATTTGCGCGTTGCGCTCGAGAAGCTTGGCGTTCTCCGAGCTGAGAAGCCGGGCCTGGTGCGCCGCGTAGAGCACCTTTCCGTACGTACCCACAAAAACGACGAGAGACGCCACCGACAAAACGGCCAACACCAAGAACGTATACAACAACGGGTACGACACGCGATAGTTACGCATCTTGGAATCGTCGTGTGGGACAATTATGACCGAGAAATGTCTTCTCATCGTGGAAGCGGTATGTGCATCAGCTCTGCCAGCCTTTCGAAGTCATCGTGGCTGTAGAACTCGATCACTATTCTCCCTTTGCCGCCGCGTTTTTCATCGACGGTCACCCGCGTGGAGAGGTGACCCGACATCGCCTTTTCCAAGTATGCGATGTGCGTTGGTTTTTCCTTTACTCGCCTCTTTGCGGTTCGCTTCTTACGGTCCGGCCCCGCCTCTCCCTCGACCTGCCGCACCGTGAGGCGGTCTCTGACGATTCGTTCTGCGAGCGAAACTTGGGCGGCGGCCGTTGAGAGCGCGAGCAGCGCCCGAGCGTGTCCCTCGCTGATTCTACCGTCCACGAGGAAATGCCGGACCGCGTTGGGTAGGCTGAGGAGCCTGAGCGCGTTGGCAACCGAACTGCGATCCTTACCGACTAGTTTCGACAACTCGTTCTGAGACATGCCAAACTTATCGATCAGCGCACGGTAGGCTTCGGCGATTTCGATTGGGTTCAAGTTTTCTCTCTGCAAGTTCTCGACCAACGCAAGTCTCAGACTGTCCACCTCTTCGGCGGAGCGAACAATCGCTGGAACGGTGGGAACCCCTGCCAGGCGGGCGGCATGAAGACGGCGCTCTCCCATAATCAACTCGTAACGGTCCCCGACCTTGCGCACGACGACGGGCTGGAGCAGTCCGTCGCTTTGGATACTCTCGGAAAGCGTCTTGATCTTTTCTTCGTCAAATTGCTTGCGGGGTTGATGAGGGTTGGAACCGATCTCGCTGACCGGGAGCCTAACGAGCTTGTCCGCGCTGATCGTGTCCTTAACCTCCTGTGGGATAAGAGATTCCAGCCCGCGCCCCAATGCCTTCCTAGACACTCTGAATCACCTCTCTTGCCAGTTGAAGATAGGTCTTTGCACCCAGGCACTCGATATCGTAAAGAATTATGGGTTTACCAAAGCTGGGCGACTCGCTCAATTTCACGTTTCTCGGAATTATTGTGTTATATACCTTGTCGCCAAAGTAGCTCAGTGTCTCCTCCACAACCTGTTTGGCCAGTCGCAGACGCCGATCGAACATCGTGAGGAGTACCCCCTCGATCTCGAGCCCCGGATTCAACCCTGCTTGCACAAGCTTAATCGTTTCAAGTAGTTGCCCGAGTCCCTCCAGCGCGTAGTACTCGCATTGCAGGGGAATCAAGACCGAGTCCGACGCCGCCAGAGTATTCACGGTCAGTAACCCCAGGCTGGGCGGCGAGTCCACCATGATGTAGTCGAACCGTTCCGCGACCCGCTCCAGCGCCCGTTTGAGTCGCAGCTCGCGGTGCGGTTGGTTGACAAGCTCCACTTCGGCCCCGGTGAGCTGCTCGTTTGAGGGGAGTAGCCACAGATGCGACAGCGGGGTCTCCACGATCGCCTCATCGACGATTGTTGCGTCCAAAAGCACCTCGTAAACCGTAGTGGGGAGGCTGCGCTTGTCGATGCCCAGCCCGGAGACGGCGTTCGCTTGTGGATCCATGTCCACCAGCAACGTCTTTTTCTCAGCAGCGGCCAAGCTGGCGGCCAGATTCACCGCTGTCGTGGTCTTGCCGACCCCGCCTTTCTGATTCGCAATGGCTATGATTCGTGCCATGATGTGAGCCACACACGTCTCGGGCTGACCCATCGTCGTTTGGCCAATACAAGACCCTATTTAACAATAGCTCAAACCGCCAGCGCGTTGTGCGTGGCGATACGTCGCGTCGTAGCGCTCAGACTTCGTCCCGTTCATATCATTGCGGCCAGCTATCTAGCCACGGTGTCACAAGCACCTTGACGTCGACCGATCCCGTGTCTTCGCTATCGAAGATACCCTCTTTGATCAACACAGAGTCGGCGGGGTTGCTTCCCCAATAGTTGTTGGTGGCGTCGATGGTGGTGATGAGCCCTCTGAACGGCGGTTCCAGCCGTATGTTTATGTGGTCCGGCAATCTGAACTCGTTTCCGAAGATGCCATTGCCCGTGATGAGTGGGAAGACCGCCGTTATGAGCCGGATACCGGGGAAGTCATTGCGGGATATTTCGTTACCACTTATGTCAATGGGAACCGTCCCGTTGGGATCGTTTAGGTCGATCGAAATCCCCGCCTCGCCATCGGTGTAGAGCGTTGAGTCTTTGAACCGTCCATTGAGTCCGATATCGCCGCCACGAATCGTTATGCTCGCGGGTGGTATCGTCGACTCGCTCACGCGAACCCCACTTTTTAGGTTATCCGTGATGGTACAACTGTCGACTAGCAGCTGCCCATTCGACTCATACAGGACGGCTGCTTCGCTGCAAAACGTTATAAAACAATTGGTTGCTAGAATGCTCCCGCTGATGGAGCTCCGCAGGGCGTTTTGGGCGTAAGAGATGTGGGTGTGGTCAAACTCGAGCACGGAGGCGGCGCTCGGTGTCGTCAGAATCCCAGACCAGCACCCGGGCTCCGGGGTTCGCATGTTCGGCCGAATGAAAATCGGCGCGGTCGCCATCCCGTTGCCATCCACTCGACCCGATACTTGAATTTCGCTATTGGGCTCTACGTACACGTTGACCCCTGGATCGATGGTCAGTGTCGCGCTTGCGTTGACGGCGAAAATCCCGCCCGCGGGTGCGACAATATAGGGCGACCCGCCCGCACTCCAGGTAAGGTTTGCCGTGACGTCATCGGTCGGGCTCGCCACATCGACCGTCCTGGTCAGCGTGACCACTCCTCCTTTACCATCAGTCGCCGTAACCGTAACCGTATCCGTTCCGACCGTCGCAGCAGCTTCGCATCGCATGGAGGGCGTCCCTTGGTCGCCCGCCTCGAGCAACCATCGGGTCACGTCCCATGTCACCTGAACGGGGTCACCATCAGCGTCATCGACATCGACGCTCAGCGTGACACTCGAGTTACGCGCAACAGCGAGCTTGGGAAACGTAAACGCGATGGTCGGAGCCTGATTTCGGGGCGGCGTTACCGTTGTATCCTCTTCGGAACACCCGATGGTCAGGAGCCCAACAAAAACAGCTAACCAACTTTTTTTTATGATGTTATACATTTTTGTGTGTCTTTGCTCTGCGTGTTCGATTTATGGATACACTATGCCCAATCGCCACGTGAAATCAAGTGCTTTTCGATAACTTTTTTGGTGGAGAGAACCGCCACAGAAAACACCTGGCGAGATCGCTGTTTCACGTGAAACACAGACGCAACTACTTCCATGACAGCCTGTTTGTTCGTTGTCATGCGTCTCATGACCGCAGTGATGGCGCCCCCGGAAAACCCTCTTGCCGGCCATCCCGCGTCATCCCCGGCGGGGGGAAACGTGTTCACGTTTTTTGGTAGAGAAGGAAAGTCCCTTTTTCTGACTTGGCTGTGGAGTGGAGGCGAAGGCAAGTGGCAAGGTGGGGATCGATGGCCTTCTCTCTTACGGGGCGTACGGTCACGTAATAACACCCGGGCTTGAGGACCTGCTCGATGAGCTTTCCCACCTTCGGCGGAGACGCGACGGCCAGCGTCACCGCCAAATCGAATCCTCCCGGTCCTCGGGGTCCCTGGACCACCTCTTTGAGGTCGGCCTCCACTACCTCTGTGTCTCGAAAGTCCAGCCTGTGGACAGTTCGCTCCAGGAACATGGCCCGCCGGCTCTTCCGTTCGATCAGAATCAAACGGAGCGACGGAACCAGACCCTTCCAAACCAGACCCGGAAAGCCGGCGCCGGATCCAATATCAGCGACGCGCCACGGTGGCCCGGCGCTACGGTATCCGACTCCACCCGCGACAAACTCCCATAGATCGACCGATTGACGAACAAGCCGAGACACCACCGCGGCGGTGGACCGTTTTGATACCAGTCCCAGTTGCGGGTTCCACGTGAGGAGTTCCTCGACAAAGATATTCAGGAAATCGGGATCGAAACGGGAGCGCAGATCGGCAAGCGAGGCGGTGATTCGCCCCACATCATGTTCGAGGTTTCTGTACATCGGTTGTCGTCGGGCGGCCGTTTTTCGGTGGGCCACTACGCTGCAAGTGTACGGCGATAATGGAAAGGTCTGAGGCACGCACTCCAGATATACGGGAGGCCTGAGCCATGGTTTCCGGACGTTTTATCATGAGCTTCTGTCGGGCTTCGGTGCTCAAACCATGAATCCCGTGGTAGGGGAAGTCCTCTGGAATCGCCTGGGCCTCCATTTCCCGGACTGTCTGTATGTCCCTTTCCTGCCGCTCAAGATAGCCAACGTACTTGACGGCACATTCGACATGACGGTCGAGACCATTCCCCCCGTGGACGGTTCTGCTCATGTATGGCTGGACATGACGGAAGCGGACTTGCGGTCGCCTGAGTACCTGCGCCAGCGTACTCGGTTTGGCGACGGGTTCGAGCGCTTCGGCTGCGAACCGCGGATTGCCGACAACGGTTGGAAACGGCGTTCGCTCCAACTGCCCGATGATCTCTTCCATGTGCCTCATTCTTTTCTGCACCCCATCCCATGCCGATAACGGAATGAGGCCAAGTTCCACTCCGTAGGCCATCAGTCTCTCATCGGCGTTGTCCTGCCGGAGCGAAAGCCGAAACTCGGCCCGCGACGTAAACATCCGATACGGTTCATCAATATCCTTGGTCGTGAGGTCATCGATGAGGACCCCGATGTAAGCTTCATCACGCCCCAGGGTGAAAGGCGGCTTCCCCCTAGTCTTGAGCACCGCGTTGACACCCGCCATGAACCCCTGGGCAGCCGCCTCCTCATAACCCGAGGTACCGTTGACTTGGCCCGCGAAGAACAACCTGTCCACGTGCTTGGATTCGAGAGTGCGCTTGAGCTGGTCCGGAGGAAAGAAATCGTACTCCACCGCGTAGCCGGGCCGCCGCATAATCGCCGTATCGAGTCCAGGAACCGACTGCAAAATCTTGAGTTGCACATCCACGGGCATGCTGGTTGATATACCATTGAGGTAGAGTTCGGGGTGGTCACGACCCTCGGGCTCGATGAATATCTGGTGTCGAATCTTATCGGGAAAACGGACCACCTTATCTTCTATCGATGGGCAATACCGAGTGCCTATGGCGTCGATGTCGCCACGATACATGGGTGCGCGGTCGATGTGCTGCCGGACCACATCGTGAGTCACGGCGTTGGTGTGAGTGAGGTAGCATAGCTCCTGGCTCTGCGTTATCGTCTTCGTCCGATACGAAAAGGGTGTCGGGCACGAATCGCCGGCCTGTGGTTCGAACTGTTGGAGATCGACCGAGCATCGCAAGACCCGTGGTGGCGTGCCGGTCTTGAGGCGCCCGAGTCGAAAGCCGCTGGCCCGCAACGAAGCGGAGAGTGTCGTCGTCTCGGGTTCGCCCTCGCGCCCGCCCGGGACCTTGGTCTCTCCGATGTGCATCAGCCCTTTGAGAAAAGTGCCGGTCGTCAGCACACAGGCTCTCGCCATTAGACGCGTGCCGTCGCCCAGCTCGACCCCTTGGAATGCCCCATGCTGTATCACGATTCGCGTCACTTCGGCAGGCACCAAAGACAAGTTTTTCTGATTTTCAACGACATATCGCATTATGTCCGCGTAACGATACTTGTCGACCTGCGCCCTCGGTGACCAAACCGCTGGTCCTTTACCGCGATTGAGCATTCGAAACTGGATACCCGCTTGGTCGGTGGCACGACCAATCTCACCACCCAACGCATCGATTTCCTTGACCAAATGTCCTTTGGCGAGACCGCCGACGGCGGGGTTACACGGCATATAGCCAATGCGGTGCACCTGCAGGGTGACCATGGCCGTAAAGAGGCCCATCCGCGCGCAAACGAGCGCTGCCTCACAACCCGCGTGACCTCCGCCGATCACGATAATGTCGAATGGTTTGTCCATGCTGTGTGGATACGTCCTCACCTTGTTTCGCTGGAACAACAAGATGTCCGTAACTCAACCCGGTTTGAAACCATGTTTACTTGGCCACGCGCCGAGCCTATTTGCCAATGCAAAACCGCGAGAAGATATTGTCGAGCAAATCAGCGGTATACCGTTTTCCCGTGGCCAGCTCGTAGTGCTGCAGGGCCTCTCGCGCATCCAGCGCCAAAATCTCCAACGGTGCCCCCTGTTCGAAGCTCCTCCTCAGTGCACCTATCCGCTCACGTGTTTTGGCCAGGATGGATATCAACCGCGAGTTCAGCACGATGCGCTCGCGAGCGATCCAGTTTAGCCGTTCACCACCAACGAATTCAATGAGGGTCTTCTTTAGCTCTTCCAATCCCTCGCCGGTCCGAACTGACACCGCGACGACGGAGAGTCCGGGAAAGCGTGACTCGACCTGGTCCGGTGTGATCCGTATGGGCAGATCCATCTTGTTAAGGGCCACAACGGTTTGCTGGCCGTGCAAGGACTCGAGTCGCGTGCTCAGCTCGCTTGTCCACGGCGCCGACGCGTCGACGACAAATAGAACCAGGTCTGCCCCGCTCAACGCGGATTCGGCGAGATCAACGCCGATGCTTTCTATTCGATCTTTGGTTCCTCGCAGACCGGCCGTGTCCTGCAAAACGAACAACAGACCCTCCAGGACAATCGGCTCCCGCAGCACATCGCGGGTCGTACCCGGCACCTCGGTTACTATCGACCGGTTCTCGCCAAGCAACCGGTTGAAGATACTGCTCTTGCCGGCGTTGACAGGCCCAACGATCGCGACCCGGTACCCCTCCCGAAACGGTTTGGAAAACGACGAGTCCTTGAGCAATTCTTCGAGCGTGCGCAGATGCCGATCGAGGATGATGATCGACGCCTGGACATCCAGCGTATCGATGCCTTCTTCGATGAAGTCGATGTTGGCCTCGATTGTACCCAGCATCTCGAGCAATTCGTCGGCAAGTCGGTTGATCTTTCGCGACAGTACACCCGCCAGCTGCTCATGCGCGACCTTGCGTTGCAGCTCGCTCCTGGCGTGAATCAAATCGGCCACTGCCTCGGCCTGAATGAGATCGATCTTGCCGTTGAGAAAGGCTCGTTTTGTAAACTCGCCCCCCTCTGCACATCGCGCCCCCCGCGAGAAAATCAGGTTCAAGATTCTTGTAATCAGCAGTGTGTTGCCGTGGCAGCTGATCTCGACCGTGTCCTGTCCCGTGTAAGAATCCGGGCCCCGCATCACAGCGCACATGACCTCATCGATGGTCTCCGAACCGTCGACAACAAACCCGTGATAGAGGCGTTGGTGTTGCCACTCTTCCCGAGATCTCCGACGATCATTACAAGAGAATATCGACGACAGAATGTCCAACGCCTCAACCCCGGTGATGCGAATCACCGCGATGCCGGATTCGCCCGCCGGTGTCGACAGCGCCGTTATGGTATCGTGAAGCTCGCCCAGCATGACTGAGAGTGCCCGCGGTGGGAGATCAGTCTTTTTCAGACTTCTCGGAGAACTCGTTCGCCTTGGAAGTGATGACGACCTTACGCATCAGACCGTCACCAATCGTGTATGTCGTCAGATCGCTCAGCTCGGACACCGCAAGATGGATAATACGGCGGTCCGATGCTTTGAGCGGTTCGAAGTCAAAGTCCCTCCCGGTCTTACGGACTCGGTCCGCGCTCTTGCGGGCTCGCTCGATAAGCAGTCTATGCTTGCGTTTGACGTAGCCACCGACATCGATAGTGATCTTACTATGCTGGCCGGTTCGGCTCGTAAAAATCCGGTTGACGACGTGTTGCAGCGAGCTCAGCGTCTCTCCCCTTCTGCCGATCAGAAGGCCGTCCAGACCGGATGAAACCACATTGATAAACGTCGTATCGGGCATTTCCTCGATCGTTAGTTCATAATCCACGCCCATGCGCGACAGGAGACTCGAGATGATGTCCTTCAGAACGTCGATATGGTTTTCGGTTCGTTTTGAATCGCGCAGCGTAACACGAATCGAAACCTCCTTTGAGCCAAACAAGCCAGCCAGGAACCCTTTGCTTGCGCCCTCGAGGATTTCGATATCCACTTCATCGGGTTTGGCGTCGAGTTGTCTCAGCGCCTTCTGAAGCGCCTGCTCGATCGACTTGCCGGTGCTTTCGACGGACCGGGGCATAATCATTCTATCCTTTCTTTGTTTTGTGCTTGCTTGCTCTAGCATTCGATTCCTTTACGGGTTTTGCCGTAGATTTCTCGGTAGCTTGTTTCGCTTTGTCGGCCTTCGCCTGTTGCGTCTTGGACGCCGCCTCTTTCTTGTCGGCTCCTTTATTGATGTAATACTGCTGACCCACAGACAGCACCGTATTCACCAACCAATACAGGACAAGACCTGATGGCATCCGGTAGAACAGAAAGGTGAAAACGATTGGAAGAAGATAAGTAAACGCCTTGGGTTGGGTGCTGACAGAAGACGGCCCGGTGATCGAACTCCCGATCTTCGACTGCAGGAGCATTGATCCTCCCATAAGGATCGGCAGGACACTGACCGCCGCACCGATAACCGGCAGCGAGAACGGCAGCTCAAAGAGCACATCTTGCTGGGAAAGATCGTTGATCCAGGCGAAGAACGGGGCGCGCCGGACTTCGATCGTACTGCGCAGAACGTTGAACAGGGCGATAAACACCGGCATTTGCAGCAACATGGGAAGGCACCCCCCCAGGGGGTTGACGCCGGACTCTTTGTATAACTTCATCGTTTCCTGGCTGAGTCTTTGACGATCGTCTTTGTGCTTTTCCTTGAGCGCCTGTAGCCGGGGTTGTAGCGACTGCATGTCTCGCATCGACTTGAAGCTTTTGTGGGTGAGCCGATAAAATAGTACCTTGGTTAGAACGGAAAGCAGGATGATGACAACGCCATAGTTTGGTATCACCTTGTACGTCGCAAGCAGGCACCACAAGGTGGCGCGGCTCACCGGTTTAAGAATCTTGAAGTGCTCGAAACCGATATCGATGTTTTTCTCAAGGCCGCGGCCCAGGGCCTGCAACCGCTCGTAATCGAGGGGCCCGAGGTAGACGTCAACGGTTTGGTCCGTGATACCCCCTCGTTCAACCGCAGGCAGGGCAATCTCCGCCGTCATGAAGTTCTCGTTCTTGACACCCTCGATGCGAGCCCTGCCACCGCTGGGCGTCTCGGGAACAACTATGGTCGTAAAATACTTGGTCTGAATAGCGGCCCACTGGACGGTTCCCGAAAAATCCTCTTCGAAGTCTCCACGCTTCTTCTTGTAGAGCTCGTCGCCAAGTCTCAACGTCACGCGCATCGAGGAGTAGTCGTCTTCGACGTTGTACTCCGTCGCCGTCATGCCTGGCCCAAAACCCCATACAATGTCCCGCGCGAACGGGTAGTGGCTGGAACGAAAGCGAATCTTGGTGCGTACGAGATATTGATCGGGGACGAAGGTATAGTGGCGCTCGATCGCGGCCCCTTGCGGACCTTCGGCTCGAAAGACGATGGTCTTTTCGCGTGATGTTGCATCGAGTCTGATAGTCGTGCCGTTAGCCAGCGGGCTGCCACCGCCCCCCAGGTAGGCATCGAACAGGGCCTCGCTAAGGCTTATCTCCCGGTTTTCGCCCGCGAGTTTTACGTTGAGGATGCCGTTCCCCCATTCATTCTCACTTCTTACTAGCTGCACGGGTTCATCTCTTGTCTTGTAATCGAGCAGCCTCGCTTCCACGATCTCGGCCCCAGCGGTGGTTAAAGTGATCTCGTAGAGGGGCGAGGAGACGGTGATATATCTGACTTCTTCCCGTATCGCCGGGGGTAACCCGTCGCGTTCGGCCTCGGCCGACGGAGTTGCCTCCTCGGCGAGCGAGGAATCGTCAACCGATGGTTGCAGAACAGCTTCGGCTGCCAGTTCGGGCGACCTCGGCTGCTCCTTCTCCAACCGTTCCTGTTGTGCACGCTTCAATTCATCGGCGCGCCTGACGCGCGGGCCGTAGTAAAACATCTGATAGGCCATTATCAGAAGCGTGGAGAGCAAGAAGGCGAAGAGTAAGCGTCGTTCCAATGTGAAGCTCCGTGGTTAGGGGCTAGTCGACAGGGTCATGTCCGCCCGGATGCCAGGGATGGCATCGCGACAGACGTCTGATCGCGCGAAGAGATCCCCGAACCACGCCGTGCTTGTCAATCGACCGAGCGGCGTAGTCTGAACAGCTGGGATAGAAACGACAGCTTGCCGGAAGGAACGGAGAAACGAACTTTTTGTACGCGCCGATGGCTAGAACTAGTGGTTTGCTGGATAAAGCCATAATTAGAGATATCGTGATAATTAAGCGCGGGCTTCGCCTTTTGCCAAGCCCTCGAGCTCTTCATCTATTTCGGCCAGCATCGCCTGACCCTTTGTATGGTTGATTTCGGATCTGGCGACAAGAACGACCCATAGATCCTGATGCTCGAGACGGTCGACCGCACGTCCTGCCACTTCACGTAGTAACCGCTTTGCACGATTGCGCTTAACCGCCCCGCCCAGCCGCTTGCTGGCAACGAAACCAAACTGAGGGCCGCAGCCGTCGCCGGTTCGATAATAAAACAGCACCGCGAATTTGCAATCAATCTTTTTGCCGTGGCGATATACTCGTTGAAACTGCCAGGGCTTCTGCAGTGTACGCAACGGCATCATTCTATACAACTTCGGGAGCTGTAACTCGTTTCCCCAACCGGGTCGTTCCAGTCGGCGAGCTTATGCGGTCAGCTGCTTCCGCCCTCGCTTGCGGCGTCTCTTGAGTACGAGTCTTCCGGCTTTGCTGCGCATGCGTTTCCGGAAGCCGTGCACGCGGGATCTGCGCTGGTTTTTGGGCTGGAATGTCCGTTTCATGATCGTTCACCCCGGGCCATGGTTCCTTGCATTAGCCCCATTCGGTGAGGAGGCGCCTAAAACGCCTAGATTTGTCGCTCAAATGAGTAAAGCTACCGTACGCGCGTTTCCAAGTCAAGGTTTTTGTGGGCCGATTAATCCACCGATTACAACGGCCTAACCACGGATGGCGCAGTCTTTTGGCGATTGTTGTGGGTAACTCTATTTTGGCCTTGAAGCGCCGGGACGTTTTCTGCTAGTTTCGGCATCACTCACGTCGAGTGTCATCTTCTTATCGGCTATACCCCAACTATTGAGATCTCAAGCATCCTTGGAGCGGAGTTGTGCACAACTTTTCCAATCTAGCCGTGTCAGCTTGTGTAAGTTGCGTGTCGTCAAGGCGCTGCGCCCTTATCCACAATTGTGGATAAGGGCGGTATAACCTGCGGGCTGCCGTCCCGAGTGGCCCGGCAAAGAAAATCGGGTGGTAGGGTTCCCTCGCGAGGCGGTTTCGCCCCATGCAGAATGTCTCCACAGAATATCGACTTCGAAAACTAAGGAAGGGCTTGCCCATGTCTATATCTCCATCAGCCGGAGCGCAGGACGATGAGTACAATCGCATCTGGTCAAAGTTCCTCACCAGGGTCAGCACCATGGTTAGCAAACAGACCGTGGAGACCTGGTTTCAGCCGATGCGGATTTCGGTGATCGAGGAAAACAAAGTCTCTATTGATTGTCCGAGTAAGTTCTCGATGGACTGGGTCATCGAACATCACGAGGACAAGATCCGCTATGTGCTCAAAGACATTCTCGAATGCGAACCTGATTTGCATTTCTGCAACACAAAAGAAGCTCACGACGAGCTGTTTTCACGTCGCGCGACCATTCAAAGGCCACCGATCGCCGACAAACGAACCGGAAACGGCTCCGAGCAGCTAAACCCCAAGTACACGTTCGACGAATTCGTAGCCGGAAGTAATAGTCGTATGACCTACGCCGCCTGTCTTGCCGTGGCTGAAAAACCGGCGATCGTTTACAACCCCCTTTTCATATACGGTGGTGTGGGCCTTGGTAAGACACACCTCATGCAGGCCATTGGTCACCACGTGTTGGCAACCCACGATCGGATCAAGGTTCATTACAGCTCTGCTGAAATGTTTATGAACGAGCTTATTTGGGCGATCCGTCAGGGCAAGAGCCACGAGTTCCGCGAAAAGTATCGAAATGTTGAAATCCTGTTGATCGACGACATTCAGTTTTTGGCTGGCAAAGAAAGTACCCAGGAAGAATTCTTTCATACCTTCAACGCGCTACACGGCGCGAACAAGCAGATCGTTGTTACCAGCGATCGTCCGCCAAAGGAAATACCCACGCTCGAGGAAAGGCTGATTTCGCGGTTTGAGTGGGGCCTTGTCTCCGACATACAGTCCCCGGACTACGAAACGCGTCTTGCCATCCTCAGAAAAAAGGTGGAAAGAGAGAACGTCCCTATACCGGACGACATCCTTTGCTTCATCGCCGACAGCATCAAAAGCAACATCAGAGAACTAGAAGGCAGCCTTGTCAAACTAGTGGTACACGCAAGTGTGCATCGCACGCAAATGACCATAGAGACTGCACAAGAGATTTTGAAACATCTCATAAAACATGAGCCGAGAAAAACCAATATCGCCCTGATACAAAAAGTTGTGTCTCAACACTTCCGTGTACCCGTTGACGCGATGAAGTCCAAGGTACGTACAGCCGCTTACGTGTTTCCCCGTCAGGTAGCGATTTACCTTGCTCGAGACATAACCAATTGCTCGTTGACTCAAATTGGCCAACGTTTCGGCGGAAGGGATCACACGACCGTCATACATGCATGCCAGAAGATAGCCAACAAGACCAAGGACGACGTCGCACTAAAAGCAACCATACAACAACTAAAAAGGGAGCTAACCTAAAGATATCAACGTTTAGTGGATATCCACTGTGGAATACCTGTTCACACAAGATGTCCTGGGGACAAGCACTGACTTTCTAACAATCTATACAAAGCCTATCAACAAGCAGCGTCCGCACAAGCCTTTGGCTGAGTAGTGGCAACCAGAAATTCCCCACTTATTAACAGGTACTACTACTATTACTATATTTTTTTTAAACTAATAGTAATAGTATCTATACCGTAAACAGTAAGTTGAAGAAACGTGGTGGTGGTCCGTAAGTGCGCCGAAGACAAAGCGCTTGAACGGGGTCTTTCCATGGCGTATACTGCTCGCGAAATTCAAGCAATGTTCAACAACATGCAGGAGGTCTCGGGGTGAAGGTTGCGCTTGATCAAAAACTATTAACAAAAAAAATCCAGGGCATATCATCGGTCGTTCCGACAAAATCATCCCTTCCGATTTTGTCTACTTTCTTGATGGAAGCCAAGAACGGTAAAGTGCACATGACGGCAAACGACCTCGATGTCTCGTTAACCACGATGGTTGATTGTGAAGTTGAAGAAGAAGGCCAAATCGCGGTTCCTGGCAGGAAGTTCTTTGAAATAGTCCGCTCGCTCCCGGAAGACACCGTACGCCTGGAATCAAGCGGCGAGAAAATATCGATCAAGTGTCTTAAGAGCAGATTCCGCATGGTGGGCAAGGCTGCGGATGAGTTTCCCAAACTGCCAAAACAAAAATCTCTCGGGGCGTTTGATATGCGGTCTGAGACGGTTAATGACATGGTTCAAAAGACAATCTATGCCGTGTCTACAGACCTGACGCGACCGGCGTTGTGCGGGGTCTTGTGGCAGGTTGAAAACGGCGCGTTTTCGATGGTGGCAACGGATGGGCACCGGTTGTCAAAAGTGGTTTTGAGCGGGGACTACAGTGGCATAGAGAATCGCGACTTCATAGTTTCACCAAAAGCGCTCAACATACTCCGTTCGCTGCTGGATGGGAAAGACGAGGTAGGGATAACGCTGGCTGAGAATCATATCACGTTTGATTTGGGGGATAACGTAATTTACTCTAGGCTGTTAGAGGGACCGTTCCCAGATTATAAGCAGGTCATACCGAAGAACAACGAGAAAGAATTGGTCGTCAACCGTGAAGAACTCACCGCGGCTTGCAGACGTGTGGCGATTCTCTCCAGCGTAATTACTCATCAGATTCGTTTGTCCATCGGCAGTGACTCGTTAACCATCAGTGTCAACACGCCGGATGTGGGCGAGGCCGTCGAAGAAGTGCATTGTCATTTCAAGTCGGAGCCGATGGAGATCGGATACAACGCCCGCTATCTTCTCGATATTCTAAAAGCCATCGATACCGATGACGTGTCATTCCTCCTCGATCGAAGCGACAGCGCCGGAATGCTGGTGCCAGTCGGTGGGGCGGAGGAAGTTGATTATCGCTGCTTGCTCATGCCGCTCAGGCTCAACGAGTGAGAGGTTGTAGGACCGTTCCTTGCGCATCGATCGATTAACGAGCAGCGATTTCCGCAACCTCATTCATGAACCGCTTAGCTTCTCTCCTGGTGTCAATCTTGTCGTCGGCGAGAATGGTCACGGCAAGACGAATGTTTTGGAGGCAATCTACTTTTTTAAGTTCGGGCGGTCGTTTCGCACATCCCGTGATAGCGAACTGATCCGTTTTGAAGAACCGCTTCTGCGCATAGTGATAGAGGCGGAGACGCGCGTGGATGACCGCGAGGCTTTCGAAGCTGCCATCGAGAGAAAAGGCGCGAAGCGCATCAAGCTCAACGGCAAGGAAGTTCCCAAGTATTCGGAGTTAGTCGGTCGTTATCCATGCGTTTTATTTGGCCCCCACGACCTGGCGCTTACATCGGGGCAACCAGCGGAGCGCCGCAGGTTCCTCGATATGGTCGGTAGCCTGACGGACCCCGGATATCTGGCGGTACTGCGGGCATACCGGCGGGTCTTGGCTCAGCGTAACGCGGCGCTCAAAACGGATACAGCCAGCGCACTAGGGGTGTGGACCGAAGAGCTCATCGAGCAAGGATGTCATCTTGTACGACGACGGGTTGATGTTGTCGAGGCGATCCGCAAACATATGATTTCACACATCGAAAAGCTGCAGGTTCGCTACCCGATACGTGTCGGCTACGAGTCGGAGCTGACGAACAGTCAGCCGGCAGACGTGACCCATCAGGAACATTTCGCCGCAAGACTGGCGGGACGGGAGTTTGACGAGATCCGTCGTGGGACAACACTGGTAGGACCTCATCGCGATGACATGACGCTCGTAGTCGACGGACACGATCTCAGACGCTACGGTTCTCAAGGGCAGCGACGACTGGTCGCCGTGTTGTTGCGCCTGGCAGAATTATCATATGTCGAGGAACAGCTGCGTGAGCCCTGTGTGCTCTTGCTCGACGATCTATTTTCCGAACTCGATGAAAGAGTGGTCGATCACCTCAAAGGAGCCCTCGATGACAACCGGCAGATTTTTGTCACTTCTCCAGTGGATCTATCCTGGGATGCGGCCGGGACACAGATTTTTCGTGTGAACCACGGCCAGGTTGGCCCGGTGCCGCAACCATAACTCGAAAGATACGGAAGTTACCGCAACTCAAGAGGCCGACGGGTGGCGTCGGCCAAGATTGCCTGGCCCCCGGAGGAGATGATGGCGTGTCTTGGCGACGAGATCGGTGGTAGGCCTTGACACCTCTGGTATAATGAAACGGCCTGATAAGCCATTTTGAGAGGAACCCCGCGCCGCTGTCCCCGTAGAACTACAAAAGGGGGGTGGGCGGCTAGCCAGAGCGAACCGAGTACTTCTCGATTTCCTGTCCCTCCGGGAAATGCCCGTAACGTTTTAATCCACAAAAAGGGAACCCATGTTGCTAAACAGAAGCAGGCGAACCGGCTGCCATCGCGCAAGTCAGATACCCGCACTCATGCGCTCGCTTGCAAGCAGAGTGCGTCCAGGGTGGGCGTTGGGTGTCGTCTTAATTGTCTCCACCTTTGTGATGACGACGGGCTGTGGCAGCGGAGATGATGGCGCAGGATCAGAGCATGCGGCCAAAGCAACGCAGGCGCAGAAAAGCAAAGGACAACGGCCCGACAGGCGTGGGCCCAAGCAGCCGCCGGTTCCGGTAGCCGTGGCCGAAGCCAGCGAGGGTTCGATAGCAAGCTACTACACGGCGACCGCCACACTGGCCGCGGAGAAACAGGCACAAATCCTGGCACGGGCTACGGGTGTAGTTCAGTCGCTGAAGTGCGAGGAGGGAGACAAGGTTCGGCAGGGGAGGGAGCTGCTAAAGATAGCGGATGACGAATATCGCCTGCGCGTAGAGCAGGCGGTGGCGACCACAGCCAATCTGCGGGACAGGCGCGACCGCCTGAAAGGCATGTGGGATCAGCAACTGGTTTCAGCTGAGCAGTTCGAGAGCGCTAGCAATGAGCTCAAGGCCGCGGAGGCCGCGGAGGGCCTGGCAAGGCTCAATCTTTCCTACACCCGGGTCAAGGCACCGTTCACTGGCCGAATTGTAGAGCGATTGGTGGATGAGGGGCAGAATGTCTCAACGGGAACACCGCTGTTTACGATTTCCGATTTCGACCCGCTGCTTGCTATCGTTCATGTGCCGTCGAAAGAATTCAAGAAATTGAAGCCTGATCAACCGGTGACACTGACGATCGATAGCAGCAAAGAGCAACTTGTGGGGCGCATCAAACTGGTGAGTCCGATCATCGACCCGAACAGCGGCACTATCAAGGTCACGATTGAAATACCGCAATATCCGGCGCAGACGCGACCCGGTGACTTCGCTGAGGTCCGCATCGTAACCGAACGCCGGACGGATAGGACGTTAGTACCAAGAATTGCGGTATTTACCGACGAAGGAGACCGGGTTGTTTATGTTGCTGCCGATAGCACCGCGGAGCGACGTGTGGTCGAGGTAGGGTTCGAGGACGACAAGCACACCGAGATCCTGAGCGGGATCGCGCAAGGAGAGCGGATTGTCGTAAAAGGGCAGCGCTCGCTCAAACACGGTGCGCCGATCAAGATTCTTGAGGGTCAAACCACCGGACGCACTCCCACAGAGCAAGCGGGTTCGTAATGCGGTCGGTCATCGCACTCGCCGTTCGTCGTCGCGTTAGCGTGATTATGGCCGCGCTAGCGGTCGTGTCGTTTGGCTTCGTGGGATACAATCGCCTCCCGCTCGAACTTTTCCCGGACATCACATATCCCTCGCTTACGATTCAAACCGATTTTCCCGATACAGCTCCGCAAGAGGTGGAAAACCTTGTGACTCGACCGGTCGAGGAAGTAGTCGGCGTGCTTCGTGGTCTACAGACGATTCACTCGGTGTCGCGTCCAGGGGTGTCGGAAGTCACGCTCGAGTTCGACTGGAAATCCGACATGGATATGCTGTCAATGGAGGTGCGAGAAAAGCTCGATCGCCTAATCCTCCCCGAGGAAGTCGAAGACCCTATCGTGCTTCGCTTTGATCCGTCGCTCGATCCCATTATTCGTCTGGCCTTGGCCGGTCCCGGCGGATTGTCCGACATGCGCCAGCTGGCCGAACGCAAGCTCAAGCAAGACTTCGAGACAATACTGGGCGTTGCGGCGGCTGAGATCAGAGGAGGTTTGGAGGAAGAAATCCATGTCGACGTGGATCAGGAGCGTCTGGCGGCGTTGGGTATCCCTCTGGAACGTATTCGCCAGGTAGTGGGGGTGTCGAACGTAAACTTGCCAGGTGGCGCGTTGCGTAGCGCAGAGAGTCAGTATCTCATTCGCACGGTCAATGAATTCGATACGGTCGACGAGATCGCCGACCTAATAATTTCTCGGGGCGGCTCAGAGATAGTACGCTTGCGTGATGTGGCCGCGGTGGTACACGGAGCCAAGGAGCGTGAGGAAATCACTCGTGTAAATGGAGAAGAGTGCATAGAAATAGCATTATATAAGGAAGGGGATGCCAATACGGTGACGGTCGCGAAGAAAATTCGCGAACGCCTCGAGGAGTGGACAGACAAACTGCCACCGTCCCACTCTCTGACCGTGCTCTTTGACCAGTCACATTTCATCCAACAGGCCCTGAACGAGGTCCGCAACGCGGCCATCATCGGAGGGATCCTCGCGGTTATCGTGCTGTTCGCGTTTCTTCGCGACGTACGGAGCACGGTGATCATAGCAACCTCGATACCTCTTTCCGTGGTCGCAACCTTCGTGTTGATGTACCGGATGGACATTTCTCTCAATATTATGTCGCTCGGCGGGTTGACGCTCGGCATCGGGATGCTCGTGGACAACTCTATAGTGGTGCTCGAAGCTATTTTCCGCAAAAAAAAACAGGGGCTAAAACTGGCAGCCGCCGCAGTCGATGGCACGGCCGAGGTTGGCCCAGCGGTGGTCGCTTCTACGCTCACCACTGTGGCCGTGTTTTTGCCGATCATCTTCGTCGAGGGCATCGCGGGTCAGCTATTCAAGGATCAGGCTCTTACCGTCACGATCAGTCTCTTGGCATCGCTGTTGGTGGCTGTGACTATGATCCCCATGCTGAGCGCCGTTGGCGGAAAAATACGTAAGCGCTCAGCGCGCTTTTCCCAGGACGAAACGCTCATGACCATGGGGGGGGTTTCTCGGCAATACGACCGTTTTGTGCGAGGGGCGATCCGTCACCGGTGGGCGACGCTGATGATTGCTTTTTTGCTGTTCTTTGGCGCCATGATCTCGCTACGTTGGATCGGCAAGGAGCTCATTCCCCCGCTCAGCGAGGGCGAGTTTTTCTTTGAAGTCAACATGCCGGAAGGAACGTCGCTGGCGGCGACCGATCGTGTGGTCAGCGAGATGGAAAATATCGTGTCCGCGGAGCAAGGAATTGACAAGTACTACTCGACCGTTGGCACGCGTCTCGTCGCCGGAGGAATGTCGCTCAATACAAGAGGCGAAAACCTTGGGCAGCTTCACGTCGCCATGACGAACCGCACTAATGCCGAAGCAGAGGCTGTGATGGTGGCAACACTCCGCGAGAGGTACTCAGCCATTCCTGACCTGGAGGTAAAGTTCGGCAGACCATCGTACTTCAGCCTCAAGACGCCGGTTGAAGTGGTGCTTTACGGTGATAACCTGGAGAACCTGCGGGACTACTCGCTCGATCTAAGCCGAAACCTCGCTGCAGTGCCGGGGCTTGTCGATGTGCGTTCGTCTCTGGAGGCGGGAAACCCAGAGCTGCAGGTGACGTTTGACCGCCGACGCCTCGCTTCGTTGGGGCTCGATATGGGTGCGCTCTCCGAAACTCTCAAGAATCGCGTGCAGGGTGTGGTGCCCACGCGGTTCAAACAGGAAGACCGCCAGATCGATATCCGCGTGCGCAACCAGGAAATCGACAGGGCTTCGGTAAGCGACGTGCGTAATCTGGTCCTTCCGGGTGCGGGTGGACAGCCAATCCGCCTGCTGTCGATAGCCGATGTAAAGCTCGACCGCGGTCCCGCAGAGATTCACCGGTTGCAGCAGCAACGTGCGGCGGTGGTCTCCGCGAACCTTAAAGGGCGCAGTCTGGGCGCGGCGGTCCGAGATATCGAGGCACTGATGGCACAAACGCCTTTGCCCCCAGGCATAACTACTGAGATTGGGGGGCAGAATCGCGAGATGCGTCAGTCGTTCGCCACGCTGCGCTTCGCGCTTGGCCTCGCCGTCTTCCTTGTTTACCTGGTTATGGCAGCGACCTTCGAATCATTCGTTCATCCTTTTGTAGTGCTGTTTACGATTCCGCTGGCGCTGGTGGGAGTGGTGGCCGGTCTTCTGGCGACGGGCACGACAATCACCGTCATTGTTCTCATTGGCATTATCATGCTGGTCGGGATTGTGGTCAACAACGCCATCGTATTGATTGATGCCATAAACCGCGAGCGGCGTGCTGGCGTTGACAAGTTTGAGGCGGTGGTTCGCGCAGGGCACTACCGCCTGAGACCGATTCTCATGACCGCGTTAACAACCATCCTGGCGCTCATCCCGATGGCTCTAGCTTGGGGAGAAGGCTCCGAGCTGAGGTCCCCGCTGGCTATCACGGTGGCTTCGGGGCTTTTTCTGAGTACGCTTCTGACTCTCGTCGTGATCCCGGCAGCGTACATGATTGTTCCGTCACGGGCGACCGAAGAAGATGCCTCCACGGCTGAAGAAAAGGTTCTGACATGACGCTACCCGAACTCGCCATCAAACGGCACGTTACAACACTTATGATCATTGTCAGCCTGATTGTGCTGGGTGGGGTGGCGCTTTTTCGGCTTCCGCTGGCGTTTCTGCCGGATGTTGATGAGCCGCAACTTTTTGTTCGCGTGCCCTACGAGAACTCCTCGCCGGAACAGGTAGAACGCATGGTCGTCCGTCCGGTGGAGGACGCATTGGGCTCGGTCAAGGGGGTGCGTAGCATTTGGGCGGCGTGCGAACGGGATGGCGGAGTGATTCGTTTGCAGTTTGATTGGGCCGTTGATATGAGCCTTGCCCGCGTCGAGGTGTGGGAAAAGATTGATCGTATCCGTCGCGATCTCCCGGATGACATAGGTGATATTACCGTGGGTTCCAACTGGGATACACGCGAGGCGGATATGCCCATCGTTGAAGGCAGGCTGTCGTCCAATCGCAATCTCAGCGAGAGCTATGACCTGCTGGAACGCAAGATCTTGAGACCCCTGGAGAGAGTACCCGGTGTTGCACAAGTGCGTCTCGACGGTGTCAATCCGCGAGAGGTGCGAATCAATCTTCGCATCTCTGATCTCGAGACGCACGGTATGGACATTAGGGAAGTTACGCGCATTCTCCAAAACACCAACTTTGACCAATCACTTGGCAAAATCACGGAGGGTGACACCAAATACGCCCTGCGCACCGTGGGGACATTTGCCACGGTCGGAGAGATTGATAACCTTGTCCTTCGCGCCGACGGGCTGCGGTTGCGTGACGTTGCCGATGTAAGGTACGAGGAGCCACCGCTCGAGTATGGACGGCATCTCGACGGCAATTTCGCGATCGGGATAACAGTGAGTCAGGAGTCCAAGGCAAATACTGTGGAAGTGTGCGCGAGAATCGAAGAGCGGATCGCCGCAATGGGCGAAGATCCCGATCTAGAGGGTATTAACTTTTTGGTCTGGTTCAGCCAAGGGCGTGAGATCAAGAAGACGCTCAAAGACCTCCTGTTCACAGGGATCTTCGGCGGTATTCTGGCATCGATCGTCCTATATGGGTTTCTTAGACGTTTCGCAACGACGATGGTCTCTGTGCTGTGCATACCCTTCTCGCTGGTGGTGACCTGCGGTTTTATTTGGGCCCAGGGCAACTCACTGAACACGCTGACTCTGCTCGGCCTGATTGTGGGAATCGGCATGCTGGTTGATAATGCCGTCGTCGTCATGGAAAACATCTTCCGCCATCGTGAATTGGGCTACGATCGACAGACCGCATCGCGCCTAGGCGCCCGCGAGGTGTCAACCGCTGTGATCGCCGCCACCCTCACGTCAGTGATAGTGTTTCTGCCCCTCATCTTCAACAAACCGAGCGAAATGAACATCTACTTGAAAGAGCTCGGTACCACAGTCTGCCTCACACTGCTTGCCTCTCTCTTTATTAGTCAGACACTCATCCCGATGGCAACGTCGTGGTTCATCAAGTCCAAACCACGTTCTCGCGGCCGGCTGATGTCCGCGGTGGAGGAGCGCTATGTCGGGCTGCTCAAGTTCAATCTTCGTCACCGGTGGCTGACACCGATCATTGGTATCGGAATCATCATGTCCGCGATATATCCTTTTATGAAAATAGACAAGAATTTTGATACGAACGAGAGCGAGATGTTTGTGCAAGTCCGTTATGACATCGCCGAGGACATGAGTTTGGAGAGGAAAGAGGAACTGGTCACGCAGGTAGAGCAAATTCTGGAGCCGCATCGTGAAGAGCTCATGGCACGTTCAATCTACAGCTTTTGGAGCGATCGCTGGTCTCTGACTCGAGTGTATCTGAGAGAAGGTGATGCCAACGAGGAGAACATGGCGAAAGTCCGCAAGCGGCTAAAGGGACTCTTACCCGAAATCGCGGGCGTCAAGCTGGAGGTGCTCGAGGATCGTCGGTTCTGGCGGCGCGACCGTGGCAAAGCGGTATGGTTTCAAATTGTTGGCGAGGACTCTGAAGTGCTCGCCCGCCTCGCAGATCAGGCCAAGTTACTGCTCGAGGAAATACCGGGCATGGGTGATGCGCAATCGAGCAACCAGCAAGGCGGTCAAGAGCTGCATGTCAAGCTGGACCGAGAGCTTGCGGCGCGCTACGGTATCTTTCTCAATCAGCCGGCAGATGTCGTGGGCCTGACGTATCGCGGGCGACGGCTGCAGAGATTTCGAACGGGCGATGGTGAGCGCGAGATGCGGCTTACTCTCGACGAAACCGAGACGGAATCGATCTCGCAGCTGACTAATTTGCCGTTATGGACCGACGAGGGCGACAAGGTTCCGCTCGCCTCTCTGGCGGAATTTCACCAGGTGCCCGGTGCAGAGCGAATCAATCGTGACGATCGCATGACCAGCGTGTGGGTAGGTGCTAAGTACGAGGAGGGTACGCGTGAAGAATATATGCCGCTGGTGACGGG
>Ga0224512_10000388_pt1 | contig 47181 bp, 46 predicted proteins | sample SF_May12_sed_USG_4_FD_169103 | JGI IMG/M metagenome (GOLD analysis project Ga0224512, IMG submission 169103) | Sediment microbial communities from San Francisco Bay, California, United States - SF_May12_sed_USGS_13 | ecosystem: Environmental > Aquatic > Marine > Sediment | place: USA... | reverse complement strand
CAGCACCACCTCACGCTCCCGTTTGCTCAGACTCAGTTTCGTTTGGTGCATCGCGCGCCCTCCTCAGGCTGTGGAGATGCGCCATTATAATGTTTCGTAATTAACGTGTCACGATACTAGGCGCGCGTCCTGCCTGGTGGCTTCGTGTCTTGCATGAACGTGTATGGACCCGAACGAGGACGTCGACCATAGCTCCATTGTGGGCGACGTACTGTTAAGCTTCGTGCAGCCCGGTACTCCGCGCGTTTCCGAGCATGGTTGAGTTCAAGTAACGATGTTCTATGAAGGTAAGCGCCTCTTGGTGACGGGGGGCGCCGGTTTCGTAGGAACGCATTTCGTGCGGGCGCTTCTGGCCCGGGGCGCGCGTATTCGCGTTCCGATACACCGGCGCCCGATGATCGTTCAGGACCCAGGCATCGAGGTGGTTCAAGCGGACCTCTCCCGACTGGAAGATTGTCGAGGGGTCTGCGATGGTGTCAATTTCGTGATTCACGCGGCCGGTAGTGTTGGCGCAGCCGGGAATTCCACGAGCCACGCCGTGTCATCCATTACGCTGAATCTGGTCCTGACCGCGCAAATGCTGCAGGCTGCCGCCGAGATGGGCGTCCAACGCTTCCTTGTGTTCAGCAGCAGCACCGGCTACCCGGTGGCTGACCATCCCGTGAAGGAGGAAGAGATGTGGGGCGGTCCTCCACATCCCGCTTATTTCGGCTATGGGTGGATGCGCCGTTACCTAGAGCGCATGAGCGAATTCCTCGCGTCCAAGTTGGAGATCGGCATTGCCATCGTCCGGCCGACCGCGATTTATGGCCGCTACGACAACTTCGATTCGCTTGCCAGCCACGTGATCCCGGCTCTTATCCGCCGTGCCGTGGCGAGGGAGGATCCGTTTGAGGTCTGGGGTACAGGCAACGAGGTTCGAGACTTTCTCCATGTGACCGACCTCGTCACGGGTAGCCTGCTGGCCCTGGAGAAACACGCTGTTTGCGACCCGCTCAACATTGGGCACGGCAAGGCGGTGACGGTCAATAGTTTGGTTCGGACCGTCTTGACCGCGGCAGGACATAGCAATGCGACGGTCGTGTTCAATCCGTCGCGGCCTACGGTGATCCCAGTGCGCAAGGTCGACACTTCGAAAGCCGAGCGGACGCTCGGCTTTGTGCCTTCCGTTTCACTCGAGCAAGGCATAGCGGATACCGTCGCGTGGTATCGGGACTGCGCCAGGGCCGAAGGACGGTAGTGGACGCCCTCGGCTTGCTCGATATCGATACCAATGGCCTCCCACAAAATGGGCCATGGGTGTAGACCCTCTACATTAGTACCGGGTGCTAGCCGACGCGTGCTCCGCACGTCCCAATAGCGACGCCAGACCATGTATTTAGAGGGCAAGAGGCTGTTCATAGCGGGTGGTACCGGGCTTGCCGGCGGCGCAGTTCTGCGCGAGGTGCTGTCGAAAGTGCGCGATATTCGGGTGCGGGTACCTTACCGCAGCCGTACGGGCGCTTTCGTGGACGACGCGAGAGTGGAGTACGTCGCGGCAGACCTGGCGCGCGAGACAAAGTGGGCGCCTTTGCTTGCTGGTTGTGACTGTGCCGTCCTCGCCGCGGCGCGAACGGGTGGCGCGCGCGAGGCCCGCGAGCGTCCATGGGCGCAGGTTACCGATAACGTTGTCATGGATGCGCGGATGCTGGAGGCACTCCATGACGCTGGAGTACGGCGCACCGTATACGTTGGCACCGCAAGCGTTTATCAGGACTTTGTCGGCGCTATCAAGGAGGATCAGCTTGATTGGTCCAGCGATCCGCCCCGGGCGTACTTTGGTGTCGGCTGGACAAAGCGTTATGCAGAAAAGCTGTGCCGTTTCTGGCACGAAGCGACTGGGATCGATGTTCTCGTGGCGCGCTTGTCCAATGTATATGGTCCTTTTTCCCGTTTCGACCCGGCTTCGTCTCACTTTGTCGCAGCGTTGGTGCGCAAGGCAGTGGCGGGGGACGATCCGTTTGTCATCTGGGGCAGCGCCGGCGTGGGACGCGATATCCTGTACGCCGACGACTTTGGGCGGGCGATCCTCGCCATGCTCGAAGCGACGAACGTGCGATTCGATGTGTTCAACATCGGATCGGGATGCGTCACGACCGTCGGAGAAGTCTCGAAACTTGCGCTCGAGGCGGCCGAGCACAAACCGTCGCAGATCGTGTACGATTGCGCCTCCCCGACGACCGTTGCACACCGCGCGCTCGATTGCGAAAAAGCAAAAGAAGTCCTGCGGTGGCAAGCGGAGGCGACGCCGCAGGAAGGCGTGCGCCGGACCGTGGAATGGTGGCGGGCTAACAGGGACAAGTGGCAACGATGAAGACCGTAAAACATGACGCAATTGTGCTGTCGAGCCAGAGCGAGAAAGATATTCTCGCGGCTCTCTACAGTCATTTCCGTGAGAGCCCTTTGCCGGCCGACGAGCTGCTGCCCAATCTGGGGCTGTATTTCACATCGAAGTCATTGTCTCGCGTGCTTTTCTTCTACGAGATCTATCGCAAGATTCTGAGCACTCACGGCGTAATCATGGAATTCGGAGTCCGCTGGGGCCAGAGCCTGGCGGTGCTATCGGCCTTGCGCGGGCTCTTCGAGCCGTTCAATCGCCATCGCAAGATCATCGGCTTCGACACCTTCGCAGGCTTCCGCGGCATGGGGCCGGAGGACGGCGAGCGCTGCGAGTGTGTCGATGGGTCGTTCTCGGTGAGCAAGGGCTACGACGCGTACCTGGAGCGGCAGTTGAGCCTCGGCGATGGACTCAATCCAATCCCGCACCTGAAGAAGTTCGAGCTCGTCAAGGGCGACGCCATGCAGACGATCCCGGATTATCTTCACCGCCACCCGGAGACCATAGTTTCACTCGCCATCTTTGACTTCGACATCTACAAGCCCACTAAGGCGGCGTTGCAGGCGATCAAACCCCATCTGATGAAGGGGAGCGTGCTGGTATTCGATGAGCTGTGCGATGATATTTTTCCAGGAGAAACCCTTGCGCTCGCCGAAGTGCTGGGGCTCAACAACGTTCGCGTCCAGAGAATGCCGATGACGGCGCGCATTTCGTACCTGGAAGTGGAATAGGTTCTCTGGATGCACCCCACCTGCAAGCAGATCAGGCGCGACATCCTTCTTGCTTCCCGCACCAGCGGTCACGGCCACATCCCGACGAGCTTTTCAGTGGTCGAGATGCTTTATGCCACCTACGACAGCATGAGGCATGATCCCGCTCGGCCCGCGTGGACCGAGCGCGACATCTTCATCTTGAGCAAGGGACATGCTGCCCTCGGGTTCTACTGCGTGCTGGCGCGCGCCGGGTACTTTCCAGTCGAGGAAGTGAAGACGTTCGGGGCATACATGTCCAAATACGGTTGCCATCCAGACCGGCGGAAAGTCCCCGGCGTAGAGGTATCGACCGGCTCGTTGGGCCACGGTATAGGCGTCGCGGTAGGAATGTCCCTGGCGTTCAAGCTTCAGGAAAACGGGCGGCGCGTCTATACGCTGGTGGGCGACGGAGAAGCCAACGAGGGCAGCACTTGGGAAGCCATCATGGTGGCTATCAACCTCGATCTCAGTAATCTGACGATCCTCTTCGACTTCAACAAATCGCAGGTGCGCTCGCTGCAGATCTCGAACCCAGCGGAGCGTTTGCGCGCATTTGGTTGCGAGGTATTCGATGTGGACGGACACGACGTGTCCGCAATGAAAGCGGCACTCGGTGAAAAAAGGGATGCGGTCAAGGTGGTGGTTGGAAACACCATGAAAGGCTATGGGTGCGAGACGCTCGAGCAGAATATGTTCGAATGGCATCGTAAGTCACCCGACGATGTTCAGCTCGAGGCGCTTCTGCGCGAGCTGGACCGCAGGAGTTCGGGAGCATGAGGCGGCAGTTCAAGGACACCGTCACCGATCTTGCCGCCCGTGATGAGCGGGTGGTCGTCATACTCGGTGACATCAGTCATTATCTATTCAGCGGGTTTCAGGAAAAGTACCCCACGCGTTTCTACAACATGGGCGTCTGCGAAAACGCCCTGATAAGCGTGGCTGCGGGACTTGGCGCCCAGGGCTTTCATCCGTTTGTTCATACGATCGCGCCATTCATCACCGAGCGCAGCCTCGAGCAGATCAAACTTGATATGTGTTACAACGCGTTCGGCGGGAACATCCTGTCGTGCGGGGCTTCGTTTGACTACGCATGGGATGGCGCTACCCACCATTGCTACACCGACCTGGCGATTCTGCGCTTGCTCCCGGGGATGGAGGTCATCCAGCCGGGCTCGCGAAAGGAGCTCGACACTCTCCTGCGCAGCCAGTACAACAACGGCCGACCGACTTACTTCAAGCTGTCGGATTATCCGCATAGCATCGATCTCGAGGTGAACTTCGGCAAAGGCGTCGTCATGAAGGATTCGGGCGCGGAGTTGACGGTAGTAACGGCTGGCCCGCTCCTCGGGAACGTGCTGGAAGCCTGCAAGGACCTGCCGGTCAATCTGCTGTATTTTCCGACGATCAAGCCGATTGACACTGAACTCGTAACGCGTTTCCGGCGCACGCAGTTCCTCGTGGTCCACGACGGGTATGGATTGCGCGAAGCTATCAACGAAGTGGGGGGGTTGCACACCTCCTATCATGGCCTGCCCGACGAGTTTTGCGTCTGGTACGGCACGGTCCACGATATTCGACGTCGGATCGGTCTCGATCCGGCCGGCATTCGTCAAGTCGTTTCTTCCGGCATCAACCGCCGCTGAGAAGTAGTCTTCCGCGCCTTCCGATGAGGGCTTGGGCGCCGGGTTAGTGGATTTACCTGGAGACGACTGCCGCTTATTCCTGGTCACGTTCTTGGCGGCGATTTGGGCGAGCGCGCGAACAAATAGCTTGCTATCACTGCAAGCGGCAGCGCGAGGTAAAGCCCGCCGTTTACCACGAGGCTGATCGCCTCGTCAATCGACACACAATGCACGTTCTCGTTCTCGTGCAGTGTCGTGACCGGAGACAGATCGGGGCAGGCCACCGAGCTCAAGCGCCGGTCCCAGTCGCCGCGCGGCGGATAGGAAACGGGGTTGGCGATTTTCATGTCAACGGATGAGGAAGACCTCTCCCGACCGTACTTGGCGGCGCCAGTAATCGAGGAGGTCCCGCATGCTCTGCTCGAAGGGAATTTCCGGCTTCCAGCCCGTGTGCTTGGTAAACTTCGACGTGTCTGGAACCTGGAGGTCGGCGTCGATGGGGCGCAGCCGCTCCGGGTCGGTCTCGATCCGGATGTCCTTGCGGGTGGAAAGCGACATCAGGTGCTTCAGCATGTCGCCGACCGTGCAGGAGTACGCGCCGCCGATGTTGTAATACTCACCGGGCGTGGGCTTGACGGTCACCAGCATGTGGTAGGCGCGCACAGCATCGCGCACGTCGGACCAGGTGCGCAGCGAATCTAGATTGCCGACCTTGATCACCGGCGGGATCATCTCACGCTCGATCATGGCAATCTGCTTCGCGAACGTGGATTCGGCGAAAACGTCTCCACGCCGCGGACCGGTGTGCGTGAACATGCGGGTGGTCATGACCTTCTGTCCGTAAGCTTCGGCATGGAAGCGGCCGACGAGATCGGTGCCAACCTTCGAGATCGCGTACGGCGAAGCGGGATGGAACGTGCATTCCTCGTCGATCGGGACTTTCTCCTTCGGAACGCGCCCGTAGACCTCCGAGGAGGAGCAAACATGGATCACGGGATCGATTCCGGGGCAGCGCCGCAATGCTTCCAGAAGCCGCTCGGTGCCCTGGATGTTGGTGTCGAACGTGTCAAGCGGCGAGGTGAAGCTCGTCTTGGGGTAGCTTTGCGCGGCGAGGTGAAAGACATAATCGGGATTGACCTGCTCGACCGTATCCTGGATCGAGATGTAGTCGCGCAGGTCGCCGTACTGGAAGAACACCCGGTCGCGCCGGTTAACACGGTCGAGCAGGTGCTTCACATTATCGAGCGCGCTCCGCCAGCGGCACGTGCCATAGACGTCCCAATCCGTGCACTCAAGCAAGTAGTCGGCGAGATGCGAGCCAACCATGCCGGAGATGCCTGTAATAAGTGCTTTTGGTCTAGACATGGCTGGATGCGTATGGGAAAGGGTGCATCATGACCGATGACGTCTCGAAACGCTTGGAGAGGCGCGGCCCCCAACGGGAAATGCGATCGGCACGGCAGTCGTCCGGCAACGGTGGCGGCGCGGCACTCTCATCGATCTGCACGATCCGATGCCCGATCAGGGCGACATCCGGGTGCTCTTTCATCCAACCGTACTGGATCTCGAGATAGCGTGTTATGAGGCGAAGTTGCAGCATGAGGTGCGAGAAGGTTACCATCCGCAAGTCTTGGAAGCCCGTTCGGCCCAGATTACCCGAGAGGGCGCCTTTCATGCACGCGAAAACACCGGGTGTTTCGCCGGAATCGGCTCCGCTACCATCCGGTTTGCAACCTGATGCTTGCAAATCCGTCAGTTTGGCGTGCGTGCGTTGATGCACGAGCGGATCCCGGAAGTTCCGTAAAGACATGCTCGACGCGCAAGCAAGAGTTTACAACGGATTAGCGGAATCCCGAGCCGTACGACACGCGGTGGAGGACGTAGCCGGCGGTCTTGCCACGACCCATCTGTGGGCGCTCCTGGGATGGCACGACATCCGCCAACGCTATCGGCGCTCGGTCCTGGGCCCCTTCTGGTTGACCATCAGTAGCGCCATCATGGTTGGCACGATGGGGATTCTTTACGCAAAGCTTTTCAATCAGGATATCGCGCGCTACATGCCCTATCTGGCGATCGGACTCATCGTCTGGCAGTTCATCGCGACGGTTATCAATGAGAGCTGCACCGTCTTCACGAAATCTGACAAGATGATCAAGCAGATTCGATTGCCGTTGATGACGCACGTCTGCCGCATGCTCTGGCGCAACGTGCTGATCTTCGCCCACAACGCCGTGATCATCGTCGTTGTAACGTTGTTCTTCTTGAACGTTTCGTTGGCTGGGGCGCTGCTGTCTGTCGTGGGGCTGGTCGGGTTGATCCTGAACTGCATATGGGTGGGCTTATTGATCGGGGTCCTGTGCACCCGGTTTCGCGACGTCCCGCCGATCGTGGCCAGCCTGGTGCAGATCGCCTTTTTCCTGACGCCGATCCTTTGGTACCCGGAGCTTTTGGGCAACAGGATCGCGCTGGTCAAAGCAAATCCGTTCTTCCATGCGATCGAGGCCATAAGGGGGCCAATCATCGGTACTGCTTCCTATATGGATTCGCTGCTGTTCCTCTACGCACTATTCTTGGTGGGCGCACCGCTGACCTTGCTGTTTTTCGCGCGGTACCGCCCGCGCGTGCCCTATTGGTTGTAATGCACTGACGATGGCTTACATTAGAGCTCAGGACCTCGTCATCGAGTTCCCGATTTATCAACTGGCCCATTTGTCTTTCAAGCAGGCGGTGTTGCACGCGGCGACGGGAGGGAAGATTGCGCGCGATGCGGGCAACCGTGTGGTGGTGCGCGCGCTGGATCACGTCTCGTTCGACATCCAGGAAGGGGACCGCGTCGGCCTGGTCGGACATAACGGTGCCGGGAAGACGAGCTTGCTGCGCACGCTCTCCGGCATTTACGAGCCGATGGAGGGGCGTCTCGAGGTTCGCGGGCGGGTTGCAACGCTGCTCGATTTTCACTTCGGGATCGATCCTGAAGCGACCGGTTATGAGAATATTCTGCTCCGCGGAATCATGCTGGGGCTCCGGCCCCGGGATATCAAGGCCCGGATGCCGGAGATCGCCGAATTCACCGAACTGGGCGACTATCTCGACATGCCGGTTCGGACGTATTCCACGGGCATGCAGCTGCGCCTTGCGTTCGCCACGTCCACGGCGGTCGCGCCCGAGATACTGCTGATGGACGAATGGCTAAGCGTCGGGGATGCGACATTTTCGGAGAAGGCATCGCTGCGGTTGCACGACCTGGTGAAGCGCACCTCAATCATGGTGATGGCCTCGCATTCACCCAAACTCATAGAAGCCGTTTGCAACAGGATCTTCCGCATGGAACACGGTCGAATCGTGGAACAAGAATCGATTACCCCGAGGGCGGTGGCGGCCGCAGCCACACAAGAACTCGCTTCGCTGGCGCGAAATGAGCCCATCGGCTAAACCCGGGTCCAGAAGGGTTTCTTGCCAACCAGCACTCGCGCCCCGTCGATGACCTTTTTCGCGAGTCGTTCCCCCAGGATGTGCCACAAGAAGAGGCGCGCGTAGACCCTCGCACATGTGAGGAGCCACAAGAGGCCCGGGAATCGAATTCCGTGCCGCAGATGCGCGACCCGTATCGCTCGTAACACCTTGAGAGAATTCTCGGGCGTGCTACTGCCCCCCCCGAACTGGTAACCAGCGACGATGACGCCCGGGACGAAAAGCGGGTCCGCTTGCTTGAGTTCTCGCAGCAGCATCTCGTAGTCACCACCGACCTTGAACGAGTCGTCGAAGGGTCCATGCGCCTCGAAGAGGCTCCTGTGGTGAAACACCGCCTGGTGCGGGATCATGCTGCCTTGCAGGAAGCGGTTTCTGAATGACTCCCATGGATAGCCCAGGATCTCGAGGATTTCGCCATTGTCGGCGACGAATGCAGCCCTGCTATAGACGATTCGCGCCGGCGGGTACGCTTGCGCGAGTGACCCCGCTATCGACTCCAGAACACGACTGTTCCAAAGGTAATCGTCCGAGCCCAGGAAGTAGATCCAGTCGCCCTTGGCATGCGCCAGTGCTTTGTTGAACGCGTGGTAAAGGCTCCGGTCGGGCCCGGATTCCCAGTAGGCGATATCCGCCGACCGTGAGCGGATAACATCGAGCGTGCCATCGGTTGACCCGCCATCGATAACGAGCAGCTCCTTTCGTGCATAAGTCTGGGACGCAACGCTGTCGATGCCCCGCGGCAAGGTCGCGACGCCGTTCAGCACCGCGATGACGATGCTTACGAGAGGTTGGGAATCGCCCATTGAGAGCTGTTCTACATTGTCGCTGTATGCCCACGTCGCCAGTACGAACTCGCAAGCCGGCTCGGCGCGTTGCCCAGGCAAGCCTTTACTCTTAGAATGAGATCAATTTCTATCTTTGCGCCCACCTTGACTCCGATCAGACGCGATTGCGACGATCGCGCAGCGTTCTGCGCTGGAGTATTGCATCACAGGTACCCCTGAACAAGCGTGCCCATGGATCCAACGTCAAAAGCCAATTTCCACCTGAGTCTCGTTGCGACGTCCCGCAATGATAACCATGGCGGTAGTCTCACCCAGCGCATGCAGCATTTCGTCGACGGTTTCGTGGAGCAGTGTCGTAGGCACAACCTGTCAGCGGAGCTCATCATGGTCGAGTGGAACCCGCCCGCCGACCGGCCGCCGTTGGCCGAAGCCTTGCGCTGGCCCGAGGACACCGGGCCGTGCGAAATCCGGATCATCACGGTGCCGCGCGAGCTTCACGCCCGGCTCGAACACGCCGACCAGTTGCCGCTCTTCCAGATGATCGCGAAAAACGTCGGCATACGCAGAGCGCGCGGCAAGTTCGTGCTGGCGACCAACATCGACATCCTCTTCTCGGATGAGTCGGTCAGTTACATGCGAGAAAGGTTAAAGACTGGCCGCGTGTACAGGGCGGACCGTTACGATGTTCCGGCCGCGGTGCCGCAAACACCTGTGTTCGAAGAGATCCTGGAGTTCTGCCGGCGCGATGCATTCCGAATCCATGCAAATGGGTTCACCTACCTCCGCGAGGGTGGCCGCTGGAATCCTCTGATCCGGATCAAGGCCCATATGGACCCCAGAATGCGCTACCTGACCTTTTGGCTGCCGAGGAGAATTTTCCAGCGTGATGCTTGGGCGAACGTGTTTCGGGAGCTCACGCATTTCCGGCAGAACATGCAGTTTGAGGGGGGAGTGCAGCACGGCGGCTTCGTGCGCAAGGCCGGGAGGTTTATTGCTCGACTCGCTGGCGGCAGTGCCCGGCTTTGGCAGCGCATTTGGGGCGGGATCAGGCACCGCATCATCGATCCTTGGCTCTTCACGAACGCTTGCGGCGATTTCACCCTGCTTTCCCGAGATGACTGGTTCAAGCTCCGCGGTTATCCCGAATGGGCGATGTATTCGTTCCACATTGATTCCATGCTGCTTCATCAGGCTTACTTTCATGGGATACGCGAGATCTACATGGGCAGGCGTCCCGCGATCTACCACATTGATCACGATGCTGGCTCGGGCTATACCCCGGAGGCGGCTGACAAGCTGTTTGCCCGCCTGGAGGCCAAGGGAATACCCTGCCTTGATTGGATGCGGGACGTGATGCCGATCATTCGCGAGATGGAAGTCACGCGGCGCAAGGGAGCAGTTCCCATGTATAACGCCGAGAACTGGGGTTACGGCGACATAGATTTGCCGGACCAGATCATCCGCCCGGCTGGCGGCGGGCGGCCCGGCCGCGCTGTTAGCGATCTTCCCGACGCATCGGCGGCGACCGATCAAGAGCTGGCTGCCAAGTCCCTATAAGCTGATCGCTACGCGCGACGAATCAGATAGTCGATGAACCGTCGCTTGGCTCGCGACAGAACGGTGCGCAGCGATCGCCGAACCCGTGCAGATGCGGCTCGAAGACCCGCCAGTGCTGCTCTATGCCGCCGCTTGCTCCGACGTCCACGACGACAAAAGGGTCCCGGGCGAGAAGGCCCCGGGCCGTAACGAGCCGTGTGAAAGGAACAGCGTACGAAACCCTTGGAGTGCCCATCGGGGACTTTCGAGTGGAATGACCTGCTGCGAGTTTACCGGATCTTACCCGCCAAGCAGCCGCCGCTTGACCCGCGACGCCAAGCTCCTCATTCCGCGCAATAACGCGGTTGAGCCGATAGTAGGCGCAGTCTGATTCGGGTAGAAACGGGCCGGTTCCGTTTCGAAGCGATGTTTGTACGTTTGATAATTCATTGCAGCAGGCTCGATCTCGCACGCGAGAACGTCGAGAGCTTTCGGAACGTTGATTAGCGCTCCCAGTTCCTCCTGCCGTGATAGCAGCAGATCAGCAGCACAATCCGGCAAACCGTAGATCTCGAAAAGACAGGCAAGTTTGAGCAGTTTTGCCGGCGACAGATCCAGCGCCCATCGATTCGAGTATCCGGGCGCGGCGATGTCCCGAAAGTAGAGGGCGTCCCCCCATAGCACTTGCCCCTCGACAGTCTGCGCCGGGATCGTGTAGACGAAATGCCCGGGAAGTGCCGCGCGGGTGTAGCGGTAAATTTCGAGGTCGAACAGAGAGAACCCGAGATCCCGCAGGAAGCGATCGATGTTGGCGAATACGTTGGAGTGCAGGTGCGTCACTCCATGGAGCTGGCATTCCACGAAAAGGCCGAGTGTCGGGCCGTTTCGGAGCGCCTCTTCCGCGCCCAGCAGCACTTCGTAGTCATGGCCGTCCGTGTCAATCTTGACGAAATCGATGTTTCCCACCGCTTGTTGCCGGCAGAACCTGTCCAAGGATATGCGTTTTTCCGTGTACACGACCTCCGGGTCCTCGCTGTTGAATCGTTGCTCGAACGACATGGCCATTATTTTCTGCGCCGCAACTGCGCTGCTGCGCTCATAGAGGGCGGGTGTCCACCCCTCGACAGGTTCGTTCGCCAGTGCCAAAGGAAATAACGCCGAGTAGCTCTCGCTTCCGACAAAGTAGTCGTAATAGTGAACGCGGTCGTTCTTCTCCTTATGGTTGAGTCGTTGGCATTCCCGTACCAACGGGTCGAATCCGAATGCGTGCAGATCGGGTTCGAACAGCCGCCAGTGATTCTCGATGCCGCCGCTTGCCCCGACGTCGATCAGAACGAACGGATCGGTCGTAAACGCGCCTCCGGCGACCCAGCCTGCCGTAAGGGGCGCGCTGTAGTTCATTCTTGGTGTTCCCATAGCCGGTTTCTCGAGTTTTTGCCTGCCGAAGTTGCCCGAATCCTAGTTTCGACAAAACGACCATTTAATGCGCGGCCAGAAGCAGCAGCACGTAGGCGGCTTCGGAGACTACCCTAAGGCTCGGAAATAACGGGCACTGCTCAGACACGCTTCAAATCCACCATCAAGAACGGTCGGGCCTTTCGGCACGATGATCGCCGGCGCGACGCGACTGGACCAGGTGCGTACATGCCAACCCTCATCGCCTTGGCGGCAATGGATTGTCCTTGTGAATCGCTATGACGTTCTGGCTCATCTCCGCAAACTCGTCCGCGGATTTCGGCAATCCCGTTGCCTCGTCGAACGTCAAAAAGTGGTACCCGCGCTGCTGCAGGAAATCCAGCACCGCGGCTGCGCTGGCGCCCTGCTTGCGCAACGACGCGTCGAAGAGTTCAAACAGCACGATTGGCCGAAATCGTCCCAGGACGTTCTCAGCGCCTTTGAGGACCTCCAGCTCGGCCCCCTCGACATCCATTTTGACGACATTAACACCGTTCAGTCCATGTTCTGCAGCCAGTGCATCAAGGTCGATGAGATCGACTTCGATGTGCTCCACAGCGGTCACACCTTGGTGGCCGAAGTCGCCCAACGTGTTCTGGCCATTATGCTCGGGATCCGCGATATGAAAGGTTGCCTTGCCCTGCTGGCGGCCCACAGCTCGAGTGTCCACCACGACATTCTCAAGCTGGTTGATCGCAATATTGTGGCGAAGTCGATGCAGCTCGCGAGGGCTGGGCTCCATCGCCAGGACGCGGCCCTCTGCGCCAACCCGGCGGGCCGCGAAAAGTGTATAGAACCCTTCGTTGGCTCCGATATCGATGAATACCGCACCGGAAGAAAGGACATCGCCCAGGAATACGAATTCGTTGGGCTCGAAGCTCCCGCTGACGTATAGGCACCGGCTCTGGTCGTTACCTAGAACGACGTCGACGACAAGGTCATCGTACCAATTCACCCGCACCGGGTCGTTGATTCCGCGCTCCCGAAAAAGGTTCCATAGACACATTCTGGCCAGCACCATCGGCGTAGGGTGCTGCTCCTCGATGGCGAAACGCCAACCCGGGTATGGACCAAACGGCCTGTTGCCGGCGAGTTGCCGGGCAAGCCGTTTCAGAGCCGCCGCGGGCAACGGCGCGGTGCAGGCTCGGAGAAGCCTGGACACGTGCGGCGCTGCTCTAGGGCCTAGTTTCATGCCTTCTGTTGGTCAGCCCGCACTGCTCAGAGCCAGCTGCTGTCGCGGGATATCGCGGGTGAGATGGGGGTTTTCGAGAGGAGCGCGCGAGCCGACAAAAATACCGCGGTAGAGGAGGTTTGTGAGCGGGCAGTCCCAGTCTGTCGGGAAGTCGGGATGCGCAGGCTGCGTCTTGGCGAAATAGGCATGGCCGAAATAACGTTCGAGGGCTTCCTTCAGCCAGAGCCTCGACGGCCGGCAACCGATTCCAGACACGGCTTGATTGTTGCTGACGAAGTCTCTCAGGAAGATGACCTCAGAGTGCTTGCCGAGCGATACGCAGGTTTCGAGCAGAATCTGGCCCCTGCACACCTTGGCAAGCTGTGCGATCGCGCGCTCCGGATTGGCCAGGTGATAGAGCAGGCCGTAACAATACACGATGTCGAATGTGCCCAGTTTCTCGAGGCTCGCGTCCTTCTCGAGGTCGACGTGCTCGACCCGGAGCGTCGAATGCCTGCGGCGGATTTCCGCGACGTTATCCAGGTTACCGTCGGAGACGACGACATCGCACTGCCGTTCGAGGAAGAAGGGCGTATGCAATCCGATACCGGCGCCAACCTCCAGAATGCGTTTGCGTTGCAGATCCAGTTCCAGCGACGCGAGATGATCCTGGCGTGCCTTGTTGATGGCGAGCGCGTTGGGCGTCAAGAACACGCTGAAGGGACTATCGTCCTCTTGTCCCGACCCCCCATCCGCAAGCCAATTCGCCGTGCGCATGCAAGCGGACGCTGCCAACCTTCGAATGCCAGTCATTAAACGATTTCCTTTTGCGCAAAGCGCTTGAAGCGGCCTAGGAAGCCGGTGCCACCGGTGATCAGGAATTTTCTCGCCATCGTTGACCCGAAGAGATTTTTCCTTTTGGATCCGATGCGGGTGGGGACTCGAGGTGAGGACCCGGGCCGAGAGGTCGAGACTAACACACGACCAGCCCGTATTGCGTCATCCGGTATGCAGCCGTCGGGCGCGGCTAGCGAGCCTTTCGTATCAGCTTGGTTTGCCCAGATTTTCCCTGTAAAATCCCCGCCTTCGCGAAACAAAAATCGAACCGCAGGGGTACACAGCCGGTCGGCTGGATTGCTCGCATTCTTGATCCAGGATGCGGCGTTTCGGACCACTGGTTTTTTTCCGGGAAAGTACAGATGAAAGTTTCCGTGGTCGGGTTGGGAAAGCTCGGCTCGCCGCTCGCGGCCGTGTTGGCGAGCAAGGGGCACAAAGTCATCGGCGTGGACGTCAACGCAGAGTATGTCCGCTTGCTTGCAAGCGGCAAGGCGCCGGTGCAAGAGCCGCAGCTGCAGGAATTCATCGATGCGGGCAAGGGGCATCTCAAGGCGACGACGAGTTTCGAAGAGGCCGTTCTCGGAAGTGACATCGCGTTCATCATCGTCCCGACCCCCAGCGACAAGAACGGCGTCTTCACCAACAAGAACGTCCTCGCGGCAATTCATGAGATCGGCAAAGCGCTCCGCAAGAAGAATTCGTACTACATTGTCAATATTATCAGCACGGTAATGCCGGGCTCGACCGGCGGCGAGATCCGGGAAGCGCTGGAGAAGAGCTCCGGTAAGCGCGTCGGAACGGACCTCGGCCTTTGCTACAACCCCGAGTTCATCGCGCTGGGTAGCGTCATTAAGGATCTGCTGAATCCCGATTTCATCCTGATCGGAGAGTCGGACCCGCGCGCGGGCGACATGCTCGAGGCGATTTACAAGACGTCGTGCGACAACACGCCGCGTATGGCGCGCATGAACTTTGTGAACGCCGAGCTCACGAAGATCTCGGTCAACACGTACGTTACTACCAAGATCTCCTACGCCAATATGCTGTCGGAGATTTGTGATCGCCTGCCCAGCGCGGACGTCAATGTCGTTACCTCGGCCATCGGGCTGGATTCGCGGATCGGCACCAAGTACTTGAAAGGCGCGACGGCTTACGGCGGACCCTGTTTCCCGCGGGACAACGTCGCCTTTGGCGTGCTGGCGGAATCGATCGGGGCCCGCCCCGATATTGCTCGCGCGACGGACGAGATCAATCGATATCAAGCGGACCGCGTCGTTGAGATCATTCGCCGTCATGCTGCCCCCGGATCCACGGTTGGCGTTCTGGGCCTGTCGTACAAGCCCGATACCTCCGTCATCGAAGAGAGCCCGGGTGTCGCGATCGCGCTGCGGCTCGCCGCTGCCGGCTACACGGTTCGCGTGCACGACCCGATGGCGCTCGATGCCGCGCGCGCGGTGTTGGGTGACAAGGCGACCGCCACGGAATCGATCGAGCAATGCACGCGCGGCGCGGCTGTTCTCGTGATAGCGACGGCCTGGCCGCAATTCGCGGCCATCGATCCGGCGATGCTGGGCGGGAGCGCCGGCCGGCCCGTCGTCATCGATTGCTGGCGGATGATATCGAAGGATCGGATCGGAGCTGCTGCGGATGTCGTTTACCTTGGCTACGGCGACCATCATCTTGCCGAGTCGCGGGACCGCAAGAAGCGGGCCTCCTAGGAGAAGCGCCTTGTCAGCTGCCTGCGGGTCATCCTTGTTGGCGGCGCTCGGTTAGTGGAGTACATCGTCCCAGTCATTCTATCGGGTGGGGTTGGAACGCGGCTGTGGCCGCTGTCGCGCAACCTCTATCCCAAGCAGCTCCTTCCGCTCGCATCCCATCGCAGCCCGCTGGTCGAAACGGCCCAGCGGGTGCCGGATTTGGAAGCCTTCGCGGCGCCGGTGATCGTCTGTAATCAGGAACACCGCTTCGTCGTCGCCGAGCAGCTGCTGGAGGCGGACATTAACCCGAAATCGATCGTGCTGGAGCCGATCGGGCGCAACACCGCGCCGCATTTAACACGTTTTTTCAGGAGCAGCGAATGCCACAGCTGATAAAGAAGGAGGACCTGATCGTGGTGACGGGAGGCGGGGGTTTCATTGGCGGCCACCTCGTCGCGGACCTGCTCAAGCAGGGGCACACGAAGATCCGCTCGGCGGACATCAAGCCGATGGACGAGTGGTATCAAGTCTTCCCGCAGGTGGAGAACCTTCAGCTCGATCTCAAGGACAAGGCCGCCGCGTACAAGGCCGGCAAGGATGCGCGCTTTGTCTACAATCTCGCCGCCGACATGGGCGGCATGGGCTTCATCGAGACGCACAAGGCCGATTGCATGCTGTCCGTGCTGATCAACACCAACATGCTGCTCGCCGCGCGCGACAACAAGACCGAGCGTTTCTTCTATTCCTCATCCGCCTGCGTCTACCGCGCGGACAAGCAGACCAACGCCGACGTCGTCGCCCTCAAGGAAGAGGATGCATATCCGGCGATGCCGGAGGACGGCTACGGCTGGGAGAAGCTCTTCAGCGAGCGCATGTGCCGGCACTTCTGGGAGGACTATGGCCTGGCGACGCGCGTGGCGCGTTACCACAACGTCTACGGGCCCGATGGCACCTACGACGGCGGGCGCGAGAAGGCTCCGGCGGCGATCTGCCGCAAGGTGATTGCCGCCAAGATGGCTGGGACCAACGACATCGAGATTTGGGGCGACGGCGAGCAGACGCGCAGCTTCATGTACATCGACGACTGCCTCTACGGCAGCCAGTCACTGATGGCGAGCGATGTGCTCGAGCCGATCAATCTTGGCAGCGACGAGCTGGTCACCATCAACCAGCTCGTGGACATCGTCGAGAAGATCGCCGGCGCCAAGCTCAATCGGCACTACAAGCTCGACGCGCCAAAAGGAGTGCGGGGCCGCAACAGCGACAACGATCTCATCAAGGAGAAGCTCGGCTGGGCGCCGTCCATCCCGCTGATGACGGGGATGGAGAAAACCTACCGCTGGATCTACGACGAGATGCAGAAGGAGAGCGGGGAGCGGAGGAAGGTCTACCGCTAGTCCTCTCGTGAATCGTGAATCGGAAACCGCAGGATCATTAGCCACGGAATCACACAGAAACACACAGAAATGTGTACTAAGAAGTAAAGCTTAAGACCCTTCTTGAAACGTCCGTGTAATTCCGTGTGTTTCCGTAGCTAATTTGTTTTTGAAGCTAGGAATTCTTTAGAAGCCAGGAAAGCTATACCTCAATGGCAAACCGCCTTTCGATCGCCCTCGCCCAAATCAACCCCACCGTCGGAGACGTCGAGGGCAACGGCAAGCTCATCCTGGAGGCGCGCGATGCGGCCGCCCAGGCGGGCGCCGACCTCGTTGTCTATCCTGAGCTCGTCGTCGTGGGCTATCCGCCGGAAGACTTGGTGCTGCGGCCGAGCTTCGCCGACTCGGCGCGTCGCGTCGTCGAGGCGCTGGTGTCCAAGGCAGCCTCTGGAGGCCCGGCGCTCCTCATCTCCTCGCCATGGATGCAGGACGGAAAGTGCTACAACGCAGCCCTGCTAATCGCCGAGGGTAAGATCGCCGCGGTGCGCCTCAAGCATGAGTTGCCAAATTACGGGGTCTTCGACGAAAAGCGCGTGTTTGCGGCGGGCCCGCTGCCCGAGCCAGTCGATTTCCGCGGCGTGAAGCTGGGCATCATGATCTGCGAAGACATGTGGTTTTCCGGGGTCACCGCTCACCTCGCTTCGCGAGGCGCGGAGCTTCTCGTCGTGCCGAACGGTTCGCCGTTCGAGCTCGACAAGCACGACGTGCGCCGGCGTATCGCGCTCGATCGCACTCGGGAAAGCCGTCTCCCGCTCGTTTACGTGAATCAGTTTGGCGGCCAGGATGAGCTCGTGTTCGACGGCGGTTCCTTCGTTATGAATGCGGACGGGAAGATCGTCGCGCAGGCGCCTTACTGGCGCGAGGACATTAACGTTAGCCGCTGGGAGAAAGTGGGCAAGGGCTGGCGCTGTGTAGAGGGCGCCAAGAATCCCGAGCCCGAGCGGCTCGAGGCCGTGTACCAGGCGATGGTGCTGGGCCTGCGCGACTACGTGGACAAGAACCGTTTCCCGGGTGTTGTCCTGGGCCTCTCGGGCGGCGTGGACTCCGCCCTGAGCGCGGCGGTCGCTGTGGATGCGCTGGGCAGGGAGCGCGTGCACTGCGTGATGCTGCCGTCGAAATACACGAGCAGGGAGAGCCTCAACGACGCAGCCGATTGTGCGAAGCGTCTAGGGACGCGCTTGGACACCATCTCTATTGCGCCGCTCGTCGATTGCGCGGACAAAACGCTGGCGCCGCTGTTCGCCCGGCACGCGCCCGATCTCACCGAAGAGAACATTCAGTCCCGCCTGCGCGGGCTGCTACTGATGGCGTTGTCCAACAAGTTTGGGAACATGGTGCTGACGACCGGCAACAAGTCCGAAGTGTCGGTCGGCTACGCCACGCTCTACGGCGATATGTGCGGCGGCTACTCGGTGCTCAAGGACGTTTACAAGGTCCTAGTCTTCGATCTCTGCCAATGGCGCAACACGCACCTGCCGGCAAGCGCGCGCGGCCCGGCGGGGGCGGTAATACCCGCGAACATCATCACGAAACCGCCATCGGCCGAGCTGCGGCCCGACCAGAAGGATCAGGACAGCCTGCCGCCCTACGAGCAGCTCGACGCCGTGCTGGAAGAGCTGGTGGAAAACGAGATGCCCGTGGCGGATATCGTGGTGAAGGGCTACGACCAAGCCCTGGTCACGCGCGTGCAGAACATGCTCTACGGGGCGGAATACAAACGGCGTCAGGCTTCGCCGGGCGTGAAAGTCACGCGCCGCAATTTCGGCCGCGACCGGCGCTACCCGATCACCAACCGATTCCGAAATCGCTAATAAATTCGGCTCGCGTAAGAACAGCCTGTCTAGGCAGATAGGGGGAATCCCGACGCTAGGATTAATCCCTGCTGGTCACGAATCAGTTGTCACCAAGCTGGCGCATACAACTTGTAAGCACGGTCTCCCAAGGAGCGGGCGTCAATCCGAAGACTCGGGTCAGTTTTGAGGTGTCCAGCCGGGAGTTGGCCGGGCGGCGGGCGGGGAGAGGGTACTCCGCAGTCGTAATGGGGATCAGCTTGGGCGGCGTCATACCCAGCCGAGCCTTTGCTTCGGCAAAGATGGCGTCAGCGAAGCCGAACCAGGACACCGCTCCCGCAGCGGTCAGGTTGTAGATCCCGGTCCGATCCTGCATTAGGTCGGGATTCTTGATCATTTGGCCGAGAACTTGCGCGGTTGCCTCGGCGATGAAGTGCGCCCAGGTAGGCGCGCCGACTTGGTCGTTGATGATGCGCAGCGCGGTCTGCTCGCGCCCGAGTCGCAGCATGGTTCTGACGAAATTCTGCCCGCGGGCCGCGTAGACCCAACTGGTGCGGAAGATGTAGTGGGGCACGCCCGTTGCCTGGATCGCTTGGTCCCCGGCGAGCTTGCTCCGTCCATATACGCTGAGGGGGTTAGGCGCGTCGGTCTCGGTATATGGTCCGTTCTTGGTGCCGTCGAACACGTAATCCGTGGAATAGTGAACCAGCAGCGCGTCGAGCCGATTGGCTTCCTCCGCCAGCACGCCTGGGGCGACTCCGTTCACTTTCATGGCTAGATCAGGTTCCGATTCGGCGCGGTCGACCGCGGTATAGGCCGCGGCATTGACGAGGATCTGCGGCTTGATCTCGCGCACCTTCTCGCGGATGGCGTCGGGTGAAGCGAAGTCGACGTCCTGTACGTCGAGCGCGACCACCTCGCCCAAAGGGGCGAGGGTGCGTTGGAGCTCCCAGCCGACTTGCCCGCTCTTGCCCGTTAAGAGAATGCGCCGCATTTCCTATTCGTGAAACGTAAAACGTGAAACGTGAATCGGAGAACCCAATCCATTAACCACGGAATCACACGGAAACACACAGAAAATAGTTGCCTGCTTTTCGGAACACAATTGGAACGATTTCCCCTATTTCCGTGTACTTCCGTGTGTTTCCGTGGCGGATTTGGCTTCGTCAACTATCCTTGACCGCTCAGGGGAAGACTTCTGCATCGCGCAAACGCTTGCCGAGGCGGTCCTTGGCAGCGAGGATGGGCTCGCCCTTGAGGGGCCATTCGATCCCGACATCCGGATCGTTCCAGATGACGCAGCGCTCATGCTCCGGCGCGTAGTAGTCCGTGGTCTTGTAGAGAAAGTCCGCGGACTCAGTTAGGACGAGAAATCCATGGGCGAAGCCCGTGGGGATCCAGAGCTGTCGCTTGTTCTCCGCGGACAAGACAGTACCCGCCCATTTCCCGAAGGTAGACGAGTTCCTTCGCAAGTCTACCGCCACGTCGAAGACTTCGCCCACGACTACGCGCACAAGTTTCGCTTGAGGCTGCTTGATCTGGTAGTGCAGTCCCCTTAGAACGTTGCGCGCGGAGCGTGAATAATTGTCCTGGGCGAAATGGAGCTCGAGCCCAATCTGTTCCTGGAAATGGCGGTCGTTGAAGCTCTCGAAGAAGAAACCGCGTTCGTCCCCAAACACTTTCGGCTCAATTATCAGAACGTCGGGAATGGTGGTTTTGACGATGTTCATAACGCTCGTAATGAGTAATTAGTAATGAGAGGGAATAGTCATCAAGACACCTACGTTCACTCGTCACTCGTCACTCGTCACTCGTCACGATTCGTTAAGTATGTCCCTCAAATACTGCCCATAGCCATTGTTGCCCACCGCAGCGGCGAGTTTCTCGAGCTCGGAGCGTGTGATAAAGCCCATTCGGTATGCGACTTCCTCGGGGCAGGCAATCTTAAGGCCCTGGCGTTTTTCAATGGTCTCGATGAACATCGACGCCTCCAGCAGCGAGGCATGCGTGCCGGTATCAAGCCAGGCGACACCGCGGCCCAATAGGCTGACGGACAGCTCCCCGCGGCGAAGGTATTCGTTGTTGACGTCGGTAATCTCGAGCTCGCCGCGCGGGGAGGGTTTGAGCGCCCGGGAGATCTCGATGATTTTGTTGTCATAGACGAAGAACCCGGTGACGGCAAATTTGGATTTAGGATGCTTGGGTTTCTCCTCGATCGAGATCACTTTGCGATTCTTGTCGAACTCGACCACGCCGGAACGCTCCGGATCCTGCACCTGGTAGGCGAAGATCGTCGCTCCAGAAATGTTTCCGGTTGCCACCTTCAATTCATTGGTCAGCTCATGGCCATAGAAAATATTGTCGCCGAGGATGAGCGTGCACGAATCCTTGCCGATGAACGAGGCGCCGATCGTGAACGCCTGCGGGATGCCTTTCGGTGCGGGCTGGACGGCGTAGGACAAGTTCAAGCCCCAGCGCTTCCCGTCACCGAGCAGCTGCTCGAAGCGCGGCGTGTCCTGCGGTGTCGAAATCACAAGAATGTCCTGGATGCCCGCCAGCATCAGCGTCGTCAGCGGGTAATACACCATCGGCTTGTCGTACACGGGAAGCAGCTGCTTCGAGACGACCTGGGTCGCGGGGTACAAGCGCGTTCCGCTTCCGCCGGCCAGTATGATGCCTTTCATCCAAACAGCCCTTTTCGTGAAGTGTGAATCGCCAAACGTGAAACGATTAACTTCCGGGAAACGTGTGTTGCTAAAACCTAAAGACTAAGCCGCCGATAAACGCAGATGAATGCTGACAATAAATGAAGAAACAATATTGTTCATAAGGTTGACTCGAGCGGCATCCATCGCTCGTTTGATAGGTTTTGAGTTTTTCCTTACGGGCTAAAGGTGAGTAAGCATCGCCCCGCGATTCTACCCTATTCACGGGTTCCTTCGCGCTGCCCATTCGCGCATGAAGGCGCCGAGCTGGTCCTCCCAGTTCGACATCCGGATGCCGAAGGCGGAAAGGATCTTGCTGTTGTCGAGCAGGGTGTAAAGCGGCCGCGCCGCAACGAGCGGATATTCGCTCGAGGCAATGGGGCGCAGGGAGGCCCAGCCGGAGCGTTCTCCGTGATACTCTTGCGCGAGCTCGATGATTTGCTTTGCCCACTCATAGCGCGTTGTCTTACCCGCGCTGGAGAGATGATAGATGCCACCGCGCTCCCGGACCCGGTCGGGTTGTTCCAACAGCTCCGCTGTGGTTTCTGCATAGGCTCGGGCCCACGTCGGAGCGCCGACCTGGTCGTCCACGACCGCCAGCTCTCGCTTCTCGCGTGCCAGCTTCAGCAGTGCCAGCGGGAAGTTTGAGCGGCGGTCGCTGTAGGTCCAGCTCGCGCGCAGAATGAGGTAATGGCCACCCGCCGCAGCTACAGCCTGCTCGCCCGCGAGTTTGCTGCGGCCATAGATGTTGATCGGATTAGGTGGATCGTCCTCGACGTAAGGCCTACGCCTGGTACCATCGAACACGAATGTTGACGAGTAATGTACAAGTAGGGCGCCGCACCGGCGTGCCTCTTCGGCGACGATGCCCGGCGCGATGCCATTCACCTGCATCGCCAGGTCGGGCTCACGTTCGGCCTGGTCCACGATGGTCGAGCCCGCCGCGTTGACGACGATATCGGGCCGTGCTTCTCGAATCGCCGCCCGGATCGATTCGTTCCGGGTAAAATCCAGTTGAGCGCGATCAGGGGCGATCACCTCTCCAAGGGGAGGCAGCGAAGCCAGGAGGTAATGGCCCACCTGGCCGGTTTTGCCTGTCAAGAGAATCCGCAGCATTTCTTGGTGAAACGTAAATTGTGAAACGTGAAGCGGAAAACAACTCGTAAATCGCGAATCGTCAATCGTGAATCGTAGCTTGTATTTCTCAGCGCGCTCTGCGGATCAATTTTTGTTCTTGTTTTGCTTGGCGGCTGTGTATTGATTTCCATTGGCGTATATCGGCGTCCATCGGCGGCTAAACGGTTTCGCTCTTGTTTATGGTTTTTTGTCTTTTGTATATATGAATATGTGTTTATCTGCGGCTAAGACTGGCGGCGTGTGTAGTTGAGGTCGATCCACTTCCGGTACTCTCCGCTCGTAACGCTCGAGACCCACTCCATGTTGTCGAGATACCACTGCACTGTTTTGCGCAAACCGGTTTCGAAGCCCTCGCGAGGCTGCCAGCCGAGCTCGTCGCGAATTTTCCGCGCGTTTATGGCGTAGCGGCGGTCGTGGCCGGGACGATCTCTTACATAGGTGATGAGTGATGAGTGATAAGTGATGAGTGGGTTCGGGCGGAGGTCGTCGAGGATAGCGCACAGGGTGTTGATTACCTCGAGGTTCGTTTTCTCGGCGTTGCCGCCAATATTGTAGGTCTCTCCGACTCGGCCGCGTTTGAGCACCTCGCGAACGGCGTGGCAGTGGTCCTCGACGTAGAGCCAGTCGCGCACCTGCTTGCCATCGCCGTAGACGGGCAGGGGCTTGCCGTTGACCGCGTTGACGATCATGAGCGGGATGAGCTTTTCCGGGAACTGGTACGGGCCGTAGTTGTTCGAGCAGTTCGTCGTGAGCGTCGGTAATCCATAAGTGTGGTGATAGGCACGAACCAGATGGTCCGATGCTGCTTTGGAAGCTGCATACGGGCTATTGGGGGCGTACGGCATGGTCTCCGCGAAGGCCGGATCGCTTGGGCCCAGGGTGCCATACACCTCATCGGTCGAGACGTGAAGGAACCGGAATAGACTCTTTTCCGGTTCCTTAAGGTCTGAACAATAAGCTCGAACTTCCTCCAACAGCGAGAACGTGGCGACGACGTTGGTGTGCACGAATTCAGCCGGGCCGAGGATCGAGCGGTCCACGTGGCTCTCGGCGGCGAAATTCACGATGGCCGTGGGCTGGTGCTGCCGCAGCAGCTCGGCAACTGTCTTGCGGTCGCCGATATCGGCGCGGACGAACACGTGGCGCGCATTGCCCTTTAGCTGGGCAAGATTCGCGAGATTACCCGCATAGGTGAGCTTGTCGAGATTGATGAGCGACTCGGACTCCTCGGCGCACCACTGCAGAACGAAATTTGAGCCGATAAAGCCGGCACCGCCGGTGACCAAGATAGGGTTTTTGCTCATCTGACGGTCGTGAATGGTGAGTCGTGAATCGTGGATCGCGGCTTCCTGGCCACGGAATCACGAGGAATCACGCAGAACAGAGAGCACAACACTACATTTATCAACACAAATCCCCAATAGATTTCCTTGCTCGTTCATAACTCTTTAGGAGAAGCAGATTAAAGATCATTCCGTGTGCTTATGTGTGTTTTCGTGGCTAATCTTCAACGCGGCTGCGCTCGCGGCAGGCGCGATCACGCCGTGCTTGCGTAACATCTCCAGGACCGTTGCGGCGCAGCGCTCGACCGAAAGTGTCGCGGTACCGAGCACGAGTTCGGGTTCGAGCGGCTCTTCGTATGCCGCCGAAACGCCGGTGTAATAGTTGATCTCGCCCTTGAGCGCCCGCGCGTAGAACCCCTTGGGATCGCGCTGCTCGCGCTCGATAAGAGGGCGGTGCCAAACGACGTTTTCTTGAGTCAAGTTCGCCAAGCTCGGGTACGGGTGCCTCTATTCTATTCGCATGCCGCGTTTGCGTGTAGGCTTCCCATTTCCCTTTTTCCATTCCCTATTTCCTGGACTGATCGTGAAGATTCTGCTGGTCAAAACCTCGTCGATGGGCGACGTCGTCCACAATCTTCCCGTGGTAACCGACATCCTCGCGGCGCGCTCCGGCAGCGAGATCGATTGGGTCGTGGAGGATACGTTTGCCGCGATACCGAAGCTGCAACCGGGCGTGCGGCGTGTTTTGGAGGTTGCGATTCGCCGCTGGCGGGGCAGCTGGTGGGAGGCGCAGAGACGAAGGGAAATCGGGTCGTTTCTCGAAGTGCTTAAGTCCGAATCCTATGACGCGGTGATCGATACCCAGGGGCTGCTCAAGAGCGCGATCGTGGCCCGGTGCGCCCGCGGCCCGCGCTTCGGCCTCGACTGGAAGAGCTCGCGTGAGCCGCTGGCGTTGTTCTACAACCGCACGTTCTCCGTTCCATGGAAAATGCACGCGGTTGAGCGCAACCGCGCATTGGCGGCGCGTTCGCTGGGTTATGCCATCCCGGAGCGGCTCGATTACGGGATCTCGGCATCCCCCGCTAGCGTCGTGTGGCTTCCCGGCGAACCCTATGCGGTGTTGATCCACGGGACGAGCGCGCGCTCGAAGCTCTGGCCGGATAATCATTGGATTGCCCTTGCCCAGCGTCTGCAAAAGGGTGGCGTGCGCACCGTGCTCCCGTGGGGGAACACCGAGGAGCGCGAGCGCGCGGAGCATATCGCCTTGCCGGTGCCGGGCGCTGTCGTCCCGCCCCCGTTGTCGCTGACGGACGCCGCATCGGTGCTGGCCGGTGCACGCGCCTGCGTTGGCCTCGATACGGGACTGACTCATCTCGCCGGCGCGCTCCAGGTTCCGACCGTCGGCATTTACTGCGGGACGGATCCGGCGACGACCGGGCTCTATGGTTGTGCCCGGGCTGTAAACCTCGGTGGGATCGGGACGCCGCCAGCAATGGAGGAGGTGGTCGCGGCGTTGGATCGGCTGCTCCGTTCGTGAAACGTGAAACGCAAATCGAGACCACGTTAAGAGCGACTTGGCCACGGAAACGCACGGAAGGACACAGAAAATTTTCCCTTTCGGTGGCTTTTCATTTCATGATGGTTTTCCGTGTAATTCCGTGTAATTCCGTGGTTACTGATTTGTTGGTTGAGATCCGGAAAGCGAGTCCGTTGATGTCCGGCTGTTACGATTCACGTTTCACGTTTCACGATTTACGAGAATCCTAGTGCGGTTTGTCTACACACTGCTCATCCACCTTCTAATTCCGCTCGCGCTGGTGCGGCTGGCATGGCGCGCGCGGCGGCAGCGCGGATACCTCGAGCACGTGGCCGAGCGCTTCGGCTTCTACAAACGCGAGGCGGAAGGGCCGTTCATCTGGCTCCATGCGGTGTCGGTGGGCGAGACGCGTGCGGCCGAGCCGGTCATCAAGATGCTGCGCGAGTGTTATCCCGATCACGACATCCTGCTGACTCACATGACCCCAACAGGGCGCGAGACGGCTGCGCAACTGTTTCGCGACGGCGTCATTCAATGCTACCTGCCGTACGATTTTCCCTGGGCGGTGGCGCGCTTCCTCGACCATTTCCGCCCGCGCGCAGGGATCATAATGGAGACCGAAATCTGGCCGAACCTGATCCAAGCGTGCGCCGAGCGCGGCATCCCGTGCTATCTCGTGAACGCCCGGCTTTCAGAAAAGTCGTTCAAGGGATACCAACGCTTCGGGCAGATCGCGCGGCAAGCCCTCGGGACGCTTGCGGCGATCTCGGCGCAGACTGCGGATGACGCAAGACGGCTCACGGCGTTGGGTGCGCACAACGTGCAGGTCACCGGTAACGTCAAGTTCGACATCGGGCCACCCAATACAATGGTGGAATTAGGCAAGCAGTGGCGCATCAGCTACGGAATGTCGCGGCCCGTCCTGCTCGCCGCGAGCACGCGCGATGGGGAGGAAGAGTTGATTCTCGAGCGCCTGCCCGATATCGGCTTACCGAGACTCCTGACGGTCATCGTTCCGCGCCATCCGCAGCGTTTCGATGACGTGGCGCGACTGGTCGAGCGGCGCGGCTTCCGGCTGCAGCGCCGCAGCGACAATGTTCCCGTCGCGCCGGAGACGCAGGTGCTCCTTGGCGATAGCATGGGCGAGATGTTCGCCTATTACGCCGCGTGTGACGTCGCGTTCATCGGGGGAAGCCTTCTCGCTTATGGCGCACAGAATCTGATCGAAGCCTGCGCGGTGGGGAAACCGGTGCTGATCGGGCCGTCAGATTACAATTTCGCCGAGGCGGCCGAGCGCGCGGTCGGCGCAGGCGCAGCGATTCGCGTAGTCGATGCCGCGGCGCTTGCTCGAGCGGCGCAACGGCTGTTCTGCGACCGCGGCGCGCAGGAACGAATGGCGCAGGCCGCGCTGGCGTTCTGCGCGGCGCATCGCGGCGCTACCGAGCGCGTGCTGGAGTTGATTCAGCTCCGGCCATCGTGAATCGTAAATCGTAAATCGTGAATCGGAGGAAAACCGTAAATCGTAAATCGTGAAACGCAAATGGGAAAAACCCCTGACTCCTAGAGCGCTGTGCTGTGGCCGCGACGCATTCGATTTACGATTTACGATTCAAGGGAGTAGGTCGCATCCTCGGTAATGACGAGATCGACGCACTGATCGGTCGGCGATACCGGGAGTTCCGGCACGATTTGCAGGCCAAACGCGGCGGCGGCCAACGACGGACGTCGGGAGAAACCGCTGATTAGCTGATCGTAGAAGCCCCCGCCATAACCCAGGCGCTCGCAGCGTGCCGTGAACGCGACGCCGGGAACCAGCACGAAGTCGATTCTCTCCAGAGGCACAGTGCGGCACATATCGGGTCGCGGCTCGCGAATGCCCCAAACACCCATGGTGAGATCGCGCTCCAAATCGCGTACGGCGTAAAGCTCGAGCACCTGGCTGCCACGCCGCGCCCGCGGCAGCACGAGAGTCTTACGCTGCCCCCGCAGATCCGACACGAAGGACGCGGTCTCGAACTCGCTGCCAATGCTCATGTAGGCCATCACGCAGCGAGCTGACCGGTAAGACGAAAGCGCGAGCACGCGCGCGGTGATTTTCTCGCTGAGCAAAGCGCGTTGCGCGGCGCCGAGCGCATCGCGGCGGGAGAGGACTTGCTTCCTGAGCTCGTGCTTCTCGCTCAATTCGTAATTCGTGAATCGTTAATCGTAAATTGGGGGCGCAAATCGGGATTTACCCAATCTGAATCGTAGAACCGATAAGGGCAGAAACTGCGACGGGACGCCCGGTGAATCGCTATTTCGTCTTTAGGAGAAACTCGTCAGCTGGGGCTGCTCTTGCGATTGACGATTCACCGATTATTTGTCGAGCCAGCTGTTTACCGCGACGACATCGGCCTCGGTGAGCGTGCCGGCCGTGGCCTTGAGCTGCAGCAGCGCGAGGATGTAGGCGTAGCGCGCCTCCGCCAGATCGCGGCGCGTCTCCGAGACCTGCTGGGTGGCATTGAGCACGTCGACCTGGGTTCTCACACCGACTTCCTGGCCGAGCACGGTCGATGCCAGTGAGCTCTCGGAGGACACCAGTGCCGCTTCCAGCGCCTGGATCTGCGCCGTCCTGCTCGTCACGCCGAGAAACCTCTGACGTGCGGTAAGCTCCGCCGTGCGCCGCGCATTTTCCAGGTCCTGACGCGCTTTTTCCGCGTTGGCGATGGCCTCGCGCACTTTCGAGCTGACGCTGCCGCCCTGATAGATCGGGATCGCCAGTTGCACACCCACGATCGCGTTCCGCGTGTCGCTGCCGACACTGGTCTGGCTGGCCGCCCCCGAGCCCGAATCAGTGTAGGAAGCGAACGCGTCAAGCGTCGGTAGATGCCCGGTGCGATTGCGTTCCACTTCCTGCGTCGCAAACGTGAAACTGCGCTCGGCAATTTTCACCTGCACGTTGCCCTCCGCCGCCCGGCTGACCCATTTTTCGTGGTTGTTGGGATCCGGTGGCGCCGGCTTGAAGCGCTTGCCGAGGGGCGACAACCCTGGTGCAGGCTGTCCAATTATCAGCTCGAGGAAGCGCTTGCGCACCTCCACCTCGTTCTTCGCCTGAATCTCGAAGGCCCGCGTCAAATCGTAGCGCGACTGGGCTTCCTTGGTGTCGACGATGGTGGCGGTTCCTACCTCGAAGTTGCGCTTGGCCTGCTCGAGCTGCTGACCGATCGCCTGGAGCTGGGCCTGGGCGAATGCCACCGTGTCCTGCGTCAGCAGCACGTCGAAATAGGCCTGCGCGACGCGCAGAATGAGGTCCTGCGCTGCCTGCGCCAGCACCGCATCGGCTTGCGCCACCTGCGTCTTCGCCTGCTCGAAGACTTTGAAATTTTCGGGCCGGTAGATCGGCTGTGAGAGCGAGACGCTCGCCGTGTTGGAATTAAAGGTGGCGTTATTGTCCGGGATCGTCGGGTCGCGGAAGCGGATTTCCCGGTCGTTGTACTGCGTGGAAGCCGAAATCGAGACCGACGGCAGCAATCCCGCGCGTCCCTGCGGCAACCGCTCCTGGCCGGCCGCCCAGGTTGCGCGCGCAGCGGCATACTGCGCGTCCGAGGTTTGCGCCGTGCGGTAGATCTGAACCAGATCAGCGCCCTGCGCCGCGCAGCCGACCGTGATCAGGAAGGCAAACGATACCGACGCTATGACATGAGGCATGATGTCAACGGGAAATAGGAAATAGCAAATGGTAAATAGGAAACGGGAAATCGTGCCGTGCGGAGCGCCGCCGTAACCATTCCCCATTCTCCATTCCCCATTTTCTCAAAAGACGAAGCGCTCAAGCTGCAGCGCGTTCTTGAGCGGTGCGATGCAGGTTTCGAACAGGCCGATTGAATTGAACGCATTGTCCGCCACGCGGGTGATGAGGCGGGCCTCCATGACGGGCGGTTCTCCTACGATGGCGATCAGCCTGCCGCCGGTCGCGAGGGCCTGCTTGAACGCCACTGGCAGTATCGGCACCGACCCGGTGAGGACAATGGCGTCGTAGGGCGCCAGCGTCTTCCATCCGCGCGCGGCATCCCCGGTTTCAAGCACGACCCTGGTGATGCGGTGTGCAGCCAGCTTGGCCGCGACCGCTTTAGTGAACTCGGGCACGATGTCCACGCTATCGACGTGGCCGCCAAGGCCGGCGAGGAGCACGGTCATGTAACCGCTGCCCGTGCCGACTTCGAGGATGCGATCACCGGGCTGGATGGCCAGCTCCTGCAGCAGGCGCGCCTCGATCTTGGGGGCGAGCATCTTTTCGCCGTGGCCAAGCGGGATTTCCATGTCGGCGAACGCCAGCGCACGATACTGAGGCGGAACGAACTCCTCGCGCTTCACCTTCAAGAGTAGGTCCAGAACCTGCTGGTCCAACACTTCCCAAGGCCGGATCTGTTGCTCGACCATGTTGTATCGAGCCTGTTCGACGTTCATGTCATGAGCCGGTTACATTGCAATGCGCGGATTTTAGCACTCTTTACCCCGAAACCGGGGCCGGGCTACGCCAAACGGGGTTTAGAAAACAGGGGCTTGCGGCCGGAACCGAGCCCCGGCGAGTGCCGGCCGGCTATTCACCATTACCCGGCCGCCCCACTATAATAAGTGCCACAGAACAAGGCGCTTGGGCGCGATCTTCCGCGCGGGCACGAGCGCACCCCCCTCACCACCGCTCCAGACCCGGGCATGAACATTTCCGATCGGCGCATTAGCAATGCCGTGGTGCTCGAAGTAACGGGCCGGATCGACAATGACACGTGCGAGGCGTTCAGGCTAAGGCTCGCCCCCTTCCTGCGCGAATGCACCGGTGGCGGGGATCGTCTCGTGCTCGACTTTACCGGCGTGGACTACATCTCGAGCGTTGGCCTGCGCGTGCTGATGCTCGCGGCAAAGCAGGCAAAAAAGCAGGGCGGCACCGTGGTCCTCGCGGGCCTGCATTCGGTGGTCAAGGAGATTTTCGAGATCAGCCGCTTCGACTTGGTGTTCCAGTGTTTTACCTCGGTGCGCGACGCGTTGGCGGCGGCAGCCCCGCGGGCGCTCGCTGCGTCCGAGAGAGCTTGAATCCAGCATGCGGGTGCGCTTCTGGGGAACACGGGGCTCGATTCCGGTAGCGCTCGACTCGGCCGCGCTTCAGGCCAAGCTCGTCGAGGCCCTGCTGAAGGCTTCGGGAAAGCCGCTGCGCAGCGCGGCGGAGGCACGGCAGTTCATCGAGCGCGAGCTCGACTTCACGGGCTCCCATACGTTCGGCGGCGCCTCACCTTGCATCGAGGTGGAGCGCCCGGGCGCCTCCCCGCTAATCCTTGACCTGGGAAGCGGCGTGCGCGGTCTTGGCGCGCGCGACGTGGGCCGGGCCGATCGCCCGCGCACCTACAATGTGCTCATGTCCCACATGCATTGGGACCACATTATGGGATTTCCCTTTTTCGCGCCGGCGTACGTCGCGGAAAATCACATCCGTATCCACGGCTGTCACGCCGAGCTTGAGCACGCATTGCGGCGGCAGCAGGCGGTGCCCTCGTACCCGGTGGCGTTCGACCGTCTGTCCGCGCGCATCGAGTTCGTGCTGCTGGAGCCGGGGCGGCGCTACGACATCGACGGCATTGCCGTTACCGGCATGCTCCAGGCGCATTCGGGCGACTCTTATGCTTACCGGCTGGAGCATGGGGGCAAGGCGCTCATCTACGCCACGGACTCCGAGCACAAGCTCGAGGATCCCCGGGAGAGCGAAGCGTTTGCCGCGTTCTTCCGTGGCGCAGACATGGTGATATTCGACGCGATGTACTCGCTCGCGGAAGCGGTGTCGGTCAAGGAGGACTGGGGCCACTCCAGCAACGTGGTCGGCGTCGAGCTCTGCCAGCTGGCCGGGGCGAAGCACCTGGTACTGTTCCATCACGAGCCGGCCTACGACGATGCGGCGATCGCGCGAATCTGGAGAGATGCCGTGCGTCTCGAGGAGATCACACGCGGTGAGCGCGCGCCGCTGCGGGTGAGCGCGGCGTACGATGGCCTGGAGATCGACGTCTGAGCGCGAGCGGGAAAGAGACCACCACGGACCTGTTCCGTCAGCCGGCGGCGCGCCGCTCGCTGTGGCTCGCGCTTGCGCTGATCGCCGTGTTCGAGATCCCGGCTTGGATGACGGAGCCGCCCGGGCTGCAGGCGCTGCGGCTTGCCACGTTCGATCTCTACCAGCGCCTCGAACCCCGTGAACGCCGGTCGACGCCAGCCGTCATCGTGGCCATCGATGAGGCGAGCATCGCCGCGCGCGGGCAGTGGCCGTGGCCGCGGTCGGTGGTTGCCGAACTGATCGACAAGATCACCGCCGCGCGCCCGGCTGCGATCGGCGTGGACATCATTTTCCCGGAGCCTGACCGGATATCGCCCGAGCGTCTCGCCGGGCAGCTGGCCGCGGTTGATTCCGCGCTGGCGAAGCGCCTCGAAGCGCTGCCGGGAAACGACGCCCGGCTGGCGCAAAGCATCGCGCGATCGCGTGTTGCGCTCGGGTTCGCCGGATTGGAGCAGGGCCCACCACCGGCTGCCGATGCCCCATCAAGTCCGTCGCTGCAGCGCGGTGGTGACGCGCGCCCCTACCTGCGCCGTTACGGTGCCGTGCTGCGCAGCCTGCCGCAGATTGACCGCGCTGCTGCTGGGCACGGGGTACTTTCCGCCGACGCCGAGTACGGGGTCGTGCGGCGCGTGCCGCTCGCCGCGTCCGTCGGATCGACGGTCGTTCCGTCGCTCGGCATCGAAGCGTTGCGGCTGGCGAGCGGCGCCCCGGCTTTCGAGCTGCGAATCGGCAGCAGTGGCGTGGAGGGCGTGGGTGTTGCCGACGTATTCGTGCCGACCCAGCCCGACGGCCGCTTGTTCGTGCACTTCGGCCGCTCCGATCCCGGGCGCGCGGTCTCGGCAGTGGACGTGCTGGAGGGCCGCGTCGGCGCGGAACGGCTCGAGAACAAGATCGCCCTGCTAGGCGTGACCGGCCTTGGGCTGGTGGACGTGCCGACGACCGCGCTGGGCGAGCGCGTTCCCGGTATCGAGATTCACGCCCAGTTGATTGAAAACGTCTATGACCGCAGCCTGCTGCGGCGCCCTGCCTGGGCGGGGGCCGCCGAGGGCCTGGCGCTGCTCAGCTTAGGGTGGCTGGTCGCGATCGCAGTACCACGCTCGGGTCCCCGCGCCGGAGTTACCGCCCTGCTCGCCGCATTGACTGCGCTTCTGCTAGTGGGCTACTTCATGTATCACGAGGCCGGGTTGCTGCTCGACCCCGCCATTCCGGGACTCGGGCTGGTCGTCGTGTCGACCGCCGTGCTGGCGGTGACGCTGGGGCAGGCTAACATCGATCGAAGGCGCCTCGCGCTGCGCCTGCAGGAAGAGCGCGAATCGGCGGCGCGGCTGGCGGGCGAGCTCGATGCCGCCCGCCGCATCCAGATGGGATTCCTGCCGCGCCCGGAGGAAGCGCTGGCGGGCGAATGGCGGGTGGCCGCAGGAGCGCTCATGCTACCGGCGCGCAAGGTGGGCGGCGATCTCTACGATTTCTTCAAGGCCGACGAAGACCACTTCTTTTTCATCATCGGCGACGTCTCCGGCAAGGGCCTAAACGCCAGCATCTTCATGGCGGTCGTCAAGGCGCTCGCCAAGAGTGCCGCGCTGCGGGGCACCGACAGCGTCGAGGACGTGCTCAAGACCGCGAACGCGGAGGTCTCGCGCGAGAACCCCGAGGCCATGTTCGTCACCGCGTTCGCAGGCCTGCTCGACCTGAAAACCGGCCGGCTCGTCTACTGCAACGCCGGGCACGAGCCGCCGCTCGCGCTGCGGGAGGGAGCGGAACCGCAGCGGCTCGTTAGCAGCGGCGGGCCGCCGTTGTGCGTGCTCGAGGACTACCCGTACGAGTCAGCCGAGCACTGGCTGGCCCCGGGGCAGACACTGTGTATGGTGACCGATGGCGTCACCGAGGCGATGAACGTGGCGGGCGAGCTCTATGGTGCCGGGCGCCTGTCCGCGTTGCTCGCGCGCCTGCCGGCGGTGGACCCGGTGATGGTGGTCAACGAGATTGAAACGAACGTGGCGGAGTTTACGCGGGGTGCGGAGCCGGCGGACGATCTTACGGTTCTCGCGCTGCAGTGGCGCGGCGGCGACTCGTGAAACGGGAATGGGTAATGGGGAATGGGAAATTGGGTGAGGTCGCGGCATTTGCCTATTTACTATTTCCGATTTCCTGTTCGCTCGCAGCGCTAGCGAACATTAATCTCGACCCTGCGATTCTTCGGCTCGTCCACATTGTCCGCGGTGGGCACGATCGGTTCGCGCTCACCGCGTCCCGCGGTGACGATGCTCTCCTCGGGGATGCCGAGGGGTATGAGCATGATTTTGACCCGACGCGCGCGCTGCAAGGAGAGTTGGTCATTGCGGAGCTTGCCGCCGACGCGGTCGGTGTGGCCGATGACCACAACCTCGGCAGCCGGGCGCTGGGCGAGTTCGGCGAGTATCTGCTGGACTTCCTTTTTTGTCTCGGTCGTGAATTGGTCGGTGCCCGAAAGGAAATACAGCATGTATTTAATCGGGCGAGGCGGCAACGCATCGAGCGTCACCCCGAACTGTTTCTTCACCTCTGGCGCACTCGTCGTTCGGCGCTCGATCGGCTCGCCGCCGCCCGCACGTGCCGAGGCGTATGGCGTATCAAGGACCGTTTCGGTACGGCCGTCGCTGACAACAACGGCCCCGGTCTTGCCATTCTGTCCCGGCAGCAAAACAACCGTTGCCGGAGGCGTCGCCGCGCAGGCGGCCAGCAGGACGAGCGCGATGCCGCCCGCACCCGACCGCAGCGCGCGGCGCATCATTCAGTGCTTTCCACTTTCACCAGGAACTCGGTGCCGCGCACGCCGAGGAGACTCGAAGGCGTTTTGACCACCATCGCGTCGGGCGACTGTTTGGCGATCTTGCCCGACACGATCGCAAGCGAGCCGCGGTTCAGACGCGCGTCGAACTTGCCGGCGTGCGTCGTGGAATCGAACACGTAGCGCTCGAGGACGAGTGCGCTGTTGGGCCCGGCGGAGAGCAACGTGTTGTCGGTAAACGTGATGCCGACCGAACCGTCGCCACCGGTCACGACCGTGTCGCTCACGCGGACCCGGGCGCCGACCGTGACGGGCAGGCGCTCTGCGCCACGCTCGATGTGCACCGCGCCGGAGGTGACCTTGACCTGGCCGATGTCCGCGGCAGATACGATCGGCGCGGCAAGCAGCGCCGCAAATGCCAAAAATGTCACACTCAGCAGCCTCATGAGATTCTCCCTTTGTGGCAACGCGAAGGCCCCGCGTCGGGCCTCCCCCGCGTCAGGGCTTCTATAATACCCCGAGGGGGGTTGGAAGCCGGTGCGGCATAGTTAACATGTGGCAGCCAAAGACACGAGAATTTGCCGCACGCATGGGCGCTTTGCGGGAACTGCGCCAATTCATTGAAGCGGTGTGCCGCGGGGCCGTGATCGCGCGCAACGATACTCTGCGCATCGCGCTCGTGGCCGAGGAGTTGTTCACGAACAGCGTCAAGCACGGCTACGGCGGCGATAGCACGATGCACGTTTGGCTTACCTTGCAGCCCGAGGACGGCGCTTGCCGGCTGGTCTACGAGGATGAGGCGCCGCCCTACGATCCTTTTGCTGACCCGGCGGCGCCCGATTTGGAAGCTCCGGTGGATACGCGCGCTGTCGGCAGCCTCGGCGTTCTCCTCGTCGCGCGCTTCTCGCGCAGCCATGAATACACCCGCGCGGGCGAGCGCAATCGCATCAGCCTCGTTCTGCCGCTGGCTGGCCCCGGGTAGACGGCCCCGCGGTTTGCATTGCGGTAGCATTTGGAGTAACGTTCACCACTCGACGTTAGGGGTCTCGTCCGGGGTTGTTTCGGGCGGGTGAGAGACACCCTTAGAACCTGATGCGGGTCATGCCGCCGTAGGGAAGCGTCGCGCGAAACCCCCTCCGCGCCCGCTCCCCGCAGCAATCCCAAGGAGCGACACCGTATGGCAGCAGCAAATCCCAAGTTCATCGCGGCCACTGCGCATATCGACGATGGCGCCGTGCAGCCGCTGCCGAATTCGCGCAAGGTCTACGTGACGGGCTCGCGCCCGGACCTGCGTGTGCCGATGCGCGAGGTGAGCCAGTCCGACACGCCCGCCTCGTTTGGCGCCGAGAAGAACCCGCCGGTCTTCGTATACGACACCTCCGGGCCCTACACCGATCCGGCGGCGACGATCGATATCCGGCAGGGCTTGCCGTCCATGCGCGGCCAGTGGGTCGTCGAGCGTGGCGATACCGAGGAGTTGCCCGGCCCGACCTCGGCCTATGGACGCGACCGCCTGTCCGATCCGAAGCTCGTCTCGCTGCGCTTCGACCTGAAGCGCCGGCCGCGCCGGGCCAAGCCGGGAATGAACGTGACACAGATGCACTACGCGCGCCGCGGAGTGGTGACGCCGGAAATGGAGTTCATTGCCATTCGCGAGAACCAGCGCATCGAGGCGTTGAGCGAGCTGCTGCGCCGGCAGCACAGGGGCGAAGCTTTCGGCGCTTCGCTGCCCAAAGCGATCGCGCCGGAGTTCGTGCGCGACGAGATCGCGCGCGGGCGTGCCATCATCCCGAACAATATCAACCATCCGGAAACCGAGCCGATGATCATCGGGCGCAACTTCCTGGTGAAGATCAACGCGAATATCGGCAATTCGGCGCTGTCTTCCGGCATTCAGGAAGAGGTCGAAAAGATGACGTGGTCGACGCGCTGGGGCGCGGACACCGTGATGGACTTGTCCACGGGCAAGAACATTCACGAGACGCGCGAGTGGATCGTGCGCAATTCGCCGGTCCCAATCGGGACCGTGCCGATCTACCAGGCGCTGGAGAAGGTCGAGGGCAAGGCCGAGGAACTGACCTGGGAAATCTACCGCGACACGCTCATCGAACAGTGTGAGCAGGGGGTCGATTACTTCACCGTGCACGCCGGTGTGCGGCTGCCGTACATCCCGCTCACCGCAAAACGCATGACGGGCATCGTCTCGCGCGGCGGCTCCATCATGGCGAAGTGGTGCCTCGCGCACCACAAGGAAAGCTTTCTCTACACGCGCTTCGAGGAGATCTGCGAGATTCTGAAGGCCTACGACGTCGCGTTCTCGCTCGGCGACGGGCTGCGGCCGGGGTCGATCTATGACGCGAATGACGAGGCGCAGATCGCCGAGCTGAAGACGCTCGGCGAGCTCACGGACATCGCCTGGAAGCACGATGTGCAGGTGATGATCGAGGGGCCGGGCCACGTGCCGATGCAGCTCATCAAGGAGAACATGGACCTGCAGCTGCAGTACTGCCGCGAGGCACCGTTCTACACGCTCGGGCCGTTGACCACGGATATCGCGCCCGGCTACGACCACATCACCAGCGCGATCGGCGCCGCGATGATCGGCTGGTTTGGCACCGCCATGCTCTGTTATGTCACGCCGAAGGAACACCTTGGCCTGCCAAACCGGGAGGATGTGAAGGACGGCATCATTGCCTATAAGATTGCGGCGCACGCCGCAGACCTTGCGAAGGGCCACCCGGGCGCGCAGGTCCGCGACAACGCACTGTCAAAGGCACGCTTCGAGTTTCGCTGGGAGGACCAGTTCAACCTCGGGCTGGATCCGGACAAGGCGCGCGAGTTCCACGACGAGACGCTGCCCCAGGAAGGCGCCAAGCTGGCGCATTTCTGCTCCATGTGCGGGCCGCATTTCTGCTCGATGAAGATCACGCAGGACGTGCGCGATTACGCTGAGAAACAGGGCGTGTCGGAGCAGGAGGCGCTCGACAAGGGGCTGGAGGACAAGGCCAAGGAGTTCCTGGATCGCGGCTCGGAACTCTACCTCAAGCAATAGGCGCTGGTGACTGGGTGACTCGGTGACTCGGTGACCTGGTGACCTGGTGACTAGGTGGTTGCCTGCCTTAGGTGTTACAGTTTGTGTCCGAGGCTAGGCGGGTATCGGTCACCTAGTTGCTCAGTCACTTAGTCACTCGGTATCGGAGGTCCACATGCATTTCCGAACCCTGACCGTTGCTGGCATTATGGCGCTGGCGGTTGCTATGCCCGCCCACGCCGGGGACAAGGACCCTTCTGCCGACGTGGAGGCCACGCTCGAGCAGATGATGACGCCCCAAGCCTGGCTCGGCGGCCGGATCAGCGAGTCCGACGTCGAGTTGCTGTTTGCTTACCTGAAGGCCTCCCTGGTTGCCTCCTCCCAAGGCCGCGAGCTGCCGGTACCGGAGGCGCTTAGCCGACGTGCGGAAGCCATCGGTCGCGACTTTCAGACCCACGGCATGCTCACTGGGTTACTGCTGCTTCATGCGCTCGAGACCCGCGCAAAGGAAGCGGTTCGCGAAGCCCAGCCCGACGAAAAATTCTCTGCCCCCGATCGCTGAAACGGCGAATTCTCCTCGCCGCCCTTGACCGGTCACGCCTGCCCGGGTAACGATTTGTTACATCTAAGCCCCTGCCTTCGCGGTAGCGGCAGGGCACCTCGGCTACAATCCCCCCGCTCTAAAGAAACAGTACAGCGTGAACGGTAAGCGCTGAGAACATCGCGGCGTGGCATATTTCGGGCCGCGCTGACATTTCGTCCGTTCACTGCGTACCGATCACCGTTCACGGGTCTTAGGATGATCAAGCTCTCCCGAAAAACCGCCGTCATTGCTGGCGGCGCGCTCGCCGTCCTGGCGATCGGCGCGGGCCTGTACGGCTGGTGGGGGGCGCGCGGGAGCGCGCCGGAATACCGGTTAGCCAAAGTCGAACGCGGACCGATCCTCGCCGCAGTCTCGGCAACGGGAACAGTGAACCCCGTTGTGTCGGTGCAGGTGGGTTCGCAGGTTTCCGGACAGATCAAGGAAATCTACGTCGATTTCAATTCTCCGGTGAAGAAGGGCCAGGTCATCGCCCGCATCGACCCGGACACGTTCGCGCTGCGCGTGAATCAGGCGATGGCCGACCTTGAGTCCGCGCGCGCAACGGTGCTTACGCAACGCGCCAACGTCGCGGCCCTTAAGGCCGAGGTGTCGCGCGCGCGCGTCACACTGGCTGATGCGGAACGGGATTACGGGCGCAACAAGGTGCTGCACGAGAAGAACTTTGTGTCAGGGGCGGTGCTCGACAAGACACGGTTCCTGTACGAGGCCGCGGGTGAGCAGGTGAAAACGGCGCAGGCACAGGTCGCGGTTGGCGAAGCCCAGATACGCAATGTTGAGGCGCTGGTCAAGCAGCGCGAGGCCCAGCTCGAGCAGGCCAAGGTGGATCTCAATCGAACGGCGATCCGCGCGCCCGTCGACGGCATCGTGATTTCGCGTGCGGTCGATGCCGGCCAGACCGTCGCTGCGAGCCTGCAGGCGCCGACGCTATTCGTGATCGCGCAGAACCTCACCGACATGCAGGTCGAGACCTCGATCGACGAGGCCGAGATCGGGCGCTTGCGTGTCGGACAGGAGGCGAGCTTCACCGTCGACTCGTTCCCCGGCCGCACCTTCACGGGCAAGGTTAGCCAGGTCAGAAAAGCCGCCCAGGTGGTCCAGAACGTCGTGACTTATATCGCTGTAATCGCCACATCCAACACTGACCTTTCCTTGGTTCCGGGGATGACGGCCAACGTGCGGATCGTCATCGACAGGCGCGAAAATGTCCTGAAGATCCCGAACACGGCCCTGCGGTACCGCCCAGCGCGACCCGCGTCCGCGGCCGCAGGGAAGGCGTCTGCGCCGGCGGGCCGCGGGCAGGCAGGCAAGGCTGCGCGGGAGCGTCTCGCCAAGGACCTCAAGCTCGATGAATCGCAGCGGCTGACCCTCGAGACCATCTACCGCGAGACGGGGCAGAAGATCCGGGCCGTGTCGGCGGAAATGCCGGAAGACCAGCAGCGTCAAGTTGCGAAGCTGCGCGCCGAGCGGCGCTCCCGGATTGCCGCGATGCTGAATGACGAGCAGCGCGCGCGTTACGAGGAGATCGTGGCCGAGAGCCGAAACCTCACCCGTGGCCGGGTATGGTCGCTCGACGAGGACGGTGAGCCCAAAGCGGTCAGCGTGCGCCTGGGCCTGACAGACGGCACCTATACCGAGCTGGTCGGCGGCGTGCTCAAGGAGGGCATGCAGCTCATCATCGGCGCAGCGGCTGCCGGCACTGCACGCGGCAAGCGCGGGGGCAGCAGTCCGCGCTTTTTCTAACCGTCGTGAATCGTGAGACGTAAATCATGAATGGGCACCGGTCATTGGATGAGGTTTTTCTGGCTCACTGGTCAGCGGTCACGGGTCACGGGTCACGGTGTTGAGCAAAATGGAACAGCCGTTAATCATCACGCGCCGCCTCACCAAGAACTACCACCTGGAGGGCTATCCGGTGCACGCGCTGCGCGGGGTATCGGTCGAAATCGGCGCCGGCGAGTTCGTGGCGGTAATGGGGCCGTCGGGTTCGGGCAAGTCCACGTTCATGAATCTGCTGGGGTGCCTCGACAGCCGAAGCAGCGGAGAGTATCTGCTGGCCGGCGAGCTCGTGTCGGATCTTTCCGGTGACGCGCTCGCCACCATCCGCAACCGCCGCATCGGGTTTGTGTTCCAGAACTTCAATCTTCTGCCGCGCACATCCGCGCTGGAGAACGTCGAGCTGCCACTGCTCTACTGCGGTGTGCCAGCGGCCGAGCGCCACCAGCGGTCGCGGGCCAAGCTGGAAGAGGTCGGGCTCGGGGACCGCATGCACCATCACCCCTCGCAGCTCTCCGGCGGTCAACAGCAGCGGGTCGCCATCGCGCGCGCACTCGTGAATAATCCGGTCCTGATTCTCGCCGACGAGCCGACTGGTGCGCTCGATACGCACACGAGCTGCGAGGTCATGGCGCTGCTGCAACAGCTCAATCGCGACGGCATGACCGTCGTGCTGGTAACGCATGAGCGCGAGATCGCGGCCTTCGCGGACCGGATCATCAGTTTTCGCGACGGGCGCGTCGTCGAGGACCACCGCGGGGAGCAGCCCAACGATGCGGCTGCCATGGCCGCACGGATGCAGGAGGAGGTAGAAACATGAATCTACTGGCCAGCATGCGCATCGCGCTGCGGGCGCTGCGCGTGAACAAGCTGCGCAGCTCGCTCACCATGCTGGGCATCATCATCGGCGTTGGCGCGGTGATCACCATGATCGCGGTCGGTGCCGGGGCCCAGGCCCGGGTCGAGGAGCAGATCAGATCTCTGGGGTCGAACCTGATCATCATTTTATCGGGCTCGGTCAGCTCGAGCGGAGCGCGGCTGGGTTTTGGCTCGCAGCGCACCATCACCGAGGACGACGCCTATGCGATCGACCGCGAGGTGCCGGCAGTGCAGGCCGCGTCCCCGGCCCTCCGAGGCGCAGGACAGGTCGCGGGCGGCAATAACAACTGGTCCACCGCGTTCTGGGGGGTTTCGCCCGAATACCTAGAGGCCCGGGAATGGAACATCGCGGCAGGCAAGGCATTCGGACAGTCCGACGTCCAGGGGTCGGCCAAAGTGGCTGTCATCGGCGAGACGGTGTCGAAGAACCTGTTCGGCGATGCAGACCCCATTGGGCAGGTGATCCGGGTCAACAAGGTGCCGTTGACCGTTATTGGCTTGCTTGAGCGCAAGGGCCAGAGCTTTGGAGGACGCGACCAGGACGACGTGATCCTCATGCCGATCTCGACCGCGCGCAACCGAATCATGGGCGCGGCGCACTCCAAGCGCCGTACCGTTAACAGCATTTCGGTCAAGGTGCGCGAGGATTTCAGCATGGCCGAGGCAGAGGACGACATTCGCGCGCTGCTACGACAGCGGCACCGGCTGCAGGCGGGGCAGAACGACGACTTTTTCCTGCGCAACCTGTCCGAAGTGCTGGGCGCACGCGAGGAGTCCAGCCGCATCATGACGCTGCTGCTCGCCGCCGTGGCATCGGTCTCGCTGCTGGTCGGCGGCATCGGCATCATGAACATCATGCTGGTGTCGGTCACGGAGCGCACGCGCGAGATCGGCCTCAGGATGGCGGTGGGCGCGCGCGCGCAGGACATCCTTACCCAGTTCCTCGTGGAAGCGATTACGCTGGCGCTGATCGGGGGCGTGCTGGGAGTCACCATGGGGGTCGCCGGCTCTTATGCAATCGGTCACTTCGCTGGCTGGCGCATTGCGCTGCAGTTGGAATCGATCGCACTGGCCGTCGGGTTCGCCGGCATCATCGGCATCTTCTTCGGTTTTTACCCGGCGCGCAAAGCATCGCAGCTGCGGCCGATCGAGGCGCTGCGCTACGAATAACCCGGTGACGGGTGACGGGTGATGGGTGATGACGGACGACCTGCGGTTCAGTCCATTCACTTTTCACGAATCACTATTCGCCAATCGCGATTCGCCGTTCACCATTCACCATTCACCGGTTTGAGGGGTGGTCGCGTACAATAACGCCCTGAATGGATTTCGCTCTCTACTTCAAGGCGTTGTTCCTCGGGTTCGTCGAAGGCCTCACGGAGTTCCTTCCGATCTCGAGCACGGGGCATCTCATCATCGCAGGGCAGGTGATCGGCTTCAACGGCGAGAAGGCGAAAGTTTTCGATGTCGTGATCCAGCTCGCCGCGATCCTGGCCGTGTGCTGGGAGTATCGCGGGCGCCTGCGGGCGGCGCTAGCGGGCATCGCCACCCAGCCAATGCAGCAGCGTTTCGTGGCGAATCTCGTGATCGCGTTTATGCCTGCGGCCGTGCTGGGGCTCTTGTTCCATGGCGCCATCAAGGAGTATTTGTTCTATCCTCTTCCCGTCGCCGCGGCGTTTGTGATCGGCGGCTTCCTGATATTGTGGGCCGAGCGGCGCAACCACCGCGTGACGGTCGAGCGCGTGGACGACATGCGCTGGCAGGACGCCCTCAAGGTGGGGTTCGCGCAGACCCTCGCGCTGATCCCCGGCACCTCGCGTTCCGGTGCCACGATCATCGGCGGGCTGTTCTTCGGCCTGTCGCGCCGGGCGGCCACCGAGTTCTCGTTTTTTCTCGCGATACCGACGATGTTCGCGGCGGTAGCCTACGACGTCTACCAGAATCGCGCCGTCCTGCAGTCCGACGACCTCGGCATGTTCGCGATCGGCTTCATCGCTTCGTTCGTGAGCGCTTTTCTCGCAGTACGCGCGCTGCTGCGCTACATCAGCCACCACGACTTCAGCGCGTTTGCCTACTACCGCATCGCCTTCGGAGCCGTGGTGCTGGTGAGCGCGTACACCGGGCTCGTCGATTGGAGCTCCGCATAGCCGAGTGACTAGGAAGTTATCTCAAAAACAAACACAGCCACGGAATCACACCGAAGCACACGGAAATAAGCAATCAGCCTTGCGTCCAGGGCAGCCCGCGCGCGCGCCAACCGCCCACGGTGTTGCGGTGGCTCTGCGAATCCTTGTCGCCTTCGAACCCCTCGAGCACGTTGTAGCAGGCACTGTAGCCGGCGCGCGTCGCGAGCACCGCGGCGTTGTGCGAGCGAGCGCCGCTGCGGCAGATGAACATCACAACCACTTCTTTGCCGACTTGCTGCTCGAGCTCCTGGAGAAAAGCAGGATTGGGCCGATTCCCGGGATAAGTGAGCAACTCGATTTCCGTTGCTCCTGGGATGCGCCCGACATAATCCCATTCAGCGCGCGTGCGCACATCAATCAGTTTCGCGCCGGGCGCTGATTGCCAGATGTCGCGCGCCTCGCGAGGCGTCAGCGCACCTGCGTATGGCAGGCCCATCTGCTGTGCACGCTCGCGCGCTTTTCCCAGAATTTCGTCAATCATCATCTTGCAATTCCTCGATGCGTCAAAGCTGCCAGCCTGAACGGGCCAAATAAAGTTCTAGGCTATTGGAAATAAAATCGAATTCTAACGCACGGTGGTTACGTGCAATGTCGCACCATAATGGTGCCTACCAGAGAAAATGAGCACCATAACAGTGCGTAGAAACGGGCCTGTAGGAAACAAATCCCTTATGGCACAATGCCTTCGACAAAAAAATCCTTGGCACAGATCCTGCGTCCCAAGGAATCTCGTTTTCGCCGTATCCATCCCACTACCCAACTCAGGAGAATTCGATGGCGACCGTCGCCGACGTAATGAAGATCATCAAGGACAACGAGGTCAAATTCGTGGACCTGCGCTTTGTGGACACGCGAGGCAAAGAGCAGCACGTGTCGGTGCCGGTCCCGATGTTCCGCGAGGACAAATTCACTGACGGTCACTTCTTCGATGGCTCCTCGATCGCGGGCTGGAAGAGCATCGAGGCCTCCGACATGACGCTGGTGCCGGACCCGGACTCGGCGCGGATGGATCCGTTTACCGATGAGCCGACGTTGCTCCTAACCTGCGATGTCATTGAGCCCTCCGATGGCAAGGGCTATGACCGGGATCCACGCTCGATCGCCAAGCGCGCGGAGGCCTACCTCAAGTCGACCGGCATCGCCGATACCGCGTTCTTTGGCCCCGAACCCGAATTCTTCGTCTTCGACTCGGTAACGTGGCGGGTCGACATGGGCCAGGCGTTCTACAAGATCAAGTCGGAAGAGGCGCCGTGGTCGTCCGGCGAGGAGTTCGAGGGCGGCAACATGGGGCACCGCGCGCCGATCAAGGGAGGCTACTTCCCGGTGCCGCCGGTCGATTCGCTGCAGGACATCCGCTCGGCGATGGTGCTGGCGATGCAGGAGATGGGCGTTGTGTGCGAGGTGCACCACCACGAGGTGGCGGCGGCCGGCCAGTGCGAGATCGGCACGCTATACAACTCGCTTGTGAAGCGCGCCGACTGGATGATGATCCTCAAGTACGCCGTCCATAACGTCGCGCATTCCTACGGGAAGACGGCAACCTTCATGCCAAAACCCGTGGTGGGTGACAATGGTTCCGGAATGCACGTGCACCAGTCGCTCGCCAAGGATGGCAAGACCCTGTTCTCGGGCAATGGCTATGCGGGCTTGTCCGATCTCGCCCTGCACTATATCGGCGGCATCCTCAAGCACGCGAAAGCGCTCAACGCCCTCACCAACCCCGGAACGAACTCCTACAAGCGGCTCGTGCCGGGCTTTGAAGCGCCGATCAACCTTGCCTACTCGTCGCGCAACCGTTCCGCGGCCGTGCGGGTGCCGCTGGTGACGAACCCGAAGGCGCGCCGCATCGAGGTGCGGTTCCCGGACCCGATGTGCAATCCCTACCTGGCTTTCACGGCCATGCTGATGGCTGGTCTGGACGGCATTCAGAACAAGATCAAGCCGGGCGACCCGATCGACAAGAATCTGTACGACCTGCCCGCGGAAGAGGCGGCGCGCGTGCCGAAGGTCTGCGCATCGCTCGAGCAGGCGCTCGATGAGCTCGAGAAGGACCACGAGTTCCTAACCCGCGGCGGCGTTTTCTCGAAGGACATGCTGGATGCCTATATCGGGCTCAAGATGGAAGAGGTGACAGCGTTCCGCATGGCCACGCATCCGATCGAATTCCAGATGTATTACAGCCTCTAGGAGATGACCCCACATTCGTCCGGTCATTTCCTCACCAGGAAACTCATCGGGCAGAACGCGAGGGCGTCTGTTCCGATCGTTACCACGTCGCCTTGAGCGGACAGGTCGCACCTTAGAAAATTTCCCATCTTTTCCGGTGAGGAACTCATCAAGCGCAGGTTAATGAGTTCCTGCACCATTTGGGTGCGTTGCAAAATACGATTTGTTGACATAGACTTAGAACCCTATTTCCGGTGTTTGCCGGCAAATGCGGGCAGATCTTTAACGTTATCCGGACTGAATGAGATCCCGTTCACTTTATCGATGGTCTATCCCGGCACTCGTACTGGGTCTTTTTGCCCCCATGGCTGCGGCGGAGATCTGGGAGTGCACCGATGCGAATGGCAACAAACGATTCACGAATATCGCGTCGGAAGCGAAGGGCTGCAGGCGGCTCAACATGCCGCCGCTCACGACGATTCCGGCGGTAAAACGACCGGCGCCCGGATCAAAAACGACGACGCCAGCGCCGGCTGATTTTCCAAAGGTCGACGCCGACACTCAGCGCGATCGCGACGCGGATCGCCGCAGAATCCTCGAGCAGGAACTCGCGAACGAGGAAAAGCTGCTCGGCAAGGCTCGAAAGGAACTGGAGGCGCAGGAATCGGTGCGGCTTGGCAGCGAGCGTAACTATCAGCGCGTGCTCGACCGCCTCGAGCCCTACAAGAAGAAGGTCAAGCTGCACGAGGACAACGTTACCAACCTCCGGCGCGAGATGGCCACGGACCGGTAGGACCCGGATTCCGGGGCAAGCAGGCCCATGCGCGCCGTAAGCATTCCGCTTCTTTCTTTCTTCTCAACCGTTGGCGCGGTTCTTGCTGAGCTCTGTGTCTGGTGTTCGTGACATGAAAACCCCGGCGCTCTCCGGTCTCGATTTGCTGCCAACAGCGGTCGTTCTGGTCGACGCCGAACTCACCGTGCGCTACCTCAATCCAGCAGCCGAGAACCTGTTCGAGATGAGCAGTAAGAACGTGTCGGGTCAGTCGCTAGAGAAACTGGTCCACGACATCTCGGTCCTGCAGCCGGCGATGGGCTACGCGCGCACGAACAACTGCAGCTACACGGAGCACGAGCTCGAGCTGGGCGTGAACGGGCACACGCGCTCCCATCTCTCATGCACGGTTACACCGGTCGATATGCCCGCAGGCCAGGCGCTGGACGACCTGCTGCTGCTCGAGTTCCGGCACGTCGAGGGCCGGCTGAGAATCGCCCGCGAGGAGCGAATACTCGACCAGAGCCAGGCCAACCGCGAGCTGATCCGCAACCTCGCGCACGAGATCAGGAACCCCCTCGGGGGCATCCGCGGCGCGGCGCAGCTCCTCGATCGCGAGCTCGATCGTCCCGACCTGTGCGAGTACACGCAAGTGATCATGAAGGAAGCCGATCGGCTGCAGTTGCTGCTGGACCGGCTGCTCACGCCGCACCGGCTGCCACAGCCCGCCCCCCTCAACGTTCACGAGGTGCTCGATCGGGTGAGAAGCGTGATTCTCGCCGAGTATCGCGCCGGCATCGCCGTCGAGCGCGACTATGACGTGAGCTTGCCGCCGGTGAACGGCGACAAGGAGCAGCTCATCCAGGCGGTTTTCAACGTTGCCCGCAACGCTGCGCAGGCGCTGCAAGGGCAGGGTCAAATCAGACTGAAAACCCGTATCATGCGGCAGATTACCCTTGCACGCCGCCGCTACCGCCATGCCATCGCCGTCGACATCTGTGACAACGGGCCGGGGATTCCAGACGAGTTGCGCGAGCGCGTTTTCCATCCCCTGGTATCGGGGCGCGCCGGCGGCAGCGGACTCGGGCTCACGCTCGCGCAGACGTTCATCACGCAGCATCACGGTATGATCTATTTCGAGAGCGCGCCGGGCGAAACGGTTTTCACCATCTTGCTACCCGTAGAAGAAGCAGGGAACAGGGAATAGGAAATGGGGAATAGGGAATAGGGAATAGGGAATAGGGAATAGAAGGTTCTAAGGAGACCGGAGATGAGCGTTTTTCCCATTCACCATTTACCATTCACCATTCACTGAAGTTATGAAGCCGGTCTGGATCAT